>OKVI01000087.1_pt1 | contig 113447 bp, 112 predicted proteins | sample 1607001 | NCBI WGS metagenome assembly OKVI01 (sample SAMN03281018, study PRJEB24777) | human gut metagenome | isolation source: fecal sample PR128 from 1 month old male Malay infant, vaginal delivered...
TATAAATCACCTTTCCTTTTAATGTAATAGTGGCTTGGACTCCTCTATTATACTGGAAAGGTGATTTTTTAGTATAATTATTGGCACTCACCCGCATAGCGGGTGGGTTATTGTTTCGCAGGCGTTGCCAGCTCAACAGGGTAAACCCCATACACAGAAACGCCTTGCACCCTCGTGGATGCAAGGCGTTTTGTCTGTCTGATTGTCTTTGGGAAAAATTATTTATTTTCCAAACCTCAATGACCGGCAGCTTCGGCAGTCGGTTTGAAGGCCTGTGCCGCCTGGGGATTTTCGTTCATGCTGTCGATGCGGGCCCGGTATTCCATGTCGTTGGCATAGCGCTTATTTTTGTAGCGGCCAATGGTCAGGAAGGGGACGATGATGATGGCGATGGCAGCGTATCCGCAGTAGCCGTAGCCGTATTTGATGATGTTGGTCAGGCCGGCGATGGAAACGGTCATGGATGCGATGATGATGAAGGCTGTAACGATGGCGGCGCGGATGACCGAACGGGAGCTGATTTTTTTCAGGATGTTAATTTCTGAAAAACGGGCCGTGAAGCCAAAGACCGTTGTGACGCCTGTCGAAATGAGGCACAGCATCAGGAAGGCGCTGTAGACGATGGTCAGCCATGGCGAGCCCATGGCCTGGCAGCTGGTCAGGGTCGGTAAGGGCGATTTGCCGTAATAGCCGGACCAGCCTAAGAGCATGACGACGGCTAAGGTCAGGGCAGCAGCGTTCATGGCGAAGGAGAACCACATCGACGTAGCGCAGTTCTTACGCGTGACTAAAGGCGTGCCGACGACGATCATGGTCGGGATGACGACGCATTGGAAGCCGGCATAGGTGAAGGCGTGGAGAATGGCTGTCGGGACGTTGCTGAAACCGTTGACGGCGAAGTCCTGGGCCATGACGGCCGTAAAGGCCTGGGTTCCTTCGACGGAGCCTGCCGAATAGATGCCGACCGAGAAAATGGCGACGACCATTGCCAGGATAGCCATGCCCATGTAGGTCGTGGCCCGGCGGACCAGGCCGGCACCGAAGATGGTCAGGAAGAAGATGATGATGCCGACGACGCCGATGCCGGCGTAGTAGTTGAGGCCGGTCTGGGCGTTGATGGCCGAGGCGGCGCCGGAAATGGTAGCCGATACAGCCATTAAGACCATGATGTAGAAGAAGGCTTCAAAGAAATATTCGATGCCCGTGAAGGGACGGTATAAGTTCTGGAATAACTGGCGGTAACTGGTGAGGTGCCGCGAATTATACATGTTCATGGCTTCCTTGATGGTCAGGGTGAACAGCAGCATGGTGATGATGGCCGTAATGGGACCGAGCCAGCCCAGGCTGACGAAGTAGACGTTTTCCTGATTGCCCGTAGCAAAGCCGCCGCCGGCGTGAGAACTGAACAGGACGGCTCCGACGGAAAAACACATGCTGAGGGATGCCGTTTTCATAGATGACATGTTGACCATAATTGTTTCCTCCTTTGATGGACAGGGAGAGAAACGAAAACGCCTTTCGTCTCTCTGCAAGTTATTGCTAAGAGACGAAAGGCGTTGTATCCTTCCGCGGTACCACTCTGTTTCATCCTTTCGGATGCCCTCTCGGATACGGCCATCGGCGATATCCATGCTCTGTAACGGGAGTTCCCGTGTCGGCCTACTTCATTCAGCGTCTCCGCTCGGCAATGAGTTCGGTTCAGTCTCTGTACTGCTTCGCACCGGCCAGCAGCTCTCTGAAAACGAGGGGCTCGAACGTACTATTTTGCGTCGTCGCGTTTATGGCGTTTTTTGTTGATGGAGCTATGATATCACCGGGAACTTAAAAAGTCAAGGAGAAAAAAGTAATATTTTTTCGAAAAAGATGAGATAAACGTTTAAGTTTAAAGCAAATAAAAAGACCGCCCATGACGGACGGTCTCAGGATTATTTGTCACGCGACAGGTCGACCTCTTTCAGCGGAATGAGGTGCGTCTTGTGTTTAAATTTATGATAGAGGAAGACGGCTAGGAAGACCGGGATGCCGATGTAGGCGACGCTGGCACCGTACCAGTCGATTTCAGCCCCGGTGAAGGCCGAGTAGTTCTGGCCGGCCGTGACGATGATACACATGATCAGCGCCAGGAGAGGGCCAAAGGGGAACCAGGTTGCTTTGTACGGCAGGTCTTTCAAGTCCTTGCCCTGGGCGATATAGGCCCGGCGGAAGCGGTAGTGGCAGATGGCGATGCCGATCCAGGTGATGAAGCCGGCCATGCCGCTGATGTTAACCAGCCAGTCATAGGCCTTGCCTTCGCCGATGAGAGATGTGAGGAAGGCTGCCAGGCCGAAGACGACCGTGGCAAATAAGGCATACGACGGAACGCCGCGCTTATTGAGCTTGAGGAAGCATTTCGGAGCCTGGCCCGTTTCAGCCATGGCATAGAGCATACGCGTCGAAACGTAGAGGCCGGAGTTGCCTGCCGAGAGAACGGCGGTCAGGATGACGGCGTTCATGATCGATGCGGCGGCGACTAAGCCGAAGCGTTCAAAGACCAGCGTGAAGGGGCTGATGGAAATGTTGACGATATCCGTATTGAGCAGGTTCGGGTCGGTGTAAGGAATGAGGAAGCCGATGACCGTAAAGGCGCCTAAGTAGAAAATGAGGATACGCCAGAAAATCGAATGGACCGCACGGGGGACATTCTTTTCCGGATCTTCACTTTCACCGGCGGCAATGCCGATCATTTCCGTCCCTTGGAAGGAGAAGCCGGCGACCATGAAGATACCCAACATAGCCGTGAAGCCGCCGACGAAGGGCGCTTCATCGACAGTCCAGTTGACGAAGCCCGGCGACGGTTCGGAACCGAGGCCCAAGATGAGCAGCGTCCCGGTAAACAGGAAGACCAGGACCGTCAAGACCTTGATGCCGGCGAAGATAAATTCACTTTCGCCGTAGGATCGGGTCGACAGGTAGTTGAGGGCGAACAAGATGATCAGGAACAAGCCGCTCCAGAGGGCTGCCGGTACGTCCGGGAACCAGTACTTCATGATGAGAGCGCCGGCGACGAGTTCGGCGGCAACCGTAATGGCCCAGTTGAACCAGTAGTTCCAGCCCAGGGCAAAGCCCAAGGACTTGTCGACGTAGCGGTTGGCGTACGTTTCAAAGGAGCCGCTGACCGGAAGGTATGAAGCCATTTCACCCAGTCCTGTCATAAGAAAATAGACCATGATGCCGATGAGGGCATAGGCGACGAGTGCCCCACCCGGCCCAGCAGTGCTGACTGTTTCACCGCCGGCTACGAACAAGCCGGTGCCGATTGCACCGCCGATGGCAATCATGTTCATGTGGCGGGCTTTCAGACTGCGGCGCAGCTTTTGCTGCTGTTGAGTTTCTTCCATGCAAAATCACAACCTTTTTTTATAGAATTGATAAATGAAATCTAAAAAAACTCATACGAATATATTATATAGGATGATGGCGGCGATGACAAATAAATATTCTGCAATTATGCAAGAATTATATAGGATGACGAACCCTCCATAGCCTTTTAGCGGCGTTTCCGCTATAATAGTAGTATTACCATGCGTAAAAGGAAAGGATAGCTTATGGAATTAGAAGAATGCCGCCGGGAGATCGACGGACTCGACCGGGAACTGGCGAAGATTTTGGAACGGCGCATGCAGGTCGTCGCCGCCGTCGCCGCTTATAAAAAAGAGCATCATATGGAGATCTACGATCCGCGGAGGGAGCGGCAGGTGCTGGATAAAATTTCGAATTTGACGGAGCAGAAAAATTTGGCTCCCTATTTGCGCCGCATCTACCAGTGCATCATGGATGAAAGCAAAAAATACGAACGCGAACACATGGGGATATGATGATGGAAGAACTTATTGTACGAGGCATTGCTGAACGCATCTTGTTTGAAGCCTCTGATTCGGATTATCGCGTCTTTCGCCTCCACGATGAAAGCAGCGACACGACGTATACCGTGACCGGCCATGGGATGAAACCCCTCGTTGGCGATCGATTGGAAGTGAAGGGCCACTGGGTGCAGCATAAGCGCTATGGCCGCCAGTTTGCGGCCGACGGTTGGAGCCGCGTCATTCCCGAATCGGTCGACGGCATCGAACGCTTTCTCGGAAGCGGCGCCGTCAAGGGCATGGGACCGGCCCTGGCCCATCGCGTCGTCGCCCACTTTGGCAAGGATACGATGGAGATTTTGGAAAAGGACCCGCAGCGCCTCTTAGAAATCGAAGGCATTGGCCCTAAGAAACTAGCCGTCATTACGGAATCTTTTTACGAAGAAAAACAGATCAACGACATCGCCTACGATTTGGAACAACACGGCGTTGCCGGAAGGTATGCCAGTCGGCTCCTGCAGAAATACGGCGACGACGTTCATTACGTCCTGACCGAAGAACCGTACCGGATGATCCATGAAATCGACGGCTTTGGCTTTAAGACGGCCGACCAAATCGCCTTGGCCTACGGCATGGACCGCCAGTCGCCGCAGCGCCTCGGCGCCGGTCTGGCCTACGTCCTTCAGACTATGACTCAAAACGGCCACGTCTGCATCCCTGACACTGAGTTGGTGCGACGGGCGGCTTTCCTTTTGCAGGCCGATGCTTTGGGGCTGCACGATATCCTGCAGGATACCGTCGATATGGGACAATTACGGACGGCGGACTTTGAAGGTACGGTCTACGTCTATACGCCGGAAGCCTATGAAGAGGAAGAATCCATAGCCAATCGTATTCGCGAGATGGCGGCCATGAAGCCTCTGGCCGTTAAGACCCATGTCCAATTATTTCTCGACCGCTGGCAGGACTCCTGCCATTTTGAACTGGCGGATAAGCAGCGCGAAGCCGTCGAAAAGTCGCTCCAATCGGGGATGACCGTCATCACCGGCGGTCCCGGCACGGGGAAGACGACCGTCGTTCAGACCATCATCCGCCTGGCTGAACAAGAAGGGCTGCGCATCCTGCTCTGTGCGCCGACGGGACGGGCGGCTAAGCGCCTGGCTGAAACGACACAGCGCAAGGCTAAGACCATTCATCGACTGCTCATTCCCGACGGCCATGTCGGTAAGGTCCAGTCCTTTGAATATAATGAAACGAAGTTATTGCCGGCCGATTTGGTCATCGTCGACGAAGTGTCTATGCTCGATATGGAAATGATGTACCATTTGCTGAACGCTCTGAAACCGCAGTGCCGCTGCATCCTCGTCGGGGATGCCGACCAGTTGCCGTCGGTCGGGGCCGGCGCCGTCCTCCACGACGTCATCGCCTCGGAAATGGTACCCGTCGTTCGCCTGGATACGATTTTCCGCCAAAAAGAAGGGGGCCGCATCGTTACTAACGCCCACTTGATTAACAATGGACGCCTGCCGGTCGTCAACGAAGACTTGGAATTTCGCTTCGTCGAAATCGAGACCGAAGCTGATGGGGCGACGCAAATCAGCGCTTTGTACCGCAGTGAAGTCCAAGAGACGGGCGACGAATTTGCTGTTCAGGTCTTGTCGCCTATGTACAAGGATCCCTGCGGCGTCGATAACCTCAATCAGCTCATTCAGGAACGTCTCAATCCCCCTGTCGTGGGCAAGGGCGAATTGAAGGGCCGCCACATGATCTTTCGCGTCGGCGACAAGGTCATGCAGAAGCACAACGACTATGAAAAGGGCGTGTTTAACGGCGACATCGGCCAAATCTTTGCCGTCCAGCACGACATGGTCTACGTCCGTTATCCTGAACAGGACGTCAAGTACGAAGGAGCAGAAATCGACGAAATTACCCTGGCCTACGCCATTACCGTCCATAAGAGCCAGGGGAGCGAATACCATACGGTCATCATGGCTTTGGTCAACAGCCATTCCATCATGCTCCAGCGAAATCTCTTCTACACGGCCGTTACCCGGGCCAAGCGGAAAGTCATCTTAGTCGGCACCAAGCGGGCCGTCCAAACGGCTGTCCAGAACCAGCGGACAAGCCGCCGTTTTACCCTGCTCATTCCACGGCTTCAAGGCGAACTCTTAACCTAGATCTTTTGCGATAGGAGGCTGCCATATGTCACTCTTTTCGGCTATTGCTAACCTTTTCTATCCGCCCACCTGCCCGGCTTGCGGCGTCCTCATGAAGCGCGACGGCGACTGGTGTCCGTCGTGCCTGGCTAGGGTGTGGCATCCGCGGCGCATCAATCGCTCCCAACAATTAAAGGCCATCGACGCCTGTTACTGCCTGGCTGACTATGATGGAGCCATGCGCCAACTGCTCCACGCTATTAAATATGGCGGCAAACAAGGAAAATGTCGGGCCTGCCGCGTCTTCTTAGAGCGATTTCCCTGGCCCGAACGACTGAATGCCATTGATATGGTCGTCCCCGTACCCTTGGCGCCGGAAAAACTAAAAAGCCGCGGCTTCAATCAAGTCGAAGGCCTTTTTAAAGAATGGGCCGACGATCATTATCGCTGGGCCGACATCCTCCAGAGGTTGCGTCCGACAAAAGCCCAGTGGCACCTGCCCAGAAGCCAGCGGTCGGAAAACGTCCATCGCGCTTTCGGACTCCGCGAAACAGCTGATGTCAGAGGCAAGCATATCTTACTCGTCGACGTAATGACGTTGGGATTGATACAAAACAACAAAAAGTGTGCATAGCAATAGAACACATAAAATATGGGGAGTTTGTGAACTGGCTCAATGAGCTGGTTCTTTTTTTATGCCTGTGATACGACAAATGGAATAAATTTTAATTCGTATTTTGGACGAAAAATGAATACGGCATTAACGATAGCGGATAAATCGTTGCAAGGTATAAAGTTGTAACAATTACCATAGTTGTAATTCTTTAGCATGTTTTAAGGCTTCACGAAAATGATAAATATAAAATAATATCATCAAATATCACTTTATATATGGAAATACAAGGAAACAACTTGAAATTTTATACGGCAGGTGCTATACTATATCTTTATATGTATGTCTATAACCAAAAGCTGCAGAGGTGAGAAAAATGAGCAAGAGCAATGCGATTGAGGAAAATTATATACGTCTAATGACCAGTTAGCTTTTTTAACTTGCTCTGCAACCCAAATAGCAAATGGACTTTCAGACGTAATGCGCTGTTTACGACCAGAACGTTTTCTGTTTTCATAGTAAACGGCTTGACCTCGACTAGGTACATACTCTGTTGGTCTGCCTCGATGTGTCGTCTTAGTTGCAGTGCCACGTTTTAATTCGTAGCCCACAGTACTAGGTGAGCAATTAAGTGCTTTTGCAATCTGGCGATAAGAGTAACCTTGCTTATGGAGCGCTTTGATTTCGCATCGATCTTCAAATCTTAAGTGTTGTCCTCTTTCGCGAGGTAGGGTATTAATGGTATTATTTAGGTAGTCCATAGTGATTGCCTCCGGTTAATTTTGTGTCGTAACTTAATTTTACCATTGATGCAATCCTATGGATCTTTTTATTTAGTTTTAGTGTTCAATTTCATTCTACAATTTACGTTCGAAACATTAGCTGCAATTTTGGATATGGTAGCAGGTGTGTGGCAATGGCCATACACCTGCTCGATAAGTTCTGCGATTTGATGCGTCGTGACACCGCGTTGGTACAGTTGAATGATTGTAGTCTCCAACGAATCGACACGTTGTTTTCGCGTCGGCAATAATGGCAATTGAAACTCGCCGTTTCGGTCGCGCGGCACATCCACCGTGATTTTGCCATACGACGTCACGATGGTGCGCTGATATGAACCGTTTCGGCTATTGCCTGTATGCCATCCAGCGGAACTGTACTTCTCGTAGCCGAGAAATCCTGCCAGTTCGGCTTGGAGGACGGCATTGACGCCCTCTTCGATTTTGCTGCGAAGAAATTCATTGGCGGCAGCACCACCCTGGAGTAGAGATGTAAGAAGTTCTGTGGTAAGATCAGACATAAAGGAACATTCTTTCTTTGTGTTTGGTTTGGTCACTTAACACTATAAAGAAAAGTGGTTCCTTTTTCTATACCCACTTCTGAGTTTACACAAATGATTTTATACTATCAAAATTTTTATGATACTATTAGAATCAGATGGTGTAAAAAGTTCTATATTTAAGATTTTTATATTACAAGATATTGCTTGTAATAGTTGTATTTTTAGTAAGGAGGATGTTGAAAAGATGAAAAATAAAGTAAAAAGAAATCTTATTTTAGCACTTACTATTGGTGGTATTGCTACAATCCCTAATTTTGTATTTGCAAATACAGCGCTTAATACGCCTGGAACGGTAACAGATTTAGTAAATGGGGTCGCGATTGGATCAAATAGTGACTCAAAAGGAACTGGAATTTCTATTGGTGCGAATGCTAAAACAGAACAGCCAATTGGTCCAATTGCTATAGGAAATAATGCAGATGCTGTGACTGCGCAATCCATCGCTATTGGAGATGGAGCTATTGCAGGTAAAAATGATATGGATAATCCCCAAAATCCAAATGATAGAACAACAGTAGGAAAACGCTCTAATATTGCCATTGGAACAGGAGCAGTTGCTGAAGGTGGCCGCAATATTTCAATTGGTGAAAATACTGGTAAGGGAACCATAGATAATTGGAATATTCATAATGTTAATATTGGTACTGAGGCAAGTCAAAATTCTAAAAAAGATTATAGTGTCTCTATTGGCTTTAGGGCTGGGGCTATTACGAGTGATGCAGCGAAGACTGCACAAGCTGGTGTCGCTGATCTCAATCGTGCGCCTAGTGTTTATATTGGAAAAGAGGCTGGAACGGATACTGCAGCTTATGGGAATATTGGTATTGGCAATGGAGCAGGCAAGGGGATTATTGATACTCGCACAGCTTCCAGCATTATGATTGGCAACGGGGCGGGAGTGGGGATGACATCCAATGATGGTAAAAATATCACTTTTCCTGGCTTTGGATCTGGTGCCAATATCCTGGTAGGAAATGCATCAGGGCGTAACCTTTCCGGTGACGGTAATGTGGCACTGGGCAATATTGCCGGTGATGGATCTAAAGGTGATAACAACATTTATTTTGGGCATTTGGCAGGGCAGAACTCAACCAATGACAGATCTATTATTATGGGACCACAGTCAGGGCTTAATTCTACCAATGACCGAGCTGTATTAATCGGCAACTTTGCTAATGGCGGGGTTACGCAAGCGACACGGAATGTTGTGGGTATCGGTAGCAGTGTTCAGTCCACAGGATCTGAATCGACTGCAATTGGTTTCAATGCAAAGGCGCAAGCAGACAATACTAATGTTATTGGTCGTTCTGCTATAGCGACGGCAGTTGATGCGATTGCTATTGGTACCAAAACAAATGTGTCTGGCGTAAGTTCTATTGCCCTGGGTAACGGAGCGGAAGTAAGCGGAAAAAACTCTATCTCCATTGGTACAGGAAACATAGTCAGTGGTGAAGGTTCAGCTGCTATTGGGGGCCCTTCAAGTATATCGGGTACTGCTTCTTATTCCGTTGGTAATAATAATACTATTTCTACAAATGATACTTTCGTTTTAGGTTCTAATGTAACAAAAACTGCTGATAACTCAGTTTTCTTTGGTAAAGAAGCAGCATATGTAGCAGATAGTGCTACCACTAAAGGGTTAGCCAATGACTATACCTCTGAAATAATTCAAGGACTTACATATAACTATGCTGGAGGCACTCAAAATATTGGTGTTGTAAGTGTTGGTAATGTAAATGGTAATCGCCGCATCCAAAATGTAGCACCTGCATTAATCAGCTCTACAAGCACTGATGCCGTTAATGGTAGTCAGTTGTATGACACAAACAGAGCCCTTGGCAATGTTGCTAACAGTGTAGCAAATTTAATTGGTGGTAACTACACAATTAATCCAGACGGCACTATTACAACTCAATTAAACTACAATGGTAATACTTATAACTCTGTACAAGACCTAGTTAATAATATAAAAAGTGGTAGCTCTACTGTCGTAAATGGGGGGACAAACGTAACTGTTGATAACTCTACAACAACAGATAACAATGGTAATACTACAAGTACAACGTATACAGTTAATGCCGCTAGCGTTACTTCAGAACCTAATTCAGGCATAAATGTATCTCCTATAAAAAATACGGATGATAAAGTTATTAATTACAATATTTCTTTATCTGATCAAATTAAAAATCAAATTGCTAAAGAAGAATCTGTTAAGGCAGGCTCTAGTAATCTAGTAGTATCTGACGCTACAACTAACACAACAGGTGGTAAAGAGTATACTGTTGATCTTGCAAAAGACTTAAAACTTACTTCTGTTACAACTAGTGATGGAAATGGTAATACCACAATAACAAATGCAAATGGGATAAAAGTGAGCGGAGTTGACGGAAAAACTGTAAACTTAAGCTCTAAAGGTTTAGATAATGGTGGAAATAAGATCACCAACGTAGCTCCTGGAGATATTTCATCGACCAGTACGGATGCTGTAAATGGAAGCCAGTTGTATGGCACGGAAACCCGGATTAATCGTTTGGGCAACCGAATCAATCATGTTGGCGCTGGGGCGGCAGCTCTGGCAGGGCTCCATCCTCTGGATTTTGATCCGGATGATAAATGGGATTTTGCAGCCGGGTACGGTAATTATAAAAATGCCAATGCAGTTGCTATTGGCGCTTATTATCGTCCTAATGAAGATACCATGTTTAGCGTAGGTGGGTCCTTCAGCGGCGGAGAGAATATGGTGAACGTTGGTGTCAGCTGGAAATTTGGGCAGAAGAGCCATATCTCCCGTTCACGTGTTTCTATGGCTAAAGATATGCTGGCTATGAAAAACCAGATTGAAACGCTGACGAAAAAATTGGCAGCCTATGAATCGGGTCAGCCTGTGAAATTGGCTCCTATAGCAACCGGAGCTATGACCTTCCCAGATGTACCGGAAAATCATTGGGCTTATGAGTATGTTAAGAACTTAGCGGAACGAGGTTATCTGAAAGGATATCCGGATGGAGAATTTAAAGGCGATAGAGCGATGACACGTTATGAATACGCAGCCATTATTTACAGGGCTTTACAAAATGGAGCGCCTTCGGATGGTAACATGACCCGTTCTGTAGATGACTTTGGTCCTGAATTGGTTAAAGTGCAGAATATCGATCGTTTCCGCGTAGACCGAATTTCCGGTAAAGATAATGATCGGCATAAGGTGGAACGTGTACGGGTAAATGATAAAGATGATAAAGCCCAAAATGTGTACCGTGATGTTTACGGAAACCATATTCAAAAGTAGGGCACAGTAGATAAGAAGTATAAAAGCGCCAGTTGCTCGAAAGGAGTGACTGACGCTTTTATATTAGTGTTGAATATAAAGTTGGGCTTGAAGATGGGTTACCAGTAGAAGTGTATAAGTATATAAAATATAGTTTTTTTATGATAGTGTTGATAGATGATATCTGGGAAAATTTTAAATTCTGATTGCAGTTTGACTTTTTTATTCATCATCACTTGGTTAATTTAATAGTTGGTGCATATTATAAACCACCAACACGGTTTAGAATATATTGGTCATTATTTTTGATTAAATTATAGAATTCGGATTTGCTATTTACCCATAGGCCTTCATTTTTTCCATTACCTGCAATCCAAGCCGGAGCTATGGTTTTTACTGAATATGATACATCATAATAGTGATTGTCTGTCTTACTGGTATCGTTTATTGGGCCATTAATTCGATTAATTTTATAATCAAAAATTTGATTTTTAGTGAATAATCTCTCGGATTTATAATAGTCAAATTCTTGGATTAGTATTTTGTTAACAATTTCTTTTTCTGATAATCCCTCTACGTCTGATATTGCTATGTGATTATATTGAACCTTTTCGGATGGTATGGATTCATACGAATAGAATAATAAATATACAACTCCTATTAGTATAATCACTATAGTTTTTGTTTCTATTTTCTTAGCCTTAATGCATTTATAGATGGTAATAATTATCACAAGAAAAGTGACGATATATAATAAAAACAAAGAATCACTTATAAATATAATCATTTTTAATATCACCTATTTTCGAAAGCACGGGTGTGTCAAGAGTTTTGTGTAAATCGATTCAATAAGCAACATCGTATTGCTGCATAAGCTGAGACATCCTGTCGTCCATGAGCAGCTGGTTCCGGACCATCGCCCAGTTTGCGACGTGACGACCCTTCCATTTTTTATAGAGCTCTTGGATGCGTAGGTAGAAAATCTTGAAGACTGCATCCTCGTTGGGGAAAGCGCCTTTCTTGGTCACTTTGCGGAAGCTAGAGTTGACGCTCTCGATGGCATTGGTCGTGTACATGATCTTGCGCACGGCACTGCCATAGTTATAGAGCTGCTCGACGTGTGAGAAATTGTTTTCCCATACGCTGACCGCGCCTGGATAAGCCTGCCAGTCGGTCTTGAACTTCTCGAATTCCTGACGGGCCTGCTTGACGTTGATGGCACCATAGATGAGCTTCAGCTGCTTCGTGAATGCACTCCACTGCTTGCGTGGGATGTAGCGGATGGAATTGCGGATGAGGTGTACGATGCAGCGCTGAACCGTGGCATGCGGGAATACAGCCTTGGCGCCTTCCTCCAATCCGCTCACGCCATCCATGGACAGGATGCCAAGATCCTTAACGCCGCGAGCCCGCAGCTCGTCGGAGATCTGCATCCAGGCATGCTTGCTCTCCGTCTCGTTGATCCAGAGGCCAAGGACATCCTTGCAGCCGTTGACGTCATAGGCAAGCATGACATAGACGGCCACCTGCTGGACGCCATACTCCGTGCGCAGCGATACGTAGATGCAGTCGACGAAAGCAAATGGATAGAACGACTGGAGCGGACGATTCCGCCATGCCTCGACCTCTTCCATGACGCAGCCTGTGATGGTAGAGATCTGTTCATGTGACATCTGGAAGCCGTAGATGTCTTCGATGGTTGCAGCGATGTCGCGTTGGCTCATGCCACGGGCATACATCGCCAGTACCTTGCCCTCGATGGACGAAACGTCGCGCTGGTGCTTCTTGATGATCTGCGGTTCAAACGTACTCTGGCGATCCCTAGGGACGCGGATAGGAACCTCGCCCAGAGAGGTCTTGAGCGTCTTGGATGAATAGCCGTTCCGGACATTGTCATCGTCTTCGGAGCGCTCATGCTTCTTATGGCCGAGATGATTTTCCATCTCACCTTTGAGCATGGACTCAAAAATGGGGCCAAAAATCTGCTTCAGGACGTCCTGTACGTCTTCCGCGCTCTTGATGTCGTAGTTGTTGAGGATTTGCTGAGCAATCTGCTCGCCTGGGGTAGTTGGTGGAGTTTTACACTTTGCCATTCTGTTACCGTCCTTATCTTTGTTTACCCCAGTATGGGGCATAAAGTAGATTCATGCAATACCGATTTACACAAACTATTTTACACTCCCAAATTTGTTGAGCTAAGATCTTTCATGGGAAAAGTTACTGCATAAATTGAACAAAGAATTAAGGAGATGACACTATGTTTAATGAGGGAAATACAACTGAGCAAATGATCATTCATACACTTAGTAAAAATGGCTGGGAATACATCCCGCCAGAAGAACTGGATCGCGAAGAAGGCGATGTCATGGTGGAATCAATGGTACGAAATGCACTGATCCGCTTGAATCCTGAAATTGCAGAGGATGATTCAAGAGCTGATGAAATTCTTTATAAGCTGAGAGGGCTGTTCATCTCCACCAATGCCTACAACCTTGTGACACAAAATGAACTTTTTAAGCAGACTGTATTTGAGAAGAATTCCTATCCTTTTGCCGAAGACGGTAGGCAGGTCACAATTGATTTCTTTGGAACCGAGGTAAATGGCAAACTGGATCAAAATCAATGTGTTGTTACCAACCAGTGGGTGTTTCCAAAAAAAGGAAGGCGGCAAACGTCTGGATATTGTCCTCCTGGTAAATGGATTTCCGTTTGTTATTGGTGAACTGAAAACTCCGGTGCGTTCTGCTATCACTTGGCTAGATGGTGCGCAGGATATCAATGAATATGAGCAGAGTATTCCGCAAATGTTTGTTTCCAATGTATTTAACTTTGCGACTGAGGGAAAATGCTATCGTTATGGTTCTGTGTGTATGCCAGCGGCGAAATGGGGACCTTGGCATACAACCGATGACAAGTCTGATGGAAGTTTAGCAGCAGTGCAGACTAGTGTGAAGGATATGCTCACTCAATATAAGGTGATGGATTTGTTCCAGTTCTTTACCCTGTTTACTACCGATAGTAAATACCGCAAGTACAAGGTTATTTCTCGTTACCAGCAGTACGAAGGCGCTAACATGATTATTGACCGTGTTCGTGCTGGTTATCCGAAACAAGGTCTGATTTGGCACTTACTGATATGACGAAAAATTGTATTGCGGAAAATGCACGGGTTTCCCAAGACCAGACGGAATACCAAAAACGTTACGATGGCCTCGTCACCCGATATGATAAGACAAAGGAACAATATGAAACAGTTACCGCAAAAATAAAAGGTAGACGGTTACGGAACGAGCAATTGGGAGTTTTCATTGATAATCTTAAGGGGCAGAACTTGATAGGAGAATTTGATGAACGTCTGTGGTGCAGTTTGGTTGATTCCATTACGGTCTATGGCAAAGAGGATATCAAAGTGACGTTTAAGGATGGGACGAACATATGCGTGTAAAAGACGCCGAAATTAGCATATGAGTCTTCTTTGCATACTTTTGTTTTGGTGCTACTGCGACGCGTGACATAACTTAGCAACGAAACTGTAACTACTTGGGAAATTACCTTGATATCGGAGTTAAAGAAGAATGATTTATTAATGTGAACAACAAAGATAATATCCAGGGGACATTCAGAGATGGGACAGGAATAAAAGTATAATCGCTAAAAAGTCGCACGGTAGAAAATCGTAAGTATTGCAGTATTTTTTAACTATGTTTTCTTTTTTTCTCAGAGGATCATGCTATAATTAAAATAATGATAATTTAAAACAGTAGAAGGTGAGGAGAGTCGATGATGAGTTTTTCTGTTACACAAAACATAAATAGAATTGATAGCGATACAAGAAGCTTGATTTCCCAAAGATATCATACGATAACTAAATCGCTAAATAAAGAATTTTGGAACAGTGGCAGTGATACAACGCATAGTCTGTATGTTGGCTCTTATGGTAGAGGAACAGCCATTAGTACCAGTGATATTGATATACTGTTGGAATTACCTAAAAATGAATACAATCGATATGATACCTTAAAAGGAAATGGTCAGTCGCGCTTAATTCAGGCGGTTAAAGAAAGTATACTTTCTAGATATCCCAATACTGATATTCACGGAAATGGGCAAGTTGTTGTTGTTAAATTTTCTGATGGTATGAAGTTAGAACTATTACCTGCGTTTAAACATACTGGAATATGGGGAGATGTTATGTATATTTACCCGGATAGCAACATGGGTGGGAATTGGAGAAGTACAAATCCTAAAAAAGAGCAAGAGACAATGAAGAATAAAAATAAGCCGGAGGAGAGTAATGGCTTATTTTTTGATACCTGTAAACAAATAAGATATGTAAGAAACAAGTGCTTTTCTAGCTACCATTTGTCCGGTATTGTTATAGATACATTTGTTTATAACTACATTGGTTCTTGGCACTGGTTAAGGGAGAGCGAATCAAAAAGCAATAATACAATAACATTTGAAGAAACAATGTTGAATCAGTTCAATAGCGAAACAGTTAATGGGACATTTTCACCAGTTTGGCGAGCACCAGGAAGCGGTATGGAGGTCAATACCAAAGATAGTATTGAATGCTTAGGGAAAGTTTGGCAAAAGATGGCAGAAGAGTGATACTTATATGACCAATGATTACAGATAAATTCTTTATGGGAAAATACGAGAAGTATTCACAAAAATAGTTTATAGGCATAAAAGCATGATGGAACCATGTGATGGGGGTTACGAAATGGATAGAAAGAATCAAATTCTACTTGAAGAAGTACAACAAAATTTTGCCAGTGTTGTTTGGACGCATAAGATTCAGGAAAAACAGGCAGATATCTATGCCGGAAGATATAATTGTTTTGAGACAATTAATATTTTTCTCGCGGCAGTTACATCATGCGGAATCATCACGACCATTTTTGTTGATGAAACTATTCCCAAAATTCTGACAGCACTCATTTCTTTTGGTACGCTTTTCATGACTACTTATTTAAAGAGCTTTAATCTGAAAAAAATGGAACAGCAGCATAGGATAGTTGCCAATAAGTTTGTCGTAATTCGAAATCAACTTCTTCATATTATTGCAGAATTACATATGGGAGCAAATTTAGAACAAGTTGATACAGAATACAAAACTATCATAACAAAATTAAATGCACTTTACGTTGATGCCCCATCAACTACAAATGAGGCTGTGAAAATGGCTAGTACTGCATTGAAAGCAAAAGATGAGTACACTTATACGGCGGAGGAAATCGATCATTTTCTTCCACCCACTTTGAGAGGAGAAATCAAATAGAGTATGTCCTTACCTAATGATTTCAGAATGTTTTGCGATAACATTCAATTGGATAACCTGTCCGACATGGAAAAGACGACAGGTGACATTGCAAAAAAACTTAATAACCACTACTATGATCTTGACGGAGATTCTGAATCCCATATGTATATCGTCGGCTCTGTTGGCCGAAAAACAGCGATTGCGGGGAGCAGTGATCTTGACATTCTGTTCGATATGCCCAATAGTGTTTATACGAAATACAACAACTATGACAGCAATGGACAGTCTGCTCTCCTTCAGGACGTTAAAAATGTATTAAAAGAAAAATATCCTAAAACCGATATGAGTGGTGACGGACAGGTTATAGTCATTAATTTTAATAAGTATACAGTGGAATTAGTTCCCGGCTTCAAGCAGTTAGATGATAGCTTTAAATATCCAGACACACATGATGACGGGAGTTGGAAATACACAGATCCTTTGAGTGAACAGTCTGAATGTGAACAATGCAATTTAGATTCAACAGAAATCTATTACGACTTTTGTCATGCTATCAGAAGTTGGAAAAATAATGTTGGAATTGAAATGGGTGGTCTTCTTATTGATACGTTGGTATATAATTTTTTTCAGGACAATGGCAACTTTTCTGATTGTGATACTGATGATTACCTGAAAATTCTGACAGATATGTATATATATCTTAAAAATCAAAATTCTGATCAGAACTATTGGTTTGCTATCGGAAGCAATCAGCGGGTATCTAATTCAGGTAATGGTGCTTTTATTTCAAAGGCAAAGAAAGCTCATAAAAAACTTGATGGAACCACGAATACTACTCAGGGAATCAATGATATGCTCCGGGAGCTACTCGGTACTGATTTTCCAAAGGCGGAAGGGAAAACAGAGAAGTTTGTACAGTATTCTTCTGATAAAAAATATGACAGAGGAGCAGTTACAGAAAAGTTTATTGAGGAATTAGTGCCTGTGGACATTCGATACCGCCTCAGGATTGACTGTAAAGTTACACAAGATGGTTGGAGACCATTCCTTCTAAGAACATTCTTGCATGGAAATATTGGATGGCTCAAGCATAATAAACATCTTGACTTCTATATCGCTGAGACAAATTGTCCAACGCCTTATCAAATCTGGTGGAAAGTAAGAAATGTTGGTGTAGAAGCTGAAAATAAAAATATGATTCGTGGGAATATTGATAAAACAAATTCTAAGCATCATTATGAGCACACTGATTTCGCTGGTTCACATTATGTTGAATGTTTTCTTGTCAAAAATAATGTCTGTGTTGCTAGGGACAGAATTGATGTCCCAATAGGATCAATTTAGTGGAAGTATTCTAACTATGATCTGACCATTATAAATCAAAATCTTTTTCTCAAGTACAAGACGAAGATGCACACGGGGGTGTTCAAAATCCGGGTTATCGTTGCATTGTATCAATTACGTGGTAGGGTTGGAGCAAAGATGCTTGGGATTGATACAATATTGGAAACGGTGTGCATAGCGGAAATGTCCATATATAGCGAGGTCTTGGCAAACGTCGGCAGATGGCCGACTTTTTTTGTGCCTGGAAATAGGGGAGTGGCCTTAAGACAAAGGCGAAGAAAAAGACGACAATATGAATACGGCAGTAACGATAGCTTTTTATCGTTACTGCCGTTTTTTTTTAGATTTTCTTTCCCCATTGAATACCAAACAGAGTTTCATCGTTTGGCCCCAGTTTTATAACTGCATGGCCATTGAGCAGGGAAGAAATATCTGGCCCTAAATTGTCTTGTCGGTCAAATGCTATGAAGATTTGTTTTTCTCTGACTGATGCATATAAATATAGGAGTTGCCGCAGGTTTTCATCGGAAATATTTGGAAATAATAATGAATCGTGAGCAAGTGCCGGCAGTGATGTTAATTTTAAAATACTTAAATCGTAAATCAGCATCCCTTTATAATTGGTTCCGGTCCCTGAATCCCTGGGTGTTTCAAAGGTATAGCTGTTGCTTTTTAGCAATCTAAGAATGGGCGCATTGTCCTCACCATGAGATATGAAGTCACTGATTTTCTCCATTTCATCATTAATACTTTTTTCCATCTGATGCAGAAGCAACGTGGTTCGTTCTTCAAGTGCTTTCTTTGCTTGCTTTTCGATTTCAGTTAAATTTTGCAGATTGATAAAATTATCGCATTCATTTTCCAAGGTAGTGATTTCATGATCGAGCTTAGTATATGCTGCGAGAAATTCATCGCTGAATGCCATAGATGGCTTAAGCTTTTCAATATGCTCTTGAATTTTATCTACTTGATTTTGAAGGGGAACTAATTCTTGCTCCATTCTGCTTTTTGTTTCAAGCAATTCCTCTTTTAGTATAGATTGTATCTTGTGGTGGAATTGTTCGATTTTAGCTAGTTTCTCAATATTGGCATTGGGGAAGAATGTCAAGAGATTATTCAAATCTGCTTCTGTGGGTTGGATCCCAAGTTGAAGATTTAAATCGACGAGATGAATATCGTTTTTCTTCTGCTCCAGTTTTTTCCTAGCATCACGAAGATATCGTTTCAGTTCATTTATCTGATTTGCCTTTTTCACTTCTTCTGTATCAACAGAGGAATTATTGGAGAAAGCCAAGTCTTCTTTTTCTTGACGTAATTCGGCTAACTTTGCTTGTGCCTTATCATACTCTTTTTGTCGTGTAATAGCAGAGGCGATAAAGTTGTATTTCTGTGCTGTACGAAAGGCGGAGTATTTGTCTTTAGCAGATTTTAACTGATTCTGGAAATATGAAATCTCATTATGGTGATTAAAGAGACAGAGCAAGACATTGATGGCAGCCGTGCTGTTCTCTGACTCTCTGATTTTCAATGGCTGCATTTCGTCGATTTTGCTTTTCTTATAGATACGGAAAAAGCGGCTGATTGTATTTCTGAATGAAACTCCAGGGTAATCCATTGCGTATTGATGACAAAGCCATTGAGTGTATTCATGCAAGCTTATCTCTTTGAAGATGTCTTTTGACAGATGTTTACGAATTACATCAGGATTTGCTGTATCTCGCGAAAATCTGTAATCTTGATTTGAAAAACGAAAGGTGAAAAATATTTCATGGTTTCCCAATTCAATCACCGCATCGCTTTTTACATAAGACGAACCACCGAATGCGAAATCAATTATCATAAGCATGGTGGATTTTCCAATAGAATTCGCTCCATTCTTACTTCCTAGTACGACATTTAACCCTGGGCGGAAGTTTATTGATTCCTTTGGGCGCTTTGAAGTTTTAAATTTGGAGCAAGATATTTCTATTAACATTTTTCTATTTCTCCCTTGTCATTTAAAGTGATTTTTTTGAGGGCATATAAACAATCCAGAATATCAACGAGTTCTACAGGCCCCTTGATATTTCTGCATAGATGTAGAAGTTCGACCGGAGTCTTAGGAGTATCCAAATTATATAGGATGCACGGCATTTTGGATAAGATGCTGTCATTATATGAAAAAAGTTTATTTGGTAATATCATGAAATACCTCGCAGGATTGAATGAAATAACAGACAACAATATTACAATAAATCAGATTCTGTTTTGTTATGCGGTGAATTTGCTTAGATATACTTTCATATATTGCAATTTGTGAAAGTCCTTTATCTTCTAAGCGCTGACAAATGGTTTTTATTTCAATACGTACCAACTCGTCTGAATATTGCTTCTGGCGTGATAGGTTCTGCATGATTTGATTAATATAGAAAAAGTATTTTGTGACATAATTTTTTACGGTTTCCGCCAGAAGAAGATTTTCATCTTCATCAATCTTATTTGCAATAAACGTTGGCTCGTAATTTAACGAAGTCAAAGTGCTTGGCTTTAAATAAATCAGGCTTTCAACAACCCTTCTTATGCCTTTATCAATGTTTACATCAGATATTGTACTTCTTGCTTTTCTGGACTCAATCTGCAGTTCTTTTGCTGTTTCGAGTTCCTTACGTTCGCGCACTGTATGCTTTAAAATATATTGTTCAAAGCAATCATGACAAACGGCACAGATATTTGAGAAAGAAGGTGCTTTCTTTTCATTGATGATAAGAACCTCATAATCGGGAGTGCTTCTTCCGTCATCAGCAAATTTTTGAAGATGGTGCGAACAGCCTGGCATAGAGCAGGTGTTGTTGCAATCATCTAATAGACCACTGCCATATTGCCCTTTCAACTGATTTGACTTATAGTGTGCTTCTTGCTCACGTCGTGTATTTTCCAATGACGGATCGATAAGCTCTTCGAGACCACGCTTTAGCAAATCGAATAGCTTTTCACCAACATTATCTTTGGTTACGCCTTCAGCAAATGGTGTTATGTCCTTTGCTAAACCGTCAAGCACAACATCTGATCGATTTGGATCATGTATTGACTCGATGAAATTATCTCGTGTCAGACGGGATAACATTTTTCCTGCCAATTTTTTGGTGGGCTTATTTGTATAGAATTTTCTGAGAGATCCATCCTTATAGCTTTCTTCTGAGGAAGGGTCTCTTTTTGTATACCATTCATCTTCAGGGATGTCGCAGAGCATCTGGATAAGATTACGCATGAAACTAGGAACTTCTGCATCTTTCATGAGATGAGGACGAATAGCGTGTATGACCTCTTTGAACAACATGGTAGGTCTCCTTGTTTTCCTATTTTTCCTACGGTTTCCTAAAACATCTAATTTGAGAGAGGGGCGTTTTGTATAGTAGGGATGTAAGTTAACTTCATTTTACCATTTCTTTTGGTCCCTGAAAATATATCGAAGATTGCTAAGGTTAGGGAAACAAAAGAGAAACTGTCTCAACGTTCACCCCCGGACGCGGGTGTGCCCGGAGCCGAGAGACGGTCTGGAAAATTAATCACGTCAGCCTATCGGGATGGTTGGCCATACGGAGCGAGGAGCACCTATGACCGATTACAACAGGCTGCCTGTGTGGATCTTCGCTTCGCATTTTGCGAAGGAGACCGCACATGGCCAATCAAGAGACAACCAGAGTCGAAAAGCAGTACTACATTCCCATGGAAGTAAAGGAGGGAACCATCATCACTAAGGAATTTGAAGACGCACCACTGCAGTGGTCGAAAATCGGGAACCGGAAGGTCCGGACCATCCTCATCCCGGCCACCAGGGAACAGTATGAGGCCTATATGCGGCCGGAGTGGAAGGAAGACAAACGGCAGCAGCGGCTGGTCGAAAAACGCAGAAAACAGGAGGCGAACAAGACTCTCCAGGGCTGGGATACTCCCGTATCCTACGAGCAACTGTGCGAAACAGAATATGGATTCCTGGAGGCAACCGAACAGGACAGTCTGGAAGAAATCGTGGAGAAAGAAGAGCTCCTGGAAGCCCTGCGGCGAGAACTGGCCAAGCTGGAAGAACTGGACCAGACTATCCTGAAGATGGCTTTCAATGGCGTCAGCGAAGCGGTCATCGGCCGGGAAGTGGGTCTTTCTCAGAAAGGGGTCAACAATAGAAAACACCGACTGCTGGCGGAGCTGCGGGAACGGCTGGAAGATTATCAGTAAAGGGATGGCATATCCGGCTGGAAAATTTCTGGCCGGATTTTTCAAAAATGGGTACTTAAACAGCCTGGAAATGTCCTGTTAATGGTGAAGGGGCAAAACAAGAACCCTTCAGAAAGGAGGACAAGCTATGGAAAAGCAAATGCTAAAAGAATGCAGCCGAGCCCTGGATTGGGAACTGGCTGGAGTGCTGATGGAAATCAGCGACACAGCCGAACGGGCTGCCCGGAACCTTATGATGCTGCACATGAAGAGAAAAGCGAAAGGAGCCAAATGGTATGACAAACAAAGAACTGGCCGGCCTGGCCGCTGAACTGAAGAAATGCGGGGCCGCTCTGGTAAAGATTGCGGCATCCTTGGAGGTGCCTGCCCCGGAGGTTTCCAAGAAAGAACCGGAGTCCCCAACCCTCACCCTGGAAGATGTTCGAAAGGTTGCCGCCGACAAGTCCCGCCAGGGATTTACGGATGAAGTACGTGGCCTCATCCAGAAATACGGCGCAGACAAGCTGTCCAGCATGGACCCGGCAAAGTACGAAACCTTTCTGAAAGAACTGGGGGTACTGGGAAATGCAAAATAAACATGCATTACTGTCCGCATCGTCCAGTTACCGCTGGCTGAATTGCCCGCCGTCCGCACTGGAATGCGCCAAAATGCCAGATACGTCCAGCGAGTTCGCCCGCCAGGGAACGGATGCCCATACGCTCTGCGAATTCAAGGTGAAGACGGCACTGGGGCAGAAACTGGAGGACCCGACGAAATCCTTGACGTATTTTGACGAGGAGATGGCGGAATGCACCGATGAATACGCACAGTTCGTCATGGAATGTCTGGCCACAGCCAAAGCATCCTGCAAGGATCCGCTAATCATGATTGAACAGCGGCTGGACTTTTCCAGGTGGGTGCCGGGCGGGTTCGGCACAGGCGACTGCCTCATTGTGGCCGACGATACCTTGACGGTCATCGATTACAAGCACGGCCTGGGGGTCTTGGTGGATGCAGAAAAGAACCCACAAATGATGTGCTACGCACTCGGGGCCTTGAATCTGTTCGATGGCATCTATGATATCCACCAGGTGTCCATGACCATCTTCCAACCCCGCCGCGATAATGTCAGCACCTATACCCTGGGCAAGGAAGAGCTGCTCCAGTGGGCCGAAACGGTGCTGAAGCCCGCAGCGGAACTTGCGTCCAAAGGCGAAGGGGCGTACAAGGCCGGCGACCATTGCCGCTTCTGTAAGATCAAGGCGACTTGTCGTAAACGTGCCGAGTACAATCTGGAACTAGCCCGGTATGATTTCGCCGTTCCATCCACGCTGCGGGATGAAGAAATCGAAGCCGTTCTGGACAAGGCCGATGAACTGGTGAACTGGGCCGGGGATGTCAAAGAATACGCTTTACAACAGGCCCTGTCCGGCAAGCAGTGGGACGGATGGAAACTGGTCGAAGGACGGTCGAACCGCCGCTACGTAAATGAAGAAGCAGTCGCTGCGGCTGTAGAAAACGCGGGTTTCGACCCATATGAAAAGAAGCTGCTTGGCATCACAGCGATGACGAAGCAGCTGGGTAAGAAGCGGTTCGAAGAACTGCTGTCAGATTTAATAGAAAAGCCGCAAGGCAAGCCGGTCCTGGTGCTGGAATCGGACAAGAGACCCGCTATGCACACTGCGGCAGATGATTTCAGTATTGAAAAATAGGAGGAAACTATTATGTCTAAGAACTATGTAAACCCGTGCAAAGTGATTACTAGTGTCAATACCCGTTGGTCTTATGCCAACGTCTGGGAACCGAAGTCCATCAATGGCGGTACGCCGAAGTACAGCGTCAGCCTGATTATCCCAAAATCGGATACGAAGACCGTAGAAAAAATCCGCGCCGCCATCAAGGCTGCCTACGAAGAAGGCGAAAGCAAACTTAAGGGTAATGGCCGCGCCGTACCGGCTCTCGAAGTCATCAAGACACCGATCCGTGACGGCGACCTGGAACGCCCGGGCGATGACGCTTATAAAGACAGCTTCTTCGTCAATGCCAACTCGGCTACCAAGCCGGGCATCGTCGATGCCGACTGCCAGCATATCCTGGAACGCTCTGAAGTATACTCCGGCGTCTATGGCCGTGCTTCCATCAACTTCTATGCCTTTAACAGCAACGGCAATAAAGGCATTGCCTGCGGACTGAACAATCTGCAGAAAATCCGTGATGGCGAACCCCTCGGCGGCAAGCCCCGTGCAGAAGATGATTTTGCTACAGCTGACGATGATGATTTCCTGGCATAAGGAGGCGCGATTATGGAAACTATGATGAGACTGATTCTGGACGGCCTGTACTGCCTGGTTGCACTGTGCGCCGGCGGGTTCTTCGTGGCCATGATCTATACGGATATCAAAAAAGACCAGCGGGATGAAGAAATGGCCCGGCACCGGGAAGAACGGGAAGAAGAGTACCACCGCAAGCAGATGGAATCCTTCCGGAAATAAGCAGTGGTAAATAGCGGCGGCGGGGCCTTGTGCCTCGCCGTTTTTTTTCGAGGTGAAGAGTATGAAAAACATCAGTATCGATATTGAAACCTTCAGTGATGTCAACCTGGCTAAATGCGGCGTGTACAAATACGCAGAATCGCCAGCCTTTGAAATCCTCCTCTTCGGTTATGCTGTGGACGGCGGCGAGGTACAGGTCGTTGACCTGGCGCAGGGAGAGGGCATCCCGGATGCTATCCTGGATGCCTTGACCAATGAAGCCGTCACCAAGTGGGCGTTCAATGCCAGCTTCGAACGGGTCTGCCTGTCGCGGTACCTGCGTGACCTGGGGATGAGCCTGGATCCGTTCCATGACCATCATCCGCTTTCCCGGGACTGTGCCAGATTCCTCAATCCGGCAGGATGGAAATGCTCCATGGTCTGGTCGGCCTATATGGGGCTGCCCCTTTCCCTGGAAGGCGCAGGGGCCGTGCTGAAACTGGACAGCCAGAAAATGAAGGAAGGCAAAGACCTGATCCGCTATTTCTGCGTTCCCTGCAAGGAAACCAAATCGAATGGCGGCAGGACGAGGAATCTACCTCGGCATGCACCCGATAAATGGACGCTGTTCAAGTCCTACAACAAACGGGATGTGGAAGTGGAAATGGCTATCCAGGAGCGGCTGAAGAAGTATCCCGTCCCGGGACCGATATGGGATGAATATCATCTCGACCAGGAAATCAACGACCGGGGCATCGCCATTGACCAGACGCTGGCTGAAAATGCCATCGCCATCGATGCCCGCAGCCGGGACAGCCTGATGGCTGTGCTGAAGGAAAAGACGGGCCTGGAGAACCCAAATTCCGTCATCCAGATGATTGGCTGGCTGGAACAGCATGGGATGAAGACCGATTCTTTGGGAAAGAAGCAGGTACAGGAACTGCTGAAGACGGCAGAAGAACCGCTGCGCAGTGTACTGCTGCTTCGGCAGAAGCTGGCCAAATCCTCAGTCAAAAAATACCAGGCCATGGAGATGACGGCCTGCGAGGATGGCCGGGCCAGGGGCATGTTCCAGTTCTATGGGGCCAACAGGACTGGGCGTTTTGCCGGCCGGCATATCCAGCTGCAGAATCTGCCCCAGAATCATCTGCCGGATCTATCGGAAGCCCGGGAGCTGGTACGCCAGGGAAATTACGAAGCCTTGGAACTCCTGTATGATTCCATCCCCGATGTCCTTTCCCAGCTCATCCGTACGGCCTTTGTACCCCGGCAGGGGCTGAAGTTTGTGGTATCGGATTTTTCGGCCATTGAAGCCAGGGTGCTTTCGTGGCTGGCAGGGGAAACATGGCGTTCGGATGTCTTTGCCAGGAATGGCGATATCTATTGTGCTTCTGCCAGCTCCATGTTCGGCGTTCCCGTGGAAAAACATGGCGTCAATGGCCATCTCCGGCAGAAAGGGAAAATCGCAGAACTGGCCCTTGGCTATGGCGGCTCCGTCGGCGCCCTGAAGGCCATGGGCGCCCTGGACATGGGTCTTACGGAAAACGAGCTGTATCCTCTGGTGCAGTCCTGGCGGTCGGCCAATCCGCATATCGTCGATTTCTGGTGGCAGGTGGATGCCACCGTGAAGACAGCCATCAAGGAACATATCTCCATGCGGGCCGGCTGCATCCGCTTCCTCTGCCAGAGCGGCATGCTGTTCATTCAGCTCCCAAGCGGACGGCGGCTTTCCTATGTGAAGCCCCGGATAGGCGAGAACCGCTTCGGCGGGGAATCCGTCACCTATGAGGGCATCGGAGCAACGAAGAAGTGGGAACGGCTGGAAAGCTACGGCCCGAAGTTCGTGGAAAACATCGTCCAGGGCATCAGCCGGGACATCCTCTGCTATGCCATGCAGACGTTGCGGTGCTGTGCCATCGTCGGCCATGTCCATGATGAACTGATCATCGAATGCTGCCGGGATGCCAGCGTCGATGCCATCTGCGAGCAGATGGGCCGGACGCCGCCGTGGGCCGAAGGGCTATTACTCCGGGCAGACGGGTATGAGTGTGAATTTTATCAGAAAGATTGAAATGGAGGTACTTAAAGCAGCGGATTCTGTCCTGTTACTGATAGAGGACGAGTTCCTCGGAAATTTTAATGAAAGGTGGAATCCGCTATGAAGAATTTGATTCCTGAAGATGATTACGGTGTGTTTGCTGACCAGAAAGGGGTAGCCAGAGTCGATAGCCTGTTTGTCGCTGCAACTTTTGAGAAAGGCCATCGTCACGTATTGCGGGATATCGCCAGAATCATTGAGCCCAGATCTGGGCTCAGTGAAAATTTCATCCATGACAATTTTATACTCAGTACCTACAGAGATGCTAGAGGAAGGAAACTGCCGCGTTACCTGCTGACCCGTGATGGCTTCACGATGCTGGTCATGGGCTACACAGGCCCTAAGGCGATGCACTTCAAGGAACTCTACATCCAGCGTTTCAACGAGATGGAACAATGTGTCCGGTCGCTCCTGTCTGCCCGGCAGGAATTCCCGATGCTGACGGACATGATCTGCCGCCTGCATGAAAGCCCGAAGCCGTACCATTTCAGCAATGAGTGCGATATGCTGAACCGCATCGTTCTCGGCATGTCTGCCAAGCAGTTCCGGCTGGCAAACGGCATCGAAAAAGGGCAGAGCATCCGGCCTTATCTGACCGCGCAGCAGATTCATGCTCTGGACCGGCTGCAGCATCTGGATTACGGCCTGCTGTATTCCTGTCCGGATTTCCAGCAGCGCAAACAGATGCTCATGACCTATTACAAGACGGAACTGGAGGGATGAAGCATGTTTTACGTCAAGGAACCGATTAATGATGCCATGGAAGTCACGGTTGAAATCAACGATGAGAATGTATTCTGCCGCTGCCCGGTTTGCGGCAGGGAAGTCCTGGTGAATCTGGAGGAAGTCCTGGGCGACGAGAAGGGCGACCTGTTCGGGACAGCCGTCCTGTGCGAAGATTGTTCCCGGGAACTGATGGAGGTGCGTGATGGAGATGGATCCGAAGCGTAATGCGGAACACTACCCGGACCCGACAGCCTATCAGGCCATCCGGAATGCGGAACCGGCAAGGTTCTCCTTCCGGCCACTGGTATACGTGTGTTCGCCTTATGCCGGGGATGTGGAGGCCAATACGGCCAGGGCGAGGAGATACTGCCGCTATGTGACAGATCAGGGAGGTATCCCGCTGGCCCCGCATCTGTATCTGCCCCAGTTCCTGGATGAAAAGACGGAGCGGGACCTGGCCCTTTTCATGGATATCGCCCTTTTGTCCAAGTGTGCGGAACTTTGGGTTTTCGGCGATATCATCTCGGACGGGATGCAGAAAGAAATCGAGTACGCCCGGCGCAAAAGAAAGCCCGTCCGGTATATTGAGGAGGTTTAAAGATCATGGAATTTACCCTTTATACGGCTGCTCTTACGGGAGCAGAAGCCAATTGCCGTTATCCGGAACAGCGGAAAATCAGCTGCGCCGCAGATCTTGGAGCAGCGGCTACGTTTGACCATGTCTGTGCGGCATTCAAAAATGATTACCGGAAACGGGAGAATTTTCTTTCATCCGACGTCCTGGTCATGGACTGCGATAATTCACATACGGAAAATCCTGCTGAATGGATGACCATGGAGAAATTCCTGGCCATGATGCCGGAGGTTTCCATGGCTATCGTCCCATCACGGAATCACATGAAGCCTAAAGACGGGAAGTGTGCCAGGCCGCGCTTCCACGTCTATTTCGGGATTCCCGAGATTACAGATGAACCGTGCTATACGGAGCTGAAGCGGGCTGTTTATCACGCATATCCTTTTTTCGACGAAGCGGCTCTTGATGCGGCCCGTTTCATCTATGGCTGTCCGGCTGAGAAGGTGCTGTGGCAGGATGGGAAAATGACAATCGACCAGGTGCTGAAGGCCCGGGAAGCCGGGACACACAGCATTCCCCAGGGACAGCGCAATAATACCATGAGCCGCTTTGCCGGCCGGGTCATCAAACGGTATGGAGCAACAGAGAGGGCATACTCTATTTTCCTTGAAGAAGCCGAAAAATGCGACCCTCCGCTTGCTGATGCAGAACTCACTAAAATCTGGCAGAGTGCCGTGCGCTTTGGTGAAAAGATTGCCAGGCAGGAAGGGTACGTCAGCCCGGAACAGTACAATAACGATTTTGCCCGTCAGGGCAGCCTGAAGCCGGAAGACTACTCGGATATCGGTCAGGCCAAAGTGCTGAAGCGGGAATATGGTGATGAGCTGCGGTATACGGAAAGTACCGATTTCCTCCGGTACAACGGCATCTATTGGGCTGAATCCCATCAGGAAGCCATCGGCGCGGTGGAAGAATTCCTGGAACTGCAGCTGGCAGATGCCAGGGACCAGATGGAAGATGGCAGAAAAGCGCTGCAGGAAATAGGTGTTGCGGCAGAACTCATCGATAAGGGTGGCCGGATGCTGGAGAAAGTCATCGAAGGCAGTCAGCAGAAAGCCTTCCAGTCCTACCAGGCGTCTTTGGCATATTATGCCTTTGTCATGAAGCGGCGGGACATGCGCTACATCATTTCGGCCCTGCAGGCCCTGAAGCCGATGCTGCTCATTCCCATCCAGGCCCTGGATGCGGATGAATTCCTGCTCAACACGCCTTCGTTTACGTATGACCTGCGGCAGGGGATGGCAGGCAGACGGAATCATTGTCCGGAAGATTATATTACAAAATGTACCGCCATCGATCCCGGAGAGGAAGGGGAAGCGGTCTGGCAGCAGGCTCTGGACGAGTTTTTTACGGGTGACCAGGAGCTGATTGATTACGCCCAGGAAATCTGCGGACTCATGGCCATTGGCAAAGTGTATGTGGAAGCCCTGGTCATTGCCTATGGCGATGGACGGAACGGGAAATCTACGTACTGGAACTCCATCGCCCGGGTGCTGGGAAGCTATTGCGGCGGCATTTCTGCCGATGCCCTGACAGCGAACTGCAAGCGTAACATCAAGCCGGAAATGGCGGAACTCAAGGGCAAGCGCATGGTCATCGCAGCCGAGATGGAAGAAGGTGTCCGGCTTTCCACTTCCGTTCTGAAGCAGCTCTGCTCTACGGATGAAGTCGGAGGCGAAAAGAAATACAAGACGCCGTTTACCTTTGTGCCGACCCATACGCTGGTTCTGTATACCAACCATCTGCCCCGCGTCGGGGCCAGTGATGAGGGGACATGGCGCCGGCTTATCGTCATCCCCTTCAAGGCACAGTTTGAAGGCCATGGCGAAATCAAGAACTATGCAGATTATCTGGTGGAAACAGCCGGGCCTGCTATCCTGCGCTGGATCATCGAAGGGGCGGAGAAGGTCATTGCCAGCGAGTACCATCTGACCATGCCGAAATGTGTGCGGGATGCTATCCGGGAATACCGCGGGCAGAATGACTGGCTCCGCCATTTCCTGGAAGACTGCTGCGATGTGGATCCATCATGCCAGGAAAAGTCCGGGGCGCTTTATACGGCCTACCGCTTGTACTGCCAGCAGATGAACGAGTATACCCGCAGCACGACAGATTTTTATGGGGCCCTGGAGAAAGCCGGGTTTGACAGGCGCAAGCGGAAAGCCGGGTATTTTATTTATGGATTGAAACTGAAGGTCACAGATTTCTTGTGAGGAAAAGGGAAGGTGCAGGTCGGTGCAGGTCTATCCATAAACTCCCTTTAGGGCTGAAAAATAGAAAAAATGCCTTTAAGGAAAGTTTGCGGAACGACCTTCAACGACCTGCACCCCTGTAAAAAAGAGGTGATACCGATGCGGGAAAAAGAGATAGAACATCATCTGGTGATGGAAACCAGGAAGGCAGGCGGTATGGCAGTGAAGTTTGTTTCGCCATCGTTTTCCGGCATGCCGGACCGCTTGGTCCTATTGGGTGATGGGAAGATAGGCTTCGTGGAAGTGAAGGCACCGGGGCAGAAGCCACGGCCGCTGCAGCTGAAGCGGCATGCCATGCTGCGGAGGCTGGGCTGCCAGGTCTTCGTCCTGGATGCCATGGAGGACATCCCTGCTGTCCTGAAGGCCATCGCCCGCACGCCCGATGGGAAAGGGGGCGGAGGTGCATGAAGTTCATGCCGCATGAATATCAAAAATACGCCATTGAATATATCGAGTCCCATCCCGTCACGGCCCTGTTCCTGGACATGGGGCTTGGCAAGACAGTGACGACGCTGACGGCCATCCGGGACCTGATGTATGACACCTTTGAAGTACAGCGGGTGCTGATCGTCGCTCCGCTGCGGGTGGCGAGAGACACCTGGCCGGATGAAATCAAGAAGTGGGATCACCTGAAATGTCTTTCCTGTTCTGTCGTGGTCGGCAGCGTGGCAGAACGAAGAAGAGCCTTGCAGCAGGATGCGGATATCTATATCGTGAACCGCGAGAACCTGGCCTGGCTCTATGAGAACAGCCGCCTTGATTTCGATATGGTCGTCCTGGACGAGCTGTCGAGTTTCAAGAACCACCAGTCGAAGCGGTTCCGGGCCATGAAGGCCTTGCGCCCCGGAGTGAAACGCATCGTCGGCCTTACGGGAACGCCCAGCGGCAATGGTTTGATGGATCTCTGGGCCGAGTTCCGCATCCTGGATATGGGAAAGCGGCTGGGGAGATATATCAGCCAGTACCGGAACCTGTACTTCCAGCCGGATAAGCGCAACGGCATGGTGGTGTATTCCTACAAACTCCTGCCGGGAGCGGAAGAAGCCATCTATCACCAGATTGCCGACATCACCGTGTCTATGAAGGCAACAGACTATCTGGAGATGCCGGAACTAGTGAGCGTGGCGAAGGAAGTCAGACTGAGCGAAAAGGAAAAGAAACGGTATGACGAACTGAAGAAGTCCCTGGTGCTGGAGCTTCCAGGCGGCGAAATCACAGCCGCCAATGCTGCGTCGCTTACCTTGAAGCTTTCGCAGATGGCGAACGGTGCCATTTATACAGACGACAAGGATGTGGTGACCATCCATAACCGGAAGCTGGATGCCCTGGAAGACCTGGTGGAAAGCGCCAACGGGAAACCGGTCCTGGTGGCCTGTTGGTTCAAGCATGATAAAGACCGTATTCAGAAGCGGATGGAATCCCGGGAACTGAAGGAGCCGCAGGATTTCGCCGACTGGAACGCAGGAAAGATCCCCGTGGCCCTCATCCATCCGGCCTCTGCCGGACACGGGCTGAACCTGCAGCAGGGCGGTTCCATCCTGATCTGGTTCGGCCTGACCTGGAGCCTGGAACTGTACCAGCAGACCAACGCCCGGCTCTGGCGGCAGGGGCAGGCGGACAAGACGGTCATCATACAGCACATCGTAGCCAAGGGTACGATTGATGAGCGTATCCTGAAAGTCTTGGAACACAAAGATGGAACCCAGGCCGCACTGATTGCAGCCGTGAAGGCTGACCTGGGCATGACGAAAACGGGAAATGGGGGTATACTATGAAGCAGGAACCGGAAGGAGAAGGAACACGTATGGAAGCCAAAGCGTACCTGGAACAGGCACGGAACATCAACATACAGATAGACAGCAAGCTGGAGCAGGTATCTGCCTTGCGGCAGCTGGCCATCAAGGCGTCATCGACACTCAGCCCGGTGCCGCCGAGCGGGACGCCCAACCCGCACCGGCTGGAAGAAACCATCGCCCGCATGATGGATATGGAACAGGAAGTGGATGAAGCCATCGACGGCCTGGTCGAACTCAAGGCAGACATCATGAAGGCCATCAGCCGGGTGCCGGATGCCCGGGAACGGGTTATCCTGGAACTCCGCTACCTGGCTTTCAAGGACTGGGCGTCCATTGCCGATGTCCTGGGGCTTCATGTCCGCCAGGTGTACCGGCTGCATGAGGAAGCGCTGAAACACATCGAGATTCCTGAAGGATGTCACTGAATGTCACTCAAGCAGCACTTGATGTCACTGGCTTCTGTAAGATATACTATAATCAGCAAAAAAAGAATGAAGGACCGAGGCTTGAAGCCATCGGTCCTTTTTTGATACCGGAGATGATACGAATGCCAAGAAGACCGCAGACACCGTGCAGATATCCGGGATGTCCAAAGCTGGTGCCGTATAGAAAAAAGTATTGTGATGAACATGAACGGCAGTGCCAGGGCGAACGGAAAAACGCCGTGTTGCGTGGCTACGGGAGAGAGTGGCAAAAAGCCAGGATGTTTTTCCTGAAACGTCATCCCTGGTGCGTCCGATGCAAAGAGAAAGGACGGCTCGTCCCGGCGACCGTCGTGGATCATATCAAGCCGCATCGCGGCGACCCGGATTTGTTCTGGGATGAAAAGAACTGGCAGCCCTTGTGCAAGAGCTGCCATGACCATAAGACGATGACCGAAGACCGGGACATCGAGTACAGATACTGAAAGACAAGCGGGGTGGGGGGATGTCAATCTCTGCAGCCCTTCCGTCCATGACCGCCGCCCCCTCAAATGGGAAAAACCGCGAAATTCATAAGGGGGGATATGAGGACGGTCTTCAACCAAATATCAGGAAGCTCCAGGCTTATGGCCCGGGGCTTTTTTATTGCCAGGAAGAAGGAGAACTTCATGAATGACTGCCAGCGCAGGCAGATTGAAGCCATGCGGAAACAGGGGATGGGATACAAGGCCATCGCCCGGGAAACGAAGCTGTCACGGGACAGTGTACGGAATTATTGCCGCTGGCATCATCTGAACGGATACGGAGCCGCCATCGCTGCGGCATCCAGAAAGGAAACGGTGTATGAAATCATCTGATATGGAATGGAAAGTCCTGCCCATCGGCCAGCTGAAACCTGCGGCATATAACCCCAGGAAGCAGCTGAAGCCCGGTGACAAGGAATATGAAAAAATCAAGCACTCCATCCAGGAGTTCGGTTATGTAGAACCCATCATCGTCAACTATGACATGACTGTCATCGGTGGGCATCAGCGTCTGACAGTGCTGAAAGAACTGGGCTATGAAGAAGTCCAGTGCGTGGTTGTCCATATCGAAGACGAACACAAGGTCAAGGCCCTCAATATCGCGCTCAATAAAATTACCGGCGCCTGGAACGAACAGCTCCTGGCCGACCTCATCGTGGATTTGCAGAGCGTCGATTTCAATGTAGACCTGACAGGCTTTGAGGCACCGGAAGTGGAGCAGCTCTTTTCTAAAGTCCACAACAAGAAGGTGAGAGAAGATGACTTCGATGTGGACGGAGAACTGGAACAGCCGGCTATGGCCAAGGCAGGGGATATCTGGCTTCTGGGGGAACACCGTGTCATCTGCGGCGATGCCACGCTGCCGGAAACCTATACACGGCTGTTGGATGACAAGAAAGCCAATCTGGTGCTGACGGATCCTCCATACAATGTGGATGTAGAAGAAACGGCGGGGAAAATCAAGAACGACAATATGCCGGACGATAAATTTTATCAGTTCCTGTTTAGCGCCTTCGTCAACATGGAGCAGAACATGGAACGGGATGCATCCATCTATGTGTTCCACGCCGATACGCAGGGGCTGAACTTCCGCAAGGCCTTCAAGGACGCAGGCTTTTACCTGTCCGGCTGCTGCATCTGGAAGAAAAACGCCCTGGTCCTGGGCCGCAGCCCGTACCAGTGGCAGCACGAACCGTGCCTGTTCGGTTGGAAGCTGAACGGGAAACATCAGTGGTATTCCGACCGCAAGCAGACAACCATCTGGGAATATGACCGTCCGAAAGCCAGCAAGGAACATCCGACCATGAAGCCCGTGGCGCTCATGGCCTATCCCATACAGAACTCCTCCATGAGCCACTGCATCGTCCTGGATCCGTTCCTCGGGTCCGGCTCCACGCTCATGGCCTGCCAGCAGACGGACCGCATCTGTTATGGCATCGAGCTGGACGAGAAGTTCGTCGATGTCATCGTGAAGCGGTATATCAGCGAGTGTGGGAGTGAAGGCGTGTTTGTACTGCGTGGGAATGAGAAAATTCCTTATGATAAAGTGCAGAAATAACTTGCTATTATCGGCGTTCAGAGTGATATATGTACTAGCAAAACAAGGAGGTACATAGACCATGACAATCCAGACGAACCTGAACGACCGCAAGGAACTGGCCAGACAGCTGATTCCCTTCAACCATAATGAAAAGCTCCGCTACACCGGGACGCCGGCCTTTGCCTACGAAGGGCAGGGCTTCCGCATCCTTCGCAGCGGCGATATCGAATGCGATGATGAAAAGACAGAAGCCGCCATCACGGCTTTCCTGCAGGAAGCAGGAATCCTTCCGCAGCCGAAACCGGAAGAAGGAACAGAAACCGAAGTAACGCAAGAACCGACACAGCAGGATGAAACGCCAGAATCGGAAGCACTGCCGCAGACGGAGCCGGACAAGATGGAAATCAAGGTTCCCAATGATGGCATGGATGGGGCGCAGCTCCGCAACCTGGTCTTCATGCTCCATGCTCAGCAGTACCTGCTCAACCGGGCCGCAGGACATGAAAACATCCATGTGCCGGACAGGCTGGTGGAAGACCTGAAAGAAGAACCCGGTACAGACAGGACGTCCTTCTTTGCCATCTATCAGAACTACAGCAAGGAAGGACGGGGATTCCTGATTGCCGCAGACACGGTGACCTTCTGCATTGCCGCCACAGGCAATACTTTGAAGAACCGCGCCCTGATTGAACTGGCGGCCTTCATGGTCAGCGCAGCGAAAAAGGCGAAACGGGTGCAGCCCGCCACACGGAAGCCGGAAAACGAGAAGTACTACCTGCGGATGTGGCTCCTGCGCATCGGCATGGGGACCAGAGCCAGCCATGAATCGCGCATGGCCCTGCTGAAAGGCCTGAACGGATGGAGCGCCTTCCGCACAGAAGGAGAAGCTAAGGCTCATGCCAGAAAGCAGAAGGAACGCCGGCATCCGAACCTGTAAACCCTTGATTTAATTCATAATTATTCTCAAAATGACTTGCTATTGTGTGCCTTTAGAGTGATATATAGTGTACCGAAAGAACACACGCACATATAGAAAGGACAGAGATGATTATGAAAACACTGCACTTTGGAATCGAAATGGAAATGACAGGGATTACGAGAAGCCGGGCCGCCAGCCTCATGGCCTGCTTCTTCGGGACGGAAAGCCGGCACGAAGGCGGAGCCTACGATACCTACACTGCAAGGGATGAACAGGGACGGAAATGGAAAGCCATGAACGACTCCAGCCTGGTTCCCCAGAAGAAGGTGAACGGAAACATTACAGATGCTTCCAGCTTCTACCGCACGGAAGTGGTCAGTCCCATCCTTTCCTACGAAGACATCCCGAAGCTGCAGGAACTGGTGCGGACGCTTCGCAAGGCCGGAGCTTTTGCCAACAAGTCCTGCGGCATCCACATCCATGTCGGGGCCGAACGGTTCACGGCAAAGACCCTGCGGAACCTGGTGAACATTATGGCGAGCAAGGAAGACATGATTTACCGCGCTCTCCAGATCAACTCCTCGCGGGAAAGCCGGTACTGCCGGAAGACAAACACGACCTTCCTGAAGGACATCAATCAGAGAAAGCCGGACACGCTGGACGGCATCGCCGACCTCTGGTATCAAGAAGCGCCTTACGGACGGAATCATCATTATAACAGCACTCGCTACCACGGGTTGAACCTGCACGCCACCTTCACCAAGGGAACCGTCGAGTTCCGGCTTTTCAACGGGACGCTTCACGCCGGGGAAATCAAGGCATACATCCAGTTCTGCCTGGCTGTCGCCCATCAGGCCCTCACGAAGAAAAAGGCTTCGGCACGGAAGACCGAGACGGATAATGAGAAATACGCCTTTCGGTGCTGGATGCTCCGGCTCGGACTCATCGGCGACGAATTCAAGACCTGCCGCCTCCACTTCCTCAAACACCTCACGGGCAATTCCGCATGGCGCAATGCCGCCGCTTGAAGGAGATAGCCTTCCGGGCAGCTTCGGCTGCCCTTGAGGTGGTAGAAGGGCATTCCCTTCAGAAAGGATGAGAGCGATGAAACAAAGAATCTATATTGCCTACGGCAGCAACATGAGTGAAGCGCAGATGGCAAGACGGTGTCCTGATGCCGTTCTTGCGGGAACGGGCCGGATCCGGGGATATGAACTTCTCTTCAAAGGTTCCCTGACAGGATGTTACGCCACTATCGAGAAAAAGGCAGATGCCTTCGTGCCGGTTGTTTTCTGGCGCATTTCTTCGGCGGATGAACGGCGGCTCGATGCCTATGAAGGCTTCCCGCGGTTCTACTATAAAAAAGAAGTGGAAATGGAAACAGATGACGGCATCATCAGCGGTCTTGTGTACATCATGCACGAAGACCGGGGGTTCGGCATCCCGGAAGACTGGTACTACCAGAACATGGAGCAGGATTACCGCAAATTCGGTTTCGACCTGTCTGTCCTGCGGGCCGGCCTGCGTCACAGCCGGGAACGGATGGAAGGGACGCGGGTGCGGCTGATTTCCATGGATGACAGGCAGGCACCGCCTAGGGGAACTGAAGGCACCGTCCAGTTCGTCGATGATGCCGGGACCATCCATGTACAGTGGGATACGGGCAGCAGTCTTGGGCTGGTACCCGGAGCCGATGAATGGGAAGTCATCGAATAAGATGCATAAATATCGGATAAATGACTTGCTATTATGTGCGTTCAGAGTGATATATATACATGACAAAGGGGACAAGCCCTAGAGGAAAAGCACATGAAAGCGAGGATTTTACCATGACAAACATCTATGCACTCTGCAACCATTTCGAACTCCGCGAATACCAAACAGCCATAACAAGGGCTGATTTTGAAACCCATTTCAAGGCTACCAAGGAAAAAGTGACCTTCACTTTTGGCGGATGGGATGGCAAAAGCTACGATGGCGAAAGCCGCACGGCAAGGGTTTATCGGACCGATATAAAAGGCTACGAAGATGCCCGGTTCATCAAAGTCGGCAAGGGGCTTCATTATATCGAGGAAGACCGCCAGGTGCTTGAAAAAGCAACCGGGGAAACCCATCCAAGCGCCGGATGGCTGGTCGATGTCCTGAAAAGCACGAAGTAAGGGAATCCTGAAGACGGGGCCGCAAGGCCCTGTTCTTTGCCATAAAATAAAATGCATAAATTTTCTTTAGAAATGGTAAAAGAAAATCGGGGAAGGCTGCAGACGCGGCCTTCTCTGCCGTACAGCCCGCAAGGGCTTTTTTTATTGGGAGGTGAGCGCCATTGGCTGTACGAGGAAGAAAACCGAAGCCGACGGCGCTCAAGGTGCTGGAAGGCAATCCCGGCCATCGTCCCCTCAATAAAAAGGAACCCATGCCAAAGGGACGGCTCCCTCGCTGCCCGGACTGGCTGGAGGATGATGCCAAGAAAGAATGGAAGCGTCTGGGGAAAGTCCTTGCTGAGATGGGGATGCTGACCCATCTGGATATGATGGCCTTTGCCGGATACTGCCAGGCGTATGCCCGGTGGAAAGGGGCCGAAGAGTTCATCACCCAGCATGGGGATATGGTGCGGACGCCGAACGGCTATCTGCAGCAGGTGCCTCAGGTGTCCATCGCCCAGACGAACCTCAAGATCATGCTGAAATTCTGCGAGCAGTTCGGCCTGACCCCGTCTGCCCGGAGCCGCATGGTCGGGGAAGAAAACGGGGGCGGAAAAGAAACGGATGAAATGGAACTGCTGCTAAGGGGGTGACAAGTTTGGCGTTTGTATATAAGCCGTCAGCATTCATGCTGCCGGATTCCCGTTATGATGAAGAAAAGGCTGACCGTGCCGTCGCTTTCATCGAGAATCTCTGTCATACCAAAGGGAAATGGGCCGGGAAGCCTTTTCTTTTATTGCCCTGGCAGGAACAGATTGTGCGTGATCTGTTCGGCATCGTCAAGGAGAACGGGAAGCGGCAGTTCCTGACGGCCTATATAGAGATTCCAAAGAAGAACGGGAAGAGCGAGCTGGCCGCCGCTATCGCCCTGTACCTTCTGTATGCCGATAATGAACCGAGTGCGGAAGTGTATGGCGCAGCCTGCGACCGCAACCAGGCATCCATCGTCTTTGATGTGGCACGGCAGATGGTCGAGATGAGCCCGGCCCTGATGCGCCGTTCCAAGATACGGTCGGCCGGGAAGCGGATCATCAACTACCGCAATGCCGGGTTCTACCAGGTATTGTCGGCGGAAACGGGAACCAAGCACGGACTCAATGTGTCCGGCTTGGTATTTGATGAAATCCATGCCCAGCCGAACCGGAAGCTCTACGATGTCCTGACCAAAGGCTCCGGGGATGCCCGGGAGCAGCCGCTCTTTTTCATCATCACCACGGCGGGCAATGACAAGAACAGCATCTGCTACGAACTGCACACCAAGGCCCTGGACTTGATGGCAGGCCGGAAGAAGGATTCCGCCTTTTACCCGGTGGTCTATGGCCTGGAGCATGAGGAAGACTGGACGGACGAAGCGAACTGGTACAAAGCTAACCCGTCACTGGGACACACCATACAGATTGACCGCGTCCGGGAAGCGTATCGGAATGCCGTCGAAAATCCGGCGGAAGAGAATGTCTTCAAGCAGCTCCGGCTCAATATCTGGACTTCGGCCAGCATCCGCTGGATACCGGAGCAGGTCTACGACAAGGGGAATCTTCCCATTGACCGGGACTTCCTGCGGGGACGGATGTGCTACGGAGGGATGGACTTGTCCAGTACGTCGGATATCACGGCCCTGGTCCTGGCTTTCCCGCCACGGAGCGATGACGAGAAATATATCCTGTTGCCTTTCTTCTGGCTGCCGGAAGACACGCTGGAACTGCGGTGCCGACGGGATCATGTTCTCTACGACGTATGGCAGAAGCAGGGTTTCATCCAGACGACGGAAGGGAACGTCATCCATTATGGTTTCATCGAGAAGTTCATCGAAAAATTGGGTGAAACGTACCATATACGGGAAATCGCCTACGACCGGTGGAACGCTACCCAGATGGTGCAGAATCTGGAAGACATGGGCTTCACCATGGTGCCGTTCGGCCAGGGGTTCAAGGATATGTCGCCGCCGTCGAAGGAGCTGTTCAAGCTCCTGATGGAAGGGAACATCATCCATGGTGGCAACCCCGTCCTCAAATGGATGGCTGGCAACGTGGTCATGCGGCAGGACCCTGCAGGGAACATTAAGCCGGATAAAGAAAAATCCGTCGAAAAAATCGACGGAATCGTGGCGTCCATCATGGCACTGGACCGCTGCATCCGCAACGGGACAGGCAGCGGCAGTGTCTACGACGAACGGGGCGTTATTGCATTTTGATTCTTGTCAGCCGGCTGCCGCTACCTGGAGTTTCAGGTTGAGGGCCTGCATGAGCTTGACAAGGGTATCGAGCTTTGGCGTTGTCTTCAGCGTCTCGATACGGGCTACCGAGGACTGGGGGATACCGCATCGCTCTGCAAGGGCGCGCTGGCTGATGCCCAGTTCCTGTCTCCGCCGGATGATGGAGGAAACAATGTCGCTTACTTCTTCGATTTCTTCCATATTGCGGCGTTCTTCTTCGCTGACGGCCTTTACATGATTCTTATAGTCTTCCCAGGTTCTCATTGTTCTGCCTCCTTCTGGCGGATGTAATCGTCGCGTTCTGCTTTGGCACGGGCGATTTCCCGTTTCGGTGTTTTCTGTGATTTTTTGCGGAAATGATGGAGCAGTACATACTGGCTCTCGTCGTAGTAAAAATAAAAGACACGGTTGTTTCCTGGACGCAGTTCCCAGATGTCTTCTTCCAGATGTTTGGTGATATTGACCGGCAGATTGGTGCCGTTTTTGGCGAGCAGGTCAATGTAGAAGATAATCTGGTTGTACTGGATACGGGCATCCTTGCTGCTTTTGCTTTTCACCCGCAGGGCTTCCAAAAAATCCCAGACTTCTGATTCGCCGTGCTGGTTCTCATAAAATTCAATCTTGTACATCATGATCTCCTTTATGTTCCTATTTAGATGATAGCATAAATGCTATCAAAAGGCAAGGGAGGCAAAGCCGCATTGATTCATTGCATTTTTTGATTTCATGTCAGGAGGTTTCCATGCACATCCCCTTTTTATCCAGCCTGTTCCGCACCCGGGACAAGCCTCAGAACTATTATATCGGTACGGATTTCCGTTATCTGTTCGGCCCTTCCACCAGCGGCAAGACGGTGAATGAGTTCACGGCCATGCAGACAACGGCAGTGTATGCCTGCGTCCGCATCCTGTCGGAAACCCTGGCAGCCCTGCCGCTCCAGCTGTACCGGTACACGCCGGGCGGCAAGGAGCGGGTCTATGACCATCCGCTGTATCATCTGCTCCATGATGAGCCAAATCCGGAGATGACCTCGTTCATCTTTCGGGAAACGCTTATGAGCCACCTGCTCATCTGGGGCAATGCCTACGCCCAGATCATCCGTGACCGCCTGGGACGGGTGCAGGGACTCTATCCGCTTCGGCCGGACAAGATGACCGTCTGCCGGGATGACCGGGGAAAGATTTTCTATCTGTATACCAAGACGGGTGATGAGAATCCGAACATCAAGCCGTATGGGCAGGTGGCCCTGCAGAAGGAAGAAGTGTTGCATATCCCCGGCCTTGGTTTTGACGGCCTGGTCGGCTATTCGCCCATTGCCATGGCACGCAATGCCGTGGGCATGACCATGGCCTGCGAGGAATACGGTGCGTCTTTCTTTGCCAACGGGGCCAGTCCCAGCGGTGTATTAGAGCATCCGGGCGTCCTCAAGGACCCGGCGAAAGTCCGGGATTCGTGGAATGCCGTCTACCGGGGGACCGGCAATGCCCACAAAGTAGCTGTGCTGGAAGAAGGCATGAAGTACCAGCAGATCGGCATCCCGCCGGAAGAAGCACAGTTCCTGGAGACGCGGAAATTCCAGCTCGATGAGATTGCCCGGCTCTACCGCATCCCGCCGCACATGATCGGCGACCTGGAGAAAAGTTCCTTCAATAACATCGAGCAGCAGTCCATGGAATTCGTGAAATACACTCTTGACCCATGGGTCATCCGCTGGGAGCAGGCCATGCAGAAAGCCCTGTTCCTGCCGGAAGAGAAGAAGCAGTATTTCCTGAAGTTCAACGTAAACGGCCTCATGCGCGGCGATTATGAGAGCCGCATGACCGGATACAGCATCGGCCGGCAGAACGGCTGGCTGTCCGCCAATGATATCCGGGAGATGGAAGACATGAACCCTGTGCCGGATGAGGAAGGTGGCAACCTGTACCTGGTGAACGGCAGCATGACCAAGCTCAAGGACGCCGGGGCCTTTGCCCAGAAGGGAGAAACGAATGAAACATAAATTTTGGAAGTGGGTGACCAATGCGGCACCCGATGCCTTCGGCAGTGAACGTACGTTGTACCTGGACGGCCAGATTTCGGACGAGACCTGGTGGGGCGATGAAGTGACACCGAAGGCGTTCAAGGAAGAACTGAATGCGGGCAGCGGCGACATCACCCTCTGGATCAACAGCCCGGGCGGTGACTGTTTTGCCGCTGCCCAGATCTATAACATGCTCATGGATTATCCCGGGAATGTCACCGTCAAGATTGACGGCCTGGCGGCTTCGGCTGCTTCTGTCATCGCCATGGCCGGGACGAAGGTCTGCATGTCGCCGGTGGCCATCCTGATGATCCATAATCCGGCGACCCTGGCTTATGGGGATAAAGCCGAGATGGAAAAGACCATCGGCATGCTGAGTGAAGTCAAGGAGAGCATCATCAATGCCTATGAAATCAAGAGCGGCCTGGCCCGCACGAAGATTTCGCACATGATGGATGACGAGACCTGGCTCAATGCCCGGAAGGCCGTGGAACTGGGCTTTGCCGATGAAATCCTTTTTGACCAGGATGACGGAGAGGCGCAGCCGGAAGCCATGCTGTACAGCCCGGTCACGGTGACGAATTCCTTTGTACAGAAACTGAAACCGAAGAAACCCTTGCAGAAAGTGCCAGCCGCTTCCTTAGAGAAACGGCTGGCATTGCTCATTCATTGACAGGAGGACAAAATACAATGGATACGATTTTAGCATTGCGCGAGAAGCGCAAGAACCTCTGGGATGCGGCGAAAGCCTTCCTGGATACGGCCCGCGATGAGAACGGCATGGTATCGGCAGAAGACGCGGCCCGGTACGACAAGATGGAAGCGGATGTAGTGAACCTGGGCAAGGAAATCGACCGCCTGGAACGCCAGCAGCAGCTCGATGCCCAGCTGGCCCAGCCGACATCTTCTCCCATCATGGAACAGCCCGGTGCTGGGAACCAGGACCCGGAAAAGAAAGGCCGTGCGTCCAACGCTTACCAGAAAGCCTTCTGGGACAGCATCCGCCATAAGAACTTCATCGACGTACAGAACGCCCTGAGTGTGGGCACGGATGCTGATGGCGGCTATCTGGTTCCGGATGAATTCGAGCATCAGCTCATCGACAAGCTCCAGGAAGAGAACTTCTTCCGCAGTCTGGCGACGGTCATCCATACCAGCGGCGACCGCAAGATTCCCGTCGTGACGGGACATGGCGAAGCATCCTGGATGGAAGAGAACGGCCTCTATCCGGACAGCCAGGATACCTTCGGCCAGCAGTCCATCGGGGCGTACAAGCTGGGTACGGCTATCCGTGTATCGGAAGAACTCCTGAATGACAGCGTCTTCGACCTGGAAAGCTATATCGCCGGCGAATTTGCCCGCCGTATCGGCACGAAGGAAGAAGAAGCTTTCCTCACGGGCGACGGGAAGAACAAGCCGACTGGCGTGTTCCCGTCTGCGGAACTGGGCGTGACGGCCAATGGCGCATCCATCACCTTTGATGATGTCATCGACCTGTATCATTCCCTGCGTATCCCGTACCGCCGCAAGGCCGTATGGCTTCTGAACGATGCTACGATCAAGGCCCTGCGCAAAATCAAAGACAACAACGGCAACTACATCTGGCAGCCGTCCGTCACGGCCGGGACACCGGATACCATCCTGAACCGTCCCTGCTACAGCACATCCTTTGCCCCGGAACTGGCGGCCGGCAACCGTCCCATGCTCTTCGGCGATTTCAGCTACTACTGGATTGCCGACCGGGAATACCGTTCCTTCAAGCGTCTCAACGAACTGTATGCCGCCAACGGCCAGATCGGCTTCCTCGCCAGCCAGCGTGTCGATGGCATGCTGATGCTGAAGGAAGCGGTCAAGGCCCTGGAGATGAAGGCGAAGGGATAAGCCATGCTGGTCAGCCTGGAAGAAGCCAGGGAATATCTGCGGATTGATGAGGATGATACGTCCAATGATGACGTCATCCTGTCTTCCCTGGAAACGGCCCAGGCCTTGTGCCTGGACCTGGCCCGCTGCGAGGAAGCGGATGCCGAAGAGAATCCCGTCGTGTTCCATGAAGCCATCCTCTATGCCGCAGCCTTTTTGTACGAGCATCGGGAAGAAGCCGATTATTCCGGCCTGCTGAAGCGGTTGCGGTGGCTGCTGTTCGGAGTGCGGCGGAGCTGTTTTTGAAAGGGGGATGCCCATGAAGACCGGGCTTTTGAACAAACGGATTGAAATCCTGGGGAAGCAGGCGGCAACGGATGCATACGGCTTCGACACCCAGACCGACGTCGTGGTGTACCGCTGCTGGGCATCCATCGAGCCTGCCCGGGGCAAAGTGTTTTATGAGATGGAACGCAAGGCGGACACGGAGTACAGCAAGATTACCATCCGCTGGCGTCCGGGCGTCACCCACGATATGAAGGTGAAATACCAGAATCACCTGTACGACATCGATACCATCGTGGACCCGTACATGCGCCACGAAGCCCTGGAACTGTACTGCACGGAAGAAGTGAGGGGGACGGACAATGAGCGGAAGTGACTTTGAGGTCAAAGGATTGGATGACCTTTCGGAAAAACTGCTTTCTGTCATTGAAGAGTTTCCCGGCACTGCTGAAAAGGGCCTGGTGACGATCGGCAACAAGCTCAGGAAGGAATGCGTGAAGAACACGCCGGAAGGCAGCACGGGCAAGCTGAAGAAAGGCTGGAAGCACAAGGTGGAAGGCTATAACGGTTCGGAGCTGACCTATGAACTGGTCAACCGGCACCCGGTCCATCACCTGCTCAATAACGGCCATGTCAAGAAAACGCCGGGCGGCAGGACCGTTGGCTATTATGAAGGCCAGCATTATACGGAGAAATCCGTCAAGGCCTTCGAAGCCCGGGATTTGCAGCCGGGCCTGGAGAAACTGGCGAAGAAGCTCCTGAAGAAAGCAGGCGGCGCATGATCCATGACATCGACATCCTGCAGGCCGTACAGCAGAAGCTGAAGGAACGGTTCCCGTATCCCGTGTATCTGCAGGAAGTGAAGGAAGGGTTCCATCCGCCGGCGTTTTTCCTGAAGACGATGACGGTGGCTTCGCCCCAGGGCAGCAAGGAAGTGTACCGGGATACGGATATCTACATTACCTATATACCGCAGAAGCAGACGGCCAGCATATCCATCTATGAAGTGCTGGCCGCTGCAGAAGACCTGTTCCGTGACGGGATTGCCGTCCAGGACAGGTTTTTTTCTGTCATCTCGATGAATGAGGAACTCATCGGGTCCGACAACGATGGCGGCCGGCTGACGCTGACCGTCCAGTATTACGATTCCGCCGATGAAACGGAAGCAGCCGAACGGATGAAGGTGCTGCATCAGCGGTATCGGGGAAAGGAGACAATGAAACATGAAAATGCCATCCATTAATGTCGTGTTCAAGGAAAAAGGCACCAGCGCCATCGAGCGCAGTGAGCGCGGCATTGTCCTGATGATCCTGAAGGAAGAAACACTGCCTTCGGTGACGGAAGTGAACCTGTACACGGCAGATGACATTCCCAAGGAGCTGTCTGACAGCAACCGGGAGCAGCTGGAACTGGCGCTCCGGGGCTATGTGAACAGCCCGAAGAAGGTCATCGCCGAAATCATCAGCAGTGAAGCCGAGGACTATACGGATATCCTGAAGGTCATCGAGAACAAGCGCTTCGACTACCTGGTCATCCCGGACATCGGAACGTCGCACATCGATACCATCGCCACCTGGGTCAAGGGGATGCGTACCAATAAAGACAAGATGATCAAGGCCGTCCTGCCGGACTGTACAGCAGATACGGAAGGCGTCATCAACTTCGTCAACAAGACCATCCGCACGAAGAGCAAGACCTATACGACGGCCCAGTACTGCAGCCGCATTGCCGGCATCATCGCCGGGACGCCCATGACGATTTCCTGCACCTACGCACCGCTGCCGGAAGTCATCGGCTGCGATGTGTGGACGAAAGAGGAAATGGACACCATGGCCGGGGCAGGGAAGCTGTTCTTCTTCTTTGACGGCGAAAAGGTGAAACTGGCCCGGGGCATCAACTCCCTGGTGACCACCGTCCAGGACAAGGGGATGAGTTTCCAGAAAATCAAGCTCGTGGACCTGATGGATATGATGCACGATGATATCCGCACGACGGCCCAGGACCATTACCTCGGGAAGTACGCCAACAGCTATGCGAACCGCTGCCTCTTGGTGACGGCCATCCAGGGATATCTTGACCAGCTGGCCCAGGAAGGGCTGCTGGAACAGGACCAGAACACAGCCTATATCGATGTGGAATCCACGAAGATATGGCTGGAATCCAACGGCAAATACACCAAGGCGGAACTGGCAGACATGTCCGATATGGATATAAAGCTGGCCAATATCGGCAGCAATGTGTTCATCGCCGTCAAGGCATCGCTGCTGGATGCCATGGAAGACGTGAAGATTACCATCAATATTTGAGGAGGTGAAGCCGGATGAACAGTATGGAAGCCAAACGGGTCATGAACGGCAAGTATGCCGACCTGTATATCGATGGCGACCTCATGGCTGAGGCAACGGCATTCAAGGCCGAGGTCACGCTGACCAAGGAAGAAGTAAAGATGCTCCGCCATGTGGGCAAGGGCTACAAGGTCACAGGCTACGACTGCAAAGGCCAGCTGAAGCTGCACAAGGTGTCGAGCTACATGATCCGGAAGATGAACGACAACATCAAGGCGGGCAGGCAGACTGTCGTGACCATCGTCTCCGTCCTGGATGACAAGGATGCCATCGGCAGCGAGCGCATCGTCATCAAGGATGCGACCTTTGACAGTCTGATTCTGGCCGACTGGGAAGTGGACAAGATGGGCGAGGAAAGTTACAGCTTCACTTTCTCGGACTGGGATCTCTTGGATTTAGCATAAGGAGAACAAGCACATGAATATGGTAGACCGACTGCTGAAAGCAGATGTAGTGAATAAGCTGGCCGAACGGCCTGAAAAGAAAGTGAAGATGGAACGGCTCTCGAAACTGTTCGGGTTCGATTTTGTCATCACGCTCCGGGCCATCGACCCGGAACGCTATGCAGATATCCAGAAGATGGCCGTGGACTTCACCAACGGCAGCGCCGATAATATCGACATTTATCAGATGCAGACCCAGACGCTCCTGGCAGGGATTGCCGACCCAGACCTCAAGAACAAGGACCTGCTGGAAAAATTCGGAGTTGTACTCCCTGGTGACATCATCCGCAGGCTCTTCCTGGCCGGAGAGATTGCTGACCTTACGGCACAGATTACAGAACTCAACGGCTATACGACCCAGGAAAAGGCGGACAAAGCCGTAAAAAACTGATCCGGACCGATGGCGAAGTGCAGGCGATGTATCTCCTGTTCCGGGAGCATCACCTGCTTCCGTCAGCGGTCATGAAACTGGGATACGGTGAACGGCAGGTGCTGTATGCCTTCATCCGCTATGAACTGGAAGAACGGGAAGAGAAAAAATAAAAAGGACTCCCGCACTGCCGATGCCTTCGTACTGCCGGCAGCTGCTGCTGGCAGTACGATTCCTCCGCCAGAGGGGAATCCTTGAATCTATTGTATTGCCAGGAAATGGAACAGTCAATCCGAAGCCGGATCAAGATTCCTCTTTGAAGTCATCTTTGCCGTCTGATGTCTGGATGTAGTGTTCTTTAATGAATTGTTCTGCTGTATCCATGTGTATTCACTCCTTTGTCTGCCCGGGGACGGAAGTCATGAGCCGCCGCAGGCTTCTGAAGTGCGGCGTGTAGGCGTTGCTTCCGTTGATGATCAGTGGCCTGTGGCCATCGGAGAAGCGGATTTCAAGGTTCCATTGCTCTCCATCCAGGACACCCAGGGCCATATACTCCTCGTCCCAGTCTTCGATATGAAGCGCCCGGATTTTTGCTAAGAACTGGGATTTCGTCATTCCTTCATAGTGAGCCGGAACCATAGCGGACGGGGGATTCATGGTTTCTGCATCAAATACAGCCTGACTGCCGGAGAAATGGACGGTCGTTCTCTCGAATCCGCCGAAGTAGCCGCCAGCTGAAAAAATAACCGTTTCAATATAGGGAAGGTGTTCGATGAAATCATTTCCTGCTTTTTCAGGCTTCATAACCATCATCCTTTCTGCGTAATGTCTTTTTTTTCTTTTATTGTACACGATTCTGGCTGCTTGAAAAGCGGCAGGATGGATTCTTTTGAAGTGAGGTGAAACAGCGTGGCCAATAACGTCATCGATGCCGCCATACGGCTGCGGGATTTGTTCACGCCGACGGTGCGGAGCGTCAATGCCAGCCTGGAAACCATGAAGACTCAGATGGCGGCGGCGAAACAATCGGTCAGCGGCCTGTCGGACAAGCTGACGGAGCATGAACGCATCCAGAAACGGACGGCAAAGAGCATCGAGCAGACGGGGAGCAAGATTTCCGGTCTGTCAGACAAGATGGCCCTGCTGTCGGCACCCATCCTGGCGGCTGCGACGGCAGGCTTCAAGCTGCACAGCGACTTTGCCAATGGCATCGCCAAGATTTCGACCCTGGTGGATACGACGGTCGTTTCCATGCAGAAGGTCAGTGATGAGATCCGTGCTGTCAGCGATGAAACCGGGGCGGGCGTTGCCGACCTTTCCGAATCGGTCTACCAGGCTATCTCGGCGGGTGTCGATGCCGGCCATGCCGTAGGCTTTGTCAAGGATATGACCATCGCCGCCAAGGCCGGGTTCACGGATACGACGACTGCCGTAAACGGTGTTACGACTGTCCTCAATGCCTATGGGAAATCGGCAGAGGAAGCCACGGCGGTGACGGACCAGATGCTCCTGGCACAGAACTTCGGCAAGACATCCTTTGGCGAGATGGCCCAGTCCATGGGCAACGTCATCCCCATTGCGGCACAGCTCAATGTCAGCACCCAGGAACTGTTCGGTTCCATCGCCGTCCTGACCAAGAACGGCATCCGGACCAGCGAAGCCATTACGGGACTCAAGGCGGCTTACAGCAACATTCTGAAGCCGTCTTCTGAAGCAGCGAAACTGGCTCAGTCCCTGGGCCTTGAGTTCAACGCGGCTCATTTGCAGAGCGTAGGCTGGGTGAAGTTTCTGGACGAAGTGAAGCGGGCTACAGGCGGCGATGCCGAACAGATGGCCCAGCTCTTTGGCTCCGTCGAAGGATTGAACAGCATCCTGGTCCTGACGGGCAAGGGAGCCGGGGATTTCGACAAGGTCATGGACCAGATGGCCCGGTCTGCCGGCATGACCCGGGAAGCTTATGAGAAGATGCTGACCCCGTCGGAGCAGATGCAGATTGCCATGAACCAGCTGAAGAATGCCGGGATGGACCTGGCTGTTTCCTTTACGCCTTATTTCAAGGCCATGTCCCTGCGGGTGAAGGAACTGGCGGCCTGGTTCCGGTCGCTGACGCCGGAGCAGAAGACGCTGATCGGCCAGGTGGCTTTCGGCATCGTGACCTTCCAGCTCTTCGGTTCCACCCTGGGACGGGTGCTGACGATAGGCGGACGGGCCTTCGGGACGTTCAGCTTCATCGCCGCGGGCATCAGCAAGGCCGGGAGCGTATCGAAGTATCTGGCTGCCCAGTTCAAGGGCCTCATCACGGTGGCAAGAGGTATCGCCATCGTTGCCAAAGGCATGGGCAGTACCTTCCTGACCGTGGGCAGGCTGATGATTGCGGTCATCCGGGCAGTCGGCGCAGCAGCGATGGCCAATCCCATCCTTATCGTCATCGCTGCCGTCATTGCAGGGCTGTATCTCCTTTGGAGCAACTGGAATACGGTTTCGCAGTATATCGAACAGGCCATCCAGGCGGTGTCGGATGCTGTGGATGCCGGGATGCAATGGATTGTTTCGGTCTGGGACGGGGCCATGAACGGCATCAGCGAGACGGCTTCCAGCATCTGGGAGAGCATCAAGGATACTTTCCGGAGCGGCGTGAACTGGGTCATCGACCAAGTGAACGGACTCATTGCCAGCGTCAACGGCCTGTCCATTGACATCCCGTCTCTGACAGGCGGGGCGCCGACTCATGTGGGATTCAATATTGAACCCATCAGCCACTTTGCCGGAGGCGTCGAGAACTTTGGCGGCGGCTTTGCGGTCATCAACGAAGACCGCCGGGGCGAGCTGGTCCACCTGCCAAACGGCAGTACCGTGATTCCTCATGATGAAAGCATCCGGCAGGCCATGAACGCAGGTAGCCACTCCATCACTATCCGCATCGACACGATGAACGTCCGCAGCGAGCAGGACATCGACGCCGTAGCCGACAAGCTGGTGGAAAAAATCCGGCTGTACGGCATGAACCGCATGAAAGGAGCGACCATATGATGGCCTCATTCTTAGAATCCATCCTGAACGCCATCGGGCAGGCGTCACAGAACCTGACAATTTCCCTGGCCGCGGGCAGCTCTGTCGTGACCTTTCCCGTGCTTCCTTCGGAACTGATGGTTTCCGTCAATACGAATCATGGCACGGTGAACATCAACAACTACGGGGAGTATCTCATGAAAGGCAGGACCGGGCTGAAGTCCCTGACGCTGGCAGGATTTTTCCCAGCCCAGGATTATCCCTTTGCCATGATGACGCTGTCGCCTTATACCTATATCGCCGAACTAGAAGCCATGCGTACAGGCGGCGAGGTCTGCCAGCTCATGGTATCGGACACGCCCATCTCCATGCCCTGCCTGATCAGCTCCTTCAAGTTCGGGGAAAAGGACGGCAGCGGTGATGTGTATTATGAACTGACGCTGACGGAATACCGCTATGTCACAGCAGCGGAAACTGGGAAAACGGACCCGGCAACGGGGCTGAAGAAACGCCCTGAGTCGTTCTGGCAGAAGATGAAGAAGAATATCACCTATTATCCAGGCGACAGCATCGGCAACGTCGTGGGACGGGCTGTGGGGAAATCGGTCACGCTCAATAAGGAGCAGTTCTCCAAGTTCCAGGTCTACCGCAGCATCATCCGCAGCGGCGGCCTATCGGCGGGGGACATCATCCGGCTGACGACCATGAACCTGAAAAGGAATGATGAAAATGTTCCAGTTGGCAAAAATAAATAAGGCAGATACGGAAAACCAGCAGGCAGACAAGCCTCAGAACACGGACTTGTCTGCTTACGTCCTTTCCTATACCTGGTCGGGCGATGTGGAGCAGGCCGGGAGAAAACTGGAATTTGACATCGCCTATACCACGAAAGACAAGAACTGGACGAACGCCGTTCTGGAGCTGGGCGATGAAGTGTGTTTTTCCTATACCGATGAGGTCACGCAGGAGACGTACCCCGTTTTCCAAGGGCGCATCTTTTCCCGGAGCCGGGACAGCGAGTCCTATGCCATGCGCTTTGTGGCCTTCGACAACATCATCTATCTGGCCAAATCCCGAATTACCCGGAAATACGCCAATGTGACCGTGGCTGATGCTATCCGGCAGACCATCCACGACTTTTCGATTGAAGCCGGGACGATGCCGGACCTTTCTGTGGTATGCAGTTTCATCGCCGATGACATCTCAGCGACCGATGCCATCAAGCAGGCACTGTCTTACCAGTCGGCACAGGATGGCAAGGGGTATCACATCTACATGACGGACGGGAAGCTGAATGTGGTCTGTACCAATGACCAGGTGGTGGAGAACTTCCTCATCAGCGATGAAACGAATCTCACCGGGGCATCTGTGTCCGAGTCCATCGAAGACATGGTGTCGAAAGTGGTGGTCGTAGACAGTGCGGGCCAGACGAAAGGCGAGATGCCGAATAGCACCGACATTGAACGATTCGGCACCATCCAGGCCATCTGCAAGGCCGACCCCAAGCAGGACGATGCCTCGCAGGCCCGGGCCATGCTGAAGACCGTTGCCCATGACATGTCCGTCAAGGCGCTCGGCCATATCCAGTGCATTGCCGGCTTTTCCGTGGACATCCAGGAAGAACAGCTCAAAGGGCGGTTCTTCATCAAATCGGACAGCCATCGGATTGAGGGGAACAGGCACACCATGGGGCTGCATCTGGTCTTCCATAAACTGCTGGATGAGCAGAAACAGGAGCTTGACAGCGCGTCCTATAATGCGAACCCGGATTACGTGCCGCCTGCAGCGGCCGCTTCGGGCAGCAGGAGTGGGGCGTCCATGAGCGGGAATGCTGCCGGAGGCGATGTGGTGGATTCGTGCATGGAGAATTTCGATGGGACCGTTTCGCCTTATGGTTCCAATGGCTGTGTGGACCGGGCAACGGTTGCCGCTGCCGGGTATTCACCCTTTGCTGCGCAGGAATACAACAACAACGTCAAAGGATGCGACCAGCTCCGGGCCGATGCCGAAGCCCAGGGACTGGCGATTCCCTACGACCCGGCACAGCTGGAGAAAGGCGACATCATCATGTACAACCGCTACAGCAAGCCGGACCCGAACTGGCATGTCGTGGTCTATGACGGCAACGGCGGATGCTGGGGCAACAGCTCAAATGTGTACGGGTGCTTCCACCATTACGAAGGAAGTATCGATATGGGGAGCGACTACTATCCGGCGACCATCATCAAGACATCGAGGGGGTGACGGGAGATGCAGAAAAATCCATACATCAGCCTGCTGAACCTCATGGAGCAGGTATCGAGGAGCAGCAACAGCCCGTCTATCCAGATTGGAGAGATACTCCAATCCCCGCCAGACATCCAGGTGAAATACAACGGCATCGTCCTGACCAAAGAGGAACTATGGATTTCCCATTACCTTCTGGCAGGCTACGGAAGAACGGCCCGGGGTCATCTGGTATCGGCTACCCAGAACCGGGCAGGCGGCAGCGGGGATGCGGCGTATCAGTCGCATAACCACGACATCCATAACGACTACACCGATTCGGTGATTACCACGGATACCTTGAAGCCGGGCATGAAAGTCGCCATCATGCCCATGCTGGTGAACGGGAAAATCCAGCAGTATGTGATTTTAGATGAGATTGTGAGGTTGGACGGATATGGCTGATCCTTTTGTGGCCTTGGCATCCGAAGCGGATACCAGCGTCAGAGAAACATTGCCGCTCCTTTCGGAATACGGTTATGACTTCGAGAAGCATCGGTTCCGCTATGACGAGAACGGCAATAACATCACCGTAACGGAAAATGAAGCCCTCAAGGTGTGGATCTATAAAGCCCTGATGACGGAACGATATCGGTATCTGGCCTACCATGACGAATACGGTATCACCATTGAACCCTATCAGGGAACGATGCCTAACAGCGTCTATACAGCAGACCAGATCTGCCAGAATATCCGGGAGGGGTTGGCCGTCAATCCCTATATTGCCCGGATCAACCGGGTGGATGTGGAAAAGCGGGAGAAAGATGATTTGTCCATCTTGGTGGATGTGACATCTATTTACAGCGATGAAAGCATCACGGTTGCCGCAGAAAGGAGCCTTGCATGAGCGATTTGTTCGATGCCCAGACAAAAGACCAGATTGAGAGCCGCATGGTGCAGACCCTGCACACGCTGACCGATACGGACAAGACGGCTATCGAAGGTTCTTTTGCTCGGGATATGATTGATGCCAATGCCGTAGAATTCGAGAACAGCTATGCCGAGATGGCCATGCTGCGGGACGCGGCATTTGCCGAGACTGCCTGGGGCGAATATCTGACGCTCCGGGCCGAGGAGTTCGGCATCCAGCGGAAACAGGCGGTGAAGGCCAATGGCAAGGTGACGGTTAACGGGCAGTCCGGGGCTTACATCATACGTGGCAGCCTGTTTCAGACGAAAGACGGGCTGCGCTTCTATACGACAGAATCCGCTACGATTCCATCTGACGGAACCGAAGCAGAAATTGCTGTCCAGGCCGCAGATACAGGGGTGAAAGGGAATGTGGCACCGGGGACGATTACGGAAATCCCTTATTCCATCCCCAATGTGTACAGCGTGACCAATCCGGAGAAATGCACGGACGGGGCCGATGAGGAAACGGATGCGGCCCTCCTGGCACGGCTCCTGTTCCGGGTCCGCCAGCCCATCACGTCCGGCAACGCCAACCACTACCGCTCCTGGGCCATGTCCGTGGACGGGGTGGGCAACTGCAAGGTCATCCCGCTCTGGAACGGGAACGGTACGGTGAAAGTCATCATCGTGACGGCAGAGAATGAATCGGCTTCCAGCGAGCTGATCCAGAAAGTGGCCCGGTACATCGAATCCCAGCGGCCTATAGGGGCTACCGTGACCGTGGTATCTCCGGCACCCGTATCCGTAGATATTACGGCAGAAGTGTACGGCACCGTCAATGCCGATGCGGTGATAGCTGCTGTGTCCGCCTATTTCAAGAATACAGGTTTCAGCCTGTCCTATGTCAGCCTGGCCCAGATTGGCCGGCTCCTCCTGGGCGTGAACGGAATCACGGACTATCGGAACCTGAAACTGAACGGCAAGGCGGAAAATATCCGCCTGACCAATGAGCAGATCCCGGTAGTCGGAAAGGTGGCGCTGAACCTTGTCAGCGAATGAGTGGATGAGGCAGCACTCCATTGATGTGCTGGAATACCTGCCAAAGTTCCTGGGGAAAGACCTGATGTTCAAAAAGACAGCGGATACCTGCAGCACGGAGCATGACCGCCTGCGTCTGGCTTTGCAGGACCTGGCGGACAATTTCTTCGTGAACACGGCCACCTGGGCGCTGCCGCTTTATGAATCGTTCCTTGGCATCAAGCCCGGGGATGGGGATACCGACGAATTCCGCAGGCAGCGGATCCTCTTCAAGCTGCAGCATGTGGATGTGTCCACAGTAGATTTCATGAATGCGATTGTGAACCTGTACAGCGTCGGCCACATCGAGGAAGTGAACGAAGAATATTATTTCAAAGTGTACTGCATTATGAATGACAAGGATACCGAGACGCTTTCGAAGCTGATTGCCCAGCTCGACATCTACAAGCCGGCCCATCTGGGCTATGCCATCTATCTGGGCTATTCCTGGAACGGGAAGATCCACTGGGATGGCGAGGCGACGTTCTCAACAGCGACCATCGTATCCGGGAAAGGAGTGATGGCAAGTGGCTGAGTATATCAAGGAGAAGTGGTCGGCAGATTTTCCGGACCGGGCCGGGCAGGAAGTCCGGCCCACAGAAGCCGTGGAGAATACGCTGGATTATGATGTGCTTTTCCCTCAGTATCTTTCGGAAGACCCGGTTGTCTTCAATCAGCAGAACAGGACCGTATCTCAGCTGGTCAGCAATGATGCGAGGCTCTACGAGCGGATTTCTGCTACGGCAGCCGACATCAATGCCCATCTGACCGATGCCAAGGCCCATGCCAGCGGCATCAGCGGCAATGCGGCCAGCGCGACGAAGCTGCAGACAGGGCGGAAGATTCACCGGGTTGTTTTTGACGGTACGAGGGATATCACCCTGCCGGATTTCAGCGGCTGCGGCGAAAAGACGGCAGGTCAGAGCGGCATGGTCCCGTCACCGTCTGTGGGAAAACTGAATACCGTCCTGCACAGCAACGGCAGCTGGGGCAAGGTCACCTACGCCGATATGGACGAAGAAGCCGTGGCCAAGATCCAGGCATGCCCGTTCCCTGTCAATGCCATCTATATTTCTGCGGACGGGAAGAATCCCGCAACGTACTGGCCGGGGACGACCTGGGTGGCCTTCGCCATGGGGCGGTGCCTGATTGGGGCCGGGGCAGCAGACAGCGGAACCATGTACAAGGCCGGGGACAAGCTGGGTGAAGAAAAGCACAACCTTACGATTCCAGAAACTCCGGCTCATGGCCATACGGTTGGAGACAGCGGAAATCATTGTCACTGGTCCTGCGGGGCACTGCCGCGCAACTTCCAGTGGGATGCCTGTGAAGGCAATGATGCACCCGTGGCCGTAGGCTATGGCGACGGCTGCTGGCATGGCAATCAGGTGGATGGGCATACGTCCTGGGATGGAAATCATTCCCACAGCCTTTCCCGGACGGGTGGCGGCCAGCCGCACAACAATATGCAGCCGTCCATCGTCGTGTACATGTTCCAGCGGACGGGATAGGAGGTGAGGAATATGGCTGAATGGTTACAGATGGCCGCGTCTCTGGTATCGGTCCTGATGCTCTGCGGCGTCATCTTCAATTTCAGCGTCATCAAGCCGCTGAATGAATCGGTACGGAGCCTCCGGGACTGTATCGCAGAACTGCGCCGCCAGCTGTCGGATACGGAAGCCAAACGGCAGAAGATGGCGGAACGGTTGTCCCGGGTGGAAGCCTTGGCGGAACATGCCCACCGCAGGCTGGATGCCATGGAACAGCGGCAGCCGGAACAGGGGGGACGGATGTGAGTTTTTCTGTAGTGCAGAACCGGATCCGCCTGGTGAGGGGCGATTCAGCAGAAATCCGCCTAATCATCCGGGACAGGGTGACGGGAGAACCTTTCACATTGGGGGAACGGGACGAGCTGACCTTCACGCTGAAGCGCTGCCTTACCGATGAAAAGCCCGTCCTGACAAAGTCACTGGGGCAGGGCCTCCGGCGGGAAGGAACAGAGTGCTTCCTCGTTTTCTGGCCGGACGATACACGGCGGCTTTCCTGTGGCCGCTATGTCTATGATGTGGAGCTGGTGCGGGAGAACGGGTACACCGATACCCTTATCCCGCCCCGGCCTTTTTTCCTGGAAAGGGGTGTGACAGACGATGGCACATAAGGGGAACAGCCTCATCGGCATCCTGTCCATGCCCCAGGCCCCGTCCGGGGACTATCAAGAAAAACGCATCGTCCCGTCCGATAAGGAGCAGGTCGTCACCGCCGACAGCGGCCATGCGGCTCTTTCCCGGGTGACGGTAGCTGCCATCCCGTCGAACTATGGCAGAATCAGCTTTAATGGCTATGAGTTGAAAGTCGAGTAAAGGAGCAATCAGAATGGCGAAAAACGTAAAGATCAATTCGGTCGTGTATGCGGAAGTACCGCAGGTTTCCATTCCCCTGGCAGAAGGACAGGGGACGGCTGTCTTTTATGATACGACCGGGGCCACGGCGGCATCCGGGGATATCCTGACAGGGAAATCCGCCTTTATTGGGAACGGCTTCGTCTCAGGGTCCATGGCCAATAACGGAGCGGTCAGCGGCAGTATCAGCAAGGCCGACGGTACATATACCATCCCCGCCGGATTTCATAACGGCAAAGGAACTGTCCGCATCAGCAGCGAGGAACAGGCCAAACTGGTCAGCGGAAACATCAAGGCCGGCGTGACCGTTCTCGGTGTGTCCGGCAAATCCAGCGTTGTCGATACAGGCGATGCCACAGCGGCAGCCGGCACTATCATTAGCGGAAAGACCGCCTACGTCAATGGCATCAAGGTGACCGGGAGCCTGACTACGGTGACCGTATCCCAGGACAGCCTGACCAAGGTGCTGACCATCGAGTAAGGGGGAGATGACATGAAGGTAGATGTGAAACTGGCCGGGAACAGCTATAGCGGAGTGCCGTCCGTCCTGATTCCGCTGAAAAGCGGCGGGAAGGCCCGTTTCTGCGAAGTGTCGGATACGACAGCGAAAGCCTCTGATGTGGCCCAGGGCAAGACCTTCTATGATGCAGACGGGAACTATACGGAAGGAACCAGTACGGGAAGTGGCGGCACAGCGGCAGAAGCGGCACCGTACAAAGTCACCATCCAGCAGTCGGAGCATCAGACGATTTCCGCTGTCTTTACGCCGCAGATTACCGGATCGGTATCGTCTTTGGAACGGTCGGGCAGTACCTCCCAGAATCTGACATCGGAAACGAAGGTGGTCCTGGGATATTCGTTCCAGATCCGGGTGAAGGCAGATAAAGGCTGGATCAGCGGCAGGGCTTCCGTATCGGGGAATTTAAAGGATGGCCTGATTTGCGGCGATGCAGTGATAACTGTGACGGAGGCTACGCCCCTCCCGACGGATATCACCGTTCCGGATGGATATACCCCGGTGTATCTGTACCAGAACAAACTGTATACGGATGAATCCCTGAACAGTCCTTTGACATCCAAATCGCAGATTGCATCAGGGAGCAGTCTTTATGTGGTGGATATTTCTCACGATGCTACATCCCTGCATCAGCTGCTGGACCCATCCAGCGAAAACAAAGCAGACGTTGGCTGCGATGAAATCTGTGTGGATCTCGGCGATATCACGAAAAGCAATATCACGGATTTGGGTTCAGCGTTCCTGGGCAATGGTAATCTGGAATCAGCTGACCTGAGCGGCTTTGGCGATATTAATGCGCTTTACAGCTTGTTCGCCTACTGCACCAGCCTGAAATGTGTGTACTTTGATACCTTGTGTAATACCGGGAAGGGCGAACTCAATACGTATCATACCCTTTCGACTTGCAAGAACCTGGAATACCTGGTCCTGGACAATGTGAACGTGGACTTTGTCGTAGAAAATGTGAACGATGTTGAGCGCGGCATTCCTGGCAAGACAACAATTCTGGTTCCCCGAGCAGCCTTAGATATCTACAAAGCAAACAGCCGCTGGAGTGCCGCGTCCGACCGCATCCTGGCCATGGAGGATTTTGATATCGTCCGCAAGGACGGCACCGTGACTGTTACGCCGAAGGCGGTGTAAGCTATGTTTGAAAAAGTGAATATCCCCGACTGCATCGTCATCATCGGGCTGGTCACAGCACTGATCATGGCGATTTTTTATACCCTCAACGAGCTGGCTATGTCTATTGCCTCTGGCTTGCTCGGTTATATCGGCGGCACCGTGAAGACCGCCGTTCATCAGAAAGGAGAAGAAAAGCAATGAAAGTATTCCTGAACCCCGGCCATGCGCCGGGCGGCCATCCCGATCCGGGGGCTGTCAATGAAGAAACGGGCCTTCGTGAATGTGATGTGGCTCTGGCCGTGGGTAAATCTGCTGCAAGCTACCTGAATGCGGCAGGAGTAGAAACAGAACTGCTTCAGTCCGACAGCCTGGAGGAGATCTGCGAAGCTGCCAATACCAGTGATGCCGACATCTTCGTATCCATCCATTGCAATGCCGCCGAAGCCGAAGAAGCCAACGGCACAGAAACCTGGGCCTGTGCCGGCAGTTACCGCGGCAGCATGCTGGCCAACTGCATCCAGAGCCAGCTAATCGATGCCCTTGATACCACCGACCGCGGTGTGAAGATTGCAACACCTGGCGCTAACGGCTTGTATGTTCTCACGAACACAGATATGCCAGCCGTCCTGGTCGAGCTGGCCTTCATCACCAATCCTGGGGATGAAGCAATCCTGGCCCATGACCAGGATGCCCTGGCCAGAGCTGTCGCCAGGGGAGTGACAGATTATGAACAGCTGATTCTAGGAGGTAAATGACCATGAACCGTGAAGAAATCAAGAAAGCCGTCGCCGATACTGTTGTAGACTTTGCCAGGAGCGAAGCCGAAGCGGCCGTTAAGTCCATCGACCTGGATGACGTCCAGAAGCTGGTGGAAGCGCAGATGAAGAATCTCACAGACCCGCTGGAAGACGAAATCCAGACCACCACCAGCTGGTGGGTCAAAATCCGCAACCGCCTCTACATCACCCTGATGCAGCAGGCGGTTAAAGCCATCGTAGCTGATGTAAAACAGAAGCTTGCATGAGAAAAGCCGGTACAGGACATCGGGAGAGATGTTCTGTATCGGCTTTTTGTGTTATACTAAAAGGTAATATGTATGTTATGAGGCTGAGAAACCTTTTTTCGCTATCTTCATAAAAATTAAAATTAGCAGTTGTAGTTTTAAAATATTAAGGAGAAATAAAAATGGCCCATTATGAGGTAACGCATCAATTTTCTAATGAGGGAACGCGCAACGAAGTAAGGATGCGCGTAGTAAATTTTTTAGCAATGGAAAAGCCTGGTAGGGGAAAGGGCGAGTTAGCTTCTAATTATATCTACTATGTTGAGTCGATGGAGGATGGAAGAAGAGTTTATTTACGTAGACCGGCATGGCTTCATAACGGATTTGATTTTGTTATTTGTGTAGAGAACATGAATTACGATGAGGAAAGGAAAAAGAATAGAAACAATCCAAGTCACGAAGATATAAAAAAAGACTTGGAAAAAAAGAAATCAGAAAATCCAATTATGTATGAGAAGCTATATATCCTTCTTAAAAAAGTTTTTGACTGCCATGATGTTATGCCCAAAGAATGGCGGGATATTCGTTTTCATTCTGGATTATCTTGTGAACATATATTAAAGGTAATTAAATGGCTATTTATTGAGCAGGATATTCGTTATTGGAATTATGCCGGCAGAGATATGACCTGGAATATAGTACCATCACCTGACATATAAAATTGAAATTTAAAAATATAACGCTATTTTGTAAAGTTTGGCTTATTATTTTTTGTAGGGCTCTAAAAGGTATAGCCCTTGACATACTTCTACTTTTACGCAATATATAAGTGTAAAAGTTAATAAGAATAAAAACGGAGCTGAATACAATGCCAACCACTAGAATAACTCCTGCATTAAAATGGGCAGGTGGTAAAACTCAACTTCTAGAACCCATAAGAGAAAAGATTCCCTCTCACTATAATAACTATTTTGAACCCTTTGTTGGAGGAGCAGCTGTACTCTTAGAACTTCAACCCAAACAAGCTGCCATTAATGATATAAATGAACAACTTATCAATTTATATCGTCAATTGAAGACGTCGGTAGAAGATGTTATAAGCGAGGTAAAAAAATTAGATTTGATTCCCTGTACGAAAGAACGGTATTATGCTATCAGGGAACGGTACAACAAAAAAATCGAAGTCAATGCGAAGGATGTAGAGTCTGCTGCTACCATGATTTGGCTAAATAAGCATTGCTTTAATGGATTATATCGGGTAAACAAAAAAGGATTGTTTAATGTTCCCTATAATAATCGAGTAAATGGCAAATCAATTGATGAAGATAATATTCGGGCAATAGGGCAATATTTGAAGAACGAAGATGTAACTATTACCTGTAAAGATTTTGAAGAGGCTTGTGAAGATGTGAAGCCAGGAGATTTTGTCTACTTTGACAGCCCGTATGTACCTGAAAGTGAAACAGCTGATTTTACGAATTATTCAAAAGGAGGTTTTTCATTTGAGGAGCATAAGCGATTAGCCGACTTGTTTAGGGGCCTTGACAAAATGGGTGCTAAAGTGATGTTATCCAATAATGACGTTCCCTTAGTTAGAGATCTTTACGCAGGCTATAATATCCAGAGTTTGGATGTAAAAAGAATGATTAATAGAAATGCGAATAAACGAGTGGGAAAGGAAGTCTTGATTACAAATTATTGATATGGAGAATGGCATGGGGAAATATTTCAAAGGATTAAAAGCCTACTGCTATAATGAGTGGTCGGCTTTATATTTGGAGGATACTTTTGAAGCGTTAGAAAAGATGTTTCCAGAAACGGTCGATATGATATTTGCGGATCCTCCGTATTTTTTATCTAATGACGGAATCAGCTGTAGCGGTGGTAAAGCAGTTTCTGTAAACAAAGGCGATTGGGATAAAATTGGCAGCTTAAAGGAAAAGCATACATTTAACAGAAGATGGATTAATCTGTGCCGAAAAGTACTAAAACCAGATGGAACTATCTGGATTAGCGGTACACTTCACAATATTTATTCAGTTGGCATGGCTTTAGAGCAAGAAAAATTTAAAATCATTAATAATATAACTTGGCAGAAAACAAACCCACCTCCCAATTTAGCTTGCCGATGTTTTACCCATAGCACAGAAACTATCCTTTGGGCGCAAAAAGACGATAAGAAATCTCGACATTATTTTAACTACCCATTGATGAAAGAGCTAAACGGTGGGAAGCAGATGAAAGATGTGTGGACAGGTCCCTTAACACCACGTAGTGAAAAGACATTTGGCAAACATCCTACACAAAAGCCGGTATATCTTTTGGAAAAAATTTTACTAGCTTCAACTCGTGAAGGTGATGTAGTGCTAGATCCCTTCTGTGGCTCATCAACTACGGGTGTTGCATGCAAACATTTGAAGCGTAATTACATTGGTATCGACAATAATCTTCAATATATACAGCTTTCTGTAGAAAGGTTAAACAACGAATGAGTAAACGTGATTTTAAAACATGGTTATCAACCTTTAGAAAATCCATTAATGGTTATGGGTATTATACAGATTTTTCCAAAGTATATGAAAATGTAGAACGGTTAAAGATTGAGATAAATATTTTAAACTCACTTGTGAGTTCAAAGAATATTGAGGCAGATTTTGATACTGTTGTTACAAGATATCCAGAATGTATTAAAGCCATCCCAATTCTCCTGGCAGTTCGAGAAAATGAAATCTATTGTCAGGATGAAAACGGTGCTATAAACTATAAATTTAATAAGTTTACACAAAATCTGGAGCAGTATAAATATTTCATGAAGGAAACTGGACTATTTGATATGCTGAGTAATCATATTATTAGCAATCTCTACGATTATGTTACCGGAGTCGAAGTTGGATTAGGCTCTAATGGACGCAAAAATCGTGGAGGGCATCAAATGGAAAATTTAGTTGAATCCTATTTGAAAAAGGCCCGCGTAGAATATTATAAAGAAATGTACCTGACTGAGATCGAACAGAAGTGGAATATAGATCTTTCAGCAATTTCAGCAGAAGGTACGTCTACTAAAAGATGGGATTTCGTTGTAAAAACACCTTCTTCCATTTATGTTATTGAAACAAATTTTTACACTAGTGGTGGTTCAAAGTTAAATGAGACTGCAAGAAGTTACAAAATGATTGCAGAAGAAGCTTCTCAGATTCCGAAATTTAAGTTTGTATGGGTTACTGATGGCGGTGGATGGACAAGCGCAAGAAGAAATTTAGAGGAAACCTTTGATGTCTTGGAGACGATGTATAATATCACTGATATGGAGAACGGAGTTTTTTCTTCATTATTTTGCTAGAGTCGGCGTAGGTATTACTAAACTTATAAATATGACAAATAGGGATGCTTAACATGGGCATCCTTATTTTTTGCCTGTTTTTGGTACTTAAACGCCGTCTTTTTGTCCTGTTACTCCTGAAGACCAAATTTTCAGGAGGTGTCCATCATGACGGACGAACAGAAACAGCAGATTATCGCCCTGCGCCGGGATGGGGCAGGGTATGGCAGGATAGCGGCGCAGCTCCAGATTTCCATCAACACAGTGAAGTCGTTCTGCCGGCGGCACAGTCTGGCAGCCAGAACAGACAGGGCAGTATGCGAGCAGTGCGGAAAGCCCATTGCCCAGAATCCAGGGCGGAAGCGGAAACGCTTCTGCTGCGATGCCTGCCGAAACAAGTGGTGGAACGCACATCTGGAGCTGGTGAAGCGGAAGGCAGTCTACACCTTCATCTGCCCGGCCTGCGGGAAAGAATTCACCGTCTACGGCAACAGCCATCGGAAATTCTGCTCCCACGCCTGCTATATCGCTTATCGGTTCGGAGGTGTCCGCCATGGATAAGAGGTCGTTTCAAAATGAAACAACCTTCCAGGTGACGATGCATCTGGCAAGGAAAATGATGGCGGCAAAGCTCATCACCGAGAAGGAGTACCGGGACTTCGAACAGGCGATGATTCGCCAATATCAGCCATTTTCAGGGAACTTATACACTTGATAATTGTATCAAACAGAGTGATATATAGTGTCGAAAGGAGCTGATTTGATGCGGACTATCCATAAGATCGAACGAAGTATACCGAATTTAAGACAGCGCAAAAAAGTCGCAGCCTATGCCCGCGTATCCGTGGACTCGGAACGGATGCATCATTCCCTATCGGCACAGGTCAGCTATTACAGCAGCCTCATACAGAAGAACCCGGAGTGGGAATATGCCGGGGTATATGCTGACTACGGGATTTCCGGGACGAGGATAAAGAAACGGCAGGAATTCCAGCGGATGTTAGAAGATGCCGAAGCTGGGAAGATAGATGTTATCTTGACCAAGTCCATCCAGCGTTTCGCCCGCAATACCTTGGATCTTCTGCGCACGGTACGCTACTTGAAAGAGATTGGCGTTGAAGTGTGGTTCGAAAAGGAAAATATCCATACTCTGAGCGGTGAAGGAGAACTGATGCTGACTATCCTGGCATCCTTTGCCCAGGAAGAAAGCCGTTCTATCAGTGACAATATCAAATGGCGATTCAAGAAGAAATTTGAACAGGGCATCCCGCATGCCAAGTTCTTTGTTTATGGCTATCGTTGGGAAGGCGATAATCTGGTTACCAATCCGTATGAAGCAAAAGTGGTTCAAAGAATCTTCGAGGATTATCTGAGCGGCAAGACCAGAAAGGATATCGTACGAGAACTTAAAGCGGAAGGAATCCGTACCATGTATGGAAATTTCTTCAAAGACGCCAGCATCCGGCAGATTCTCACGAATCCTGTCTATACTGGTCTTCTCGAAATTCAGAAAACATTTGTGGTTGATCCAATCAATAAGCATCAAATATATAATCACGGCGAAAAAGATAAATACGTGGTGGAACATCATCATGAAGCGATTATAGAGCCCGGCGTGTTTGAACAAGTTCAGGTGGAGATGGCGCGACGCAAACAGGATGGTCTCCAAAAGGGCGGTTATGCCAGAAAGTTTCTGAATACCTGCTGCTTTACCGGCGTAATCAAATGCGGAATCTGTGGGAAAAGCTATACGCATGTTGTCCGCAGATATAAAGGAAAAGTCAGTGAATACTGGGCTTGTGAATCGCACAAGGGCAAAGGAACGAACTGTGGCGCTCACGGTTCCATCCCAGAGCCAGCGCTAAAGAAAGCCTGTGCATCCGTCCTTGGGACTGAAGACTTCGAAGAACAGAAATTCCTGCAAAAGGTGACAATGATTGTGGTTCCGGCTTATAAAAAGCTAATGTTCTATATGACCGATGGCCGAGTAATAGAAAAGAATTGGGAATCTACAGCATTGAAGGACTGCTGGACTGAAGAATTGAAGAAAAAGCAGAGAAATTGGATGACGCGATACCGACAGGACGGTGGAACTGGCCGCTTTACGGTTTTCTCAGGACGTATCCGGTGTCCAAGATGCGAAGTAACGTTCATCCGCATCTTGGATAAGCGCAAGGACGGGGCTGTCCCATACTGGCGGGTTCGAGGCAGACATAAATGCATACACAGAACAGGTATCAAGGAGGATACCTTGAAAAAGACAGCAGCATACATCCTTGGAATTCCCGAATTTGATGCGGAAGTGTTCAAAACCCAAATAAAAGATATCGAGATTCAGGTGGACGGAAGCCTGTTGTTCAGATTCCTGGATGGCCATACTGAAGGAGTGGATTTACTATGAGGGTAGTTCAAAGAATACCAGCAACGATTCGAAACTTTAAAGCAAAGCCGCTTGATACTCAACAAAAACGACGGGTCGCCGGTTATGCCCGTGTATCGACAGATCATGAAGATCAGGTGACAAGCTATGAAGCACAGGTTGATTATTACACCTCGTATATTAAGGGCAGGAACGACTGGGAGTTTGCCGGTATATACACGGATGAAGGAATCTCGGCAACCAATACCCGTCACCGTGACGGGTTCAATACGATGGTAAAGGATGCACTGGATAATAAGATTGACCTTATTATTACAAAGTCCGTCAGCCGGTTTGCCAGAAATACGGTGGATAGCCTGACAACGGTGCGAAAACTTAAGGATAAAGGCATCGAAGTTTATTTCGAGAAAGAAAATATCTGGACGCTTGACGCCAAGGGCGAACTTCTTATTACTATTATGAGTTCCCTGGCACAGGAGGAAAGTAGGAGTATATCAGAAAATGTCACTTGGGGACATCGGAAACGGTTTGCTGATGGGAAGGTCAGTTTGGCATTCAGTCATTTTCTTGGTTATGACAGGGGAGCGGACGGCAATCTGGTAGTGAATAAAGAGCAGGCAGAAACAGTAAAACTGATTTATCGTTTATATCTTAGCGGGTACACCTTTCATTCTATTGCAAAGAAATTGACAGAGCAAAAGATTCCAACACCTGCGAGGTGCAAAATATGGAGACCCAACACGGTGCGAAGTATTCTCATGAATGAAAAGTACAAAGGTGATGCGTTGCTTCAAAAGAAATTTACGGTGGACTTTCTTACGAAAAAAAGTAAGAGGAACGAAGGGGAAGTACCGCAATATTATGTGCAAAATAACCATGAGGCTATTATCAGTCCACAGGTATTTGACTTGGTACAGGAAGAGATGCGGAAGAGAAAAAATAGTAAAATTCGTCATAGCGGTATCTCCATTTTCTCCAGCAAAATCAAATGTGGACAGTGCGGCAGTTGGTACGGAGCCAAAGTTTGGCACTCGACTGATAAATACCGCCAGACCGTATATCGCTGTAATGATAAGTTCAAGAGACATTGTAAGACGCCACATCTGACTGAAAATGAGATAGAAAATATATTTGTCCGAGCAGTCAATCAACTTATCAAGAATAAAGATGAGATCCTTAGCAATATTATTCTGTTAAAGATTCGCCTAGTTGATACTACAGATTTGGAAAAGAAACGAAACGCATTAGAATTCAATATGAACCTGTTAGCAGAACGGGTTCAGCAACTCATCTCCGAAAATGCTTGCTTGACACAGGATCAAGTGCAATATAACCAAGAGTACAGCGAGCTAGTTAACCGCTATGAAAAAATAAAAATAAAGTATGACCAGATTTGCGATACCATGAAACAGCGTACAAGTAGGGGCCAGCAGCTAGAAAGATTTATTGAAAATTTACAGAAACAAAAATTTATTAGCATTTTTGATAAAAGACTGTGGTGCAGTTTGGTAGATTTCATTACTGTAAATGAGAAAGATGATATTTGGGTGACTTTTAAAGATGGCACAGAAATCAAAGCATAAATGGATATTTGGAAATGCAAGAGAGAAACGACATGACTTTCCGGGAAAACGGAGTACAGTATGTTAATGTATAGCATTCATATATTATTAACTTAAGCTTCACAGTTGATACCCCGCTGATTTATCTTTATTAGTAATCCGCGAAATAAAAATAGCATGAACTCATTCCGTTTTGTATAATAAAAGTAACGAAAATCCACAACACAAACGGAAGGCTTATGCCATGAATATTGTACAATATCATCACTCATGTGAAGTATCATCTTCCAAGATTCGTCAATTCTTTGCCGAATTCCATGTCAGCCAGTTCTTGCGAAACTACAATGTCTACAAGATGTGCGGCTTTGCAGTCATGACCGCAAAGCGCGTCCGAGGCAGTGTTTCAGAGGCGGTTCTTCTACCAACGGAAGCTGGAACGGTTTATTCCCAAGCAATGCCATTGCCGTAGAAACTGCTATCCTGTCCTTGCATTTGTACGATGAGCGAAACAGGGCTGTCGGTCTGTGTTTTGAGCCATTGCTGGATCTTCGCGGCATCGGTCGGGGAAAGTGGGGCCGAGACAGTGAGTTTTGCAAGAAATTGTTGTGATTGACTGCCTGATGTGCTTGCGTCCGTACTGTGGGCGGGCATGGTGCTGCCTTGGGCGGCAACAATTTGTGGAAATAGCGCAGGGAGCTGAGCATTCATAGCAACGGTGATTTGTTCATCGCTTTGCTGTGTTTGGTAGGCCGGATAATAAAGGCTCGCGAGCTCTTTATAGGATTTTCCTTTATCGTTGGCAACCAGTCCTTCGATCCGGTTCGTGATGATTTGTTGAATCTTTTTTTGACCGATGGTGTTTACATTGCCTTGCACGATGTGTAACTTGGCATCTGTCAGTTTGGAATACGACTGCATCGAGGCCTGGAGTTCTGCCACCTGATCCTCGGTTAGTGGTGTTCCAATGAGATCGACCGTTAAGAGTCCATCTTTGAAGGCATACGATACGGCACTCACTTTTTCAGAGGCGACTTCTTTTGCTATAAACGTTTTGATCTGCGTATCGCGGATGTTGTCGTTGACTGTTAGATAGGCCATGTAAATGCTAGGGATGGTGATGACGATGCCCGCGATTAGGAGAATGGTCCGCTGGTATTGCATGTGGCTTTCGTTGACCGTCGTCGATGCCGGTACGCGCAGCACCTTGAAGACTAAGAATGCGGAAAGCGTGATAAAGAATGCGTTGATAAAGAACAGGTAGAGCGCGCCAAGTACGAAGGTAGAAGAATGCGTGGCGATGCCGTAGCCTGCGGTGCAAAGCGGTGGCATCAAGGCCGTGGCAATAGCAACGCCTGGAATGACATTCGTTTTTTCTTTTCGGGTGTTACCAATGGCGCCAGCGATACCGCCTGCTAGTGCGATGATAACGTCCCAGATGGTCGGGGATGTGCGCGCTAAGAGTTCGGAAGATGCATCGCTGATGGGCGAAAGAGAAAAATAAATCGCCGAGGTAATCAAGGCGAAGGAGACTTGGAAGCCAAGCTTTACCATCGAATCCTTGATAAATTGCATGTCATAGGTTGCCATTCCGTAGCCTGTTGCGACAAGGCCACCCATTAAAGGGGAAATGAGCATGGCACCGATGATGACTGCGGTGCTGTTCATATTGAGGCCGACGGACGCAATGAGGATTGCGGTGATTAGAATGACGAGATTTGCGCCTTTCACCGAAGCATCGGACGCAATCCGCTGTCGGATTTCAGAGAATGGGGCCGAGTCGCCCTTGAGGTCTAAGAGTTGTGAAAAATTGAAGTTCATAGGGATAGATCTCCTTTCTGTTAGTTCCTATCTTTCATGATAGCATATTTTTCTCCGGAAAATCATTGTTGTACAGAAAAGTCTGATAATAATAGGTAAAATAGGAATAAAAGGAGTATTCTCGAGAATTTTTATATTGGCTAATTGTATAATGAAACTGAACACATAAAAAGATCCATAGCGAATACCTTCATGTTATGAAATTTATAATGGGCCCCTTGTCTAGACCACAGTAAAAATTTTTAAGCTTATTACGCGACTTCTGTTAACGACTGAGAAAAATGTGAATAATATACGGCATCCGGTGTTACATAATCAAGTGCAGCATGTGGGCGAAGCGTATTGTATTCTGTAACATACTCGCTAATTCGTTTACGAAGATCTCTTGGAGATGAAAATTCGTTGGGATAGATCAGCTCTGTCTTGAGCGAGCGGAACCAACGCTCAATCATGATGTTGTCTGCCCAACGACTCTTTCCATCCATGCTTTGGCGAATCCCAAATGCCTTTAACACATTCTTGTATAAGAGGGGTTAAAATTAGTATCCACCTATTTTTTTTTTAAACATACACACGGGGGTGTTCGAAATTCTGACTATCGTTCTATTGTATCAAATACAAACACCTTTGAGACGACATCTTCACGACGGGTTCGACACTTAATGATTGCGCCGCTGCCTTGAAGCGAAACGGGGCGGATGAGGTCATCGGCTTGGTCATCGCCAGCGGGGCGCCGTAGGCACTATCAGGAAGAGAATGAAGGCCTTGATTTCCTGTTGGAAGACGAATCGGTTACGGTCGTCTCGTGATAGGGGCTGTTGTCGAAAACCGGGAATCTTAGTATAATAAAAATGAAAAGAAAGGTGATGCTTAGATGCCTACGAATGACACGATTCCAGTGGCTCAACAAGCCAAACGCCATCAGCGGGCATTAAACATTATCAAGAGATGGCGACTCATGGATGATGATTTCATGAAGCGTTGTTTTAAAGACAATATTCCGGCCGTCGAATGTATTTTGCGTATCATCATGGAAAAGCCGGATTTACAGGTAGAAATGGTGCAGATTGAGGATACGATTCCCAACCTTTCCGGCCACGGGATACGGATGGATGTGCATGCCACCGATTCGACAGGAACGGAATATGACATCGAAGTACAGCGGGCCGATAATGCTCATGTACGGTAAGGAAGCAAGCAACCGAAAACAAGAGATAGACCGCCAGCACTACACTATTCCGAACCAAAGACCAAAAGATAAGCATTGTGGGAAAATCTAAACTTTTGGATTTTCCTACAATGCCAACTACGGCGGAATCCCTCCCACTCCTTATATCTTTCTGTATACATTGAATTTGTATTTAGTAAAATGCAGACAACACCACGGATCGGCTTTTGGTTGGACAATTCCAACCAAACACCACAGCAGACAGCAGAAAACATTCTGAACGCTAGGAAGCCGGTATGATTGTTACATATAAGGGGAAGAAAAATTTCTTTTAGGTACTTGCTTTCCTAAAACTGATGTGATACAATGATTTAATCCAGAAAAGGAGTAAAAAATATGCGGCAAGGTATTCTTAAATAAAACTATAATCAAATAGTGGGAACAAAGGATTATGATAGCTCCTTTTGTAGGGGCTTAGTTTTTTGTACCCAATTTAAAAATACTTTTGCCTTATCAATTTTGACATATCCCCAAAAACAGCAATCACAAACAGGTGTATGCTGTATATGTGTATGTCCGCAACTTATAATCCCCAGTGGTAAAAGTATTTTACTGCTGGGGATTTTTATGCCCTTTGGGGCTGTAAAGGGAGGACAATCACATGAAAATAATCAATATTGGAATTCTTGCCCATGTAGACGCTGGAAAGACGACCTTGACGGAGAGCCTGCTATATGCCAGCGGAGCCATTTCAGAACCGGGGAGCGTCGAAAAAGGGACAACGAGGACGGACACCATGTTTTTGGAGCGGCAGCGTGGGATTACCATTCAAGCGGCAGTCACTTCCTTCCAGTGGCACAGATGTAAAGTTAACATTGTGGATACGCCCGGCCACATGGATTTTTTGGCGGAGGTGTACCGCTCTTTGGCTGTTTTAGATGGGGCCATCTTGGTGATCTCCGCTAAAGATGGCGTGCAGGCCCAGACCCGTATTCTGTTCCATGCCCTGCGGAAAATGAACATTCCCACCGTTATCTTTATCAACAAGATCGACCAGGCTGGCGTTGATTTGCAGAGCGTGGTTCAGTCTGTTCGGGATAAGCTCTCCGCCGATATTATCATCAAGCAGACGGTGTCGCTGTCCCCGGAAATAGTCCTGGAGGAAAATACCGACATAGAAGCATGGGATGCGGTCATCGAAAATAACGATGAATTATTGGAAAAGTATATCGCAGGAGAACCAATCAGCCGGGAAAAACTTGCGCGGGAGGAACAGCAGCGGGTTCAAGACGCCTCCCTGTTCCCAGTCTATCATGGCAGCGCCAAAAATGGCCTTGGCATTCAACCGTTGATGGATGCGGTGACAGGGCTGTTCCAACCGATTGGGGAACAGGGGGGCGCCGCCCTATGCGGCAGCGTTTTCAAGGTTGAGTACACCGATTGCGGCCAGCGGCGTGTCTATCTACGGTTATACAGCGGAACGCTGCGCCTGCGGGATACGGTGGCCCTGGCCGGGAGAGAAAAGCTGAAAATCACAGAGATGCGTATTCCATCCAAAGGGGAAATTGTTCGGACAGACACCGCTTATCAGGGTGAAATTGTTATCCTTCCCAGCGACAGCGTGAGGTTAAACGATGTATTAGGGGACCAAACCCGGCTCCCTCGTAAAAGGTGGCGCGAGGACCCCCTCCCCATGCTGCGGACGACGATTGCGCCGAAAACGGCAGCGCAAAGAGAACGGCTGCTGGACGCTCTTACGCAACTTGCGGATACTGACCCGCTTTTGCGTTGCGAAGTGGATTCCATCACCCATGAGATCATTCTTTCTTTTTTGGGCCGGGTGCAGTTGGAGGTTGTTTCCGCTTTGCTGTCGGAAAAATACAAGCTTGAAACAGTGGTAAAGGAACCCTCCGTCATTTATATGGAGCGGCCGCTCAAAGCAGCCAGCCACACCATCCATATCGAGGTGCCGCCCAACCCGTTTTGGGCATCCATAGGACTGTCTGTTACACCACTCTCGCTTGGCTCCGGTGTACAATACGAGAGCCGGGTTTCGCTGGGATACTTGAACCAGAGTTTTCAAAACGCTGTCAGGGATGGTATCCGTTACGGGCTGGAGCAGGGCTTGTTCGGCTGGAACGTAACGGACTGTAAGATTTGCTTTGAATACGGGCTTTATTACAGTCCGGTCAGCACGCCGGCGGACTTCCGCTCATTGGCCCCGATTGTATTGGAACAGGCATTGAAGGAATCGGGGACGCAGCTGCTGGAACCTTATCTCTCCTTCATCCTCTATGCGCCCCAGGAATACCTTTCCAGGGCTTATCATGATGCACCGAAATACTGTGCCACCATCGAAACGGCCCAGGTAAAAAAGGATGAAGTTGTCTTTACTGGCGAGATTCCCGCCCGCTGTATACAGGCATACCGTACTGATCTGGCCTTTTACACCAACGGGCGGAGCGTATGCCTTACAGAGCTGAAAGGATATCAGGCCGCTGTCGGTCAGCCGGTCATCCAGCCCCGCCGTCCAAACAGCCGCCTGGACAAGGTGCGCCATATGTTTCAGAAGGTAATGTAAAGATACATAATCGTCAAGACGGCAACAATCAGAAGTTATGGAGGGTAACAATGGAATATAGTAAGGAAGATTTAATGGAAGCAAAAAAGCAAATTTGGGGAGTGGGAGAGAACATGGGAACAGAGGAAAGTAAAAAAATCTGGGAGGAGAACGCACAATTTTGGGATAATGCAATGGGTGACGAATCTAATGAATTTCACAGAGAGGTAGTGCGTCCCAAAGTAACGGAACTTCTATCTCCTAATCCTGCGGATTACATTTTGGATATTGCGTGTGGCAATGGAAATTATTCTTCGTATCTTGCACAAAGAGGCGCTTCGGTTGTCGCTTTTGATTACAGCAAAAAAATGATAGAATTGGCTAAAAGACGGCAATCACAATATGCAAAACAAATTGAATTTTGTGTGGCGGATGCGACCGATAGAAAAAGTATATTAGAATTAAAAAGAAATCGAGCCTTTACGAAAGCAGTTTCTAATATGGCAATTATGGATATTACGGATATTGAACCACTTCTTATGGCTGTTTATGAACTGTTGCAGGAAAGCGGAATTTTTGTCTTTGCAACGCAACACCCTTGTTTTGTCACGTTGACTGAAAAATATATGACACCGCACAGTTACTATGATATAGCGATTGAAGGGCAACCGAAAGAGCAGATTTATTATCATCGTTCCATACAAGATATTTTTAACCTTTGTTTTAGAGCTGGATTTGTCATTGATGGATTTTATGAAGAATGTTTTAAAACCAACAAAGAAATTCCTATGGTAATGATAGTAAGGCTTAAGAAGGTAAAACGTGATAGCTTAAAATAAATTCAAGTTTGTCGGGTAAATAGCAAACCCAGCCGAGCCAGTCAACGGTCAAGATGAACGGCGCATATGCGCAGCCGTTGACAGCCCCGCCCGCCTTTGCTGGTAGGCAATCAAGGGGCGACAGCAAGAAGTGCCACCGCCCCGCACTATTATTCAGAAAGGGGAATTTCCATGACCGACCAGATAGCCTATCAAGAATATATCCAGCGCAGGTACAACGCCTTTTGCAAGACTGTTATCCGCTGTGCCGCCTTGGACAAGATTTTGAAGCTTAAACGGCAATGGGAACGGCAAGTTTCCCTTGACTATCTGATGAACGAGAAGTTTGTCCAGTTTGCCGCGTCGGAGCCGGACGAGGAATACCCATTTACCGTCTGCGGTCAGACCGTCCTGCTCTGCAACGCCGCCCTTGCCGACGCGATCTCTGTTTTGCCGGAGCAGACGCGGGAAGAAATCCTGCGCTATTACTTTCTGCGCCAGCCGCAGCGCGTGATCGGCGCGTGTATTGGCCGGTCACGCAGCACAGCGGGGCGGCATATCCAGCTTGCCTTGCAGCGGCTACGCGAAGAAATGGGGGTGAGCCGGTATGAGTAGACTTCTCCCCTATGAAACAATCCTCAAAGCCCGTGAGGGCGACCCAGAAGCCGTGAACGCTGTCCTGCTCCACTACGCCGGATATATCCGCTATTTCTCAAAAGTGAACGGGCAGGTCAACGCCGAGGTGGAGGACTATGTAAAGCAGCGGTTAATTGACTGTCAATTCAAGTTCCGGCTTGACGAACCACCGGACAAGTCATAAAAACTGAATACCAGCCGCCACCGACGCGGCCAGCGAAAGCAGTAAGTCTTGAAAAAGATTTACTGCTTTTTTTGTTGTCCGGCTCCGCTCCCGGCCATTTTGCCCCCTGCCGGTTGTAGTAGTAAGCGAGGAGGGAATTTTTCTGCCCTGGTGTTTGGCATTTGGAGCATTTACCCGTAGTAGAGGGCAAAGAGAAAGGATTTCTCCAACACCGGGTAGAAACCACTGCGTCCGGTGTCATTTTAGCGAAAGCGGGCAGGAATGCCCTTTACAGGATTAGTAGTAGCAGAAAAAGAGAAACAAACTTTTGTGGTTGCAGTTTTCCAAAAAAGTGGCGGACGGAAGTGAGAGAAAGTTTGCAGTCACGGAGAGCAAGTTTCTACCACGGTGCCAAAATCCGCAATTCTGCAGTTTTGCCCCTCGCGGGAAACTTGTTGGGGAGTGCCTTCCCCAAACCCTGCTCATGCGCCCTTACGGGCGAGAAAGGAGGTCACACCATGCGAAAGAAATACAACACGCCCCACCGCAGCCGCGTTGTGAAAACCCGGCTGTCCGAAGATGAGTATGCCGACTTCACAGCGCGGCTTGCGCCCTATGGTATCAGCCAGTCCGAATTTCTCCGGCAGGCGATACGGCGGGCGACCATACGCCCGGTTGTCCATGTGTCGTCGGTCAATGACGAGTTGCTTTCCGCTGTCGGGAAGCTGACAGCCGAGTACGGCAGGATCGGCGGCAACCTCAATCAGATTGCCCGGTATCTGAACGAATACGGCGTACCCTACAACACCCTTTCCGGCGAGGTACGCGCCGCCATATCCGACCTTGCCGTCCTCAAGTATGAAGTCCTCAAGAAAGTAGGTGACGCGGTTGGCAACACTCAAGCATATCAACTCTAAAAACGCCGACTACGGAGCCGCCGAGCAATATCTTCTCTTTGAGCATGACGAGTTTACCATGAAGCCCGTCCTTGATGAAACCGGCAGGCTTATCCCCCGCGAGGACTACCGGCTGTCCACGCTGAACTGCGACGGGGAGGATTTTGCCGTTGCGTGTATGCGGGCCAATCTCCGCTATCAGAAAAACCAGCGGCGGGAAGATGTGAAAAGCCACCACTACATCATCAGCTTTGACCCGCGGGACGGGCCGGACAACGGCCTGACCGTAGACCGGGCGCAGGCGTTGGGGGAACAATTCTGTAAAGAGCATTTTCCCGGCCACCAGGCCCTTGTCTGCACCCACCCGGACGGGCATAACCACAGCGGCAACATTCATGTGCATATCGTCATAAACAGCCTGCGGATTGAGGAAGTGCCGTTCCTGCCCTACATGGACAGGCCGGCCGATACGAAAGTCGGCTGCAAGCACCGATGTACCGACGCTGCCCTGCGCTACTTCAAATCCGAAGTCATGGAGATGTGCCACCGGGAGGGGCTTTATCAAATCGACCTCTTGAACGGCAGCAAGAACCGCGTCACCGACCGGGAGTATTGGGCGCAGAAAAAGGGACAGGCCGCGCTGGACAAGCAGAACGCCCCCATGATTGCCGATAGTATCACGCCCCGGCAGACCAAGTTTGAAACGAACAAGGAGAAGCTGCGGCAGACCCTACGGAAAGCCCTTGCCACCGCCGCCAGCTTTGACGAGTTTTCCTCTCTGTTGCTGCAGGAGGGTGTGACCGTCAAGGAGAGCCGGGGGCGGCTTTCCTACCTCACGCCGGACAGGACAAAGCCAATTACCGCCCGGAAGCTGGGCGACGATTTTGACCGCGCCGCTGTCTTTGCCGTTTTAGAGCAAAACGCCGCCAGAGCAGCCGAAGCGCCAGCCAGATCCCCCGATCCCCCACGCACCATAAAAGACCGCTTGCAGGTTGCCAGAGCCGAGATAGCCGCCCCGAAACAGGACGGAGTGCAGCGGCTTGTGGACATTGAGCAGAAAATGGCCGAGGGCAAAGGCCGGGGCTATGAACGCTGGGCGAAGATACACAATCTGAAGCAGGCCGCCAAAACGCTGTCCGTCTACCAGCAATACGGCTTTACTTCCCCGGAGCAGTTAGAAGCCGCCGTTGACACCGCCTATCAGAAAATGCGCCAGACCAGCGGCGAACTGAAAGCACTGGAAACGAAGCTGCAAGGGAAAAAGAAGTTGCAGCGGCAGGTGTTGGCCTACGCCCAGACCAAGGCCGCCCGCGACGGGCTGCGGGCACAGAAATCCGAGAAAGCCCGCGCCGCATACCGGCAGGCCCATGAGAGCGATTTTATCATAGCCGACGCAGCAGCCCGGTATTTCAAGGCGCATGGCATTACCAAGCTGCCCGCCCGGAAAGCGTTGCAGGCCGAGATCGAGCAGCTTATCTCCGAGAAAGACGGCCTGTATAACACCTATCACGAACAGAAACAGCGGTTCAAGGAGTTGCAGACCGTCAAGCGGAACATCGACCAGATTTTGCGCCGGGACGAGCCGCACCGCAGAAAGGAGCAGAGCCATGAGCGATAACCTGCCCCACATGGACTACCGCCAGCACCGGCGGGCGCGGCGGCTGGTACATGAGTGCTGTAACTACGATGAGGGGAACTGCCTGCTATTGGACGACGGGGAGCCTTGCGTGTGCGTCCAGAGCATTTCCTTTTCCCTCATGTGCCACTGGTTCCGTGTGGCTGTCCTGCCCCTTGACGGGGAGCTGGCCGCAGCCCTCTTGTGCCGGGGAAGCCGGAAACGGTGTGCCGTCTGCGGGGCGGCCTTTGTCCCCAAATCCAACCGGGGAAAATACTGCCCCGACTGCGCCGGGCGCATGAAGAAAATCAAAGCCGCCGAGAGAAAGCGGAAACAAAGGCAGAGATGTCACGCTTTAGAGCCTTTCAAACCCGCATAAATCAAGGCTTTTTTCGTGGGTGTCAAAGGGTACGCGATACATTTATCCTTTTCCCCCGGAAACGGCGTTTTAATGCGTGACAATACGCCAAAATCAACCCGAACACAGGGAGGTGATCCTATCGCTGATTATATCAGGGCAGACACGCGGCTGCCCGCCTATCTGCCGTATCCCCGTTTCCTGCTGAAAATGGAGATTTCACAGACCGCCAAGCTGCTGTATTCGCTGCTGTTAGACCGTTCCACCCTCTCCCAGAAAAACAAGTGGCTGGACGACGAGGGCAGGATTTATATTATCTATCCCATCGCGGAGATAGCAGAAATACTGGATAAAGGCAGCACCACCATCAAGGGGGCGCTTAATGAACTGGACACGGCGGGGCTGTTGGAACGGGAACGGGGCGGCTTCTCCGCACCGAACCGGCTTTATGTCAAAGTACCGCCAGTGCCACAGGTACAGTTTTCAGACCAACTGATGGCCGGAAGTCCGCCCCTCATAGAGCCGGAAAACCGTCCTACTGATGGTCAGAAAACCGACCTTATGATGGTCGGAAAACCGTCCCCTAACCAAACTACTATAAACAACCTTACAGAGAGCCAAACAAAGGGAGTGAGTGGGGGGCCGTCCGCGCCCTATGGCCGATATGGAAATATTTTTCTGTCACAGACCGAATACGACGAGTTGCAGGCAGAGTACCCTGACAGGCTGGAACGGTTCATCGAGGAAATGAGCCGCTACCTTGCCGCCAACGGGAAAAGCTACCAGAACTATGCCGCCGCCCTGCGGATATGGGCGGGGAACGACAAAAAGGAAGCCCCTAAAAAGGGCATACCAGACTACTCATGCAAGGAGGGCGAGAGTTTATGAAGAATGAAATCAACGCGGTTTTGGAGAATATGACGACCACCATCCCGGAGCCGGAGGACTACACCGGCGAGGACGGTTTACTGTACTGCGGCAAGTGCCGCAAGCCGAAAGAAGCCTATTTTGCGCCGGATAAGGCCGCTATCTTCGGGCGCGACCGCCACCCGGCAGAGTGCGACTGCCAGAGAACCGCCCGCGAGGAACGGGAAGCCGCCGAAAAGCGGCGCAGACACCTTGACACCGTGGAAGAACTGAAACGCCGGGGCTTTACCGACCCCACCATGCGGGACTGGACTTTCGAGAACGACAACGGCAGGAACCCGCAGACCGGGCTTGCCCGCCGGTATGTGGAGCATTGGGAAGATATGCGGACAGACAATATCGGCTGCCTGTTCTGGGGCGGCGTAGGCACCGGCAAAAGCTACCTTGCAGGCTGTATCGCAAACGCCCTCATGGAGAAAGAAATCCCCGTCCGCATGACGAACTTTGCTCTTATCCTCAATGACCTTGCCGCCAGCTTTGAGGGGCGCAACGAGTACATTTCCCGCCTTTGTCGTTATCCGCTGCTGATCCTTGACGACTTCGGCATGGAACGCGGGACGGAATACGGGCTGGAACAGGTGTTCAATGTGATTGACAGCCGTTACCGCAGCGGCAAGCCGCTGATCGTCACGACCAACCTTACGCTGGACGACCTGCACAACCCGGAGGACACCGCCCATTCCCGGATTTATGACCGCCTGCTTTCCATGTGCGTCCCGGTACGCTTTACCGGCGACAACTTCCGGCAGGAAACCGCCAAGCGGAAAATGGAGAGCATGAAGAAACTGATTACCGACTGAAAGGAGTATTGCCTATGGCAGATAACAAGCAGCACGACACCCGCACCACCCGCCGCCCTGACTGTGTGACGGAAATCCGCATGGGCAATTCCGTCCTTGTCGTGTCCGGCTATTTCAAGAAAGACACCACAACCACAGCCGCCGACAAAATGGCGCGGGTACTGGAAGCGGAAGCCGCTGCTACACAGGAGCCGACTTATCCGGCGTGAACCGGGGCATGGAAAAGCGGCCATGCCAGGGAGCATGACCGCTGGAACGAAAATCGGAAGTGCTTTAGCAATTCTTAATCTCATTCTCTATAAAATAATTTGCAATTTCAAAGGCTTTTATTCTTCTCTTTGCCAATGTGATTTGTGATTTATAACGCTCGGAATTATCCTTTGATTCAAATGTTTTTACTGTTTCTCTTAGCTTGTGCAGAGTTGAATCAATTTGCCTTTTGGCCGCGGTTAATTCATCTATTGTATACTTCATGTTTTCTCCTTTAACTTCTGATTTTTTTGTTAAATCAGAGTATACCACGGAGTTATGAACTTTTCTACTGCAAATATGGGACGACAACCCATACCATAAAAATCGGAAAATTGAAAAGCTGTAAAGAAGCAAATTTAACGCTTTTGCCGCTGTACAGCCCCCGCCGTTCCGTGGTACAATGAAACCACGGAATAGTGGGGCTGGCTGTCGGAAACGGAGGATTTTATGTTAAGACAAGCCACCCAAAACCTCATTACCGCCCTTTATCCGAGATTGTCCCACGAGGATGAATTGCAAGGCGAGAGTAATTCCATATCGAACCAAAAAAGGATACTCGAAACCTACGCAAAACAGAACGGCTTTACCAATCTGCGCTGGTACACCGACGACGGTTTTTCCGGCGCGAACTTCCAGCGGCCCGGATTTCAAGCCATGCTTGCGGACATTGAAGCCGGGAAAGTGGGTACGGTCATCGTCAAGGACATGAGCCGGTTAGGGCGAAACTACTTGCAGGTAGGGTTTTACACGGAAATGCTGTTCCCTCAAAAGGGTGTGCGTTTTATCGCTGTCAACGATAATGTGGACAGTGCCAGCGAGGGCATGGACAACGATTTTACCCCGCTGCGAAATCTGTTCAATGAATGGCTGGTGAGAGATACGAGCAAGAAAATCAAGGCAGTGAAAAAGTCAAAAGGCATGAGCGGCAAGCCTGTTACCAGCAAGCCGGTTTACGGCTATGTGATGGACGAGGACGAGAATTTTATTATAGACGAGGAAGCCGCCCCGGTGGTGCAGCAGATTTACCAGCTTTGCCTTGCCGGGAACGGCCCGACCAAGATTGCCCGTATGCTGACGGAGCAGCAAATCCCCACGCCGGGGACGCTGGAATATCAGCGGACAGGCAGCACCCGCCGTTATCACCCAGGCTATGAGTGCAAATGGGCGACCAACACCGTCGTTCATATCCTCGAAAACCGAGAGTACACCGGATGTCTGGTGAACTTCAAAACGGAAAAGCCTTCTTATAAGGTCAAGCACAGCATAGAGAACCCCGTCGAGAAGCAGGCCATTTTCGAGAACCACCATGAGCCGATCATCGACAAGGAAACATGGGAACGGGTGCAGGAGTTACGCAAACAGCGCAAACGCCCGAACCGCTACGATGAAGTGGGGCTGTTCTCCGGGATTTTGTTCTGCGCCGACTGCGGCCATGTGCTGTATCAGCAGCGGTATCAGAACAAAGACCGCAAACAGGACTGCTACATCTGCGGCAGCTACAAGAAGCGCACCCGCAACTGTACGGCGCACTTTATCCGCACCGATCTGTTGACCGCTGGTGTCCTGGCAAATCTCCGGCAAGTGACCGAATACGCAGCCAAGCATGAGAGCCGGTTTGTGAAACTACTTGTCCAGCAGAACGAGATCGGCGGCAAGCGAAAGACCGCCGCAGCCATCAAGCAGCTTGAACAGGCGCAGGAACGCATTTCTGAAATCAGCCGCATTATCAAGCGGCTGTATGAGGACAATGTAAACGGCAAAATCAGCGATGAGCGTTTCATGGAACTGTCGGCTGACTACGAAGCCGAGCAAGCGGAGCTGAAAAAGAGAGCCGCCGCCCTGCAAGCCGAACTGGACAAGTCACAGGCAGCTACCGTCAACGCCGAGAAATTTATGGGCATTGTCCGCAAGCACCTTGCCTTTGAAGAACTGACCCCCACTCTCTTGCGGGAAATGATCGAGAAAATTGTGGTGCATGAGTGCAGCTATGATGAGAACGGCACCCGCAGGCAGGACATTGAGATTTATTACAGCTTTGTCGGCAAGATTGACTTGCCCGAATAACCGCCCGACCTATCCGACACAATGGCCAAGTGTCGGATAGGAACGGCAAAATTTTTTGCACTTCTATTGCTTCTTTATCACACATAAGCAAAAGGTGCCGGAATGAAACGGGCCCGGTTTAACAGCAGTCTGCTGGATCTCAACAGTCTGAGAAAGGGCAGTGACTATGAACAACTGCCGGAAAGCTACGTCATCTTTATTACGGAAAACGATGTCTGGCAGCGTGGCTTGGCTCGCTATCATGTCAACCGGATTATCGAAGAATTGAATCAGCCTTTTGAGGATGGCAGTCACATCATCTACGTCAATGGCAATTATAAGGGAACCGATGATATTGGCAGGCTGATGAATGATTTTCGCAGTGAAAACGTAGAAGACATGCTGTTGGAACCTTTGAAAGAAACGGTCCATCGTTATAAAAACAACCCGGAGGAGGTGGCTGTTATGTGCGCAGAACTTGAAAAATGGAGCCTTGAAGAACGGCAGGCAGGGCGTCAGGAAGGACGCCAAGAAGGACGCCAAGAAGGTGAAAGCCGACTGACGACACTGTTGAGGCTGTTGAAAGCCGATGGCCGTCTGCAGGATCTGGAATTGGCTATCGACGATGAAAAGACCAGGGAAAAATTGTATCAGGAATATCGTATTGATTGAAAAATTAATCATCGAGCAGCCGGTTATGTTTTGAGACACAGCCGGCTGTTTTTCTGGAAACTAGATATGGGAACCTTTGAAAGAAACGGTCTATCGTTACAAAAACAACCCGGAGGAGATGACTGTTATGTGTGCAGAACTTGAAAAATGGAGCCTTGAAGAACGGCAGGCAGGACGACAGGCGGGACTGCAGGCAGGGCGTCAGGAAGGACGTCAAGAGGGCGAAAATCGCCTGACGACATTGTTGAAGCTATTGAAAGCCGATGACCGTCTGCAGGATCTGGAATTGGCCATCGACGATGAAAAGACCAGAGAAAAGTTTTATCAGGAATATCGTATTCATTGAACTGGGAATGATAACACAGCCGTTTACGTTTTGAGACGCAGGCGGCTGTTTTTTGATATCAGAAGGCGAGGCCAAGTCTATAAAGGGGATGCTCCGGCCTTTTGGATCATCGATTCACGAATTTTTTTTAGCATCGAGTCTTATGTACTCATAAATTAATTTAATTTTTAAATTGATTATTTAACTATTCGATTTGAGACTTAATAGACACTGCCGTATAATAACCTCGAAAGATGAAGTTAGACAAAGATTTCCTCCTCTCCACTGCGAGCCGGGGATGATGATATTATGCAGTTATATTTTAAAGAAAGGGTGGACTGCATATGGAATATGTAACCTTGAATAATGGAGTATCCGTACCGAAGGTCGGCTTTGGTATTTTTAAGATTCCCAAGGAAGATACGGTGCGTGCCGTTTTGGACGCCATTGAAGTCGGCTACCGTCATTTTGACACGGCCCAGAGCTATATGAATGAAGAAGAATTGGGAACGGCCATTCGCCAGTCCGGCATTCCGCGGAAAGAATTTTTTATTACGACCAAGGTCTGGCTGGAACACTTTGGAGAAGGCAAGACGGAAAAATCCTTGGAACGGTCCTTGAAGCGGCTTCAGACGGACTACATCGATCTCGTTCTCCTGCATCAGCCCTTTAACGATATTTACGGGGCTTGGCGAGATTTGGAAAAGATGTACAAAGCGGACACCCTGAAAGCCATCGGCCTCAGCAATTTTGAACCCGACCGGATGTTGGACCTGATGATGTTCAACGATGTGAAACCGCAGGTCAATCAGCTGGAAACGAATCCTTTCTGCCAGCAGCAGGAAGCACAGGCTTTTATGAAGGAGAAAGGCGTACAGCCGGCCGCCTGGGCTCCTTTTGGCGAAGGGAATACGGATATCTTTACCAATCCCATCCTGAAACAGATTGCCGAAAACCACGGCAAATCGATCCCTCAGGTCATCCTGCGCTGGCTGACCCAGCGGGATATCGTCGTCCTGTCGAAGTCTTCTAAAAAAGAACGGATGGCGGAAAACTTCAATATCTTTGACTTTGCCCTGACGGACGATGAAATGAAGGCCGTCGCCTCCCTCGATACGGGAAAGAGTACCTTCTTCGACATCACCGATACCAAGACCGTTGCCATGTTCGGCGACCTCGTAGCTCAGCGCAAGGGGTTGACCTGATTGATACAGTTCTGGTCAATCAGATCATACTATAGCATACAGGAAAAGCCTGATTTCTCGTAAAAGAAATCAGGCTTTTTTGCATATTTGAGTGATTATGTCTTGTCGCTTTGGTGTCAGTCATCTTCTTCCTGCTTTGGTTCGGTCCGTTTCGGTCCGGGATCGGCGACGAGGGTGCTGTCAGCAATCGGATCGGTTGCCGTCGGAGGCGTCTCGGTGGCAGGCGATGTAACATGGCTGCCGGAAGTCCCTCCGGAATAGGGCACGGACTGGCCGTGATAGGAATAGTTGTTGCTGACGATGCCGTCGGGATTGGTCGCTTCATAGCCCCTAACGTGGTGCAGGGTGCCGTCCGGTCCCGTACGGTAGTAATCGTGGGTATAATGGGTGCCCGGGGCGGGCGTGACGGCATCGGATCCGCCGTGGATATCGCCGCTGTGTGCCGTGTCGACCGTCGTATCGACAGATGTATCGGCTGCGTCGGTGATGGCATCAAAACCGCCGAAGGCCTTGATGAAGGGCAGACAGAGAAGGATGATGAGCAGCGGGGCGACGCCCATAATGGGCAGGGCTCGTTCCAACGTATATTGGTGGGAATAGAGCCAGATCAGGATGAGGTGGAAGCCGACGGCGGCGACGAAGCCTGTGAGCAGGGCTGAAATAGGGTCGACGGTCGTACTGCGGCCGACGGCAAAGTAGAAACCGACGCCGTACATGTAGAATCCGGCCAGGACGGCCCGCCAGTTGGATACGATGTATTTTAGGCGCAGGCAGAAAATGACCACCATAATGACAAAGGCCACGGGGGCTAAAAAGGGGAAGATACTGATGAGAAGCACCGTAACGGCCGCGGTGATGACGATGTACATGATGCGCCGCCAGGTAAAAGCGATGAATAAGATGACGACGGCTGCGATGGAGACGATTTCAAAATCTCGGGTCGCCATATTGATGAAAACATAAAGCCAGGTACTGAGTAAGATTGTCAGGTGAGCGGCACGGTCTGCACGTTGGGGTGCCAGGTTCAACATCATCACATCCTTCAGGAAAATTGACTGTAAATAAGCCGTATAATTATATTTAATTATATCATATATTTTCTATGAAAATAGGAGACGTCTTGGGCTTTTCCGCTTTTTACGAAGGCCATTTTACAGCTTTACAGTCATGGGACGATACGAAAAAGCGTCGCCTCTCTGACGGGAGACGTTGTCAGAGAAGCGACGCTTGAAAGATTCCTATTATCCTAAGATTTCAATGAAGGCCTTGACCACTTCCGGGTCAAAGAGGAGGCCTGAGGAGCTGAAGAGTTCGCGGACGGCTTGTTTTTTTGTCTTGGCCCAAAATTCCGTCGACGGATTGATGATCATATCGTAGTAGTCGGCGACGGCGATGACCCGCGCCCCTAAGGGGATGTTGGCACCGCGCAGGTGTTTGGGGAAGCCCGAGCCATCCCAGTGTTCATGATGGTAGCGGATGTAGGGCACGATGTCCTGGCAGCAGGGGATGCTTTCCAACATATTGCCGCCGGCCGCTGCATGACGCTTGTACTGGGCCATTTCCGAGCGGTTGAGATAAGGTATCTTGACTAAAAGAGTATTAGATACGACCAAAAGACCGACGTCGTGGAGGAGAGCAGCATATTTTATCTGTTCAATCTCGCTCTTGGGAAGCATGAGCTTGGCAGCGATACTGACGCTGTAGTTGGCAACTTGCAGGGAGTGCATATATAAGCGCTGACTTTTTAGCTGTATGAAGTTGAGCAACTCTGCCGTAATGCCGTCCAAGGATGTCATTTCTTCACGGGCGATGCCCGCTGCTTGATTTAACGATACCATATACATGACAAACAAACCCTTTCATCTGCAACCATACTATTCGTTCGTCGTCCGATTCGACTGGCGTACTTTTTTGGGATGACGAAGGATATTGAACATTTTGGCACTCGTTTTTTTGATGCGCGCGCCTGTATTTTTCATACGCCGTGCTGTCGTAATCTTGGACTTGCGCTTCGGGCGCATGTCGCGGATTGAGCCGAAATCACCGCGGCGGATACTCGTCGCCTTGATGCGGTCGGAACGGAGGTTTACTTTTAATGCGTTCATGATTTGGCTCGTCTTAAGGTCGATGTTAAAACTGTAGATATCTACTGCCACGTAGGAGAGGAGAGGATAGGCGTGGATGCTGATATGGGCGTTGCCCGAGACAGCCATGCACGTCAGTTCGTCATCAATATGGAAGAAGGTAATGCCCTCAGCAGGTGCGCCGACCAAATGGAATGCGCGTTCTACCAAGGGCTGCAAGTCTTCGGCTTCGGTGAAAGAAGCTTTGCAGTTATAAAAATCGATCAGTACATGATTTCCTAATGTATTATTCATAAATCTCCACCCGTTACTTAGTTACAATTAATTATATACTGTTTTTGGGAACTTGTAAACTAAAAAGGGCCCCATGGGATATGTTAAAACCCCATGAGGCTGGTTTTAGTTATGCTTTGTGCTCACCAATGGGAGTGAAGGTAAAATCCGTTCCGTCAAAGCCGATGGCAACCGTATCGCCTTCGCGAATGGTGCCGGCAATGATGCTGCGGCTCAACGACGTTTCGACGGTGTGGGTGATGAGGCGGCGCAGGGGACGGGCACCGAACTGGGGATCGAATCCCTTGTCGGCCAATTCCTGCAGGGCTTCATCGGTCCAGGTGAGTTTAATCTTGATTTGTTTTTCCAGACGCTGACCGAGGCGTTCCAAGAGGATAGCCGCGATATTACGTACCTGGTCTTTTTGCAAGGCCTTGAAGACGACGATGTCGTCGACACGGTTGAGGAATTCCGGACGGAAGTACTGTTTGAGCAGGTCGCGGACTTTCTGGTTGGCCTGTTCGTAGTCCGGTGTTTCCAAAATTTCATGAGAGCCCAGGTTACTGGTCATGATGATGATGGTGTTCTTGAAGTTGACGACGCGGCCCTTGCCGTCGGTCAGGCGGCCGTCATCGAGAATCTGTAAGAGGACGTTGAAGATGTCGGGATGAGCCTTTTCGATTTCGTCGAGGAGGATGACGCTGTACGGACGGCGACGGACGGCTTCCGTGAGCTGACCACCTTCGTCATAGCCGACGTATCCCGGAGGCGCCCCGATCAGGCGCGAGACGGTGTGCTTTTCCATGTATTCCGACATGTCGATGCGGATGATGTTCCGTTCATCATCGAAGAGGGCTTCGGCCAGGGTCTTGGCAAGTTCTGTTTTGCCGACGCCGGTCGGTCCCAGGAAGATGAAGGAACCGATAGGACGGTTCGGGTCTTTGATGCCGGCACGGGCGCGGATGATGGCGTCGCTGACGACGCTGACGGCTTCGTCCTGACCGACGACGCGTTCATGGAGCGTTTCGTCGAGGTGGAGCAGTTTTTCCCGTTCGCCGGTCATCATCTTGGTGACGGGAATCCCCGTCCAGCGGCTGACGACTTGGGCGATGTCTTCTTCGCCGACTTCTTCTTTGAGGAGCTGCGAATCTTGCTGCTGGTTGATATGTGCTTCCTGTTCCGCCAGCTGTTTTTCCAGTTCCGGCAGTTTGCCGTACTTCAGTTCCGAGGCCTTGGCCAAGTCGTAGTTGCGTTCGGCCTGAGCCATTTCGCCTTTGACGGCGTCGATTTCTTTTTTCAGTTCCTGGGTGTGCAGGATGGACTGTTTTTCCGTATCCCACTGGGATTTGAGTTGGTTTTCTTTTTCCTTTAATTCATCCTTCATGGCCGTGATCTTAGCCAGTCGTTCTTTGGAAGCGTCATCCGTTTCCTTGGTGAGGGACTGTTCTTCGATTTCGAGCTGCATGATCTTATGGCTCAATTCGTCGATGGGTGTCGGCATGGATTCGATTTCCGTGCGCAGTTTGGCGGCGGCTTCGTCGACGAGGTCGATGGCCTTATCGGGCAGGAAGCGGTCGGAGATGTAACGGTCCGAGAGGACAGCAGCGGCGACCAGAGCCTTATCGCGGATGCGGACGCCGTGATGGACTTCGTAGCGTTCTTTCAGGCCGCGGAGAATGGTGATCGTATCTTCTACCGACGGCTGGTCAACCATGACCGGCTGGAAACGGCGTTCGAGGGCGGCGTCTTTTTCGATGTATTTCTGGTATTCGTTGAGGGTCGTAGCCCCGATGCAGCGCAGGTCGCCGCGGGCCAGCATCGGTTTTAAGATGTTGCCGGCATCCATAGAGCCTTCGGATGCGCCGGCGCCGACGACGGTGTGGATTTCATCGATGAAGAGGAGAATCTGACCGTCCGATTTGGCGATTTCATTGAGGACTGATTTCAGTCGTTCTTCGAATTCGCCGCGGTATTTGGCCCCGGCAATGAGGGAGCCCATGTCGAGGGAGTAGAGGGTCTTGTTCTTCAGCGATTCCGGAATGTCGCCGCTGACGATGCGGCGGGCCAAACCTTCGACGATGGCCGTTTTGCCGACGCCTGGTTCACCGATGAGGACCGGGTTGTTCTTGCGGCGCCGCGACAGGATTTCGATGGTACGGCGGATTTCGTCGTCACGGCCGATGACCGGGTCGAGCTTGTTCTGGCGGGCGGCTGCCGTCAGGTCGCGCCCGTATTTTTCGAGAGCCTTGTAGTTGCCTTCCGGGTTGTCGGTATTGACGTTGGCCTTGCGGTTGGCTTTGATGGTGCTCATGATCTTGTCCTGGTGCAGGCCGAATTCACGGCACAGTTCCTGGACATCGGAGCTGCTTTCGCTGACGATCCCGAGGAGTAGGTGTTCCGTGCTGATGTAGTCATCATGCATAGAGTCGGCTAATTGCTGGGCTTTACCGATGACCCGGACCATTTCCGTCGACATCGACATCTGGCTCGAGCCCTGGACGGACGGAATCTTTTTCAACAGCTGTTCCAACCGTGCCTGGAGCATGGGGACGTCGGTCTGACATTCCGTAAGGATGGTGCTCAGCAGGCCTTCGGGCTCTTTGAGCAGGCCCATGAGCATGTGGACCGAGGAGATTTCTTGGTTATAATGGAGGGCGGCAATCTGCTGGGCAGACTGGAAGGCTTCCATGACTTTCTGTGTATATTTTTCGTTTCCCATAAGTAAGACCTCCTTATTATGGCGATTGTATTCAGGATTAGGAGCTTTTCGCTAGCTTCTAGTATCATTATAGCTGTAAAAGTCAAAAAGTCAATATGTCAAAAAGAAAAATTTGTAAATGTTTCGGAAAAGACGTTGTTGACAGCCTTCGGCCTTTCCCCTACAATCGAGGCAGTATAATGATGGCCCTTCCTCATGGGGGGCGATGAAAGGAGTCCGACGATGGACGAAAGAGAACGATTGGCTTTTAGCGGTGATGCGGCTGCTCAATGTGCCATGGGAGACGATTATTTCTTTGAAGCTTTTGACGCCGATATAGAAGATAAAGATGATTTATATAAGAAGGCTTTTTATTGGTACCGCCGTTCGGCCAAGGGCGGTCATGCCGCTGGCCAATATAACCTGGGCTATCAGTATGAGTATGGCTTGGGGACGGAGCGCGACATAAAGCAGGCTGTTTCCTGGTACGGTGCAGCTGCCAGCCAAGGCTATGGAGCGGCCGAAAATAATTTAGGTCACCTGTATGAAGTGGGGGACGATCTCCCTCAGGATTACGAAAAGGCCTTGTATTGGTACCGAAGGGCGGCCGACCACGGCGACAGCGACGGCCAGTGCAATACGGCCATCATGTATCAGTTCGGCTATACCGGCGAGCCTGATTATGAAAAAGCCGCCTCTTGGTATGCCAAAGCGGCGGCTCAGGGAAACGTCATCGCTGAAAACAATCTCGGCTATCTCTATGAAAAGGGCTACGGAGTCCGGCAAGATTGGGAACTGGCCGCGCACTGGTATTATGAAGCGGCCATGGCTGGTGACGGTCCGGCTCAGAACAATTTGGGCGTCCTCTACCGTGACGGTCACGGCGTCGCCCATGATGCCATTCAGGCTGCCTATTGGTTTGCCCAGTCGGCGGCGTCAGGCTATAAAGAGGGCATGAAAAATTACGCCACCGCCCTGGAAACAGGCGATGGCGTAGAGTTGGATCGTGATGAAGCTGCGTATTGGCGCAACCAAAGTTACGAGGATTAATGAAGTAAATTGATGAATATCGTAATGATCGTGGCGTTGACCGGGTCGATGATCAAGGAGCCGATGAGCGGGATGACGAAGAAAGCCGTCGGTGCCGGACCGAAGATTTCTGTCATGGCCGTCATGTTGGCGATAGCGTTTGGCGTAGCGCCCAAGCCGAAGCCGCAGACACCGCTGGTCATGACGGCCGCTTCGTAATCGCGGCCCATGATGCGGAAGACGACGAAGTAGGCGAAGATGGCCATGAACAAGGCCTGGCTGAGGAGCATGACGACCAAGGGTACGGCAAGGTCGGCCAGCTGCCAGAGTTTGAGGCTCATGAGGACGCAGGTCAAGAAGACGGTCAGGCTGAGGTTGCCGAGGACTTCGCTTTCATGCTGGTAGACTTTGAAGCTGTGGGTGAAGTCGGCGATGTTGCGGATGACGGCAGCGACGATCATGGAGCCGATGTAGCCCGGGAAGACGAGGCCGATGCTGCTGAAGAAGCCGCTGACCAGGGTGCCGAGGCCCATGGCCAGAAAGAGGTGGGCCATGGCGTTCATGAAGCGGTAGTTATCGATGGTCTGGCCGATTTTATTTTCGATTTTGATGGCGTTTTCAGCCCGTTCCTTATCGCCGGCTACGGCTTTTAAACGGGAGACGGCGTCGGCGCTGGCCGAAGGGTCGAAACGTTCCGTTTCCGCCGAGCTGACCAGGTGGTGTTTATGAATCAGTGCTTCCCCAATCGGGCCGCCGATGACGCCGCCGGCGACGAGACCAAAGGTTGCTGCGGCGACGGAAATGGTGACGCCACTGTCAAGGCCGATGCTTTCCAGCAAAGGACCGAAGGCAGCTGCCGTGCCGTGACCGCCGACCATGGGAATCGAGCCCGTTGCCAGCCCCATGAGGGAATTGAGGTCAAAGGCCGTTGCCAGGCCTGCGCCGATGATGTTTTGGCAGACGATGAGGATCGTCGTGACGATGGCCATTTTAAAGACCATGACCCCGCCTCGTTTGATGAGGCTGATGCTGGCCGTGTAGCCAACGCTGGTGAAAAAGAGCATCATACAGATGTTTTGCATAATCGTATCCTGCTCGTACTGCCAGAGACCCTGAGTATATAGGATGCAGTTGATGATAGCGAATAAAATGCCTCCGACGACCGGAGCGGGGATACAGTACTTACGCAGGACGTCGAACTTGGCCCGCAAGAATACGCCGGTGTAGTAAACGACAATCGCTGCGGCCAGTGTTTGATAAATATTAAGATTTACAGCCACAAATAAGCCCCCTTCATATTTTATCGATTTTTGATGAAATCGACGAAATAGGTTATGGAAAAATAAAAAATACAGTACTTATGATAGCAGATTTTGGGCTGTAAAACAAATATATGGATAAAAATAAATCGATATTACCCTTGGCGATTCTCCTGGGGGAGATAGCGCGGCGACGTGTAATAGTCGCTGTGCCCTTTTCGGCAGGAAGCGCTGCGAAAACAGAGGGCCTGAATGTCATTGGCCCGGATATCGAGGTCGAGCTGGGCCTGTCCTAAGGGGGACAGGATTTTTTTGTCCTGCGCCGCTTTGGTTATGATGGGGAAGGACCCTTTTATTTCCTTTAAGAAGGCGGCGCCGCGTTCATTGAAGGCCAGGATGCGCCCGTACTGAGGGCCTTCGCGGTAAGACTTGTCGAAGAAATCTTGTGACGGCTGCAGCACCGTGTAAGCTCCCATGCGGCACAGGCGGCTGAAGGCGTAGCGTTTGGTCTTGACCGAGAACAGGGCTTCGTCATAGGTCGGAAGCGTCGAAAAGGCCCGGTGCCAGCGGTTTTCAAGGCCTTCGGTGAAGGCCGGCAGGCGGCGGAGTCGTTCCGGTGTCATGAGGCGCCCCTGGAGGCTGACGAAATCGCCGTAGCGGCCGTAATCGGTACAGGCCCCGGTTTTCAGTAAGGCTTCGATGTCACCGCGGCTGGCCGAGGGCAGATAGGCTGCGGATTTGGGCGAAAAGCCTTTTTCCAGTTCCCGGCGGAGGGCTGAGGCACTGGTAAAGGGCTGATCGAAGCCGGTTTCGGCGTGGCTCCCCGTGCGGGGAATGGTCAGCAGGGACAAGGGCGACGGCAGATGTAGGATGGCTTTGGCATATTCAAGGGCCAAGAGGGCGTTGGGCTGTTCTAAAAGAGAGGCCAGCTCCGGCAGGGCCTTGGCCAGGTCTTCTGTTTGGTTGCGGCCGGCCGTCGCCGTCTTTATCGATTCGCCGGACGAGAGACTTAACGCGGTCTTGGCCAAGCGGAGAAAATCGTTGGCCGTCCCTGTTTCGACGCCGCAGGCCAGGCTGTTACAACTAAGGCGGCTGGCCAATCGGACGCCGCCGGCGGCAAAGCCTGCGGCACTCGAGAGGGCATAGACGGCGGGCAGTTCAAAGACGGCGTCGGCTCCACTACCGACGGCCCAGGCGGCGCGGTGCCATTTGTCAAAGAGGGCCGGTTCACCGCGCTGGACGAAGGCGCCGCTCATGAGGACGATGATGGCCGCATCGGAAGGGCGCTGGCGGCGGATTTCCGACAACAAGTAGGCGTGGCCGGTGTGAAAGGGATTAAATTCGGCGATGACGGCAATGGCTTCCATGGCAGTCTCCTTTATGTTCATAATTTCACAATATCTGTATCGAACGGGGCCGCAATCAGTGGTGCTGCGGCATGAAACAGGCCGTGTGTCACGATATAAGTTGTTTATAAGTATACGTAAGGTAAAGGAAATCGTCAATGCAGGCCAGCCATTCTTTTTGGCTGTTTGAGGGGATAGCCAAAGTATTTCCAATTCCTGCTTTTTTTAGATGACGCTATAAGGCTTTTATGCTATAATGAACCTAGTCTGTAGAAAGCATAAATAGGTGATTGTATGAAGGGATTGAAAGGACTTGCAGCTGCAGCGATGGTCTCAGCTGCCGTATTGTTAGCCGGCTGTGGCAGCAATACGATGCTTGAAGAATACAGTTTCGGCTATGTCCAGTTAAAAGCCGGAAATTCGGAAGTGTACGTCATGACCCCGTTTGACCTGGCACACGTGAACCGCCAGGACGGTGAAGGCATGATGTATATTAACAATGACAAACACATCAATGTCGTCGCTGTTTCTGAAACAGCCGGCGAAACGACGCCTGTTGCCATGGCTGACAAATACGTTGCCATGCTGAAACAGACACCGGATGTATCTGATCTGCAAACGAAGATTACCGAAGCCGAAGAGAGCGGACGCAAGGCTACTGTCGTCGACGCCTCCTATACGGAGCCTTTGAACGGCCAGCCGGCGAAGCTCACCGTGCGGAGTTTCTTCTTTGAAGATAACGGCCAGATCTGGCACGTCATGTACATGTACAAAGACGGCGATGAACTGGCGAAGGAAGTAGTTGACCACGTATTTGGCCAGCTAAAGTAATTTTAAAACACACGAAAGAGGGTAAAATTTCATGATCGTATTGGTTGTAAACTGCGGAAGCTCATCTTTGAAGTATCAGCTCGTCAACATGGATAATGAAGAAGTAATGGCAAAAGGCCTGGTCGAAAAAATCGGCCTTCCCGATTCGCAGCTGACCCACAAATGGAATGGCCAGAAAAAGGAAATCCAGCAGTCCATTCCGGATCACAACGTAGCCGTCAAGCTCGTTCTCGACATCTTGACCGACGCTGAATGCGGCGTCATCAAATCGATGGATGCTATCGACGCTGTCGGCCACCGCGTCGTCCATGGCGGTGAAGAATTTGCTGCTTCTACGCTCATTACGGACGAAGTCATGAAAGCCTTGGAAAAATGCTCGGCCATGGCTCCGCTTCACAATCCGCCGAACATCATCGGCATCAATGCCTGCAAGGCAATTATGCCCGGCGTACCTCAGGTCGGCGTCTTCGATACGGCCTTCCATCAGACCATGCCGGCTAAAGCCTTCATGTACGGCCTCCCGTACGAACTCTATAAGGAAGATCATATCCGTCGTTACGGCTTCCACGGCACGAGCCATCGCTATGTTGCCGGTGAAGTCGCTAAAGTCATGGGCAAACCCGTTGAAGAACTGCGCATCATCAACTGCCATCTCGGCAACGGCTCGTCCTTAGCTGCCATCAAATACGGTAAATGCGTCGACACGACGATGGGCTTTACGCCGCTGGCTGGCGTCCTCATGGGCACGCGCTGCGGTGATATCGACCCGGCTATCGTCCTCAACGTCATGGACAACCATAACCTTTCGACGAAAGATATGGACAAATTGATGAACAAACAGTCCGGCGTCCTCGGTATCTCCGGCGTTTCCAGCGACTTCCGCGACCTCGGCAAAGCTGCCGAAGAAGGCAATGAACGGGCTCAGCTGGCTCTCGATATGTTCCACTACCAGGTCCGTAAGGAAATCGGTGCCTTTGCAGCTGCCATGGGCGGTGTCGATGTCATCACCTTTACGGCCGGCGTCGGCGAAAACGGCATTGAAGACCGTGCAGCCATCGCATCGGGCCTCGAATACCTCGGCGCCAAACTCGATCCTCAGCGCAACGACGTCCGCGGCAAAGATGCTTTGATCAGCACCGACGATTCGACGGTTAAGATGTATGTCATCCCGACGAATGAAGAAATCATGATTGCCCGTGATACGAAGGACATCGTATCCAAACAGTAATACGCCTCAATTGGAGTGAAGACCGTGAAATTATTATACTGGGATATTGACGGAACCTTATTGAATACCGGCCATGCCGGACTGAATGCCATTAAAGAAGTTCTCCACGACTTAAAAGGGGAAGATACACCGGTGCCGAAGATCGATGCCGGCGGTCGGACGGACAACTATATTTGTCAGCAGCTGCTCTATAAATCGACAGGTGTCATGCCGACCGATGAAGAAGTCTTCGCCTTTTGCCGGAACTATGAGCAAAAGCTTCTGAAATGGCTGAAGCGCAGGGCTCACGAAGGCGTCATCCTGCCCAATGCAGCGGAAAATCTGGCATTCTTCCACGGGAGAGAAGGCTATCGCCAGCTCCTCCTGACGGGGAACAGCCGCGTCGGCGCCAGCCTGAAGATGGATTTCTTCGGCCTGTCTCAGTATTTTGATTTCGACCATTCCGGTTTTGCCTTCGACTACTATTATCGTGACGACCTGGCCCGCAATGCCCTGGCCATTGCCAGAAGGACTTGGGGCGATGACATCGAAGCCATGTACGTCATCGGCGATACGCCCCATGACATCCAGTGCGGGAAAGCCATTGGCGCCCGGACCATCAGTGTCGCCACGGGCCGGCATTCCTACGATGATTTGGCCAAGTGCGAACCCTGGAAAATCATTCCGTCCCTTCCCGAACCGGAAGCCTTTGAAGCGCTTCTTGAAGCATGATAAACTCCTTATAAAAAGGAAACCCAGACTCATCATATTGAGTCTGGGTTTTTTTTAGGTTCTTCGATGCGCCATGTGTTTTCAAGGACGCGGAAGTTCAGGGAATGCCATTTCTTTTCCATATCGTCTAAGGTGATCGATGCCGAATAGAGCAGGTTATTCTGCTTTTGAGCCTGCTTTTCCAGTTGAGAAATGCGGACTCGTTGAAGGGCAACGGTCTGGGACAGAGCCAGAACCTGGACTTGCAGCACCAGGGTCCAGCCCAAGAGCAGGACCACGGCGGCCGTCATATATTTTTGACCTTTGGACAGGCCGTGCCAATTCGTTACGAGGCGGCGATACTGGCTCATGAACCAGGTCTTACCGACCTGTATCCGGCCTTTAAACGTACCGGCGGGCGAGGCGGGGCGCTGTCTTTTCCCGGCCATTATAAGTTCGAGATGACGCGGGCCTTATTGCGGACGAAGTCGAGCCATAATTGAGCCGCATGGGACAGGTAGTGGCCGCGTTTCCAGATGACGTAGAGGACGTGCATGATTTCCGGTTCGACCAGAGGACGGACGACGACCGATTCCGAGACGCGCGGGTTGGCTTCCTTTGTCGGGCACAGGCGGCTCGGCAGGAGAGCGACGCCGAGGTTGGCGACGACGGTCTGGATCATGAGGTCGCGCTGGCTCGTTTCAAAGATGATTTTCGGCTGGAAGCCGATTTTCTTACAGTGCTGGATGATTTCGTCGTGCAGGTTGAAGTCATCGCGGTAGAGGACCAGGGATTCATTGGCCAGTTTCTTCAAGGGAATCGTCTTTTCCTTGGACAGGATATTGTCGCGGTGGATGATGACGTTCATCGGGTCCTGGGTGAGGAAGAACGATTCGAAATCCTTTTCTTTCGGCTGGGTGCAGACGATGCCAAGGTCGATGAGACCTTCCTGAACGCTGATTTCTACCTTCTTCGAGCCGTGTTCGTATAAGTCCAGTTCAATTTGGGGATATTCCTGCTTGAATGCCCCTAAGAGGTTGGCGAAGATAGGAGCCCCGGTGATAGGGGGCAGACCGATGAGAATCGTGCCCTGTTCCAATTTGAATTCATTTTCAAAGTCGGTCTTCAAATGTTCGAACATGAAGACGACCCGTTTGGCATGGGACAGGAAAATCGTACCGGCGTCGGTCAGTTCGACGGCCTTTGCATTACGCATGAAAAGGACGACGCCCAGTTCTTCTTCCAGGGCTTTGATGGTACGGCTGATGGCGGACTGAGAAATATGCAGTGTTCGCGCTGCTTTGCTGAATGACTTCTTGTCTGCTACTTCGACAAAGTATTTAAGATGATGAAAATCCATGCTAACACCTCCACTAACTAATCGTGTATATCAAAAATAACGCTATAATATACACTCCTTCGGTATACGTTTACAAAATAGCACTGAACGATGCATAAACTAGCATCACATTCCTATTGAATTTAACATTGCTTAGGCATATAATTAACTTGTAAGAAAAAGTTACAAAGTCGTTCGGTTTGTGATGGTCAGCAATTCTAAAAAGAGATATGGTAATGTGCAAAACTGTAATACCACTATAATAGTAGTACAGATTGAGAATATTAGCAATACTTTTTTTGAATATTGTCGGACCTTCCCACGTTTTATTGCGTTTTTTTCATTATGGGACGTGTATGGTCGATACGTGAACAGAATGCATCATTGGAACCTTTGCGTACTGTTCGCGCCTTCTGTATGAGGTACAGCAGAACGTCTTTATAGCTATCTTAAGCCTATCAGTATGGAATCTTCCATATTGTGTATAACATTCAATTAAGGAGCGTGTTTTATCTATGAGCAAATTTAAAACCATGGATGGTAACGAAGCAGCTGCATGGGTGTCCTATGCATTTACTGAAGTTGCCGCAATTTATCCGATCACGCCGTCTTCTCCTATGGCAGAACATGTCGATGATTGGTCCGCCACTGGCATGAAAAACCTCTTCGGTCACAAAGTCAATGTCATTGAAATGCAGTCCGAAGCTGGCGCTGCCGGCGCATTCCACGGTTCCTTACAGGCTGGTGCTTTGACCACGACGTACACCGCATCTCAGGGCTTCCTCCTCATGATGCCGAACATGTACAAAGTTGCCGGCGAACTCCTTCCGGGCGTATTCCACGTAGCTGCACGTGCTTTGGCTAACCATGCACTGAGCATCTTCGGTGACCATCAGGACGTTATGGCTGCTCGTGCAACGGGCTGCTGTCTCTTGGCCGAATCCAATGTTCAGGAAGTCATGGACCTCGCTGGGGTCGCTCATTTATCGGCAATTAAAGGTTCCTTGCCGTTCATCAACTTCTTCGACGGTTTCCGTACGTCTCACGAAATTCAGAAAGTTGAAGTCATGGATTTCGAAAACTACAGAAAACTCGTTGACTGGGAAGCTATCGACAGATTCCGTAAACGTGCTCTTAACCCGGATAACCCGCAGGTTCGCGGCACGGCTGAAAACCCGGACGTATACTTCCAGCACACAGAAGCTGCTAACAAATTCTATGACGCTATGCCGGATATCGTAGCTGACTACATGGACAAGATTTCTGAAATCACGGGCCGCTCCTACAAACCGTTCAACTACTACGGTGCTCCTGATGCAGAACACATCATCGTTTCCATGGGCTCTCTCTCCGACGTTGCTAAACAGACTGTCGACTACTTACAGAGCCAGGGCGAAAAAGTCGGTGCTATCAACGTTCACCTCTATCGTCCGTTCTCCAACAAATACTTGCTCAACGTTCTTCCGAAAACGGTCAAGAAGATTGCTGTCGTCGACCGCACGAAAGAACCGGGCTCCCTCGGCGAACCGCTTTATCTCGATATTGTCGGCTTCGTAAAAGAAGAAGGTCTTAACATCGACGTCATCGGCGGCCGCACCGGTATGGGCTCCAAAGACGTTCTTCCGGAAGACTTCCTCGCTGTCTTCAAAGAATTGAAGAAAGATCATCCGCTCAACGGCTTCACCCTTGGCATCGTCGACGACGTTACCAACCTCAGCCTTCCGCGCGAACCGAAAATGCCGCTTGATACCACGGGTCTTACGTCCTGTAAATTCTGGGGCTTCGGTTCTGACGGTACTGTCGGTGCTAACAAATCGGCTATCAAGATCATCGGCGACCACACGGATATGTATGCACAGGCATACTTCGCTTATGACTCCAAGAAATCCGGCGGCGTAACGATTTCTCACCTGCGTTTCGGTACTCGTCCGATTGACATGCCGTACCTCATCGACGCAGCTGACTACATCGCTTGCCATCGCCAGTCCTATGTAGGTCGTTTCGATGTCCTCCGCGGCATCAAAGAAGGCGGCACGTTCATGCTGAACTGCACCTGGACCGATGAAGAACTGGAACACGAACTTCCGGCTCGCATCAAACGCGCTATCGCTAAAAACCACGTTAAATTCTACACCTTGAACGGTGACGCTATCGGCCAGAAACTCGGCCTCGGCACTCGTATCAACATGGTCATGCAGGCTGCATTCTTTGCCCTCGCTAAGATCATCCCTGTAGAAGACGCTGTTAAATACTTGAAAGACTCCATCATCAAGAACTACGGCAAAAAAGGCCAGAAGATCATTGACATGAACAATGGCGCCGTTGATGCTGGTATCAAAGAATTCCATGAAGTTAACTATCCGGCTTCCTGGGCTGATGCTGTTGACGAAGTCGTCGAAGGCCGCCCGGCTACGAAGTACTTCACGGATGTTGCAAAACCGATGCTCGAACAGGTTGGCGACGATCTCCCGGTTTCCGCATTTGTCGGCCGCGAAGATGGCACCATGCCTTCCGGCACTTCGAAATTCGAAAAAGCTGGCCCGGCTCTGCACGTTCCTTCCTGGGATAACGAAAAATGTATCGGCTGCCTCCAGTGTTCCTTCGTTTGCCCGCATGCTACGGTTCGTCCGTGCTTGACGACCAAAGAAGAAACGGCTGCTGCTCCGGCTGGTTACAAAGTCGCTACGAAAGCTAAATCCGGTAAAGAATACGATTTGGCTATCGTTGTCGACCAGCTCGACTGCCTCGAATGCGGTTCTTGCGTAAACGTCTGCCCGGTTCAGGCCCTCACCATGGTTCCGAATACCGACGAAGAACGTAAGAAGATGGAATTCTGGTACTATGCTACGGAAAAGGTTGCTCCGAAAGCTAACCCGCAGAACAAGAAGACGGTTATCGGTTCTCAGTTCGAACAGCCGCTCCTCGAATTCTCCGGCGCATGCGCAGGCTGCGGTGAAACCCCGTATGTCAAACTCGTTACACAGCTCTTCGGCGACCGCATGATGATCGCTAACGCAACAGGCTGCTCCTCCATTTGGGGTGCATCGGCTCCTGTTTCCCCGTACACCATGAACGCTGCCGGCCACGGCCCGTCCTGGGCAAACAGCCTCTTCGAAGATGCTGCTGAATTTGGCCTCGGCATGTTCCTCGGCGTAGACAAAGTCCGCAAAGACTTGGTCGAAAACCTCGACGCTGCTAAAGCTGTCGCTTCTCCGGAACTCCAGGAAGCACTCAGCGACTGGGCTGCTCACGCTTATGAAGGTGAAGGCACTCGTGAACGCGCTGACAAATTGACGGCTCTCCTCGAAAAAGAAGCTGCCGGCAAACCGGTTCTCGAAGACTTCCTCGCTAAGAAACAGTTCTTCGTAAAACGTAGCCAGTGGATCATCGGTGGTGACGGTTGGTCCTACGATATCGGTTACGGCGGTGTTGACCATGTCCTCGCTTCGGACAACGACATCAACGTCCTCGTTCTCGATACGGAAGTTTACTCCAACACCGGCGGTCAGTCCTCTAAAGCTACCCCGACTGCAGCTATCGCACAGTTCGCTGCTGCCGGCAAACGCACCAAGAAGAAGGACCTCGGCATGATGGCTATTTCCTACGGTTACGTCTATGTAGCTCAGGTAGCTATGGGCGCTGACAAGAACCAGCTCCTCAAAGCTATCACCGAAGCTGAAGCATACCATGGCCCGTCCTTGGTTATCTGCTACGCTCCTTGCATCAACCATGGTATCCGTAAGGGCATGGGCAAGAGCCAGACGGAAGAAAAACTCGCTGTCGAATGCGGCTACTGGGATCTCTTCCGTTACAACCCGGATCTCAAAGAACAGGGCAAGAACCCGTTCAGCCTCGATTCCAAAGAACCGGATTACAGCAAATTCCAGGAATTCTTGCAGGGTGAAGTTCGTTACGCATCCCTCAAGAAGAGCTTCCCGGAAGAAGCCGAAGCTCTCTATGCTAAGACTGAAACTGACGCTAAGAATCGTCGTCATTCCTACGTCCGTCTGCAGAAGGGTTTTGAAGACTAATTTAAATGCACTTGCTGCATAGATAAATAGCGGAAAGGCTCTGCACGGTGGTTTCCACCATGCAGGGCCTTTTTGTTGTTATTTATGGGGAAGTAGAGTATAATAAATTGTGAATGGATTTTTTATATTTTTATTCTTTGTTATAATACTTAGATGAACTAGGGGGCCTCTTTCATGTCATCTAAAATGGGTACGCTCTGCATAGTCCTGGCAGCTCTTGCCTTTGGGACCATGGAAATTTCACTGAAGATCGCCGGTACGGCCTTTACGCCATTCCAGCTGACCTTTCTCCGCTTTCTCGTAGGCGGCATCCTGCTCATGCCGCTGGCCATCCGCGATATGAAGAAGCATCATATTCATATCGATCGGTCTGATTGGGGATATTTGGCCATTCTGGGACTGGTCAATATCTGCTTCAGCATGATTCTCTTCCAGATCGGCGTCAACATGGCCAATGCCAGCCTGGCAGCCATCGTCTTTTCCAGTAACCCGATCTTCGTCATGATCTTTTCCTATTTTCTCATCCACGAAGCCTTTACGCGTAAGAAGGCCATCACCTTGGTGCTGAGCCTTATCGGCCTGATCATTGTCGCCAACCCGGTGGATATCATCGAAAACGGTAACGTCGGGCTTCTGGTGTCCCTGGCAGCGGCCATTTCCTTTGCCTTCTACACGACCTTGGGAAAACTTCGAATCGCGAAATTAGGGGGCAACGTCGAAAACGCCTTCAGTTTTCTCATCGGCTGCCTGTTTTTGTTGGTCATTCTGATTTTCCACGGCGACCCGATCATTGCCGGTATCAACGCCCAGACTATCTGGCCGCTCCTGTACTGCTCACTGGTCGTCACCGGCTTTGGCTATCTGTTCTTCATGAAGGCCATTGAACTGACCGGCCCGTCCAATGCTTCTTTTGCCTTTTTCATTAAGCCGATCATCGCTCTCATCCTGGCTGCGATTATCTTATCGGAACCGATTACGGCCAACGCTGTCATCGGCTTGGCCCTCATCCTTCTGGGCTGCACCATGGCTGGACCTATCGAACACCTGCTTTTCCCGCATCATGCCATCGGCGAAATCGCCGGTCGTACCAACCATCCGGCTTGGATGAAGGAAGATACAGAATGCCCCTTGGTCGTTACCATTTCCCGTGAATTTGGCAGCGGCGGCCGCAATATTGGGAAACTTGTGGCCCGTAAGTTAGGCGTTCCTTATTACGATACGGAAATTTTCAACCGTACCCAGAAAGAACATCCGCAGACGGTCGTCGCCTGGTGCAAGGACCAGAAACGCCGCCTGGGGCCGCTCCTCTCCAAAGTTTATGAAGATTACGTCCACTATGCGTCGGGCTATGAATCGAACCAGATGGAAATGTTCCGCGACGAAGCGGAAGTCATTGAGGCCTTGACGACGGGCCAATCCTGCGTCATCGTCGGCCGCCTGGCAAACTACGTCCTGCGCAAACGGCCCAATACCTTCAACGTCTTCATTTCCTCGGACCCGGACTGGGCTGTCCAGCGCATCATGCTCCGGGAACACATCGATGCCGACCGGGCGACGAAACTTCGCAACCATGTCAACCAGGAACGGCGGGATCACTGCATGTACTGCACCGATTCGTACTGGGGCTATGGCGCCAACTACGATTTGAGCCTTAAGTCCAGTGATTACGGTATCGTCAAGACGGCGGACCTCATCTTAGAAGCGGCTCAGCATCGCCTGACCATTTCTCAAGAAGATATCAATCCCTTAATTATGGGAAGCGACAAGGATTCGGCTAAGACCCGGACAAGGGCCGAAGTGATGCCGTCGTAAGATGATATTTTCGATATAAGGCTGTGATAGAGAGGGCTATTCGTGACTTTTCATGAATAGTCCTTTTTCGTATTCTCGAAAAGAAAAGGGCCGGCAGGGGAGACGTAAAGAACGGGTAAAATCCATTGGCGAGATGGAAATTAGGCTAAGTGCATATTAATTTAGTCTTTATTTTGAGAATAGAAAGTGATAAAATAAGAATTGATTTATTGATAGTGATTATTCCTGAGAATGAGTTGTGATGCAAATGGAGAAAAGATGGCAGTTTGCCCCCATCGAAGAGGGCCTTACGTCAGCCTTAACGGAACAACTGCATATATCGCCGATCTTGGCTCAGATACTGGCCAACCGCGGCATTGCCGATGTCGAGGAAGGGCGTCATTTTCTCCGGGACACCTTGACCGACATGGCCGATCCCTTCTTGATGGACGGGATGGAAACAGCCGTTCGTCGACTGAAACAGGCTGTAGAGGATAAAGAACGCATCGTCATCTATGGTGACTATGACGTCGACGGGATTACGTCGACGTCACTTGTTTATTCCGTCCTGCGCGATTTGGGGGCATCGCCGAAGTTTTATATCCCTGAACGCCAGAGTGAAGGCTATGGCCTCAATGAAGAGGCCCTGCAGCACTTAGAGCATGAAGCCGATGTCCTCATCACCGTCGACTGCGGCATTTCATCGTACGAGCTGGTCCGTGAGTTTTCACCTCGTCTCGATATCATCATTACCGATCATCACGAACCGCCGGAGGCGATACCGCCGGCCTTGGCCGTTCTCAATCCCAAGAAGCCCGGCTGTCCCTATCCCTTTAAGGAACTGGCCGGTGCCGGCGTGGCCTACGTCCTTTGCCGGGCCCTTTGGCAGCGCTGCTGTGACGAAGACCTGGCAGGCTATTCGGATCTTTCGGCCTTGGGTACCATTGCCGACCTGGTGCCCTTAGTCGGGGAAAACCGCATCATCGTCCGTCAGGGGCTGGAATTGATGAAAAAAGGGCAGCGGACAGGCCTCTACGCCCTGCTGCGAGCTTCGGGACTGGCCGACAAAGAAATTACAGCCGGCCGCATCGCCTTTACGGCAGCCCCCAGGCTCAATGCCGCCGGCCGCATCAGTCATGCGACCAAGGGCGTCGAACTGCTTTTAGAGACCGACGCCGAAAAGGCGGCAGCCGCGGCCTCTGAGCTCAGTGAACTCAATGCCGAGCGCCAGGACATCGAGCATACCATTGCCAAAGAGGCCATCGCCCAAATCGAAAGCCAGCGAAGGGAAAGGGACGAGGTCCTCATCGCCAGTCATGAAGACTGGCATGTCGGCGTCATCGGCATTGCCGCTTCACGGCTCGTCGAAAAATACTACCGACCGGCCCTGGTCATCACCATCAGCGACGGCATCGGCAAAGGATCGTGCCGGAGCATTACCGGCTTCAATATGTATGAAGCCCTGCAGTCGGCTAAGGACCTGCTCATCCAATTTGGCGGCCACACGATGGCAGCCGGTTTTTCCATCAAAGCCGAAAACATCGAAGGCCTGCGCCAGCGGCTCCTTGACTATGCAGCGGCCCATATGACGGCCGACGATTACATTCCCTTGGTCCATTTAGATAAAGAGCTGGAAACGCAGGACGTTTCGCTGGATATGATCGCCGAACTGGCTTCGTTAGAGCCTTACGGCATGGGCAACAGCCGCCCCGTCTTTTCCATGCGGAACCTGACCGTCGACGAAATCCGGCCTATCGGGCGGAACAAGCAGCACGTACGCATCGTCGCCTGTGGCCCGCATAAGACACTCTTGAACGGCGTTGCCTGGTCTCAGCCGGAACTCTGTGACGCCATCGTCGAAGGCGATCTCATCGACGTTGCCTTTCAGCTCGAACGCAACGATTTTAACGGCACGTCGTCGCCACAGCTGGTCATTCAGGACGTCCACGTCTTGAACAACGAGGCCGTGCTCAACCGGACGGTCATGGTAGATATCTACATGGCCTTGAAAAAACTCCTGCCCGAATGGGGGATGCCCGTTTGGCAGGTCCGGCGCCGCATGGCAGCCTCCCAGGCCGACCGCTACGACGTCCATACCATTTACGCGGCCATCGTCGTCCTTCGGGAAATCGGCGTCCTCAAAGTTCGCCAAGATGACGACGGTCCAGTCTATTATTTTCCTATCCTTGCAGGGAAAATGGATCTTCATATGTCTCCGACGTATGAAATGTATTGCAGGGAGTAAGGAGGTTTTTTATGGGAGAAAGAATTCAAGATGCCGAATTCAGGCACCTCATCGATACGATACACTCGTACCTGCCACAGGCAGACTGCGAAGATGTAACGAAAGCATATCACACGGCAGAAGAGGCCCATAAGGAACAGCATCGCGTCAGTGGGGAGCCCTATATCCTGCACCCCCTGGCCGTGGCCCAAATTTTGGCCGACATGAAAATAGATACGACGACGATCACGGCAGCCTTGCTCCATGACGTCGTAGAAGATACGGCCTGTACCCTTGAAGATCTTCGCAATGAATTCGGCCGCGAAGTGGCCTTCCTCGTCGACGGCGTCACCAAGTTAAGCCGTCTCAACTACCGGACGAAAGAAGACCAGCAGCTCAACAGCATGCGCAAGATGTTTTTGGCTATGGCCAAGGACGTTCGCGTCGTCGTCATCAAGCTTGCCGACCGCCTGCACAACATGCGGACCCTGCGCTACATGCGCAGCGACAAGCAGAAGCGGATCGCCCAGGAAACGCTGGAAATCTTTGCGCCCTTAGCGCACCGCCTCGGCATTTTCAATATCAAATGGGAGCTGGAGGATCTGTCCTTCCGATACCTCGAACCCGATAAATACTACGACCTCGTCGATCAGATGAAGCAGAAGCGACACGTCCGCGAAGAAATCGTCAACGAATCCATCGACGTCCTGAAAAAAGCCCTCGACGACGCCCACATCCACTGCGAAATCAACGGCCGGCCCAAGCATTTTTACAGCATTTATAAGAAAATGAAGAAAGATAACCGCGACTTGAGCCAGGTCTACGACCTCTTCGCCATCCGGGTCATCGTCGACGACGTCAAGGACTGCTACGGTGTTTTGGGCATCGTCCACAGCTTGTGGAAGCCCTTGCCGTACCGCTTCAAAGACTATATCGCTATGCCCAAGCCCAATAACTACCAGTCGCTGCACACGACGGTTATCGGGACGCGGGGGCAGCCCGTTGAAATCCAGATTCGCACCTGGGAAATGCATCACATCGCCGAATACGGCGTCGCCGCCCATTGGCGCTATAAAGAAGGTAATCAGACGGCCAATAAGGACGCCTTTGATGAAAAGATGGGCTGGCTGCGAAACCTCCTAGAATGGCAGGATACGAGCAACCCTCAGGAATTCGTCAACGCCTTAAAGCTCGACGCCTTTTCGGACGAAGTCTTCGTCTTTTCACCTAGGGGCGACGTCATCGACCTGCCCCAGGGGGCCATTCCCATCGACTTTGCCTACCGTATCCACACTGACGTCGGTCATCGCTGCGTCGGCGCCAAGATCAACGGCAAAATCGTGCCCCTCGACTACCGCCTGAAAAACGGCGATATCGTCGAAATCATCACATCCAAGACGGGCAAACCGAGCCTGGACTGGCTCAATATCGTCGGCAGCTCGGAAAGCCGTTCGAAGATCCGCAATTGGTTCAAGAAAGAAAACCGTGAGGAAAATATCGAAAAAGGCCTCGAAGCCTTGGAACGGGAATGCAAACGCCTTAACCATGACTGGAAGTCCTTGAACGTCGGCGGACGCCTGGGGCGGGTGGCTAAGCAGATGAACGCCGGTTCTGAAGACGATCTGGCAGCGGCCGTCGGCTACGGCGGATTTGCCGTCAATACAGTCCTCATCAAGCTCCTGGAACTGCAGAAGAAAGATCTGCAGAAGCAGGAAGAACAGAACAGCAGCCTGGTCATGCTGGAAAAATTGAAACCCAGAAAGCCGGTCAAACACAGCGGCACCGGCATTTTAGTAAAGGGAGAACCGGGCCTTCTCGTGCGCCTGGCTAAATGCTGCAGCCCTGTCCCGGGAGATCCCATCATCGGATTCATTACCCGCGGCCGCGGCGTTTCAGTCCATCGTGCCGATTGTCCCAACGTCACCCACGGCCAGAGTGACGTCGATCGCCTGATCGATGTCGAGTGGGATTACGAAGGCGATGAACGCTTTGAAGTCAACATGGAAATCGTCGCCTACGACCGAACGGGCATCATGGCCGAAATCATGGCCGCCCTGGCCGAATTGAAGATTTCCATCTTAAGCATCAACGCCAAGACCAGCGATACGAAAAACGTCGTCATCCACATGGGCATCAGCATCAAGGATCTGGCACAGTTTGAATTCATTGCTACCAAGATCCGCCGCTTGAAGGATGTCTATGCCGTCGAACGATATACAGGAGGAAGCATGCAATGAGAGCCGTCGTACAAAAGACGCTGACATCATCGGTTACCTCAGACGGCGTCCTCGTCGGTAAAGCTGCCGAAGGCCTTACGGTCCTCCTCGGCGTCTCCGTCGACGATGAGGAAAAGGACGCCCTGTACCTGGCCGATAAGATCGTTCACCTGCGGATCTTTGAAGATGAAGCGGGGAAACTGAACGATTCCCTGCTCGATAAGGGCGGGGACATGCTGGTCATCTCCCAGTTTACCCTCTATGGAGATGCCCGCCACGGCCGCCGTCCCAGCTATGTAGAAGCGGCTAAACCAGAACAAGCCGAAGCCTTATACACCCGATTCGTCGAAGCTGTCCGCGCCTTTGGCGTCACGGTGGCGACGGGGCGCTTCCGGACCCATATGGTCGTATCCCTTGAGAACGACGGGCCGGTTACCATTTTATTGGACAGCCAGAAAAACTTCTAAGGAGGAATCACCATGAGTATGCAATATATCAGCATGGAACTCGGACCGATCATGACCAACTGCTACATCGTCTATGACAGCGATACGAAAGAAGCCATGGTCGTCGATCCGGCTTGGGCCTATAATACCATCGACATGGCCTTGTCCCGCTATGAGCTGGATCTGAAATTCATCTTCCTGACCCATGGTCATGCCGACCACATCGGAGCCCTGCAGGAACTGCGCCAGCGCAAGAACGTACCGGTCTACGTCGGGGCCGGCGACGCCGGGCTCATCTCGAATTCGCATCACAACCTGTCCATGTTTATGGGACAGCCCATTGAATGCACGTCTGCCGATCACTTAGCAAAAGACGGCGACGTCATCAGCCTGGGCACGCTGCGATTCAAGGTCCTTGAAACGCCGGGCCATACGCCGGGCGGACTCAGCCTCTATGGGGAAGGCGTCGTCTTTTCCGGCGACACCCTGTTCCGCTATTCCGTCGGCCGGACCGACTTATACGGCGGCTCGTCGGATATCTTACTGGACAGCATTGAAAAGAAACTCCTGACCCTTCCGGACGATACGGTCGTCCTGCCCGGCCACGGCCCGGCGACGACGATTGGCGACGAACGGATGGGCAATCCCTTCCTGGATGGAGGCTGGTAAGCCATGATTACCTATAAGGAAGCAGAATTTTGGATGCGCGTTACCCTGGCCGTCCTGGCACTGGCCCTGTTTTTAACGGTCCATGCCATCTACTGGCCGGCCATTGTATCCCTCATTCTGACTTTTATCCTTATGCCGATACGCGATGTCATCATCAAGGGCTTTCTGCGCCTTACAGGACGTAAACTGCCGACGAGCATTGCTATCCTTATCTCCTTTGTGGTCTTCATTTTCATCGTGACCGTCATTACCAACAGCATCGTAAAGCCCTTGGTCATCCAGACCAATCTGTTGGCGGCGAACTTCAGCAACTTAGTGAACCGAACGGCAGATTTGGTGGCGCAGATTGAAAATGAACAGACCCAGCTTTATATTCCTGACCAGGTAAAACGAATCATCAACGACGCCTTTACCAAAGTCAGCAACTACGGCATCGACGGCATTACCAACCTATTGCAGTCGGTCTTCGTCATTGCCGGGACGGTCGTCGAATTCTTCGTCGTACCCATCATTACCTTCTACTTCATGAAGGACGGCAGCCGCATGGTCCGGACCTTTGTCGGCATCTTTCCGGCAGGCTACCGCGATCACCTGGCATCGCTCTTCCTGGAAATCCAGCACGTCCTGAGCCGCTACATCCGCGGTCAGATCCTCATGAGCTGCATCATTGCCGTCCTGACCTTTATTGGCATGTGGGCCATGGGCGTACCGTATCCGATGGTCATTGCGCTGCTCGCGGCCATCACCGAATGGATTCCCATCGTCGGGCCGATCGTCGGTGCGGCGCCGGCCATTATTTTGGGGGCCTTGATCGATCCGGCGCTGGCCGTGAAGGTACTCATCTTCTACGTCGTCATTCAACAGATCGACAGCCACCTCATCATGCCCCAGGTCATGGGTGCCGTTATCAAACTGCATCCGGTGGTCATCATCATAGCCCTGCTCATCGGCGGGACCCTCTTTGGCATAGCCGGCATGATCCTTACCGTCCCGGTGACGGCAGTTTTACAGATTCTCTGCAAACATCTGTGGTTTTACAATTCCTATAGAGAAAAGGCGATGAAACAACATGGAAACGAATAAAAAAGAAATCATGGATACCATGATGAAACGCATGAAAGACAAGATTAAATTCAAAAAATATAAAATGACCTCTCAGCGGCAGATCATCCTTAGGACCTTCGTCGAAAGCCCGATTCGCCATATGAGCGCTGAAGAAGTCTTTGAATTGGTCAAAAAGAAAGCTCCCGATATCGGCTTGGCCACGGTCTATCGGACCCTTGATTTATTCACCCAGATGGACCTCCTCAAAAAACTCGACTTCGATGACGGCTGCAGCCGTTACGAATTGAACGACCGCGACAATGAAGGCCATTACCATCACCATCTCATCTGCCTCGGCTGCGGCAAAGTATGGGAATGCGAAGACGACCTTCTGGAAACGCTGGAAACGATTTTGGAAAAGCAGCTTCACTTCCATACCGTCGACCATCAGCTCAAGGTCTACGGCTATTGTGAAGAATGCCAGAAAAAGCGCGATGCCGAAGCGGAAGCCGAAGCTGCCGCGAAAGAAGCGGAATAAGATGTCTGTAAAGACCTATACGTACTGCGGTCCCGAAAGCCTGCATTCCCTCATCGGCCAGGTCATGGCCTCCCTGGGCTATGTCGGCGGTCGGGAAAGCCGCGACGTCGGAGCTGCCATCACCCTCAGGGACGATGGCAGCCATCTTTATGTCGGCTGTACCTTTACGGACGACGGGCGGTCCTGGTCTTCTGAAATCGGTCTCTTGTCGAAAGAAGACCCGCGAAAGATTGTCAAAGACTGCCTCATTCACTGGCATCAACGCTTTTTAGGTCACGGCCCCGGTCCGTGGGGAACCCTCATCGGCGTGCGGCCGACGAAACTTGTCCACCATCTCTTTGACCAGGGCCTTGACGAAAAGGCTGCCGAAAAGGTATTGACCGACGATTATGACGTCGCTGAAAAGACGGCCAGGGACCTCGTCGCCATGGCTCAGCTTCAGCGGCCCTATGTGACGGATCGCGGCCGCAAACTGGCCCTCTACGTCGGCATCCCGTACTGCCCCAGTCACTGCCTGTACTGCTCTTTCCCGTCACGCCTCATCGGCGGGGAAGGGGAGGACCAGCTCACGGCCTTTCGCGATGCCATGCTGCGAGACTTCGACGATCTGGCGGCTCTTTGCCGGGACTACGATCTCGACGTGACCAGTCTCTACGTCGGCGGCGGGACGCCGACCTGTCTGCCGCAGCCGGTGTTGCAGCCCCTCATGGAGCGCCTGGCCAAGAATTTTCCCAACGCCGGCGAATGGACCGTCGAAGCGGGCCGTCCCGATACGGCTGAAGAAGGCGTCCTTACCATGCTTAAAGGCTGCGGCGTCAACCGCATCAGCGTCAATCCCCAGACCATGCAGCAGCACTTGCTCGACGCCTTGGGACGGCGCCACCGCGTCGAAGATATTTATACCATGTATGAGGCCTGCCGCAAGGCGGGATTTTCCGTCATCAACATGGATTTCATTGCCGGACTTCCCGGCCAAACCGTGGCCGATATGCAGGAAAATATGGAAATAGTTTGCAAACTGCACCCGGAAAATGTTACAATTCATACGTTAGCATTAAAAAAACGGGCACCTCTATTCCATCATGACCTGCGGGAACAGATTCCGCCGGCTGAGGTGACGGGCCGCATGGTCAGTCTTTGTCAGTCCGTCTTAGAAGACGGCGGCTACGTCCCGTATTATATGTACCGCCAGAAGTATATGGCCGCCAGCTTTGCCAATATCGGCTACGCCTTGCCGGGCACTGTCAGTGCTTATAATATCGAAATGATGGAGGAACGGCAGTCTGTCTTGGCAGCCGGACCGGGCGGGGCGACGAAGTTCCTCGGCCGCGACGGTCATACGCTGGAAAAAGTATATATGCCGAAAGATGTCAATACATACATACAGGCGCTGGACGACAAAATAGCTCGGCGCCGCCGTTTGTGTGCTATCGTATACGGAGGAGAGGATATTTAAAATGGCTATTACTGCACCGAGAGGTACGCAGGATTTCCTGCCGGAACAGACGGCGGAATGGCAGTGGCTGGAAGCAAGAATCCGGCAGATCTGCTCGCTCTATGGTTTCGGCGAAATCCGTACGCCTATGTTTGAAAGTACCGAATTATTTTTAAGAGGTATCGGGGAAACGACGGACGTCGTTACCAAAGAAATGTATACCTTTGAAGACCGCGGCGGCCGCAGCATGACCCTGCGTCCGGAAAATACGGCATCCGTCGTCCGGGCCTTTCTCGAGCACAAGCTCTACGGCGAACCGCAGGTCCATAAATTATACTATATGGGGCCCATGTTCCGTCATGATCGCCCCCAGGCCGGCCGCTACCGCCAGTTCACCCAGTTTGGCGTCGAAGAAATCGGCTCCAAGGATCCGGCCGTCGATGCAGAAATCATCGCCATGGCCTTCCAGCTCTTCCGGGAACTGGGCCTGACGGATCTCGTCCTGCACCTCAATTCCGTAGGCTGCCCGAAGTGCCGTCCCGTTTACCGTCAAAAACTGCTCGATTTCTTCGCCGACAAGAAGGATCAGCTCTGTGACGACTGCAATTCGCGGCTGGAAAAGAATCCGCTCCGCGTCCTCGACTGCAAAGAAGACGGCGAAAAGATGATGAAAATGGGCGTGCCCTTGATTACGGATAATCTCTGCGACGAATGTAAGGAACACTTCCACAAAGTCCAGGAATATCTGACGGCCATCGGCATTCCCTTTACCCTCGACCCGCGCCTGGTCCGCGGCCTCGACTACTATACCAATACGGCCTTTGAAATCATGTACGCTCCCCTGGGCGCACAGAGCACGGTCTGCGGCGGCGGCCGCTACGACGGCCTCATCGAAGAAGTAGGCGGTCCGTCGACGCCGGGCATCGGCTTTGCCATCGGCATGGAACGACTGCTCCTGACCTTGAAGGAACAGGGCCTCATGCCGCCCATGGATGCTAAAAAGCCGGTATTCATCGTCGCCCTCGGCGATGCGGCCAAGACCAAGGCCTTTGAACTCCAACAGGCCCTGCGCCAAAAGGGCTTCTATGCTGAAATCGACCTCTTGGGCCGCAGCATGAAAGGGCAGATGAAGTCGGCCAATAAACTTGGCGCCGATTATACGGTCATCATCGGGGAAGATGAATTGGCCAATGGCGCTGCCATGGTCCGCGATATGGCCAGCAAAGAACAAGTCAGCGTTCCCCTTGATGGGATTGTTGCATATATGGAAACACACAAGAAGGGATGATTTACTCATGGATACAATGGAAGGTTTACACCGCTCCCACTACTGCGCTGAAGTAAGCGAAGCGGATAAGGGCAAAGAAGTCGTCTTGACCGGCTGGGTTGAACGCCGCCGCGACCACGGCGGATTGATTTTCATCGACCTCCGCGACCGCACGGGCATCGTACAGGTCGTCGCTTCCCCGGACTACGAACAGGCTTCTTTCGATAAGGCAGAACAGGTCCGCACGGAATACGTTCTCGTCGTCCGCGGCGTCGTCCGCATGCGTGACGCCGACACGGTCAACCCCAAGATGAAGACCGGCACGATCGAAATCCGCTGCGAAGAACTGCGCATCCTCAATTCGTCGAAGACGCCGCCGTTCTACATTGAAGACAACATCGACGTCGACGAAAAGATCCGCCTGAAATACCGCTACCTCGACCTTCGCCGTCCGGAAATGCAGAACAACCTCATCATGCGCCATAAAGTAAAGCATGCCATGCGTACCTTCTTGAACGGCCACGGCTTCATCGATATCGAAACGCCGGAACTGTGCAAGAGCACGCCCGAAGGCGCTCGTGACTACCTCGTACCGAGCCGCGTCAACGAAGGCAAGTTCTATGCACTGCCCCAGTCCCCGCAGATCTTCAAACAGCTTTTGATGATCTCCGGCATGGACCGTTACTACCAGATCGCCCGCTGCTTCCGCGATGAAGACCTGCGTGCCGACCGTCAGCCGGAATTTACCCAGCTCGACATGGAAATGTCCTTCATGGACCAGGACGAAATCCTGACCCTCGTCGAAGACATGGTACACTATATCTTTAAAGAAACTTTGGGCCACGACGTCAAGCTCCCGATTCACCGCATGACTTGGGACTACGCCATGGAAAACTACGGCTCCGATAAACCGGACCTGCGTTTCGACATGAAATTTACCGACGTCACGGAACTCGTAAAAGACACGGACTTCAAAGTCTTCCGCAGCGTCATCGATAACGGCGGTCAGGTTAAAGCCATCAACGTCAAAGGCGACGCCGACATTCCTCGCCGCGAACTGGACGGCCTCGTCGAATACGTCAGCCACTACGGCGCTAAAGGTCTCGCTTGGATCGGCTTCCTCGAAGACGGCACGCTGAAATCGCAGATCAAGAAATTCTTCGGCGAAGACAAACTCCTTGAAATCGGTAAAGCCTGCGGCGCTGAAAAAGGCGACTTGGTCCTCATGATCGCCGACAAACCGAAAGTCGTAGCAGCCGCTCTTGGCGAACTGCGCAAAGAAATGGCCCGCCGCATGAACCTCATCGACGAAAACGAATTCGCTTTCACCTGGGTCGTCGACTTCCCGATGTTTGAATACAGCGAAGAAGAAAAACGCTACGTCGCCATGCACCATCCGTTCACGGCTATGCGCGATGAAGACTTGGATAAACTCGAAACCGATCCGGGTCACGTCTATGCCAAGGCTTATGACCTGGTCCTCAACGGCATCGAACTCGGCGGCGGCTCCCTCCGTATCTACCAGCCCGACGTCCAGCAGCGCGTCTTTAAGGCCATCGGCCTTACGCCGGAAGAAGCAGAACAGAAATTCGGCTTCCTCCTCCGGGCCTTCGAATACGGTGCACCGCCCCATGGAGGCCTGGCCTTCGGCTTGGACCGCATGATCATGCTCATGCTCCAGAGAAAGTCCATCCGCGACGTCATCGCCTTCCCGAAGACGCAGAACGCTATCGATCCCATGAGCGAAGCTCCGTCGACGGTCGCTTTGAAACAGCTGCATGAACTTCACATCCAGGTAGAAGAAGACTTAGTCAGCAAATAATCTGTATACCATAAACTCAAAGAGAAGCTGTCCTTACGGGCGGCTTCTTTTTTGATACATAGATTGACAAACATCAATATGAGATTTATACTATTTATAGATTGATGTTTGTCAATATGAAAAGGAGGATCATCATGGAAGAAAGGGAAGCCGTTCGCGTATTTAAAGCCTTAGGGGATGAAAAGCGGCTGCGCATTTTGTCGCTTTTGCGGCAGGGAGAGCGCTGCGCCTGCGTCCTCTTAGAAGACCTGAACTTGTCCCAGCCGACCTTATCCCATCACATGAAGATTC
>OKVI01000091.1_pt1 | contig 108321 bp, 84 predicted proteins | sample 1607001 | NCBI WGS metagenome assembly OKVI01 (sample SAMN03281018, study PRJEB24777) | human gut metagenome | isolation source: fecal sample PR128 from 1 month old male Malay infant, vaginal delivered...
TCTTTCGAGGACTCCTCAAGTTTCCGACGTTCACACTTATCGGTTCGTTGAATCTGATTTTTAAAGAACTTCGCTGACCTCGATCAGCGCAGAAGAAAGAGTTTATCTGAACTTTTTCTTCTTGTCAAGAACATCTCAACGATTCGTTTGAATGCATCTCAATGTTGCTTGATTTTCTGCCTCTCGTTCGAGGCAGGGAGCGAACTTTACCGACATTTAAATCTTTTGTCAAGGGCATCTTACAAGTCAGTTCATTGCGTGGCGTCACCCTTACTAGCACAGACTACTCAGAGCGCACTGCTCACAGCGTTGATCTCCCCTCATACAATCACGACAAATTTTGCAGGTTGCTCGTTTCAAGGAGTAGTCTGCGCACTATGTCAACGGTTAGACGCTGCAGGAGGAGCTCAGGTCTTATGTCGACAGAACATTCTCAGGCTCTGCCGCGGTCCGTTGTACTGCTTCGCCTGCTGCGTCGAATACTCTCTGTCACCGCCGTCGCCTGTGCTGCTGCCGGCATGATTGCTTCTGCAGATGCGCTCATTTCTGGATTCGGAGACGGCGGAGACAAGCTTTCCGTTGCTACTGACAACAGCACCGTTATTACAGGTTCCATCTCTTCGGAGCAGGGTAATCGCGGTCTTCAAGTACGTATCGAACCGCCCGAAGACGGCCTCACCGCATCTGATATCCGCGTGAGCAATTCATTCTTCCCCAGCCGAATGAATTGGAGCGCCCTTCTCTACGCAGCACCCAGCGCCTTAGGCAAAAACTTCACGGTTACGGCCGGCTCTCCTGATACGCCGCCGCATGAATTGGACGTTCTTTTCGTTCAGGTTCTGCCTAACGCGGCAGCTGTTCGCGCCAATAGTTCTTCCTTTTTAATGCGTATCTGGGGCTGGGAGCCGCTTAATGCAGCCTTTGCAGCGCTGATAGTGGCCGCTACTGCCTGTCTCCTCTATTTCGGCCTCATTTACTTTGGCTCTGCATGGCTCGCTAAACGAGGTTTCGTGCGCGTTTATCACACCCGGCAAGAAGGCGACGACACAATGCTCTATTGCATTGATCCTCAGTCCTCGCTCAATGAAGCACAGACTTATCCCGTACTTTCTGCCGCAGGAAAGTTGATGGGCACGGCTGAAGTAACCAGCCGAGGTGCTCGCTACTGCATCTTGAAGCTGACGGCCGCTCAAGCACGCACTGGCTGCCTGGTCGCACTTCCTATTGAAGCGGAAGCTGCTGACATCTAATACGAAGACAACACTCGATAACAAATCCGCCCACTGGCATCACGCTCGGATGCATAAAGCCGGACGCAAACCGGAGAGACTGCAAAAGAATAATTGGCTAAGGGGCTCGATAACGCTTGAGGCTGCGGCCCCTGCCATTGGCGAGCGAGCGTGATATGTGCGCGAAAGGGTTTCCGGTCATAATGCTGTCCCATATCGTCAAGACACAAACGAACCTGCTCAGCCAACGCATTGAAGCGGTCCGTCTCCGCCAAGCCTGCCCACAAAATCTGCTGACGGCTGAAAACGCCCAGACCTGAAAAACGCCAGCACACCGCTGTCTGCGGCACTTTTGCCAAGGCTGTCGCGACTTTCTTTGCAGTGTCGGGTGTTGCTTCGCCGAGGAAAGCCATTGTGAGATGGAGGTTTTTTGACTGCGACCATCTTCCGCAATCTGAATATTTGCGTCGTAACCGATTGATTTCAGCCTCAAGGGCCGCTCTCGGTTCGTTCGGCAATGCTAAAGCAGCAAAAATTCGCATGGCGGCATCCCCACAAAAAACAAACGCGCCTCGAATGACAACATTCAAAGCGCGTCAGGATAATCGTCGACGAATCGATTGTGCTTAGCGTCCCTGCTTAGCGCGCCAAGCTGCCACGGCTTCAACGCTGTCAGCAACAAGCTTCGGGCCGTTGTAAATGAAACCCGTAAAGAGCTGCACGAGCTGCGCACCGGCTTCGATCTTCTCAACAGCATCTGCGCCGGTCATCACGCCGCCCGAAGCAATGATCGGAATAGCCCCCTTGACATGATCCGCAACGAGGCGAACCACTTCGGTAGAACGTTCCCGCAGAGGCGCACCCGAGAGACCGCCCGTTTCGTTGGCATGATCGAGCCCTTCTACGCCTTTGCGGCCGATCGTCGTATTCGTACAGATCACACCGTCAATGCCGTTGGCAATCAACGTATCGACGCAGCGCAGAATTTCATCGTTTTCGAGATCGGGCGCAATTTTTACGGCGATCGGCACGTGCTTGCCATTGCGAGCAGCTTTAAGCTCCTCACGCTTCTTCACGATCCCTTCAACCAAGTGATCGAGTTCTCCCTTCCCCTGAAGCTGGCGAAGATTCTTCGTGTTGGGCGAGGAGATATTGACAGCAATATAGTCTGCGGCGTCATAAACCTTGTCGAGACACTTCTCGTAATCTGAGAGCGCATTCTCAATCGGCGTGACGGCATTCTTGCCGATGTTGATGCCGAGAATGCCGCCGCGCAGACGAAATGCATCCGCCGAACGCAGGTTTTCAAGCACCTTATCGACGCCCTCGTTATTAAAGCCCATGCGGTTAACAATGCCGCCCGCCGGAATCAGACGGAAAAGACGCGGCTTAGGATTGCCAGGCTGAGCAAGCGGCGTGATCGTACCGATTTCGACGTGGCCGAAACCAAGACCGCCGAAAGCCGTAACATGCTTGCCGTCTTTATCCATGCCGGCTGCAAGACCGACGGTATTCGGAAAGCGAAGACCCATGACCTCAACGGGATCATCATCAGGCATGTGCGTGATGAGATTCGTCACGCCGAAATTGACCGCCCAATCCAGGTTCGCAAGCGTGACCGCATGTGCCGTTTCAGGGTTCATGGAGAAAAGAATGCGACGGGCAATTTTATAGAGCAACATAATCTCTGCAGTATTGAATGGTCTGCTGGAGTGATTCTCCAGCGATCGGGTCTGATTTAAAGTCCGGATATTATAGAGAAACGAGTGCTGGTATTCCTTAAGAAATAGCTCGAAAGTATAAGGAAGTCCAGTCCTGCGAACTCGGTCGTCAAAAAAACTTTTTCCCAAAGTCCTTGACAAGTCGATCATAATCATTCATAATTCAAATCTCTGCTGATTCAGCAGACCGGATTCATCGCGGGATGGAGCAGTCCGGTAGCTCGTCGGGCTCATAACCCGAAGGTCGGAGGTTCAAATCCTTCTCCCGCAACCAAATGCAACTCCCGAATCGTTTTGCGGTTCGGGAGTTTTGTTTTTGTCTACTGCATTTGTCAGTCACTCGGCCGTTCAATTAAGCTGCCGATACCCCTGCAAGTCGATTCAGCAGGTTCTGTTTTTGCCTTAATCGGCCATTTAGAATGGCGGCTTCAAGATCAACGCCGCTCATGCGGCGGTTATATTAAACAGACCCAAACTTATGACCGCACCGCTCCCCGCGGATTTTCCTATCCGCCCTGGCTTCTGGAATGTGCCCCTCTGGGGCGAAATCGGCGTCTATGTCGCCGCCGTCATCACCATCGCCCTCTGTGCTTGGGGTGTCTGTAAGAACATTGAAGTTTGGCGCCGCCGCAAGGATGAAAAGCTGCCGAGCGATCCCAGTCGCCGGGATCGCCTGCTCAAAGAGGCTGTCCTTGAAGAAAAAGTGCGCCAGACTTCTGCCGGCCGCATGCATGCGGTGCTGGTCGTCGGCTTTTTCCTTTTATTCCTCGGTACGGCTACGGCAACGTTGGACTGGGATGTTGGGCACTATGTTTTCGGCAAACAGTTCCTTCGGGGGAACGTCTATCTCGCTTACAAGCTGATTCTCGACGTTGCCGGCGCAGCTGTGCTCGTCGCTTTGGCCTTTGCAGCCTGGCGCCGCTGGGGCACCGCCAACGAACTGCCTAAGGACGGCCGTTTTGTACTGGCCTACGCATCGCTGGCCTTTATTGTGATCACGGGCTTCGTGATTGAAGCGCTGCGTCTGGCAGTACAGCAGCCGGCCTGGATGCACTTTTCTCCCGTAGGTTCTGCGCTCGCGAAAGTATTTCTAGCTATGGGTATTTCGACAGCTGCGCTAGAAACTGCACATATCTGGCTTTGGGTGATTCACGGCATTGCTGCTCTCGCCTTCATTGCTGCGGTACCGCTCACTTATTACGCCCATATCTACCGAGTGCCAACCGCTATTGCGGTGCGCAAACCCGCTCCCAACGGCGCACTTCCAAAAATTGAGAATATTGAAGAACAAGAGCACTTCGGCATTTCGTCCATCAAGGATCTCTCTTGGACTGACCGTGCGCAGCTCGACGCCTGCGTCGAATGCGGCCGCTGCAATGACGTTTGCCCCGCTGTTCGCGCAGGAACGCCGCTCAAACCTCGAACCGTCGTGCTGAAGCTGCGTGATCGTGTGCGTGCAGCCGCGGCTGGCGCCGATGACGCAAATGCTGATGACCTGGCCGGAGGCGTAGTCACTAAGGACGAACTTTTCTCCTGCACCACCTGCGGCGCCTGTGCGGCAGTCTGTCCAGCAGACATCCAAACGCCGGATTTCATCGTCGGCCTGCGCCGGCATCTTGCCCTTGAGCAAGGCGAATTCCCTGAAGGCGCTGCGGAAGCGCTGGAGAATACGGCTTCCGTAGGGAACCCCTGGGGGCTTGATCCCTATGAACGAATGGACTGGGCTCAAGGGCTTGATGTACCAGTCGCAGAGGAAGGGGAAGACTACGATATTCTTTATTGGGTCGGCTGTGCGGCAAGCTACGATCGACGTGCGCGGCGTATCGCCCGCGCAATGGTGAAGATTCTCAAGACTGCCGGCGTCAAGTTTGCCGTCATGGCTGAAGAGCGCTGCCACGCAGAATTCGCCCGCCGCTTGGGCGAAGAGTACCTCTATCAAACTGCTGCTCAGGAAAATATCGAGAACTTTTCGCGCTTTAAGTTCAAGGAACTGCTGACAGCCTGCCCTCACTGCTTTAATACGCTTAAAAATGAATATCCCGCCTTTGAAGGCGGTTCATTTGCTGTCATTGACCACTCCAGCTTCATCAGCCGGCTTTTCGCCGAAGGGAAACTGCCCCGATCGGCCATGCAGTCTGAACGTGTTGTGTGGCACGATCCCTGTTACCTTGCCCGACAAAACGGTATCGTCCGTGCTCCGCGAGAGGTGTTGGCAGCTGTTGGCTCTGCAGAATTCGATCCTGCCGAATGCGGTGCCAATACCCTTTGCTGCGGTGCCGGCGGCGGTCAGATGTGGACTGATCAGAAAACACAAAAGAAGCGTATCAATGTGATCCGGCTGGAATCCCTTCAAAATACCGCGTCTCAATGCGGGGCTTCAAAGATTGCCACCGGCTGCCCGCACTGCCTCACGATGCTCGAAAGTGCAAAACCGATGGTTAATGGCGCACAGGAGCTTCAAGTGCTCGATATTGCCGAAGTCGTTGCCGCCAAACTGCCTGACGAAGCATCCCCAACCTAACGGAATATCCATCAATCGAAAGGCCTGAAGCACCAAATGCTTCAGGCCTTTCATTTAGGGGATTAACGGAGCTTGTGAACTTATCGCCAGCAATCAGATGAATTAAAAAATTTCATAGGGCGCCACGTGTTCAAAGTCGCGTGAGAAATCACTTTCGCTTTGCACATAGGCACGCATCGTACGCATATCGTCAGCGCGCTGAGCATTATTTGGGCTATCGAGCACCACCATCACAAGACGACGCTCGCCCACATCGCTCTGCACGACCATGCAGCGGCCTGCAGCGGTCGTGAAGCCTGTCTTTTGAATGCCGATGCGCCACGAGGGATCACCGATCAGGCGATTGGTCGTCGCGAGATTGACCTGCCGGCGGCCCGTGCTGATGCGGGCCATGGAAGTGGTCGACGCATCCCGAATTTCCTGATGCTGGTAGACCGCTGCAACCAGTTTGCCCAAATCACGTGCCGTGGAGTGATTGCGGTTATCCAACCCCGTCGGATCAGCAAAAAAGGAGTTCGTCATCCCGATGGCGGCGGCGCGTTCATTCATTTTGGCGACAAACGCCTTTCGTCCGCCCGGATAGGTGCGGGCAAGAGCGGCGGCCGCACGATTGTCGCTTGACATGAGCGCGGCTTTGAGCAGCGATTCACGCGTCAGCCGCATGCCGGAAATCAGTTTTGAGTGGGCGGTTGAGCGGACATAGTCTTCGCGCGTGATACGGACTTTTTCATCCAAATCGACATCGCTCTCCGCGATAACCAGAGCCGTCATCAATTTCGTCACCGAGGCGATCGGCAGCTCCACATCGGCATTCTTGACGACAAGTTCCTCTCCCGTATCTTGGTCCATTGCATATGCAACGGAACTGCCCAACTGCAGCGGATCGTCCGTTTGGCGCAGCCCTGCAAGGGTCGCCTGAGAAGGTCCTGTACGGCGTACTACGCGGCGTGCCTTCTGTTTTGGTTTTGGCTTCTTTGCAGCTGCCTGACGCGTATTTTTAGCCGCTGTTTTAATAGAAACCTTTTTCACTGACGCCTGTTTGGGTTTGACATTCTTTGTCTGAGCTGTGCGCGCCTTCGCAGCAGTCGATCCCGCCTTTATCGGTACTAAAACCGCTTTTTTGCCGGCTGCTTCAGCAGCACAGGCACTCTCAAGAGGGAGAGCAATAAGGGACGCCCCGAGGGCGAATACGAGAGCGACTTGGCGGAAAGGGAGAAACATGGGACCGGCTTCAAGAACGGCGGACGCACAACCGCTCAGCTTTCTCCCAACAAGAAAGCAGATCAGCCAGACGTCGGAGGGAGCGGTACAGACGGGTGCACCGCTCCGTGGTGTAAACCTTAGAGAGATCTAAATATTGTCACTCATCAATCTTCCCGCGTACAGGGTATAGCGCTTAAGTTTTACAAATTTATGGAATTTTGTCTTAAGCAAACGCCAGTCCCGTTCTTGCCATTAAAGGCGGGTTATCGACTGCCAAATACGCTCCAAACGCTTAACCGACACCGGCATGGGTGTGCGCAGCTGCTGCGCAAATAAGGAAACGCGAAGCTCTTCGAGCATCCAGCGAAACTCTTCAAGATGAGAATCAGGCTGCCCTCGGCGCGCAGCAACCGCCCGTACCCAAGGGAGCGTAAGACGCTCGACATCTGCCTGCCGTGCAGCATCCCGAGCCGGATCACTTGAATAATGCTCCAGTCGATAGAGAACGGCCTTGAGGTATCTCGGGTAGTTCATCAGCTGCGACAAAGGCGCAGACAATAGAAAGTGCGGCGGAAAGAGACGCTTGAGCTGCTCAGCGACATCTGCTGAGAGTGCCTCATTTTCTATGCGTTTGAGCTTTAGTGCTGCCGGAGCAGCCTGCGCAACAATTTCAGTGAGGAGCCGCGACACTTCGCCTGCAACCAAGGAAAGTCGTCCCCGGGCATCTTCCCGCCTCGTCTGGAAGGCCTCTTCATTCATCGGAAGCGGATCGACAAGGGCAGTGGCATCCAATACACAGTCGACTACATCGTTTTCCAGATCGTCGATACTTTCGAAGTTCTTGTCGAGCCCCGGCACCACTGACGCCTGCATCTGAACGCGGCCGAGGTCACGCAGGCTGCGCTCAATAAACTTCACCTGCTCACGCAAGGTGAGACGGAAGAGCCTTCTGAGTCCTTTGCGATGTGCTTTCTGTGCTTCGAGCGGATCGTCGAATACTTCGATGCGGCAGGCCTCTCCCACATCCACCAATGCCGGATGCCCAATGAGCGTTTCACCGCGGCGTTGAATTTCCATGAGTTCGGGGAGTTCGCCGAAGGTCCAGTTTGTAACTTCGCCACCCAAATCCTTGGCAACGGCAGCATCTTGCTGCGCAACGTTGCGGAAAGTTGCTTGAGCCTCTTCGCCGAGTTCTGCACGCAGCTGAGCAAGATTGCGGCCCAGTGCGAGCTGACGGCCATGCTCATCAATCACTTTGAAGTTGAGGATGAGATGCTGGGGCAAACCTTCGGTCTTAAAGTCTGATGGCTGGCAGGGCAGCCCCGTTTCGCTGCGGACGTCAGCCGCGAGCGCATCAACAAATCCTATGCTCTGAGGCGTCCCGTTTTGGGTGCGGGTCAGAAATCCTGCCGCATAGTCCGGAAGCGGCACACAATTGCGCCGAATCTTCTGCGGAAGCGTCTTCAATAGCGCCTGAGCCTTTTCCTTCACCATTCCCGGAACGAGCCATTCAGCACGCACAGGATCGAGCTGATTGAGCGCAAAAAGCGGCACAGTCATCGTAACGCCGTCACGAGGGCTGCCCGGCTCAAATTGGTATGAGAGCGTCATATCGATCCCCGCCATTTCCATGGTTTTGGGGAACCAAGCATCTGCGGCAGCAGAGGCTTCGTGACGCATGAGCTCTTCGCGCGAAAGCCGAAGTACCTTGGGGTTCTCTTTTTCAGCCGCCTTCAGCCATACTTCAAGCGTTTTCGTGGAACAGACATCCTGCGGCAGCTCTCGATCGTAGAAAGCGAAGATCATTTCGTCGTCAACGAGCACATCCGGACGACGGGTCTTGTGCTCGAGATCTTCAATTTCCCGCACCAGCCGCTGATTGTGGTGATAAAAGCTCAGTTTGCCGTCGAATTCGCCGCCAACGAGTGCCTCGCGAATAAAGAGTTCGCGGGAAAGCTTCGGATCATGTTTGGCAAAGGATACTCGACGCTGCTGATAAACCGTGAGGCCGTAAAGCGTTCCGCGCTCCAAAGCCACGACCTCGCCGCGGCTTTTTTCCCAATGCGGCTCGCTCCAGGAGCGGCGAATGAGCGGTCCCGCCGCCGTTTCGATCCACTCGGGCTCGATGTCTGCAACGCAGCGCGCAAAGAGCTTAGACGTTTCAATGATCTGGCCCGCAAGGATCCATCGGCCGCTCTTTTTGGCACGTACCGATCCCGGCCAAATCCAAAATTTGATGCCGCGAGCTCCCGCATAGGGCGGCGCCCGACGGTCGCTTTCGACCGTCTTGCTTCCGATATTGCCGAGCAATCCTGAGAGGAGTGCACGATGCACTTCCTCATATGTAGCGGGTGCCGTATTGAGACGCCAGTCCAGATCGTCGACCAGTGCCTTCAGCTGCCCCATGACCTCACGCCATTCGCGGAGTCGACGCGGCGACAAGAACCGACGCTTGAGTTCCTGATCGTACTTGCGGTTGCTTTCTTTGGAAGCACGCGCAGCCTCAGCCCAATCCCAGAGCTTGACATAAGAAAGGAAATCAGAGCGTTCGTCAGCCAATTTTTTATGTGCTTCATCGGCGGCCTGCTGCTGCTCGGCTGGGCGTTCGCGCGGATCCTGCACCGACAGCCCCGAAGCGACAATCAAGAGTTCGCGCAGTGCACCGCGGCGAGCCCCTTCAAGGAGCATTCGGCCGAGCTTGGGATCAATAGGCAGCCTGGAGAGACTGCGGCCGACTTCCGTCAGTTCATTGTCTTCACTGATGGCTCCCAATTCCTGCAGAATTGCAAAACCATCGGCAAAGGCCTTCGGAGGCGGCGCCTGCACAAACGGGAATTCACGCACGTCACCCAAGCGCAGCGCCTTGGCGCGCAAGATAACAGCAGCGAGATTCGAGCGCATGATCTCTGGATCGGTGAATGCAGGCCGACGAGCGAAATCCTCTTCACTGTAAAGCCGAATACAGATGCCTTCCGCTACGCGGCCGCAGCGGCCCGAGCGCTGGTTGGCAGAAGCCTGACTAATGGGCTCAACGAGCAGCTGCTCGACCTTGGAGCGATAAGAATATCGTTTGATACGCGCGTAACCGGTATCCACCACATAGCGGATGCCGGGAACGGTAACGGATGTTTCAGCAACGTTTGTGGCGAGCACAATGCGTCGCATATTCCCCGAAGGCTTGAAGATTTTGTCCTGATCGGCCGCAGAAAGACGAGCGTAGAGCGGCAGAATTTCTGCCTTGCCAATGCGCGAGCGCCGCAGCTCTTCGGCCGCAGCATTAATTTCGCGTTCGCCCGGCAGAAATACCAAAATATCCCCTCGGCCGCTCATTTCACACTCGCTTACTGCATCGTCTATCGCAGCAAGCATCGTGCGGTCATCGTCTTCATCACGGTCTTCAACCGGGCGCCACCGGATTTCCACCGGATAAGTGCGCCCGGAAATGGTGAGCACCGGCGCGGGTTTGCCGTTGACCGCAAAGTGATTGGCAAAACGCTCGGCATCAATCGTGGCTGACGTCACAATGACCTTGAGGTCGGGGCGTTTAGGCAGCAGACGCTTCAGGTAGCCAAGCAGGAAATCGATGTTGATCGAACGCTCATGAGCTTCGTCGATAATGATGGTGTCATACGCTTTAAGCAGCGGATCCCCCTGCGTCTCAGCAAGGAGAATGCCATCCGTCATCAGCTTGATGGTAGCGCCCGAAGCCGTTTGATCTGTGAATCGAACCTTGTAGCCCACCACGTCGCCCAACGGCGTTTTGAGTTCTTCAGCGATACGCTTGGCAATGGAGCTCGCAGCGATTCGGCGCGGCTGCGTATGACCGATGCGGCCGGTTTCACCTCGTCCTGCCATCAAGCAGATCTTCGGGAGCTGCGTCGTTTTACCCGACCCCGTTTCACCGCAGACGATGACGACTTGATTCTCTTTAATCGCCTTGACAACATCGGCTGCGCGTTCAGAAACCGGCAGCCCCGGCATGAGTTCAAAAGGCGGAATGGGATTACGGCGTTCTGCCCAGGAGAGTTTCGGACGAGCTGAACGCTCCGATCGTCCTCCACTGAGAGCACGCGTGTCTTGACGTCCATTTTCAGTTCGTACCTGACCGCTCTCGGGCAGATTGGGACGACGAGGCCGCAACTGACGATTTTGACGACTGTCAGCTTTTGCCGACCGTCCTGCCGCTGTTTGCAAGGGCCGATCTGCTCGCCCGGAACGATCCTCTCTATGTCCTGCATTCGCCTTCGCTGCAGATACGCTCTCAAAACGGGGATGCAGGATTTCGCGTTTGCCGTTCTGCACGGTTTTATCTGCAGATGCGGCTTTATTGGTCAGCGGCGCCTTGCTGCGTTTCCCTGCGCTTTCCCCCTGCAGCGCAGGAGACTCACGAAAAACAGCGCCGGACGCCTGAGCAGCGCCGGCAAGCACCGCTCCGAAAGCACCCTTTGGACTATAGGTACGGGGGGCTCTGACCGCCGTATTTTCTGAAACCCTCGCTGATGCTTGCTTGGCGGCTGAGGACGATGCCTGAAGGGGGGTCACCCGAGCAGCTTTAACCATTGACTGCTGGCTTTTGCTTTCCCTTGCGCTATTCGCTTCGCCCGCAGAAGCTTTATCCGACTGCTTGGCTGCAGCGCTTCCCTGCCGTTTTTCACGCCGCTCCTGAGCACGCTTGGCTTCTTCCGCAGCGCGGGCAACTTCCTCCTTACGGCGCGTCTGTTCGAGTGCTTGATCCACATCCGCCCGAACTTTCTGAAATGCCGCCATGAGCGCGCGATTGTCCGCCATTATTTTGTCCTGTTTAACTGCAATTGAATTGAACTCAGTCGGTTCACTTTATCTGCCGCCGCTCTGCGCGGCGTCCTTAACTTTGAGAGCAAGTGAGCACGCGGCGGCATTATACGGAGGCGCCGAGATCCGTCCTGTCTCACAATCCGCGCAGATGAAGACAGATTTCTGCTTCGCAGGCTGATGATCCTTCGAGTAGACTTCTGCGCACAAGATCAGGATTGTTACGTCTGTTCGTCGTTAGCCCACGGACGATCCTCCCGCTTTCAACATCTTCGCCGCACGCCTTCGCGTTCCGCGGCAGCAATCGGAGACTTCACGATATGGCTCGCATGGTCAACTGCGTCAAGCTACATAAAGAGGCCGAGGGCCTTGACTATCCGCCTTTCCCCGGCGAACTCGGCGTGCGCATCTGGAAAAACGTGAGCAAGGAGGCTTGGGCCGACTGGACGCGTCTGCAGACGATGATGGTGAACGAATACGGTCTCAATCTCGCCGATGCTTCCGCCCGCAAGCACCTCATGACGCAGTGCGAACGCTATTTCTTCGGCGATGGCGAGGCGGTCGCAGTTCCGGGCTACAAACCCCATCCGGAAGAAGATCAGAAATAAGATCTTCTGCCCTCTTTTATTGAAGCCATGGGCTCGACTTTTTCAAAAAAGTCGAGCCCATGGCACATTTAAACTGCTGCAGCTCACCCGCGCTTAAAGGTCTTAACGCCTTCGGAAGTGCCTAAGAGCAGCACATCAGCGCCGCGAGCGGCAAAGAGACCGACAGTCACGACACCAGGCCAACTGTTGATCTCCGTCTCCAATCCCTGAGGATCTCGAATCTCAAGGCCTGCAGCATCGAGAATGCTGCAGCCGTTGTCGGTGACAAAGTCGCGAAGCTTTACGTCAGCGCCCAAAGCTTCCAAACGACGCTTAATCTCGCGCGCTGCCATTGGGATCACTTCAACGGGAAGCGGGAAACGTCCCAACACATCCACTTTTTTCGACGCATCGGCAATGCAGACGAAGCGGCGAGAAATACTCGCCACGATCTTCTCCCGGGTGAGTGCTCCGCCGCCGCCCTTAATCATTGCAAAATGGCCATCAATTTCGTCAGCACCGTCAATATAAACACCAATCGAATCAACCTCATTCATGTCGAGCACCTTAAAACCGAGCGCTTCAAGACGCTTGGTCGAACGCTCCGACGAAGAGACGCAAGCCGGAATACGATCGCGAATTTCAGGAAGCTGGTCAATCAGCTGATCAACGGTGGAGCCGGTGCCGACGCCGAGCACTGCGCCCGATTCGACATAGTCGAGCGCGGCACGTGCGACGAGGCGCTTGAGTTCACTTTGAGAGAGCGGACGGGATTGTGTCATGGGAATTTCAATGGAGTCTTCTTTGAATCACGCAGCAGAGTTCTCAAACTGACAGCGTCTGCGGCGCATTGAGTTGAATTCTAAAGGCGCCGCCCATGCGGCGCTTAAAATGAACTGCACACAATATCTCTTCGCAGAAGCTTTCTTGCGCCATGCCTGCCGACCAGTCCGAACATCTTATTTCCGACGCATTCCGCCACCTCAACGCTGCAAACAAAGAGCTGCCCGCAAAACTGCCGGCATTTTCTGAACACGGTTTGTGGGCTGCCTGGGCCGCACTGCTGCTTGTCGCGGCATTTCTCACAGGCGTTGCATGGCTTGTGATTGACTCGGATCGTGAAGCTGAAACCATTCGTTTGAAGCAGACCACCGACCTCGTGGCCCAGTCCATTGAAGCGCAGGTTCTCGGTGTATCCGAAATCCTGCAGAAGATGAGTCTGCGCCTTGTGCGCGGACAGCAAGGCGACTTTGCATCGGCTTCGCTCGACCTCGCCGCACAAACACTCTTTATTGACCGCCGCGAAGTCACAGAACTTGCGCTTGTCACCGAAAAAGGCGAAGTGCGCCGCGTATGGTCATCGTCGACAGCTCGTGCACCATCGCTTTTTGAGGGCATCAATCAGATCAATGACGCGCATCTGCTTCGTGCTGTCCGCTTGGCCAAGCGCTTTGACCGCTCGCTTTCCACGCCTTTTTATGTCGGTCCCTATTCACAGCGCATTTTTGTGAATATCGTGACGCCGTCGGCCATACCAGATACCCTTCTGATGGCCCGCATCGATCTCACGCGCCTGCTCCTGCTGGCTCAGCAGCGCTATGCAGACACGGGGTCATACCTTCTGAGCTTCGCACTCAACGGCCGCTCCATTCCGGCTCCCGTTGGCAGCCGCGGACCTTCTAAACCCCCAGTCAATCAACCCGAACTCACCGAACCCATCATCTACGCAACGGACATCACACTGCTCGACGCTGCGCCGGAAGAAGAGATGTCATTGGTCGCCAAGAGCTACGACCACGCACTCTTCGCCAACAACCGCGTGCAGTACTTTGCTGTCGGCGGCCTGGCGCTGATGCTCCTGGCAGCTATCGGCCTCGTTTTTTACTACCAACGCCAGCAGGTTCGATCGCACCGCACACTCATGGCCGAATATTCTCTTCGCCGCGCCATGTCTGAATCAGCCGTTGTCGGCCTGCGTGTCACCGACCTCAAGGGACGTATGCTCTATGTGAACGACACATTCCCTAAGATCGTGGGCTATCCGGCTAAGGAATTGATCGGGCAGAAGCCGCCCTATCCTTATTGGGCCAAAAACTATGTCGCAGAGCTTACCGAGAGGCTTCTTTCGGCCACTAACCATCCGGAAGCTGAAGAAACATTGCCCGTCGTTACACGTTTTGAAGCCGTCCGCAAGAACGGTGAGGAATTTTGGGCAGAACTGCGCATTTCCCCGCTTCTTGACGACGATGGGAAGCCCTTTGGCTCCATTGGCGCGCTCTTTGACGTGACGAACTCGGTGCTCGCACAGTCACGAGTTGAAGCCGCAAATGAACGCTTCACACTGGTCGTTGAGTCGATGGCGAGCGCTATCGCAGTGCTCGCGGAACCCAACCGCGACGTGCTTTTCTTTGCCAACCGCTCCTACCGCACACTCTTTAATGATCGACCCAACGGTGCGGCAAAACTCCTTGCCCGCCTGGAAAAGGCGCCTCCCACGGTACAAAGCGACGGCATTTTCGACGAAGAAACATCAAGGTGGTTTGATGTTCGTTCGCAGCGCATTGTTTGGACGCGCGGCGAAACCGCTGTCATGGTGATCGCAACCGACATCACCAAACGCCGTGAACTTGATCTTGCCCGAGAAGCGCAGCTGCGCCGCGCAGAGTCCACTCACCGATTGGTTACGATGGGTGAAATGGCGAGTTCACTCGCGCATGAACTCAATCAGCCGCTTGCAGCCATCGCAAACTACGCCAATGCCGCAGCGACGATGCTTGCCAACGGGACGCTTTCCAAAGAACGCGAAGCCCAGAGCTACGCCCGCATTGAAAATCAAGCGCAGCGCGCCGGCCGCATCATTCAGCGCATTCGCGGCTTCGCAAAGAAAACCGACGCCAAACTCGAACCCGTCGCCGTGGAAACGGTTATTCAGGAAACGCTCGAACTCGCCAACATTCAGGCGCGTAAGCTTGACAGTCGAATCAAACTCGTCATAGCGCCGGGGCTCCCTTTGATGATGGGGGACTCGGTCATGCTTGAGCAGCTGCTTTTAAATCTCCTGAAGAACGCTATGGAAGCGTGCGCCTCGAGCAACATCCCCATGGAGGAGAGAACCATCGAACTCCATGCCGATCCTTGGGAAAAGAATCCCGAGCGTCTCCAATTCCAGGTCGTTGATCACGGACCGGGCATTCCGGAAGAATCTCGTTCCAAACTCTTTGACGCCTTCTATTCCACAAAATCCGAAGGCATGGGCATGGGACTCAATATCTGCCGCTCCATTGCCGAACTTCACGGTGGAGAGCTGCGCATGGATCCGACGCCGGGCGGGGGTTCCACCTTCTCCTTCACTGTCCCGTTCGTCAAAGAAGCTGTCACACACGCGCCATCCATCGGTGAAAATAGCTCACAATAAGGACTAACCCGCGAAGGATCCCTAGGTATAACCGAGGATTCAAAAGGCTAAAATGGGGAATTCCTGAAGGAGGAGGAACTTCAAATCATGATGCCAAATTACGATTATTCAAAAGACCTGACCTCAGACAATAAGAACGGTCTGGTATACGTGATCGACGATGACGCCGATGTGCGCGAATCGATCAAGTGGCTGCTTGAATCGACCAACTACCGCGTTGAGGATTATGAAAGCGGTGAAACCTTCATCGCGCAGTTCAACGAGTCGGTACCTTCTGTTATTTTGTGCGACCTGCGCATGCCCGGCATGTCGGGTGCAGATGTGCAAGATCATCTGATGCGCCGCCGCATTGACGCCCCCTTCATCTTTATCACTGGTCACGGCGATGTTCCTCAGGCTGTTCAGGCCTTTAAGAAAGGTGCCATGGACTTCATTCAGAAGCCCTTCCAACAGCCTCAGCTGCAAAAGTTGGTCGATCGTGCCATGCGTACCGCCAAGGAGCTCTTTGCCCGCCGTCAGACACTCGCAGCCAACCGCGCTCTGATTGAAAAGCTCACTCCTCGCGAACAGCAAGTGCTCGAGCGCATCGTCAACGGCCGTCTCAATAAGCAGATTGCCGATGACCTTGGCATTTCGATTAAAACAGTGGAAGCACACCGTGCTTCGATTATGGATAAGACGGCCTCAGGCACCGTAGCCGATCTGATGCGCGTGGTCGTGAAGTCTGAGCTCTATCCGAAGATCAGCTCAACGCTTGCCGAAGCTGTTGCCGCCCTTCCAAGCCGCCTTGCGGAAACAGGGCTTCCTCACACGGAGGAGCATGTTGAGCATCTGCGCCGTCTCGACCATGAACTGCGCGAATCTGAGGCCGAACGTGAGCGGCGAGAAGCTGAAGCAGCTGTCACCGGCATCAACAGCTCGATGAACGGCTCTTCGAACAGCCTGCTCTAATACCCGCAGCCAGTTCGGCAAACTGCCGAACAAAGACATACCTCCTGAACGCCTGCAGCGATTCCCTCGCGGCAGGCGTTTTCCCGTTTAAAGACTACGATTAATCACAAGGTTGGAGGCGAGCGAGGCGGAGCGCAGGTGATAATGCTTTTGGCATCGATTCTGCTTATTTAAGAGAACCGGAAGTAAAACGATTCCGATACATTTTTAAGGAGGTTTCCCATGACGGCACGCATCATTGACGGCAAGGCGCTCGCGCGCGAGGTGGAGGCGCAGGCTCGCGCCCGCAGCGAGGCGCTTGCCTCCCGCCCGGGAGGCCGTCGTCCCGGTCTCGCCGTCGTACTGGTGGGCGAAGACCCGGCAAGCTGCGTCTATGTCAAAAACAAAACCCGCGCCTGCGAACGTGCCGGCGTCATTTCAACCGAATACCGCCTCCCGGCCGATACAACGGAAAAGGAGCTGCTCGAACTGATTGAGAAGCTCAATAATGACCCGGCTGTAGACGGAATCCTTGTTCAGCTCCCGCTGCCCAAGCAGATCAATCCCGATGCTGTAATTCTTTCGATTTCTCCCGAAAAAGATGTTGACGGATTTCACATGCTTTCAGCCGGTGCCTTGCTTACAGGCCGCCGCGACCGCGGCTATCGTCCCTGCACGCCCGCTGGCGTAATGAAGCTTATTGAAGCCTCCGGCGTTAATCCCGAAGGGCTTGAAGCAGTGGTAATCGGCCGCTCGAATATCGTCGGAAAGCCTCAGGCCGTCATGCTGCTTGATGCGCATGCTACCGTCACCGTGGTACACAGCCGTACTACGAACCTTGCCGACATTACCCGCCGCGCAGATATCCTTGTTTGTGCAGCCGGCCGCCCCAAAATGGTGAAAGGCGACATGGTAAAGCCCGGCGCCGTTGTGATTGATGTGGGTATTCACCGTGACGAGAACGGCAAACTTTGCGGCGACGTGGATCAGGCATCCGTTGAACCGGTGGCCGGCACACTGACGCCAGTGCCGGGCGGCGTCGGACCGATGACGATTGCCATGCTGATCGACAATACGGTGCTCGCAGCAGAACGTCACTTGGCGTGAGATTTTGTATAAAAGAACATAAATAGGGCAGAGATTGTTCTTGAATAATCTCTGCCCGAATCTTGATATTGTCTTCGAAATAACCTAAAGCAGTACCGCACACTCTCTCGGTCTTCCCATTCAGACAAGCTGTGATGGACCGAAAACCAATGCCGCCCAAATGAAAATAAAATTGGGCGCACAACCTTTTTAAGAGTATAAATATCGAATCTCAATACCTCTGTTGGGAGAAAGACCATTCAACCAGCGAAGGTCTTTTGAAGCCATTAAAACGCTTGTCTAACAGTCGACAGCTATGGAAGTCAATATTCAGCAGACATCTTTAGCTCTTTGATTTCTCAATAAGATGCTTGTTTTATTTAGAAATAAAACAAAATACCATTTCTTTTTCAATCAAGCGTCATACACCAGCTCCGCCTGAACGGCAGGCCGCTCACAGCGAGCCAGCACTGATCAGTGAGCTGCTGCAGAGATCTATCTTCTGCTCTCATGATGTGCCACAATGAGAGAACCATAACCTGATCTTAACCCTTGAACTTGTAGGCAACAGAGGATCTGACAGTACCTCATAGAAAAGGTTTGTAAGGCATTAAGTTCACCCTATGAGCGAATAAATCGCTCTTGCTGACGTATGTGTGGACCTAGAGCGTGATTATTTTTTCATCCTGCATACCCGGCGGTCCATCTGGCCATACTCACCTTCATTTGGTTTCTCCACATTTCATACCTCTGCTCATAACACATTTCTGTTCGAATGGATATGTGTTTCAGAGGACCAAGTCTGCTTATGATCGAATCGAAATCCAAAATCGCATCTTTAGAGGAAAGTAATGCATATATTCAAAAAATTCTAAATTCAATGAAACTTTTTTTGGATTGTCTGCACTTTCCTATTGCGATTATCAATGTGGAAGGACGGTACGTTTACTATAACGAAGAAAGCGCAGAAATTGACGGATGCTCTCGCGAATTTGCCTTAGGCAATCTTCTGCTGAATGTTTATAAGAAAATGCGCCCAGAAGAAAGCACTATGTTGCAATCGTTACAGACTGGTCGATGCTATTCCTCGCATGAACAAAATTACTTTAATGCGAGAGGAAAACTGCTCAACTACATGCATACAACCACTCCCCTTTTCAATCAAATTGGGCAAACGGTTGGCGCTATAGAAATTGGCTGGGATGTTTCGCAGATTACCAAACTGCAAAATCAGATTCTGCTTCTCACTAAAAAGCTGCAAAGTCGCCAAAATAAACAGATACGACCTGGTGAATCTTCTGTAAAAATCATCACAAGATCGCCTTTGATGCTTAAAATCATTGAGGATGCCCGCATGTTGGCCGCATCCAATGTACCTGTAGTTATTATGGGAGAATCCGGCACAGGCAAAGAGCTTATTGCTCAGCTCATACAGAGTGAGAGCAACCGTAAAAATAATGTTTTTGTAACACTCAACTGCGGCGCACTCACGGAAACATTAATTGATTCCAGTCTTTTTGGAACGATTAAAGGCGCTTTCACCGGCGCAGATAATTCACAAGGTTATTTGGAATTTGCTAATGGCGGCACACTGTTCCTAGATGAATTCAACTCCATGCCGCCATCCATGCAGGTCAAACTTCTTCGATTCCTGCAAAATCGAACTTTCAGTCGCGTCGGCAGCCCCAAACAGCTCACAAGCGATGTCCGAATCATTGTGGCCATGAACGAAAACCCGCTCAGATTGATTGAGAAGGGAACTTTGCGGGCAGATCTTTATTGGCGTCTATGTGTCGGGCAGATTGAGTTGCCTCCGCTGCGAGAACGCCGTGAAGACATACCGCTTTTAGTAGAGTATTTCATTGCAAAATATGCTGCGGATGTGGCGCATCACATCACCGGCGTCACACAAAATGTACTTGACCAGCTAATGGCTAAACCATGGCCAGGCAATATACGGATGCTGGAGAACACCGTTCTGCGTACGATGGTTATGCAGAAAGAAGACGGCCCAATATCAGAAGTATTTTTTGACACATCAGAGTCAGACTTGTCGCAGCTCAATGAAGACTTCCCCAAACAAATATCAGAAGAATTACCAGCCTCATTAAACATCAAGAAAGCAGATAACAACGCAACAGCAGAAGATTTAACCATCGACAAGCCATATAACGAAATGGTCGATGACTTTGAAAGAAAAATACTCTCAACAGCACTGAAGAAAGCAAAAGGGAATGTTTCAGAGGCAAGCAGCCTGTTAGGCGTAAATCGCAGTACTCTCAATTATAAATTGAAAAAATTAGGCATTCCTCACGGCTTTATTTCTCGAGTTGAAGTTGAATAACAAAGCAATATCTTAAAATAAACTCCAGCGAAAGAGATGATGTTATTCCCAACATTACCTCACCTCTTCGCTGGAGAAAATTCAAATTATTAGTTAGTTTTTATGATTTAGAAAGTATGTGATATGCCGAAATTGAGGACAGTGCGGTCCAGACCAGCCTCCTCCAACGAACCATCAGCATTGGAGTAACTCAATGCACTGTAAAGAGAAGTGCGCCCAGAAAGGTTATAGGTTGCACCTATGCCGGCCACATAGCGGTTCACATCTTCTCCGGCAACCGTTTTCCCGTTCATGTACTGGACACTGGCCATGAGCCATGCTTCACCAAGCGTTTTTCCGACGCCAATCATGTACGAGTCATTTTGATTAATCATGTCCTCACTGCTCACTTCGTACCACCAGCCGCCAAACTGGGAGCCGGCGCCGTAGTTTTTCGCGTATTGAGCAGCGCCATAGAGCGTCAAAATACCGAAGTCATAAGAGATGCCGCCCGTGATGAAGTAAGCATCATCCGTCGGGTCGGAGTGCTTCTTCCATTCGCGCTCGAACATCACCTGTGCATGGAGTCCGCCGATGTCATATTGCAGTCCGAGTCCGATGTAGCGCGTATTTTCATTCCAGTGACTGCTTTCTGTACTGGACTCTGTGTAGCCGATTTGGTTGGAATATTGAGCCGTAAACTTAAAGCCGGCAAATTCCGGTGAAACATAGGTCACAGCATTGTCTAGACGTGAGGTTTCAATCATCGTGGCCTGAATGCCTGCGTCGGTGTATCCGGCGCCGAAAGGATCTAAGGCGCAAGCCATGTCATAAGTGCCTGCAGCGCTGCCGATTGATCCCATGCGGCCGATAGCGATCGTACCGAAAGAACCGCGCAGTCCCAATACCGATTCACGCCCAAACATGCGGCCTTCAAAGGTCATTGCCCCATCGTCAACGCTGTAGCCTTGTTCGAGCTTGAAAAAGACTTCTGTGCTGCCGGTCAGTTCTTCGCTGCCCTCTAATCCGAAGGCCGGAGAGTAGTTATCGCCGGAAACGAGCTCGAAGGTATTGTCACCTCCGCGCACATTGGTCATGCGGAAACCCGTATCGACAGTACCGTAGATACGGGTTTCCGCGGCTGAACTAACTGCAGCGGAACCCAGAGCAGCCGCAGCCAGAACGGCACAGACCAAAATTTTGCGAGTGAAGATAGACTGCATGTTTGTCATCCTTGAGAGAACAGAATGAACTTCACCTCAGTTGAGATGAAGATTCAGGATCCGCCTGCCGGCCTGCCGATTGGCAGAAGCAAGCGTGAAGGGACCGATCACCAGCGCAGCGAAGGCGAGCCCTACTGCGGCGCCGATCCAAAAGCCAAGCGCACCGAGAGAGAAAGGATCTGCAGGGAAAAGCCCTGCAAACCATGAACCCAAAGAAAGCCCAACCCCGCACAGCAGACAGCTGTGCACAAGCATGGGGATGAGCGTGATGCGGTAACCGCGAAGAACGCAGCTGCCGGAGCACTGAATAGCGTCCGCGATGTGATAGGCACTGGCTACGGTGATGAAGCTCACCGCCATTTTTTGCACCGCTTCATCAGACGAGTAGAGCGAGGCAATTTCGCTGCGAAAGATGAAGTTGATAATGGAGACTGCAACAGCTAGAAAAAGCGCCATGATCATGACGAGAAAAGCTGCGTAGCGAGCACTTTCCGGTGAACCGGCACCAAGACTTTGAGAAACTAAAACGGTGCCTGCCACCCCGACTGCAAATGGAACAACGTAATAGAGCCACACCAGGTTGGCTACGATCTGATGAGAGGCAAGAGAGACCGCACCGAAACGAGCAATAAAAATCGCCATCAGCGTGTAGGAAGTCATCTCAAAGAAAATCGACAATCCGATAGGCACGCCGATTTTGAGCTGGATGCAGATGCTCTTCATCGATGGCCTGCACCATCGTCTTGATCGCATGGCTCGGTAATAGGGGTCAATGCGCCAAATCAGCACATAAGCACCCAACGCAAGCCAAGAAAGCATGCAGGTTGAAAGCCCTGTACCAGCGCCGCCGAATCCCAACTTATTCATGCAGAACCAATTCACGGGGATCTTCAAAACGACAATCCCGAGCGTCACAAACATGGATGCTGCAGGTCGCGAAACCGCGGCATTGACTGCAATGAAAGTTCGACCGCAGAGAATAGCCGGAAGTGCAAGGCCGGCGAAAAGAAGGTATTGGGAAGCGATCTCTGCGACCAAACCGGACGTCTCGGCAACAGCCATCCACATTTTGGTCTGCAGGGTCAGTACCAAGCCGGGAACAGCGAGACCGACAGCCAAATAAAGGCATTGATGAAGTGAGTCACCGACTTCGCGAAATCGTTTAGCGCCGAATGCAAACCCGGAAATTGGCGAAACGCCCTGCAGAATGCCTGCCAATGAAATCGAAATCCACGTTGCTACAGCGATGCCAAGCGCAACCCCGGCGAGATCTTCCGCCGAAGTTTGCCCAGCCATGATCGTATCGATCGTGCCGGAGCACACGATGGCTAGGTTTGCTGCGCCTATAGGCGCAGCGAGCTTAAGGATGCTCTTAATGCCGGCACGAAGCTTCGTTCTGGTTGGCATCATCCGAAGGACTTTTATAGAAAAGGAAATAGGAAAGAATCACTAACCCGGTGAGTCCGGCCTCTGCGAGAAACATGGAGAAACCGTCAGTGCCGAACCAGCCGCTGACGATGATCAGTACATTGGCGGTGATAACGATGACCCCCGTCCATGGATGCCACCGAACGCGATAGGTGCTTTGCAGATAAGGTTCGAGACCGCTGTCGACCAAAGCACGGTATTTAAGCTGACAAGCGCAGATGACGATCCAGGCGACGCAGCCCACTTGGGCCGTACTTGCAACCAGAAAAAGAAAGAGTCTGCGGGCGTTGATAAATTGCGTGAAGATGCAGACCAGTGACAAAGCTGCGCAGAACCAAATTGCACGGCGCGGAACGCCGTTGACACTCAGTTTTTTAAAGAATGCCGGGGTCATCCCCGACTGAGCCATAGACCAGAACATGCGCGAGCAGGCGAAAATGGCGGAATTGACGGCGGAAAGAGAGGCCGAAAGAATCACCAGCTTCATGAAGTCTTCTGAACCTGGAAGTCCGATTTCGCGGAACACTTCCACAAACGGACCGCTATCGCTGCTTTTAACCCAGCCACTCGGATTCAGAATGGCGAGCACGCTGACCGCGAGAATGTAAAAGAGGATGATGCGTATACCGATCGTCCGGATGATCTTCGGGAGCGCCTGTTCCGGGTGCGGAGCTTCACTGGCCACATTGCCGACTAATTCCGCCCCCTGAAATGAGTACACCACGATGGCCATACACTGAAAAATCGGGGCAATGCCGAATGGGAAGAGTTCCCCCTCCACCCGCAGTGTCGGCACCCATTCGGTTGTTGAGGCTTTATCGCTAATGAGCCAAAGACCGCAGGCGATAAAGAAAACGATGGCAAAGACTTTGATGCCGGCGAGCCAATATTCAAATTCACCAAATGCGCCCGCAGAGAGCATGTTGACCAATGTGAGTATGGCGAGGTATCCGCCGCAGTAAAGCCAGATCGGGATGTTCGGCCACATTTCGTGCGACACGATCCCTGCGGCGACAAGTCCTGCGGCCAGTGCAAAAACCCAACTGAGCCAATACATCCATCCGATGGTGTAGGAAATCAGAGGGCTGGGGAAAAATTTGTAGGCGTAGTACTGAAAGCTGCCTGAATGAGGAAAGGAAGTTGCAAGTTCTCCGAGACACATCATGGTCCCGAGCATTACAAGCCCTGCGGCAAAGTAAGCGAGGATGGTTCCTAGTGGACCGGCTTGCGTCAGCGGTTCAGCAATGCCGATGAAAAGTCCCGCACCGATTGTGCCGCCCAGACTAATCATGGTGACATGACGCGGCTTAACCGAAGAAGACAATTTGCCGGAAGGCTCGGGAGACTTCGAACTCATAAGTCAAAAAGGGGGCGAGCCGGTCTGCTCGAGAGCCCGCCCTCATAAGCAAGGAGGAAACTCAGGTGGACTCACCGCCTCTGCCGCATCTGCCGCAGAGGGGGTGAATCATGTTTTCAGCCTGACGGCGTCAGTTGATGAAGCGCTTTTCCACTCCGTCTGTTGTGCACGCCGCTAACAGCCCTGTGTAGTCGAGTTCGAAAGAAACCTTGTCGCCTACCTTGAGTGGCGTCTTGCAATCCTCGATGTCGATGATGGTGTGATCGGACGTCTGACCGAGCACAGTGATCGAATCGTCGCAGGGCACACAGTTTTCACTCGGCACATCCTGACGACCGAAAGCGAGGAGTGCACGCCGACGAATGCCGCGATCCACAAACGTCTTCGTCTGCAGGAATGCGTCAACACCAAGTTCGCCGATCGGTACAGTGGGTTTGGAGTTGAGTTCAATGATTTCGGCCGTCAATGTATAGAGCGGAGAGCAGACCTTTTCGACCGGCTTCTGCGAGTGGTGGTACTGGTCGAGATAGTGCACTTTGACGTATTCAATGCCGTACTCGTGGAGACCGCCGATGCGAAGATGATTGAGCCCCTCAGGCCACTTGCCCTGATCAATCAACACGTAGCTCGTGCAGTTGCCCGCAGAAAGCCGCGGAATCTTGATGCCTGTGTCAGCCTCGACCTTTCTCGCAATATCTCGGAAATCGCAGCCGTTCTTCACCGTGGGCATCACCGTGCCGTAGCAGTTGAAATTGGTGCCCAGACCATAGAGCTTGAGGTTAGGCAGCTCATTGATGAGCTTTACCGTATCAACAATGTCCTGATAGTGATCGAACATGATCCCTTCCCGGAGGTCGCCCATGTCGACCATGAGAAGAACTTCATGCGTTTTACCTTGACGAACAGCTTCTGCCGAAAGCGCCTTGATAACTGCGACTTCTGAGTTAAGCGAAATATCGGCGTAGCGGATGACGTCTTCAATTTCACTCAGCACAGGACTGCGCAGCAGGCAGGTATGACACCCGAGGGCGTCTTTGAGTTTTTTGAGATTGTAGGTGCGGGACTCAGCAATCACATCAATACCGCCCTCGAGTACGGCACGCGCAGTAGCTACGCAGCCGTTAAAGACTTTATTGACGGCCATGACTTCAATACCGTGTTCACCAAGCTCCTTCTTTTCGACGCGAGCGTTGTCGCGCAATTTAGGAAGGTCAATCGTAAGAATGGGTTTGTACATCCTGAAATCTCCAAATTACTTGTTTGCCGCATTGCGCTTCTGTGCGCGGTGATATGTCCATTCCGCCAACGCGATAGCGAGCACCGCACCGCCAAGCAGCTTGGCCAGATAGAAGCCGTAGCCGCCCATATCGAGTTCAGCCGGCGGAATGAAGACGAGAACCACAGCAAAGAAGATCGAGCACCAACCAAGCAGAGGCAAAACGATGGGCAGGATCTTTCCGGGGATGCGGAAGGAGCGAGGCACATTCGGCTGGATCTGGCGCAGACGAATGAACGACGGGAACATCACGAGGTAAGGGATGAAGTAGCAGATCGTGGTAAGTGCGGTCAGCATCCAATAAGCCGCTGCCACAGAGGGAGAGATGAAGGTCGAGAGGCAGAGAATGCTCACGATCACGGCCTGAATAATCAGGGCAAAGGCGGGCGTTCCGTACTTCGGATGCAGTTTGGCAACGTTCTCACCCAGAATCTTGTCTTCGCGAGAAGCTTCCTGAAGCATGTAGATCGGCCCCACAAGCCAGGAGTTGACCTGACCAACTGCGCCGAAGAAGAGGCAGACGGCCATCAGCGGAAGGAGCCAAGGGGCACCCAGCGTCTCAGCACCGGACTTCATAGCCTGCATAATGCCGGCCACGATGTCTGTTTTCCCCGCAGGAACCAGCGTATTCACAGCAATCGTGCCGATCATGTAAATGCCGACGATGACAATGGCTGAAAGCGCCATCGCTCGCGGGAAGTCGCGCTGCGGATTCTTTGTGCGGCCAGCAACCATCGGAGCAACTTCAAAGCCGGCGAATGCGAACATCATTGAAGAAAGGAAGACGATCGTGTCCCACTTGGTGAAGTCCGGCATCCAGTTGGCTGCCGTCATGTAGTCCGTCGACATGGGATGACCGGAAATGAGCCAGGCACCGGCAACGAGGATCAGGATGGCGGCCGGAATAAATACACCGAGCCAGGCTGAAACCGAGTTGATGATCTTCGTCCACTGCATGCCTTTAATGTTCATGAAGGTGAGGAACCAAAAGATCACAATGGAGCTCACACCGATGAATGTCGGGTTCTCTGCCAATTCTGGCGAGATGACGTACCCGAGCGCCGTAAAGGCGAATTGCAGCATCAGGGGGAAGAAAAGCACACAGGAAAAGAGGTAGCAGACCACGATGATCCAGCCGACGCGCTTGCCCCAGGCCTCCTTTACCCAAACGAAAATGCCGCCGTCTTTCGGCCAGCCGGTAGAGAGTTCACCGCAGACCATCGCAAGCGGCAGGAATAGGCAAACTGCAGCGAGCAGCCACAGCAGCATTGCGGAGGCCCCGTAGGGCGCTACGTTGGGAATTTGACGAAGTGAGAGAATCGCAATCACATTCATGATCACGATGTCGCGAATCCCCAAGAGCGTGTTGTTTTTGTCTTCAGACATTCGATTCTCCAGTCTGAATATCTGCGATGCAGAACCTGCAGCGCAGGGGTGAGTTGAGGCGGCTGACGACTGAGCAAGAAGTCAGCCGCTTTCTTTGGGAAGATCCCAAAATGGTTAGTAGATGTCGTACGAAACCATGTCTTCGTAGGTGTCTGCGTGCCGGATGAGACGATCCTTGCCGTCCTTGTCGATCAAGACAACAGCCGTGCGGGCGCGGCAGTTGTAGACCGTCTGACTTTCAATCGAGTACGCGCCTGCATCGAGGAAGACGAAGACATCGTCGATCGTGGTGTCCTTAGGCATCAGGAACTCTTCGCCTTTGACGCCCATGTGGTAATAGTCGCCGCCGTCACAAAGCGGACCGGCAATCTTGACGTAATGATCGTGCGGTTCAGCAATGCGGCTCGCGTTGTAGATGTAGAAGAACCAGGCGTAGTGCTGAGCGTCGGCCATGACGTTGTAACCCGCGTCACAGAACTTCCAATCCACATGACACTGAACATTGCCCTCCAAGTCATAGTTCGTCTTAATCTTTTCGCACTTGATCGTGGAGAGCATTACCGCGGCTGAGGAAGGAATCTTGCGGCCGGGTTCGATGCAGATCTGCTTGTCTTCGCCCCACTTCTGCACCTCACCGATGATGGCGTCGGCAAAGTCCTTCGAATTGATGCCCGCATACATGTTGTCGTGAAGCGGGTCGCCATTTTCTTCGTCGTACTTGTAAGGCACCGGGATGCCGCCGCCCACATTAATCAAATCAAACTTAATGCCAAAGAGCTTTTCCAAACGAATGCTTTCATTGACGAGAACTGCGGTGGCCTTGGCAAACGGTTCGCTTTCGGGCACCTGATCGCCGACATGCATGTGCAGACCGCGAACCTGAACATACGGCATCTCCAGAATGCGGCGAACAGCACCTTCGGCCTGCTGCAGATCAATGCCGGACTTCGCGTGGAATGCAGTCACCAGACCAGGATGCGTGGCCGACGGGACATTGGGTTCAACGCGGACACAAACATGCGCCACTTTCTTTTGAGCACGGGAAATCTCATCGATCATGTCGAGCTCATAAAGAGAGTCAACATTGATGAGATAAAGGTCATGAGCAATGGCGTATTCCAAATCTTCACGGGTCTTCATAACCCCGTTGAATACGATATCTTCGCCTTTGAAACCGATTTCTACAGCCTTCTTGATTTCATTGAGCGAATTCGTCTCAATGCCGCAGCCTGCATCCTTAAGAATTCGCAGAATAGCCATGACAGAACAGGCCTTGGATGCATAGAAGATCTTGGTGTTCTTATGTCCTTTGAATGCCTCTTCAATTTCAGCGAGATTGCGCAGCAGCTCCTTTTCGGAATAAACATAGACCGGCGAACCATATTTCTTGGCGAGCTCTTCGACATTGACGCCTTCGAAGCAAAGCTTTCCGTTTACCTCGCTAAAGCGCCGATCCTTCGTGATAAGGTTGTAACGAAGGTGCTCAAAGATTTCGGTGGTCTTATCGCTCATGACAGCTCCTGAATGAATGAAAATGAAACCCATATGCGGGGCATTTCAAGTTCATACAACGCAGAAGTGATGCCAATTCGTAATTATTTGTTATATAAGGAATATCGCCTTATCAGAGGTGTGGTGAAAATTAATCAGTGACAAAAATTCACCATAGGCAGATGTGTGTAGTGATCAAAATTTGTCAGTTTTGTCCCATGCAAACTGCAGCCGCATCGAGACGTGATTGCTTATAAACACCCTTCTTCCGTGGGTTCTGCACATCCCGCATTGCACCGCAGGCGGCCATTGAAAGCGCTTGAACCGCGCACAGTCATGAGCCACGCCCTACAATCAGAGACTGCAGGCTGCAACAGACCTGTACCGAACACCCTACCGCCCGAAGGCTGCGCACGCTTGAAGCGCTCTTCGGGCGCATGTATTTCTTTTCATCAGCGGAGACCAGCCTCCAAGCCTCTCCGCTCTCCGTCCGGATTGACTAAAGTCCGTTCGAAGCGCCAATGTTCAACTTTCTGAAAAAAATCATGCCCACCTCCGACACGACACCTAACCCTTTGCTCTCGATCACGGATCTGATCGACTACGCTTCCGTGCGTCCCGAACATGTCGTGCCGGCCGTCAAGTCGCTTGCCGCTCAGGTTGAAGCGGCGCTTGAAAAAGCCGATGCGCCGTCCACTCCGGCGTCATGGGAAAACACGGTTGAGCCGCTCGAAAAGGCTGTGCTTGCTTTTGGAAGAGCCTGGGGGGCTGTCGGACATCTGCAGAGCGTTGTAGATACACCGGCGCTCCGCGACGCCTTCAATGAGGCGCTGCCTATCGCCACGGATCTTTTCCTCCGGCTTTCTCAGGATGAAAAGCTCTGCGACAAGTACCGAGAACTCGCCGCTTCGCCTGAGTTCGAAGAGCTTGCCCCGGTGCGCCGCCGCATTGTTGAACGGGAACTGCGAGACTTCCGCTTGTCGGGTGCTTCGCTGCCTAAAGTGCAGCGCGAACGCGTGAAAGCGATTGGACAAGAACTCTCGCAGACTTCGCAGAAATTCAGCGAAAACCTGTTGGATGCCACCAACGCCTACGAACTCCTCATTGAAGATGAAAAACGTCTTGCCGGCATTCCGGAGGAAACGCTCGCCCTCTATCGGGCGAGTGCCGAAGCTGCCGGGAAAAAGGGCTTTCGCCTGACGCTGCAGTATCCGTCCTACCTCCCTGCTATGAAGTACTGCGCTGACCGCGGCATTCGCGAAGCGCTATACCGTGCGTTCTCCACACGCGCCTCGGAATTTGACGGCGGCAAATTTGACAACACGCCGCTCATCAAGCGCATTCTCGAACTGCGTGCTGAAGAAGCGTCGTTGCTCGGCTTTAAGAATTACGGTGAATTGTCGCTTGCGACCAAGATGGCCAAGAGCCCTGCGGAAGTACTGGACTTTCTGCGCGATCTTGCCCGCCGCTCTAAACCTCGTGCTGAGGACGACGTCGCTCAGGTCGACGCCTATGCTCGAGACGAACTCGGCATCGATAAAATTGAACCGTGGGACCGCGCTTATGCTGCAGAAAAGCTTCGCGAGGCCCGCTACAGCTATTCCGACGCGGAAGTGAAGCGCTACTTCACACAGCGTGCGGTCTTCAAGGGACTTTTCGGCCTGGTCGAAAAGCTTTTTGGCATCGAAATCGAAGAAGCTCAGGCCTCCGTCTGGCATCCAGATGTCAAGTATTTTGAAGTGAAGCGCAACGGTGAAAAAATTGCCGCCTTCTATGCTGACCTCTATGCCCGAGAAGGCAAGCGCTCCGGCGCCTGGATGGACGGCGAACGTACTCGCCGAATTGAAGACGGCAAGCTCATTACTCCGATCGCTTATCTTGTCACCAACTTTGCGGCCCCGCAGGCAGGCCGTGAAGCCACGATGACGCACGACGAAGTAACGACGCTTTTCCATGAATTCGGCCATACGCTGCACCACATCCTCACCGCTCAAACCGAACCGCAAGTCTCCGGCATCAACGGCGTCGAGTGGGACGCGGTCGAACTGCCCAGCCAATTCCTCGAAAACTTCGCTTGGGAACACGAAATTGTCAAGAGCATCTCCGCTCACGTCGAAACGGGTGAACAGCTCCCCGACGAACTCTTTGACAAAATGATTGCCGCCAAAAACTATGAGGCCGGTGCATTTTGCGTGCGTCAGGTTGAATTCGCGCTCTTTGACATGCTGCTCCACTCGGCCTTCGATCCGAAGACGGATTCCGTGCAGGCACTTCTAGACTCCGTGCGCCGTGAGGTTGCCGTCGTCTTCCCGCCCGCTTGGAATCGCTTCCCGCAGAGCTTCTCGCATATTTTTGCGGGCGGCTACGGTGCGGGTTACTACAGCTACAAATGGGCGGAGGTCCTCTCGGCGGACTGCTTCAGCGCCTTTGAAGAAGAAGGCGTTCTCAACCCCGACACGGGGCGACGCTACTTGAAGGAAATTCTCGAGCGCGGCTCGAGCCGTGACGCGATCGACAATTTCGTTGCCTTCCGCGGCCGCAAGCCTGAACTCGACCCCTTGCTTCGTCTCTCGGGCATCATCGAGTCTCAAAAGCATTAAGCATGCCTCACTCCCGCCCAATTCCATTAGGAATTGGGCGAGGCATCTCGCTGCAGCGGCATCGGCCCTGCCGCCCTGCCTAGTTCGATCACGGAATGAATCCGCATTGCAGACAGCCAAAAGCCGCCGGACACTCTAAAAGGCCGGCGGCTTTTATTGAGCTGAAGCGGTATTCAGAGCGCATGATCAGCGCAACTGAAAACCGTCATTTCATACCGTTTATGGATGGAAGGCTTTCTTCACGTCAAACGGGAACGCCTGATAGCCTTCTGCACCGTGAAGAATGATTTCAACCGAAGGCTCTTTGGCAAGCCACTTGAATTCATCAATCACGGGCGACGGGAATTTCGTATAGGAGAAGGTCTTCCAATCGAATTCCGCACCAGCCGTCGCCGAGTAGACCATGATGGAATCCTTGTCGCCGTAGTACTCCGTCAATGACGTTACCGGGCTGTACCAAGCGTGGCCGCGCTCCTTGCCGTATTCCCACACTTGTTCAACCGTCATCTTCTTCTGGTCGACTTTGTAGACCACCGCTCGAGAGTACTTCATTTCTGGCAGCGCCGGCTGCTCCATACCGCGGGCATCGCCATTATCAAAGGCCGAGATATAAATCACATCTCCCTTGCTCAGCTCGCTTCTCACCTTCCAGCCCGTATGCTGCGTCCAAGTCCAGTCGAAGTCGCCTTCACACTTGGAGCCTTCACACTTGATGGGCTTGCCGTTCTTGTCGACCGGCTGCAAGAGCTTATCCTGATAAGGCGTCTTCCAACCTTCGTGCGAGCCGAGAATCCACTTCACCTTCTTATCGCGGCCGATTTTGATAATCGCTGACTGATGGCGAGAGCTGATGATGATGGAATCATCGGTTTCATCGTAGTCCACAGAGTTGATGTGCGCCCAGTTGCGTCCGGCACCGCTGCCGACGATGTCGCCAAAGTGATCGTTTTGATCCTGCTTGGCAAGTTCTTCAGCCGTCAGGGTCTTGCCCTGCTTGGCCGGGTCGATGTTCAGGCACACCGCACCCTGGTCAATCGCTTTGAGCACGTTGTCGCGGTACGGATCGAGAATTTCAAAGAGCCGGAAGTCGTCAACCACATTGCCGTCGCCATCCACCTCAAGAATCACGTCGCGCACGGTGCGCACAATCTTGTTGTCCGGGCGTTTGTATCCGTCGGAAGCTACGCGCAGCAGATAGTGGCCGTTCGATTCAATCTTTTTCGAAGCATGCGAAAAGTCGGCATACCCGGTCGGCAGACGGCGATTAAAGATCTCACGACCCATGATGTCATACTTAGCGTAGCGCTGACCGTAACCCCAGCTCATCGCGCCGTCAGCTTCCTGACGGAAGCCCATCATCGTGCCGCCGTACCAAATATTGTCAAAGGAATAAATGGTTTCGGGCAGCATGTACCAGCGAATTTCGCCCGTCGTATCAATGATCGTGTTCTGCGGCGAATAGTTCCACTGCAGCGCGCCGCCCACAGGGTTATTCCAAACGGTCTTGGTACTGCGTGCGTCAAGCTGCCCGAGGTTGTTGACGAAATAGAGGCGATCCTTAAATTCCGGATCAACCTTCTTCACTTCCGGATTAAAGAAACCCGTATCGCGGGCACCGTAGCCGTCTGTTTCAACATAAGCAGGCGCTGTCCAGATTCGGTACGTTTCCTTAATGTGCTTCATCTGATCGCCTTGCCAGCGGTCATACTCCACTTCCACGGTATTACGCCAGTCCGCATAAAGCCCAAAAACCGGAATGCCGCCATAGGTCTTCGCCTGGTTGTCGCCCACTTTGTAGGCGATTTCCTGTCCGTTTTGTTTCGGGACGATGCGCACTGAAACGTTCTTCAGCACATAACCGCCGTTGTAGATGACCGCAGTGAGCGGCGCGATTTTATAAGGGTTCACGGCGACAGCACCGAGCTGACCAGGCACTTCATACGTATAGCCCGGCCCCGAAGGACCAGCACCTGCCTGAACGGCTGGAGCAGCTAGCGCAGTTGCCGCAGCCATCATCAATACGGCGGTCAGCTGATTGAGCTTCTGATGAGCTTTCTGCTTAGACATTGGATCTCTCCTTGATAGCAGTGGTTTGGATTAGTTGCTGAGGAAAAATTCTATTTTTCAAGGCTTGACCGCCGCATTGCGGCTTTCCTCAACGCCCGTTTCATCTTTCGCGTCGGGCCGATCGTTTTTCTTGCATCACGGCGTCTTGATCTCCCCCGTATCTCGCCCTACGATCCGTAGCATTCCATCCGCCGCACGAACAGCGCTTTCTCATGCACATCGACAAACTCGCCATTGAAGAACTCCGGCTTCTGGTTCTTCTCTACAAAACGCATTCACTCAAAGATTCAGCCGTTCGCCTGAATGTCAGTACGCCCACGGCCAGCCGCATGCTGGCGCGTCTGCGTGCGGCTGTGGAGGATGAACTTTTCATTCGAAGCGCTTCGGCCATGACGCCTACTCATGCCTGCCGACGGCTCTTCCCCCGCGTTGAACGCATTCTTGCGGAAATGGATGCTTTGACTCACGAACCGCAGGTCTTTCGCCCATCACACATCAAACGGATATTCCGTGTGATGCTCCACGAACAGCTCTTTCTCGCGCACTTTGCAGATGTCTTTCGCGAAGTACGGCGGCTTGCACCAGGCGTGAGCATTGTTATTGAAGCAGTGAGTGATGCGGGCCATGAAGCGCTGAAAACCGGCGAGCTCGATGCGATGATCTTTCCCATGACGGACAACGTATCTCCGGACATCAAAGCTCAGTTTTTAGCCACCTGCGACTTCGATATCCTGATGCGAAGCGACCACCCATGGCTTGCCGAAGTCAATAGAGACGGCACGCCAGACTGGTCGGCGCTTAAGCGCTACGAAAAAATCGAAACAACCATCGACAGCTTCGGTACGCGCGCGCCGGGCGGGCTCGATCATTGGATTTTCAAAGGCAAACTTCCTGAGCAGCACACGGCCCTTTGGTGTCCTTATGTTCAAGCTGCAACTGAACTGCTTCCAGAGAGTGACCTCACCATGGTGGTCTATTCCCCGCTTGCGCGTGAACTCTGTCGTCGCGGCGGACTCACCGCTCTGAGTCTTGTGTCCTTAGGCTGCGGATATCCGCTGGGCTTTCTGCGGCACGGACGGCGTGATGATGATCCCGCCTTAGAATGGCTGCGCGCCGTTTTCGTCTCTTGCTTTAACCAAAAGCATTAAGGCCGCCCTTCCTGCGTTGGGAAAGACGGCCCTAACCAAACTGAGTTTGAGCGGCTCAGTCTTTTAGGCGAGTGTCGCAACCATCAGCGCTTTGATGGTATGCATACGGTTGCCAGCCTGCTCAAAGACGATAGACGCCGGAGACTCAAACACTTCTTCCGTCACTTCCACGCCGTCGGCAAGTTCAGGATGCTCCGCAATCACATTGGCGCCAACCTTGGTTTCATCATTGTGATAGGCCGGCAGACAATGCATGAACTTCACTTGCGGATTCCCTGACGCAGCCATCAGGGCAGCATTGACCTGATAGGGCTTCAAAAGCGCAATACGTTCTGCCCATACCTCTGCCGGCTCACCCATCGACACCCAGATGTCGGTGTGAATGAAGTCAACGCCCGCCACGGCCTCGTTGGGATCCTCTGTGATGGTAATGTGCGCGCCGGAAACGGCAGCCAGCTCTTCAGCCAGAGCGATGATTTCTGCCGAAGGCCAATAGGCTTTCGGTGCGCCGATGCGCACGTCCATACCCATCTTGGCACCAATCATCAGCAGCGAATTGCCGGTATTGAAGCGGGCATCGCCAAGATAGGCAAAAGAAATGTCTTTCCAGGCTTTGCCACAGGACTCCTTCATCGTCATCAGATCGCAAAGCATCTGAGTCGGATGCCATTCATCGGTCAGGCCGTTGTAGACCGGAACGCCGGCGTAGGCAGCCAGCTCTTCAACCGTTTCCTGCTTGAAGCCGCGGAACTCAATGGCATCAAAGATTTGCCCGAGCACACGAGCCGTGTCCTTGATGCTTTCCTTGTGACCGATTTGCGAAGAATGGGATTCAAAGAAAGTGGTGCCGGCGCCTTGGTCATGCGCCCCTACTTCAAAAGCACTGCGTGTGCGGGTGGAGGTCTTTTCAAAAATAAGGGCGATGTTTTTGCCTTTGAGTCGCTGCACTTCATTGCCCATGCGCTTGGCCTTTTTAAGGTCAATGGCGAGATCGACGAGATAGTCGATTTCAGCAGGCGTGTGGTGAACGAGGGAAAGAAGGCTGCGGCCGCGAAGATTCATCGGCATGAAAAGCTCCTTGGGAGTGGGTTCAAAGAACTGCGAAATAAGACTGCTGGTCGGATCATCCAAAGCATTTCATCTTGAAGGACTGTCCCTTTCCAGCAGACATTTCGCAGCTCTGCGTGGGATACGTGGATTCATTCTACGGAGAAGCGATCTTGAATCTTTAGGGCATTATCCCTATGTGAACTGACGGCTAATTAGGCTTTAACTCTTTGTTTTTATTATGTTTCTAATCGTCGACTATTGTGCAGATACCGCACGAGTGCCGGGCGAAAAACTTGAACAAGAAAAGAACGTCTTCTCTTGAAAAGTCTTTTTCCGCCGCCCGTTAGGCGATCTTCAATAGGATGGCTGGCCGAAGACAATTGGCGCAGCCGTCACAATGGAGGGTCAATCTTTTGCTGGTATTGCAATACCACGCCGCTCAGCTTCGGCAATACAGGCGTTGACCACTTCGCGAGCCCATCGCGCACCGCCGACAGCGCGAAAGAACTCTCGCTGTTCGCGCGTCACGCGCGCAACGATGCACACGGATGCGCCGCTGCTTTCTTCTGCGCCGCCCAAGCGTCGACGTGAACGCTGATCCGCAGGCTGAAGCTTTGAAGGCAGACGGCTCAATGACTTTGAACGTCCAGTCGTCGGCTTGCTCTGAGGCAGGATGACGGAAGCCGGATCGCCGGCGCTTAATTTCGGCATCACTTTGGGCTGCGTCATATCCTCTCCTTAAATCCTGTGCATTGTTTGCTTTAGGCCGCCTCTGCCAGCCGGCCGACTAGCGGGACGGACCGAGCCGCCTGTGGCAAACTAACTGCTTTAAGGCAATCCTATTCTTTCAGGCGCGCAGAGAATACCCGTGCTTTCGCGCAGAACAGCACGCCAATCTGCATGCTGCGCATTTCAAGACTCATTGATCATGTCCCGACTTCGACTGGCCTCCTGGAACGTCAACTCCCTTAAAGTGCGTCTGCCGCAGGTGCTCGACTGGCTAGAATCAGCCAAAATCGATGCATTGGTCATGCAGGAAACAAAAACGACTGACGACGTTTTTCCCCAAACCGCATTCGCCGAAGCCGGATTCGATGTTTTCTTTTTAGGTCAGAAAACATATAACGGCGTTGCACTCTGTTCTCGCCAAACAACAGTTAAGACTTCGGATGTTGTGCTTGGTCTCCCTGGCTGGCCCGATCCGCAAAAACGTTTTATTTCGGCACTCCTTTCACCCCTAGCGGCTCCCGAACAGCCGCCGATTCGTTTTTGCGGGGGCTACTTTCCCAACGGTCAAGCGGTAGGTTCATCAAAGTATCTCTATAAGCTCGACTGGATTGCCGTGCTTGAACGTACGCTCAAAACTTATCTTGCCGATACCCCCAGACTGGTGCTCGGCGGCGACTTTAACATTGCGCCCGCCGACGCCGACGTTTGGAATCCGGAAGCTTGGCGCGGAAAGATTCTCTGCTCAGAGCCGGAGCGAAAGGCACTCGAGCGCCTCTTTGCACTCGGCCTTTACGACAGCTTCAGACTCTTTACGCAGCCCGCAGAGCGCTTTTCTTGGTGGGACTATCGTCAGAGCGGTTTCGAACGCAATCACGGCCTGCGCATTGATCTGCTGCTTGTTTCCGAAGCACTCAAAGGGGCTGTTGAAAGCGCATCCATTGACGACGGCCCTCGCGGCAATCCTCAGCCTTCAGATCATGCGCCGGTTATGTTGGACCTCTCACTCTAAGTGACCTCAGTGAGCAACTAGCCGATCCCCATAAAAAACAAGACATCATGAACGCTAAGCCCAAACTCCGCATCGGCATTCCCGGAGACTATCTTCCTTTCGGCATCATCAATGAGGATTCTCCGCTGGGATTTGCCGGGCATGATGTGGATCTGGCGGCTGAGCTCTGCCGCGAAGCCGGTTTGGCACCGCTTTTCGTTCTGACAACTTGGCCCACGTTTATGACGGATCTCGCCGAAGGCCGTTTTGATATCGCAGCGGGCGGCGTATCGTGGGTTCCTGAACGCGCGCGCTTAACCGATGCGCTACCGCGCTATGCGCCCTTTGCCAAAGTTGCGCTTATTCGCCGAGACTCAATCGAACGCTTTCAAACACCCGAAGACCTGAATCAGCCCGATGTACGCGTCATCAAGAACCCCGGCGGAACCAATGAACGCTGGGTGGACGCCAATCTGACCCGGGCACAGGTAGCCACCGTGGCAGACAACGCCACCATTCCTGCCCGCATTGCCAATGAAGTGGGTGACATCATGATCACGGACTCCTTTGAGGCGCATTGGTACGCCTCCCGAGATGTGCGCCTCACGCTTGCCATGAATGGACGCCACCTGACGCCCACGGCGTGGAAGACGATGCTCGTTCGCCGCGGCGCCCGCCGCCCGGTACTTCCCGGCCGAGAACATACGGCCGCCGCTTCCGAACCGCTTGCCCCGATCCTCTTTTCTGCCTGGGGTCGCCTGGAGCGCGCCGGTGTTCTTCAGACGCTGGCTGCCAAATGGCTGGGTGCAGGCAATACTTCTGACGGAAACGCTCCACACTAAGAAAAAACCGCACAACTCGCCGAAATAACCGTCTGCCAAAGCAGACTGAGGGACTAGAAATCCTTTCAAGCTAGTCCCCCAAGCGTTTGGATTATTTGACTGCGTTCACCCTGCGCGGCTGATTGAAAATACGAACGGGCGGCACCTCATCCTTCCAGAGTGAAACTTCCACATTGCCGGTTGAAGAAACATTGCCTCGGGCAATTTTGGAGGTAATAACGTCAATGGCAATCGTATTGGCATTGCCGTGAACATCGATGCGGCCTGCCGGCGTGTTTTCCGGTTCAAACCAAGCGCCGTGCTGAATAGAAACCACGCCCGACTTGATGCGGTCACTGACCTGCAGCCCGCATAGGCATGCTCCGCGACGGCATTTCACAAGTACGACGTCGCCATTTTTCAAGCCGCGCACTTGAGCATCCGCAGGGTTCATCCAAACGGGTTCTCGTTCTTCAACCGACCCGCGTCTGGCTGTATTGACGTTGTCGAGCTGGCTGTGCATCCGATAGCGTGACTTCGGACTCACAAAAGCCAACGGATACTCTTTCGTTGCTTTAGCGGAACCTTCAATCGGTTCAAAGTAGCTGGGATGGCCTTTACAGTCGTCATAGCCGTAGCTCGCGAGCTTGGGTGAATAAATCTGGATGAGCCCCGACTCTGTACCTAGGGAGTTGGCTTTTGGATCCTCTCGGAATGTCTTAAAGGAAACAAACTCTCGGTCCTTTTCTTCCACCTCGAAAAAGAGATACCCCTTCTCCCAGAAATCTTTGAATTCCGGCATGACAATGCCTTTTCGAGCACCGTTGTTGCGGCAATCGTTGTAAAACTTTTCGATCCACTGCATTTCGGTGCGGCCCTCCGTAAAGGCTTCTTCTATCCCCAAACGCTTAGCGAGCTGCGTACCAATCCAATAGTCGCTGCGCGACTCGTATTGCGGCTTGATTACCTGCTTCATTGCAACCAGACCGTCATTGGTTTCTGCGCCGATATTAGTAATGTCATTGTGCTCAAAGGTCGTGCAGGCCGGCAGCACGATATCGGCGTGACGAGCCGTCGCAGACCATACATAGTCTGCGACGATCACGGTATCGGGCTTCTTCCACGCCCTTTCAAGGCGGAAGGTATCGGGATGATGGCAGAACGGATTGCCGCCGCCCCACATCACCAAATGAATATCCGGATAGGTGCATTTCTGACCGTCAAAATCAACGGTCGCCCCGGGACGTTCCAACACCTCCGTGATAGCGGCAACAGGAAGCAGTTTTGTAGATTTCCACGGCAAAACCGGGCGCACTGGCTTGGGCGAACCTGGAAGACCGCTCATGATGGGGCCATTAGAGACCGGCGAACCCGCGCTTGCCGACTGATAGCGAGTGCCGAAGCCGCCGCCGGGAAGACCAATTTGACCCAGTACAGCCGCGAGCGTAACAACCATCCAAGAAGTCTGTTCACCGTACTGTGCACGCTGCATGCCGTAGCCAAACATAATCATTGTGCGGTGTGCGGCCAGGTCCTGCGCAAAGGCACGGATCTTTTGCGCTGGCACACCCGTGATCTCAGCCGCCCACTCCGGCGTCTTTTTCACGCCATCCTCTTCACCCAAGAGGTATTTCTTCATCTCCTCCCAGCCGGAGCAGTATTTGGCAAGAAACGCATGATCGGCCTTACCGGTCACTTCGAGCTCATACATCATCGCAGCCATCAAGGCACAGTCGGTGCCCGGATTAGGCGCGATCCATTCAGAATTCATATAGGCAGCGGTATCCGTCACCAACGGGTTAACGGAATAGGTCTTGATGCCCTTCTTTTTAAGAGCGCGGAAATAACCAGCATGGTTGTGCAAAGGCGTAGCCGCATTGACGTCCGCTGTCACGAGCGGATTACAGGCCCAAAAAACGATACGTTCCGTGTGCTTCAAAATCACTTCGTAAGTCGTCATGCGCGGATTGGAGGTGCCGACAACATACGGCATGATCGACGCATGGGCTGCCTGACTGTATGAATTGCGTCTGCGTGAGAATCCGCCCATCAGATTGAGCAAACGATTGACGATAACCGTGGCTTGATTGAGCTTGCCAGTGGACTTCCAGCCGTAAGAGCTCCCATAGACGCCCGACGGACCATAGGTGTCATACACACGTTGAATTTCCTTAGCGGCGAGATCGAGAGCCGTCTCCCAAGAAACACGCACAAAGCGGTCTTCGCCGCGGCGTTCGCGAGAAGCCGGACCATCTTTGAGGTAGCTTTCACGAACCATCGGATAGTGAATGCGAGCCTCTGAATAAGGCAGTTCGGCAAGGCCCTCCAAAACAAAGCTCGGCGCATAGTCAAACTCAAAAGGTTTGACACGAGTAATGCGGCCGCCTTGAACGACCGTACGCATGATGCCCCAGTGCGATGCATTGATGCTCTCGCCTTCATTCAAAATGGACGCGGCCTGCTCAAAGGTGCCCGTTGTATTCAGATCAATACCGGCTGCCGGCACCGGTTCATACACCATCTTGCTCTGGAGGCCTGCCGTGAATTCTCTCGGAATCTTACGGATATCAGATGCCTGCGCCTGCGCCTTTTGAGTGGACGGGATACCGACAGCCAGCCCAGCCGCTGTTGCCGTCTTGAATAAATGACGACGAGAAATATTTGTCATATTAAGACCCTCCTTATGTTATCAAGCTCAGCAGCTCTGCTTGTCGGATAGATCTCTATCAGCATCAATTGTCTTTATTTTGTGAAATGTAAACTCATATACCACAAAATATTGTGTTTTCATGCACAGCTTCCGGCTTGTGAAATCCACTCTAATCGTGACGAATTGATATCTAAATTCGTAATTCCACTGCTTATTCTTGTATTAAATAGCGATACTTAAAATGAAGTACGAAATGAGAATCGTTTTCACATAATCCAGTCATCAATGATTCCGCTCGGTATTGGGCGATCTATTTGAGGAAAGCATCCGAAGAAATGCGTCTCGCGTCAGCACTCAATCCAACGCGTTCAGAGAACTGCGACATTTTCTTAAGAGGACTGTCCTAGCCTGCATGAGGCTTCGCAACGCTCCTTCGACGGGCACAACGCACCGATCGCGAGCATGCTCTAATAATTAAGGGCGCCGTCTACTCGTAGAATGACGGCGTCATCTTTTGAAAAATCAAAGTTCTTCAAGATAAGGAAGAGCTTTTTTGCAAAAAAGGATTCATCATGCAGCGTCGTACTATGTTGGGCGCCATCGGAGCGGTGGCACTCGCAACTGCCGCATCCTTTCCGCTGACCGCCCAAGCGGCGCTCAAAGGCGAAGGCGGCAATCCCATCCGCATCGTTGTGCCGTATCCGCCGGGAGGCCCGCTCGACGTTTCTGCCCGCGCTATTGCTGATGCGGTTTCGCCTGTACTTGGCACGGTTGTCGTGGAAAACCGCCCTGGCGCCGGCGGCAATGTCGGCATGAGCTACGTGAGTCACGCCAAGGGTGACGGCCACACGCTTGTGATGGGCGCGGTGGCGACGCTTGCCATCAATCCTTCGCTTTATAAGAAGCTGCCCTACGATCCGAAGGGCGACTTCAAGCCCGTAACGCTCGTCGCTACGGCGGCCAACGTTCTCGTTATTACGCCCGCATTCTCTGAAAAGACCGGCGTCAAATCGGTGGCTGACCTGATTGCCTACGCCAAAGCTCACCCAGGAAAACTCAACTATGCCTCCGGCGGCAATGGTTCTGCCGGGCACATGGCCGGTGAGCTACTGAAAAACAAGGCGGGCATCGATATCGTTCACATTCCGTTTGCGGGCGCATCGCCGGCGCTCCTTTCGGTCATTTCGGGACAGACCGACCTCATCTTCGACAATCTGGCGAGCGCCGCCGCGAACATTCATGCCGGCAAGCTCATCGCGCTTGCCGTCACCACGGAAGAACGCACGCCGCTGCTTGCCGACGTCCCCACAATGAAGGAAGCCGGAGTTCCCGACTTCGACATTTATACGTGGTTCGGTCTGATGGTGCCGGGCTCAACGCCCGATGACATCGTCGATGAGCTCAACGCAGCCATCGTTCCGGTTCTGCGTGACCCGGCAACCGTAAAGAAATTCCAAAGCTTTGGCGCACTGCCTGCGCCTAACACGCCAGCCGAATTTTCCGCCATGGTTGAGCGTGAGGCCGAAAAGTACAAGATGCTCGTGAAGATTTCCGGCGCTCGCGTCGACTGATGTACTCCAATACGGTGTACAGAACGATGATCTTCTCGCCGTTCTGAAAATCTTCCCGAAGAAGGAGCCTGTTGACCCATCAACCGGCTCCTTTGGCTTTTTTGTTAATTCCGCTTCTGGCTTCACCCTAAGCAGCCCAAACGACTCCCTGCTTAGGCCAGCATTTTTATAATGCGCGCGGAAACAACCACACCCCAACCGTATCGACCTGCTGTTCACGTATCCGCGCCCCTGCAATGCGGTCTGCTGCTCAGCACGAAGAAATGGTTGCAACCGCAATGATTAAAAATCAAAAAGACTTCGCCGCAGGACTTTTTTACATCGCGATCGGCTTGTTCGGCGCGACAACACTCGGCGAAAATGAAATCGGCAGCCTCTCACGCATGGGCCCGGGCTACTTCCCGCTCATCATTTCGACTGGCATCATCCTCACCGGACTGGCCATCGCGGTTAAATCGCTTCTCCTCACGCCGGCGTTGCCCTCAGAAGGCCGAATTGAGCTCGGCAGACCGTTCTCAGGCCTGCTCATTCTCGGAAGTGTTGCGCTCTATGCCGCAACACTCCTGACACTTGGCTTCGTGCTCTCCATCAGCTTGATGGTGATTGCCGCCTCCTGTGCACACCCGCTCTTTCGCCTTCGAGACGCTGTTATTTCCGCGGTAATTCTTACGACGCTTTCAGCGCTGCTTTTCGTGGGCGGACTTGGACTGATCGTGCCGATGTGGCCGACGTTCTTCTGAGAGGAGGCACTTAGACATGGATCTTCTGAACCACCTCCTTATCGGCTTTGAGAACGCCGTCACCTGGACGAACCTGCTTTACTGCTTCGTCGGCGTGACTTTGGGTACGCTTGTCGGAGTACTGCCAGGCATGGGACCTGTGGCCACCGTGGCGATGCTCCTCCCCATCACGTATGCGCTTGACCCGTCCACAGCGCTCATCATGCTCGCAGGCATCTATTACGGTGCGCAGTACGGCGGCTCTACCACCGCCATTTTGGTCAACATCCCAGGCGAAGCTTCGGCAGTCGTGACGTGTCTGGACGGCCACCGCCTGGCGCTTGCCGGCCGCGCCGGCGCTGCGCTCGGCATCGCCGCCATCGGCAGCTTCATCGCCGGATGCTTTGCCACTGTGGTGATTGCCGCCTTTGCTGAACCCCTCACGCAAGTCGCTTTCCAATTCGGCCCCCGCGAATACTTCAGCCTGATGGTTCTGGGCCTGGTCGGCGCTGTTGTGCTTGCATCCGGCTCGCTTCTGAAAGCGGTCGGCATGATCCTGATCGGCATTCTGCTCGGCTGCGTCGGCATGGATGTCAATTCCGGAGCGCTCCGCTATGTCTTCGGCATTGACGAGCTGATGGACGGCTTTGACTTCGTCGCGCTCTCGATGGGCGTCTACGGTTTTGCTGAAATCATCCGCAATCTGGATGTGCTCGGAGACCGAGAAGCCAAGCCCGTTCCTGTGGGCCGCGTACTCCCGTCCAAAAATGACCTCAAAATTTCTGCCGGCCCGATTACCCGCGGCACACTGATCGGTTCATTCCTTGGCATTCTCCCGGGCGGCGGCGCACTGCTCTCTTCTTTTGCGTCCTACACCCTTGAAAAGAAGCTTGCCGGCGAAAAGGCCAATCCGCCCTTTGGACAAGGCAACATCCGCGGCGTAGCCGGCCCCGAATCGGCAAACAATGCCGGCGCACAAACGAGCTTCATTCCGATGCTCACGCTCGGCATTCCGTCTAATGCCGTGATGGCTCTGATGATCGGCGCTCTGATGCTCCACGACATTGCTCCGGGCCCGCAGGTAATGACCAACAACCCCTCACTCTTCTGGGGACTCATCGTTTCCATGTGGATCGGCAACGTCTTCCTCGTGATTCTCAATATCCCGCTGATCGGTCTTTGGGTGAGACTTCTGCGCGTACCGTATCGGCTGCTTTATCCGGCGATCCTCGTTTTCTGCGCGATCGGCGTCTATTCGATCAACAACAATCCCTTTGATATCTGGATCACTATCGGTTTTGGCATCTTCGGCTGGGTCGTCAATAAACTGGGTTGCGAATGCGCCCCGCTGATCCTTGGTTTCATTCTGGGCCCGATGCTCGAAGAGAATATGCGGCGGGCGCTGCTGCTCTCCCGCGGTGATCTCTCGACCTTCGTGACCGGCCCGATTTCGGGCAGTCTGCTCGCCGTCTCAGCCCTTCTCCTTCTCATCGTGATACTCCCGGCCGTGCGTTCGGGACGCGAAAAGGCATTTGCTGAAGAGGATTAGCGAGTGAGCCTCTGACGAGACCGCTTCCATAAAACTTTTGCATCGTCCGGTTCGCTGTTTTACGGCGAACCGGACGTTTTTTTTCTCCTGAGCGCTTCAGAACACCTTGCCGGCAAGCACCGTCCGCAGATGCTCCGTCCAACGGCGAGCCGCCTGCCAGTCGTCCTCCGAGGCGCCAAATGACTGAGCGGACTGGTTCCACCCCGAGAAAGCGAGCAGGTCACCGGCCTCGAGCGCCGGCAAGTGAACCCCGGGAAGCGTATCGGCCGCCACCAGGTGAAGCCCCATCCTTTTGGGGTCAAGCGTCGGGAAAGCCGCCTCCCAGCCGAGCATTGGAATGAGAATGCCTGCGCCCGACGATTCACGCTCATGACCCAAAATGACCGGCAGCGCAATGCCGCCTTGAGCGTCTGCCGATGAGTCCGATGCGCTCTGCTGCGGATTGGAAGCCAGAAGAACAGCCGTTTCTTCCGCCCAAAGTGTCTTTGAACGCCGGCGATCTCGCAGCCATAAAATCGGCCAGGCCGCAAAGAGCACCCAGAAAGGCGCCGTCAGCACCGCCGCGGCGATGAGGAGTCCCCCCGCGGGCATGCCGCGAAAGGATACAGCTGCGCCAAAGACAGCCCAAAGCCACCAAACAAGCCAGTAACGGCGGCGGCGGGCCGTACAAACCGGTGTTTCGACCTGACGGTCGACCAAGTCGAGCGTCGTTTCCTTCGAAGCAGATTGAGCAGTCATGCGTTTGAATTCCGATCAAATGGCGTCGCGGTCTGCCGTACGGCCTGCTCGGCACGAGCTTTCGATTCAGCAGAAAGCACTCGGGCGCGAAGCTGTCCGCAGCCGCCGTCAACGTCTTGCGCGGCGGAATCCCGCAGCGTCGCGACAATGCCGGCTGATTTCAAACGGCGTACGAGATGGGCAGCATGTTCGCGGTCAGGGCGGCTATAGACGCTCCCATCTACGGCGTTCACAGGAATGAAATTCACCATGGCGTAATGGCCGGTCAGCAGTTCAATCAACCGATTAACCTCTTCTTCACCGTCATTTACCCCCTGAATCAGCGTCCACTGGTACTGCGTCGGGTAGCCCGTCTTCCGCGCCCAAGCTTCCGCTGCCTCGGTGAGTGCCTTCACGGTCATTTTTGCTCCGCGGGGCAAAAGCGTTCGGCGCTTCGCATCATCGGTGGTATGGAGCGAAACGGCGAGTGCCGGACGAGCAGACATTCGGTTGAGCGCCTCAAATAGCCGTTCATCCCCCACCGTCGAGATCACCAGGTCTTTATGCCCGAATCCGCCGTAGAGCGCCAGAAACTCCACTGCTCGAAGAACATTGTCAAGGTTGTGTGACGGCTCGCCCATCCCCATGAAGACCACCTTTTTGGTCTCTGGACGCAAACGCCGAGCCAACGCGGCCTGCGCCGCAATCTCCATATCAGAGAGCTGCCGCACCAGACCACCCTTGCCTGTCATGCAGAAAACGCAGCCGACGGCGCACCCCATCTGAGTGGAAACGCAAACCCCTCGACGAGGCAGCAGCACCTCTTCAATGGTCTGACCGTCGGCTAGTGTCAGCAGCAGCCGTTCACTCTCGGGATCCGCTCCGGGATGGCGAGAGCGCACCGTCAGCACAGCGTCGAGTCGGCTGCGGATGTCCGCAAGGGCCGCCATAAGCGCCGCAGGCAGCCGAGCCGCCCGGCTGCGGGCAGGCTGCTCGGCTTCAGCGCCCAGCGCATCCGGCCATGCCGCACTCGCCGAACCCAGCCAAGCGCGGCAGATGCGGCGCAGATGCGCGGGCTTCGCTCCGAGTGCACCGAGGTGCGCTTCAAAAGCGGCCAGCGACGGGTACGCCAAGGGACTGCCCGAAGAGGGGTTGGAGCTGATCGACGCATCAGTGCGTTCTGTCTGAGTCATGAAGCTGCTGCTGGATACGAATGGGAGGCCGTGAAAGAAATGGCGCGTTGCTGCGACCATTTTTTTCAATGCGCGACACTATACGCAAACGACGCGTTTTATTCAGCTCGGGAGCAATTCCTCACGGCGAAATATAGCGGCAATGCCCGCCGCAATCGTTTCTTCTGTTTCAGGCGTAAAGGTCTTCCGAGGCATCGGCAAACCGAAGCAGAGCGCTTTCACCCAGCGCTGTGCGGTCACTCGCAAGCGCAGGTCAGTAATGCGGCGTACGGGTTCCGCGGGATGCGCCAGCACAGGCTCAAGCGCCTCTAAGACTTCGGGGAGATTGGCGGCATCAAGGAGTTGAGCGGAAACAAAGAAAAGAAGGAGCGGCCGACGCTTTTTTACTTCTTCGGCAAGCCGCGCCGCATCTGCGGCAGCTGCTTTCAGCACCCGTCGATCCAGCGGCCGATCGGCCTCCCAGTGCTGCGGCCAAGTGAAGATCGAAAAACGCGCAGCATCTTGCGCAACGGGGAATCCTGCACGTTCGAGCCACTTCAGCAGCTGCGGAACCTCCGGTCCCCGGTCAACCTGTCTTGCGGTGATGCGCCCGCGAGGGCGAGAAAGCTTTTGCCGCTCCAGCGCTTGCGCTGATGCATCTAGCCCAGGACTGAGCGTCGGTCCAAAACCGGGCGGAAAAACGAGAAGTACGCCGCCCTGCAGATTTTCCGGCGTATCGGCCGTTCCCGGTACATCAATCCGTTGAGAAAACTTAGCCTTTGACCTCATTGATCCCTCAAGGCGCATACGCATTACGCTGCGCCATCGTCCAAGGACTTGACTTGATCCTTCTTTCGCACTGGCGGCAGACGGCTTGCCAATTCATCGGTGAGGCCAAGCTCTGCAATCTTGCGGGTAAGTGTATTGCGCCCGAGCCCAAGGCGCTCGGCCGCCTCAATGCGGCGTCCGCGGGTCGCGCTCATGGCCGTGCGGATGAGCGTGCGCTCAAACTCGTGCGCCAGCGTTTCCCAAACCTGCGGCTCGCCCGCTTCCAGAATACGCTCCGCCTCGGCAGCCAAAAGCGCCTTCCAGTCACCATCCGCATCCGTCGATGAGGCGGCCTCTGAATGGGGTTTGGCACGAAGCGGCGCAGAATGCACCTGTGCGGAAGCCGCTGCCGGCGTTTCTGTCTTGAAGCCCTCTTCTGCAGGATTGCCAACGGCCCCCTGCGTATTGACCGCATTGAGCGCCTCCGGATGTGCGGCCGCCGCGGCTTCCTTATGACGAATTTCATAGGGAAGATCTTCCACACGGATTTCCTGAGCCGGCGCCATGACAAGAAGCCACCGGCAAAGGTTTTCGAGCTGACGAACATTCCCGGGGAACGGGAACGCACGGATGACATTCAATGCCTCTGGCGTCAGGGTTTTAGGCTCCACGCCGAGTTCCCGCGCACCGGCAGCGAGAAAATGCGCCGACAAGGGGGCAATGTCCTCAACTCGGTCACGCAGCGGCGGCAAGCGCAGACGGATGACGTTCAAGCGATGGTAGAGGTCCTCTCGAAACTGTCCGCTCTTGACGCGTTCTTCCAGATTCTGGTTCGTCGCCGCAATGACGCGGACATCGGCCTTAATGGGCTGGTGACCGCCTACGCGGTAAAAGTACCCGTTGGAGAGTACACGCAAAAGCCGAGTCTGCAGCTCCATCGGCATATCGCCGATTTCATCCAAAAAGAGCGTGCCGCCCTTGGCCTGCTCAAAGCGGCCCAGACGCGTGGCCACCGCGCCGGTGAACGCGCCTTTTTCGTGGCCGAACAATTCACTTTCGAGCAGTTCTCGAGGGATGGCCGCCATGTTGATCGCAATGTAAGGGGCGCGGCTGCGGCGGCTGTGCTTCCAAATGGCACGCGCAACGACCTCCTTGCCCGCTCCGGACTCTCCGGTGAGCAGCACGGTGACGTTGCTCTGCGAAAGCCGTCCGATGGCACGAAAAACTTCCTGCATGGCTGGCGCCTGACCAATCAGGTCAGGCACCGGTGCCGAGGGTTCTTCCATCGGCGAGGCTGCCGACGCCGCACCTTGTGCGGCCGCGCCTGCCTGACCGGCTGGTGCATGAAGACCGCGGCGGCGGGCGTCTTCCATGGCTCGGCTGATGAGTTCAACAGCCTTCAGCACATCAAAAGGCTTGGTCAAATATTCAAACGCACCGCCCTGAAAGGCGGAAACCGCACTTTCCAGATCAGAGAAGGCCGTCATGATAATGACCGGCAGTTCCGGCACGAGCTCCTTCACCTTCGTGAGGAGATCCACACCCGAGAGACCAGGCATACGAATGTCGGAAACCAAAACGAGGGGAAGCTCACCGCCCACGGTCTTCGCGGCCTCCAGCGCATTCAAAGCGTCCTGACCGCGCTCAAAGGTGCGGCAGCCAATGCCGGCACGCGCAAGCGCACGGTCAAGCACCCAGCGGATTGCCCGGTCATCATCAATCACCCAAACGGGTTCGCGGCCGGCATCATGTGCGCCGCGGAGCTCCCGCAGAGGCGGCTTGCCTGTGCTGCCGCCCGCTGCCGGTTGAGTTGTGCCGTAGTCCGAGGTGCCGTAAAGGTCGTCCACCATGATTTGTTCTTCCAATGTTTGTCGTCAGCGTTTCAGAGCGTCTTTAAAAGCGATTCGCTACGCACCTTTGCCGTTCTTTGCTTCTCTGTTTTCACGCGCTTCACGGCCTTCAAGCGGCAGCAGTACCGTGAAGTCCGTCCGGCCGGGACGGCTTTCGAGCGTAATGCTTCCGCCGGCTTCCTCCACAAAGGTCTTTACCAATGCGAGTCCGAGGCCCGAGCCCTCCGCACGGCCGGTCACCAACGGGAAAAAGATGCGCTCCTTCAAGTGCTCTGGCACCCCAGGACCGTTGTCGACGACATCAATGCGCAGTGCCGTACGGGTGCGGGTCCCTGCGAGCATCACATCGCGCGCAATGCGTGTTTTAAAAATAATGACAGCCGTCCCGTGAGCGCGACCTTCCGTCATGGCCTCTGCGGCGTTCCGCGCAAGGTTCAGAAAGACCTGTGTAAAACGGCCGCGGTCACCGAAAACGGCCGGCGCAGAAATGTCGTAATCTCGCTCAATCGTGAGCCCTTGGGCAAATTCAAGGCCGATAAGGCTGCGAACATGTTCGAGCACTTCATGAATATTGACCGGGCCGGCTGCTGCCGGCGCCCGATAAGGCATGAGGAGTCGGTCAACCAGCTCCTGCAGTCTTGCCGCTTCTTCCAGGATGACGTTCGTGCATTCACGGTCTTCGTCACGCACGAGTTCGCTCTCAAGCAGCTGCGCCGCACCTCGGATGCCGCCCAAGGGATTCTTAATTTCGTGCGCTAAATTGCGCAGGAGCTCGCTGTTGGCGGCACGCCCCGCCTCTGCAATCGCATCGCGCTCAGCTCGTAACGCGTCATCAAGATCAACCACTTCCAGAAGCGCCGTCGTGCCCGACGGGGCATTCGAAGGCTTAGGCGAAAGCGACGAAAAAGAGGCTCGCACCCGCACGGACGGAAGAAGCCCCCGCAGAAACTCCACCGCCGGAAGCATGAAGGATGCTGCTTCAACGGCTCCCGGGGCAGCCGCACGCCGTCGAAACCAGCCGGCCGCTTCGGGGAGAAACTCCGCTACATCTACGCCTGACAATGCTCTGCGCGTACGACCGATAAGCGTCTCCGCCGCCGCGTTGGCCGACGTAATGCGGCCTTCGTCATCGAGCAGAAACACTGCTTCGGCGAGCGCATCGAAGAGATCAAAGCTGGTGCCGACGGCATCCGTCAGGCTTTCCTTCTCAGTCAATTGCAAAAACTCCTCTCAAAGCAGGCAGGCGGAGCATTGAAGCTCATCAGGTCCTATTTATGAAAAAAGGGAACAGTGCACGCACCGTTCCCTTCATTTCGACCATGGCCGTCAAACAATCGATCAGCATTGTCCGGACGGCCGGATCCCATTTTGACTGCTGCCCCGAACGGATGAGGGTTCGGAGCCGCAGAGGCTGAAAGGGATTAGTGCGAGTAGTAGAGATCGAAATCAAGCGCCGTCACGGCCATTTCAGCGCGAAGCACGTCCTTACGCTTTTCGGCGATCCAGGCGTCGATCAGGTCGTCGGTGAAGACGCCGCCGCGGGTGAGGAACTCACGGTCACGGTCAAGACTGTCAAGCGCAACCTCGAGGTTCGGCGCAACGGTCGGGATCTTGGCGTTTTCTTCGGGCGGCAGATCGTAGAGGTTCTTGTCAGCGGCTTCGCCCGGGTGGATCTTGTTCTGAATACCATCCAAACCAGCCATCAGCAAAGCCGAGAAGCCGAGGTAAGAGTTGCAGAGCGGATCCGGGAAGCGCACTTCGATACGGCGTGCCTTCGGGCTGTTGACGAACGGAATACGGATCGAGGCCGAGCGATTGCGCGACGAGTAGGCAAGCTTCACCGGCGCTTCAAAGCCCGGAACCAGACGCTTATAGGAGTTGATGCCGGGGTTCGTAATAGCATTAAGCGCACGAGCGTGCTTGATCACGCCGCCGATGTAATAGAGCGCCATTTCAGAGAGCCCGGCGTAGCCATTGCCCGAGAAGAGGTTCTGACCGTCCTTCCAGATGGACTGGTGGACATGCATGCCCGAACCATTGTCGCCTTCGATAGGCTTCGGCATGAAGGTGGCGGTCTTGCCGTAAGCAGCCGCTACGTTCCACACCGTGTATTTGAGAATCTGCGTCCAGTCGGCGCGCTGCACGAGGGTGCTGAAGCGCGTGCCGATTTCGCACTGGCCGGCGCCGCCCACTTCGTGGTGATGAATTTCAACGGGCACACCCTGCTGCTCAAGGAGCGTGCACATTTCGCTGCGCATGTCGGTCAGACTGTCGCAGGGCGGAACAGGGAAGTAGCCCCCCTTGGCGCGGTTGCGGTGACCAAGATTGCCGCCTTCAAAATCAAGACCGGACGACCAGGGCGCTTCTTCCGAACCAATCTTGAAGAAGGAGGAGCCGGACTGATGATCCCACTGGATGGAATCAAAAATGAAGAATTCGGGTTCCGGGCCAAAATAAGCCGTGTCGCCGATACCGGTTGACTTCAAATAGGCTTCAGCACGGTGGGCGAGCGAACGCGGATCACGTTCATAGCCTTTGCCGGTCGTCGGTTCAAGCACATCGCAGTTGAGCACGAGCGTATTGGCCTCACGGAACGGATCCATGCGGGCAGTGCTCGGATCCGGCTGCAGCAGCATGTCGGACGATTCAATGCCGCGCCAGCCGACGAAGGAAGAACCGTCGAAGGGCTGACCAAGTTCAAACGTGTCTTCATCGATCTTATCGGCCGGAATTGTCAGATGCATTTCCTTGCCGAGCAGATCGGTGACGCGCAAGTCCACGTACTTGCAGTCGTTGTCCTTGATCATCTGCAGTACATCAGCAGCGGACGTCATATTCATCTCTCCTACTTCGACGGCGGTTCGATTCTGGAACCTTCCAGACCAACGGGTTCCGCCGCGGTTCCCTTGCGGGGTAAAAACTGAATGGGGGAAGCCCCTCTAAAGCGGCCCGCCGGAGGCACTCTCCGACGCAGCTGCCTTGAAGAAGGCGTACTCGTATGAGAAGCAAGGTCCGTGCCAAACGCTGAACATGCCAAACAATGCGACGGCGCAAATACCCGAAAACCGCACCGTTGACGTATTTGCGGGATTCCCCGAATGATTCGTGAAACCCCTGACCTGCCATTTCATTGCCAGGCATCTCAACTTTGGGGCGCAATACCTTCCGACCTTCGGCATTATGCCTTGAAGCTCAGTCATTGCGCACCAATAAAGTGCATGCCAGGCGCAATGCGCACCAAAGTTGTTCCCGTCAGTGCCTTCCGGTGCAGTCCCATGCACAACGTTATGCACGTCTAAGCTCGAAAAAGCCCGGCTGATGCGGCTGCAGAGGAACGAGGGCGGCTCCAAAATTCAAAAGCTGCGCCAAAGTTGTGCATGGCCAAGAAGAACTCTGTGCGGGCTGCTTATAGAAAAGCTTCCTGAACATCCGACAGGAAATCCAGGCCCCTGCGCGTCGGCGCAATGCGGTCGGGATCCGCCGAAAGCAGACCGTCACGGCGCAAGCGTTCGAGCTGCGGCAGGATGGACTCAAGCGGCATCCCTGAGCGCTCCGCATAAAACGAAGCCGGCACGCCGTTAAGCAGTCGGAGGGCATTGAGCATAAATTCGAAAGGACGATCCTCGGGCGGCACGAAATGACTTTCTTCCGCGCCGCTCCCCGTCGCCTCGAGAGCCTCAAGCCATTTCCGCGGATTAGCCCGCCGAGCCTCTCGAAGGATGCTGAAGCCTTCCGCATTCACAACGGAAAGTTTGCCGTGGGCGCCCGGCCCCGCCGCGAGATAATCGCCGAACATCCAATAATTCAAATTGTGCCGGCACTGACGGCCGGGCCGCGCGTAGCCTGATACCTCATAGCGTGTATAACCCGCCTGCGCCAGTAAAGCTTCCACGACATCACCCATTTCTGCCGTTTCATCAAGATCAGGCAAATCTTCCGGCAGGCGTTTTTCAAAGGCAGTGCCGGGTTCAATCGTGAGCTGATAGCAGGAGAGATGCGTCGCTCCTGAGGACAATGCTTCTGCCAGTTCCATCTGCAGATCCGCTATTGATTCTCCCGGGAGCGCGTACATCAGGTCGAGATTGAAGTTTTCAAACGACTGTCGCGCCATATCAATGGCTGCACGCGCATCGTCAGCAGTATGAATCCGCCCCAAGCGCTGGAGTTTCTCGTCGCTGAAACTTTGCACGCCGATGGAAAGACGATTCACCCCTGCGGCACGAAAGGCTTTGAATTTCTCGCTTTCTGCCGTACCGGGATTCGCTTCCATCGTGATCTCGCAGTCTTCGGTCAGTCGAAAGCGGCTGCGGATGCCAGTTAAGAGCTGCTCAACCGTTTCTCCCGACATCAGAGAGGGAGTTCCGCCCCCCACGAAGATCGAAACAATCGGACGATCAGCAATCTCCGGCGCTTGACGACACCAAGCCTCCAGATCCTGCAGTACGCCCGCCGCATATGCCGACTCAAAAGCCAATCGATCCGCTGTAGAAGCCGGCAGACGGTGTGAATTGAAGTCGCAGTACGGACACTTACGAACGCACCAAGGCCAGTGCAGATAAATGGAGAGCGGCGGCATGACCGGCGGACTGATTAAGGGCGTTTCTGCGCTCACGCCGCACCCCAGCCCCAGCGTTCCTTCAGCAGCTGAGCCATCTTCACGAGTGCTTTGCCGCGGTGACTGGAAGCATTTTTGGCTTCTGGCGAAAGTTCTGCTGCCGTTGCGCCGGCTTCAGGCAAATAAAAATAGGGGTCGTACCCAAAGCCGCCGCTGCCCTTGGGCGCTTCAGCAATCACGCCCTCCCAGGTGCCTTCAGCAATGAGGGGCTCTGGGTCGTCGGGCGACCGAACAGCAACCAGCACGCAGACATAATGCCCCTGGCGGTTCTTAACGCCATGCAGTTTTTCCATCAACAGGCGGTTGTTGTCTTCGTCTGTAGCATCTTCGCCCGCAAAGCGGGCGGAATAGACGCCCGGCGCACCGCCCAATGCATCCACGCACAGCCCCGAATCGTCAGCCATCGCCGGACGTCCGGTTTCTTTCGCGGCATGCCGAGCCTTGGCCAGACAGTTTTCAATAAAGGTGTGAAAGGGCTCCGGGCAAGGCTTTACGCCGAAGGTCTTTTGGCTTTCTACGTGCACATTGAGGTGCGAGAACATCGCTTGAAATTCGCGGATCTTGCCGGCATTGCCGGAGGCAAGCACAAGAATAGGATCGTTTTTCGTCATGATTTTTTTACTGCTTTGCTTCTGCCTTTTCCGTCAGGGCCTTGCGCTGAAAAGCAGCCAATTCGGCATTCCCTTTTTTTGCCAGCGCAAGAAGTTTGGCGAGGTCACCTTCAGAGAACGGATCTCCCTCGGCAGTGCCTTGAATTTCGACATACTTTCCGGCACTTGTCATGACGACATTCATATCCGTGTCGGATGCACTGTCCTCAGCGTAATTCAGGTCCAGCACCGGTTCGCCGGACCACATGCCTACGGATACCGCGCTCACCTGTGCGAGGATGGGATCCTCAGAGATCACGCCCTTGGCGAGCATCCAATCCACGGCATCGCGAAGAGCAATCCAGGCGCCTGTAATCGAAGCGCAGCGCGTTCCGCCGTCGGCCTGCAGCACATCGCAGTCGATCTGAATCGTATGTTCGCCGAGCTTTTTGCGGTCCACAACGGCGCGCAGACTCCGGCCAATCAAGCGCTGAATCTCCTGCGTGCGCCCCGTCTGTTTGCCGCGGGCCGCCTCACGGTCGGTGCGGGTACCGGTGGAGCGAGGCAGCAACCCATATTCAGCCGTCACCCAGCCTTCGCCTTTGCCGCGAAGGAAATTCGGCACGCCGACCGTCACACTGGCGGTACAGAGCACATGCGTATCACCCGCACACATGAGAACGCTGCCTTCAGCATATTTGGTGAAGCGCCGAGTGATTTCAACCGGGCGGAGCGCATCAACTGCACGACCGTCGGGGCGCGGAACGAAAGCTTCTTTGGGTGTAGTCATCATCTTTTCAAGCATAAGTGCATTTGACGCACTGATCTGCGCATCAATATTCATCATCTTGCGAAGCGTCATTATCGTCGAACGGCGAACACTGTATCCGCAGGACTATGCGCCCTGCTTTCGCTCGGATTCTGTTTCTGACAAACCTAAAGATGCTTGAAAGCTTCAATCCCGCCGGCCGGCGCTCTACAATTCGCAAACCTTGAAGTTAAGTCAGCTTCACTCATTTTGGGTGGATGCAGCCCCCTCCACCCTCCGCTATTCTGAAGGAGCAAAAGTTTCCATGCCTTCAATTGCCAGCATGACGGGCTATTTCGCCGCGGACGGGATGACGCCCGCCGGTACCGTCACCGTTGAATGCCGTTCCGTCAACTCCCGCTTTCTAGATCTCACGCTTCGTCTTGACGACACACTGCGCTTTGCCGAACCCGCTATTCGCGAGCGTCTGCAAAAGCGCCTCACGCGCGGCAAAGTTGAAGTCCGCATGTCGCTGTCAGCCGATGAATCGGCGCTGCCGGCTCAAATTAATGAAAGTGCGCTGAAGCGCCTCCTTGAGCTGCAGTCTGCCGTGCTGCGTCATTCTCCTGAAGCGGCAGAACTTTCGGTTTCAGAAATCCTTGAAATGCCGGGTATCGCCCATACCGCTCAAACGGATAAGGACGAACTGCTGCAGGCAGTTCTTGCCGTGCTCGACAAGACCCTGGACGGCTTCATCGCCGCCCGTGAACGTGAAGGCGCTGCGCTCGCCAAGGTCATCAATGGCTATATGGACAAAATGACGTCCGTCGTTGAAGAAGTCCGTGCGGCTATTCCGCAGATCCTTGCCCAGCTGCAGGCCAAACTCGCCGCACGCCTTGAAGACGCGTTGTCTCAGACGCTCACTCAGCAGGGAACGCTGACGAAGGAAGAAATTACCGAACGGATCCGCCAGGAAGTCACGCTCTACGCCATGCGCATGGACGTTGACGAAGAGATGAACCGCTTGACCACTCATATTGCTGAAGTTCGTCGTCTGCTGGCCGCTGGCGGCGCTGTCGGACGCAAACTGGACTTCATGGCGCAGGAAATGAACCGCGAAGCCAATACGCTGGGCTCCAAAGCTGCTGCCATTGAAATGACGCAGGCTTCGCTCTCACTCAAGATCACCATTGATCAGATGCGCGAACAAATTCAGAATTTGGAATAAGGAAGGACGACCATGCCTGAAGTGAGCATTAGTGAACATGCCCGCAAAACCCGCCATCCCGGACGACTCTTTCTCGTGACGGCACCCTCTGGTGCCGGCAAGTCGTCACTCGTCAATGCGCTTCTCGCTCGTCAGCCTAACATCAAGCTTTCAATTTCCAATACCACGCGCGACCCGCGGCCCGGGGAAGTGAACGGCCGCGAATACCACTTTGTCACCGAAGACATGTTCCTCGAGATGAAGTCGCGCGGTGAATTCCTCGAAAGCGCATACGTCCATGGGCACTACTACGGCACGAGCCGCCCCTGGATCGAGTCCCAAATGGCTCGGGGCAATGACGTGCTCCTTGAAATCGATTGGCAAGGCGCTCGTCAGGTGCGCGAAAAATTTGAAGGGACCGTCGGCATCTTCATCCTGCCGCCCTCGATTGAGGCGCTTGAATGGCGGCTGCACCATCGCGGCACCGATTCTCCCCAGACGATTACACGTCGTCTGATGGGCGCAGGCGCCGAGATTGCACATGCTCCAGAATTCGAGTACGTTATAATTAATGAAGAATTTGATACGGCTCTGGCGCAGCTCGAAGCTATCGTAACAGCGAGCCGCCTCACTTATGAACAGCAGGCGCTTCGTCACCGCGACCAATTCGCCAATCTCGGCGTTCCGGTCTAATTTCCTGACGATTGAACCTGCCGCTCTTCAAACGAGCAGCATTCTCTTAAAAAATTTCTTTTACTGGGAGCGCATTCTCACTATAGAGGAGCGCTCTTCATTTTCCGCTCAAGATAAAAATGGCCCGCATTACTGTTGAAGACTGCCTGAAGAAAATCCCCAACCGCTTCCAGATGGTTTTAGTTGCCGCCTACCGCGCACGTCAGCTCTCTCAGGGCTATGCGCCGAAGATCGATGCCAAGGACAAGCCCGGCGTTATCGCACTGCGCGAGATCGCCGACGGATTGATCGGTACGGACATGCTTAAGAACGTCCGCTGATCCTCTCTAGGCGCGCTTCAGGACGGCCGGAAAGCCTCTCTGCTAAGGGGAGACGCCGGCCGTTTGTCGTCTCTTGGAAAAATAACTGCGTCCCTATAAAGATGAATACGCGACATTTCGCTGCAATCGCGCCACAATGGTAGGCAGATAAAAGAACTGGAATCAGAGCAATGGCCCTCGACAACCTTCCTGCTTTTCCCGACGACATGTACGACACCGCTCATGATGGTGCCGTTCCGCAGCCCGTCACACCGCGTAAGCCCATTTCGCCCTTCAGCTTCACGAAGCATCTTACGCGTACGCCCGTGCCGGTAGCCGTCGTTCCGGAAGATCTGCCCGACGCGGACCTGCCGCTCTTCACGCCGCAGCCTCCCGTTGGTGTCGTGACTGCTCAAGCATTGGTTGATACTTGCCGCAGCTATCTTTCACATGCCGACGTTGAAAAAATCCGCGAAGCCTACCGCTACGCCGACAACGCTCATTTGGGACAATTCCGCAAATCCGGAGAGCCCTATATCACGCACCCGATTGCCGTGGCTTCCATTTTGGCGTCTTGGCGCATGGATGCCGAAACGATTGAAGCGGGCCTGATGCACGACGTGCTTGAAGACACCGGCACCAGCAAGCGGGAAATGGCCGAAAAATTCGGCATTGAAGTGGCTGAACTCGTCGACGGCGTCTCCAAGCTCGATAAGCTCCGCTTTTCTTCAAACGAAATTGCTCAGGCCGAAAGCTTCCGCAAGATGCTGCTGGCCATGGCCCGCGACGTTCGGGTGATTCTCGTAAAACTCGCTGACCGCATCCACAATATGCGTACGCTTGGCGTCATGCGCCCTGAAAAACGCGCCCGCATTGCTCGCGAAACGCTCGATATCTATGTGCCTATCGCACATCGTTTAGGGCTCAACAATGTGTTCCGCGAACTGCAGGAACTTTCGTTCGCCAACCGCTACCCCTTCCGCTACAAAGTTCTCTACGCCAATGTTCTGAAAACGCGTCAGGCTCGCCGCGAATTCCTCGAAAAGATGATGGAGGACACCCGTACTGCACTTCTCAAAGCCGGCATTCCTTGTCGAATCCTTGGTCGTGACAAAACCATTTACGGCATCTACAACAAGATGCGTGAAAAGCACCAATCCTTTTCGGACGCGCTCGACATTTACGGCTTCCGACTCGTCGTGAAAAATCTTGACGACTGCTATCTCTCGCTCGGAGCCCTTCATCGACGTTTCAAACCCGTTCATTCGCGTTTTAAGGACTTTATTGCTATCCCTAAGTCGAACGGCTACCAAAGTCTGCACACGACAGTGATTGGTCCTGACGGCACGCCGGTTGAGTTTCAGATACGAACAGAGGAAATGCACCGTATCGACGAAAACGGCATTCTCGTTCATTGGCTCTACAGCAGCAGCGAAGACACTTCTGACTTGCAGTCAAGAACAGCTGCGTGGCTTCAGAACTTGCTTGAAATCCAGCGCACCAGCACGGACAGCACAGAGTTTCTTGAAAACATCAAAGTCGACCTCTTCCCCAACCGCATTTACGTCTTCACCCCGAAGGGCAAGATTATTTCGCTTCCCAAGGGATCTACAGCCATCGACTTCGCCTACGAGATTCATACCGACGTGGGCAACCATACTCAGGCCGTTCGCATCAACGGCGAAGCCAAACAGCTTTCAACTGCGCTTCGTAACGGCGACCTTGTTCAAGTTGAAACCTCTCCGGATGCGCACCCATCCCCTGAATGGCTCGAATACGTGCATTCCGGCCGTGCCCGCGCGGAAATTCGTCAATATCTGCGCAGCTGTCAATTCGATGAATCCACGAAACTCGGCCGTCTAGCACTCGAAGCCCTTGCCAACGAACAAAAGATTGACTTCACTACCATTCCGATTTCGATCGAGGAGAAACTTCTCAAGGAATTTGGTGCCGACAGCCTTGCTTCGCTATACGCCATGATCGGGCTCGGCAAGGCTCTCCCTGCCGCGGTTCTTCATCGACTGCGTTCGCTTATGCGCGAGGAGAATCTGGATTCCTCCGGAGAGGAACTCCCTGCCGTCATCATTAACGGCAACGAAGGTATCGCCCAGCATCTGGCGGTTTGCTGCCATCCGATTCCCGGTGACGACATCACGGGCTACAACCGCCCGGGACTTGGACTCACAGTACACCGTGAGGACTGCCCGCATGCCGCCCGCGGCAAGCAAGCGGACCCCAACCGCTGGATGCATCTGGAATGGGGACCAACGAAGCAGGGAGCCCACTTCTCAGTTCCGCTTGAAGTTCGTGTGAAGGACGCACACGCCGGCCTTGCGACTGTCGCCGCTGCCGTGTCCGAGGCTAATTCGAGCATCACTGCGGTAACGCTCGATGACTCTCAAGGCGAGCACATCGTGCATGTAACGGTTTTAGTGCGCGATAAAAATCACCTCATTCATGTCATGCGCACGATTCGTCAAAATGACGTTGTTATCAAGGTCAAACGCAGTCTTGAGGAAGGCGTTTCTACCAAAAAGAAAATCAATTAAACCGGTCTCAAGAACCACCGCGCCTTGAACAGCGACTCTAACAAGAAGGGACGATTTTGAAGCTTAAAATCGTCCCTTCTTCATTGGCCTTTTGTGCCGACTTTACGGTACCGGCTACTGGTCGGTATAGGTAACTTCAAGAATTTCCAACGTATCTACGCCGGCTGGATGTGTGCTTGTAGCCGGTGTCGGGAGCTTCACTTCGTCGCCTTCATGACGACGAAGGAATACACGCGCAATGGGACTAATCCAACTCACATCGCCGTGTTCTGCATCTGCTTTATGGGCTCCAACGATAAGGAACTGAAGTAGCAACAGTAAAGTCAGAATATAAAATATCGCACATTAGAAAACATTATTCGCGCACAAATGACAAACACTGTTTTCTAAGATTATCACTATATATCTTATAATCTGCTTTATTTAATACCTTACCTTCTCTATCAATAGAAATACTATATTTACCACCATCCGTCCAAATATAATTAAGTAATTCAGCGAGACCCTCAAATCTCTGTTGATCATAAGGACAAACTAAAATTACTGGAGTCCCCAACCCCAAACACGGCAAAGCGGCATGAATTCTCGACGTAATAACTAATTTAGCATTTGCATATCTTTGCAGTAATGCTTTTGCCAGTTCGAATCTTTCACGATGTGGCACACTTAATTGACATTCATGTGTAACGTATGAAATTGCTTCTTGTGCGTAATAATTACGAAGTAAAGCATTAATACGATTAATAGATCTATTTTTATTTATAAACCTATCAATCGGGAAAATCTTACTATAGAAGTCATTCGAACAATCAGAAAAGATTACCCCACTTCTATCTCTTCCGTCAGAATAATCTTTTCTTTGCAGAGTTGTTGTTAAACATGAAGAAAAGAAACATGCAATACCATTTGATTGTAAAAATCTTTGTGTCGCAAAGTCCCTGCATCCTATAGGACTTTTTTGTGATGCAACTTTTAGTTTATCAAGCACATTATGAAACTCATTAGCGTTATCTGTATTATTAATATGTACAGACGTTAAGAGTGGCTCCAAACAATCCGACCACTGATGGCAACCATCGAACAAATAGTACCATCCATTTGCTATCAATTTGCATTTAAATTCATTACGAAAACCACTTAACCCATCGCGATCAACAAAAAAGTCAACATTTGGAAAATATTGCCTCGCTGCCAATGACTGAATATAGTCCCCAAGATTACAGGTCGTAGGCTTATATCTTCCGAAATGGTTATATTCATAGATAAAATTTGCATATTTCATGATAAAGCTCTGCAATATGTTGTGATTACATCAAAGAAATGTAATCACAGTAAACTCTATCATTATTAATGTATTTATATAGTATACAACAAAAGATCCTGACCACTAGAACTTAAACAGGATTGATTTAAATCAAAGTATAGTAAGCCTCTAAACATCTGATTTCTTGGTTCTCATTGAGCATACTGATGAGTTCCCGATATGCAGCTTGTTAAATCGCCAAAGTTTGCTCAATAATGCTTGACGACTGTTATTTGAAACCACATCAACAGTCGATACAGAAAAATAAAGTCGACAACGATAGCATCAAAGTCAATATTCCAACTTTGACTCTATCGCATGATAAAAAAGACTGAGCCAGACCCAAAAAGACAATCTTTAAACTGAAAAAATTGGGCCCTCAATATTTTATTCAGCGCAATCTTTATGGTATCGGTTGCCGGTTGGTATAGATAACTTCAAGAATTTCCAACGTATCAACACCGGCTGGATGCGTGCTTGTAGCCGGCGTCGGGAGCTTCACTTCGTCGCCTTCATGACGACGAAGGAATACACGCGCAATGGGACTAATCCAACTCACATCGCCGTGCTCGGCATCTGCTTCATCGATGCCAACAATGCGAATCTTGCGCTCTTCACCGCGCTGATTGCAGTAAAGAACCGTAGCGCCAAAAAAGACTTGATCCGTTTCTGGATGAGCCGCAGGATCAACAACCTCAGCTGACTCAATACGTTTATTCAAAAAGCGAATGCGGCGATCAATCTCACGCAGTCGTTTTTTGCCGTACAGATAATCACCGTTTTCGCTGCGATCACCGTTGCTGGCCGCCCAAGCTACAACATTCACAACATCAGGACGCTCAACATTCACTAGATGCTCACGTTCATCAAGTAAGCGGCGATAGCAAGCCGGCGTCATGTAATTCTTAGTATTGGGGGGGAGTCCCGGAAGTTTCACTTCTTCATCATCACTATCAGCCATGATGCATCCTTTACAGCTTTAGGAGCACTGATACTCAATACCCCCACACTCTACTTCACTAGAGAATCTTCAAAATTATTGTCCGTTGCATTCAGAAACAGCAAATATGTCGGTTTCAAGACTGCATAACGACAAAACCGGAAGGTCCCAAGGAACCTTCCGGTTGAAATTCTGGTGGTGGAGAGGAGGAGGATCGAACTCCCGACCTCTGCATTGCGAACGCAGCGCTCTCCCAGCTGAGCTACCCCCCCGCCAGAGGAGTGAAATTATGCCTCTCACCTAAATACTTCGCAAGAGAGCTCATCAGGTCATCCCGTATATGCGGTATATCACAACTCAGATCGGTTTTTTGCGCATTTAGCAAAGGGAAGTCCGTCTTCCCTCATCACAGATTCGGCAGTTGCATGCGCCATAATGTTGCACATGCAGAAGATTGATTTTCACTTCAATGTCCCCAATCGCCTACGGTATGCGTGTCTTGTTGCGCGTACTGTCTATAAGCGTGGACTCACACTCGCGATGTGGTCGTCGGAGACGAAAAAACTCACAGAGCTCGACGAGCTGCTGTGGCGGTTTGACGATCTCGCATTTCTTCCGCATGTTTTCGCTGATGATCGTCACGCGGCTGAAACGCCCATTATTCTTTCAACCCAACTGCCTCAGCTCACCGGCGACGTACTTGTGCTGCTTGACGACGCACTGCCCACTGATTGGCAGAAAGAATTTGGACGTTTTTCACGCATCATTGATGTTGTGAGCACTGAACCCACCGAACTCAAACTTTCGCGCGATCGTTGGCGTGCCTATAAAGCGGCGGGGGTGGAACTTGCTGCCTATGACCGCCGCAAATAATCCGCTGCCGCCCCATTTTGAAGGACATCATTCATGAACCGTCAGGAACCTGTTATCGATTCACGGTTTCTTAAATGCCGCACGCTGAAGGATCGCGTGGATCTTCCTTGGGAAACTGTCGAAAACTTAACGAAACAGACGCAGACACCAATCCCTACGCAGGTGCATGTTCAGTCGCAGCCCGCTGCTGAAATTGAGCCTCAGCCATTCGAGCCTCAGCCTTTGATTCTGACTGAAGCGGAAAAGAAAGCGCTTATTGCCCGTCTTGCACCAGCAGTAGAAGCCGCACTTCGAGAAAACTTGAAGAATACGGTTGAGATGGCAGCCGAAAATGCAGTAACCCGGATCAAAGCAGATCTCGAACGTTCCGTAGCATCAACCATTCAGCAGGCCGTCGCCGCAGAAGTCCAAAAACTCGACCTCTCTGACATCATCAAGCGCTGAATCATTTTCGAATGCAGAAGCCCGTTGACTCAAGTCAGCAGTTGTTCGTGAGAAAATGGCGAAATGCTTTGAATTTACGCAGAGGACGGTCGTCTGACCTGCCTCTGCTTTTGATTTTTCCTTGCGCGCTCTTGGTATGACCCCCAGCGATCGCGCGAAACCCTCTTTGTTAGTCGACAACTCACCATGACGGATAAAGAAACGCAGGAACTCGCCAAGAGTTTTGAACCCAATGAAATTGAAGCGCGCTGGTACCCTGCCTGGGAAAAGAGCGGCTGCTTCAAAGCCGGCCTTGATCCGAAAAAGCCTGCTTTTTCCATTCAGCTCCCCCCGCCCAACATTACAGGCATCCTGCACATGGGCCATGCCTTTAATCAGACCGTAATGGATACGCTTACCCGCTATCACCGCATGGCGGGCTACAACACAATGTGGCTGCCGGGCACAGATCATGCCGGCATTGCCACGCAGATCGTTGTAGAGCGCAAGCTTGAAAAGGAAGGCATCTCCCGTCGAGACATGAAGCGTGAAGACTTCATTGCGAAAATCTGGGAATGGCAGAAGTTCTCCGGCGGCACGATTCTGGAACAGATGCGCCGTATGGGTGACAGCGTGGATTGGGATCGCCTTTACTTCACGATGAACCCGAAGCTCTCGAAGGTTGTCATTGAAACTTTCGTGAAGCTTTACGAAGAAGGTCTCATCTACCGCGGCAAGCGCCTGGTCAACTGGGATCCGAAACTCCAGAGCGCAGTTTCTGACCTTGAAGTTGAAAGCGAAGAAGCTGACGGTCATCTTTGGGAAATTCGCTATCCCGGTGCTGATGGCTCAGAAGGCGTCATCGTTGCAACGACCCGTCCGGAGACGCTGTTTGGCGACCAAGCCGTTGCGGTTCATCCCGAAGACAAACGCTACAAGTCGCTTGTCGGCAAGATGCTGAAACTCCCGCTCACTGATCGTGAAATTCCTGTCATTGCGGACGAATACGTTGATCGTGAGTTTGGATCGGGCTGCGTGAAGATCACGCCGGCCCATGACTTCAACGACTTTGAAGTCGGCCGCCGCCACAATCTCGCCATGCTCAATGTTCTGACGAAGACTGCCCGTATGAACGAGAATGTACCGGTGAAGTATCAGGGCATGGATCGCTACGAATGCCGCAAGGCTGCAGTTGAGGATCTCAAAGCTGCAGGTCTGCTTGTCGCCGTGAAACCCATCAAACACATGGTGCCTCGTGTTTCTCGTACCGGTGAGATCGTCGAACCGATGCTCTCCGAGCAGTGGTACATGGCGATGAGTAAGCCCGCTCCAGAAGGCTCCCTCTATCCGGGCAAGTCAATCGCTGAAGTGGGACTTGATGCAGTTGAATCCGGCGAAGTAAATATCTTCCCGGCTGAATGGCGCGGCGTCTACCGTCAGTGGCTCGAAAATATTCAAGACTGGTGCCTCTCTCGTCAGCTCTGGTGGGGTCATCAGATCCCTGCCTGGTATGACGAAGCTGGCCGAGTCTATGTTGCGCGTACAGAAGAAGAAGCCCAGAAGCAGGCAGGCGAAGGTGTAAAACTTACGCGCGACGAAGATGTGCTCGACACGTGGTTCTCGTCCGCCCTTGTCCCCTTCTCGACTCTTGGCTGGCCCCATCCCGAAGGCGACGAGAAAACCGCCTACGACCTCTATCTGCCGAGCACCGTGCTTGTAACCGGCTATGACATTCTCTTCTTCTGGGTAGCCCGCATGGTGATGATGACGCGTCACTTCACGGGTCGGGTTCCCTTCAAGAATGTCTACATTCACGGCCTCGTGCGCGACGCAGAAGGGAAGAAGATGTCTAAGAGCGAAGGCAACACGCTTGATCCGCTCGACATCATCCAAGGCATTGACCTTGAGCACCTCATTGAGAAAAACACCCGCGGTCTGCGCCAGCCCGAAAAAGCTCCGATCGTTGAAGCCAAGCTCCGCAAGAACTATCCGAACGGGATTGCTGCCCATGGCGCTGACGCCCTTCGCTTCACCATGGCGGCGTATGCGACGCTCGGCCGCAACGTCAACTTCGATTTGAAGCGAGCTGAGGGCTACCGCAATTTCTGCACTAAGCTTTGGAACGCCACGCGCTTTGTACTGATGAACGTTGAAGGAAAGGACTGCGGTGTCGGCGCTACGGCGAACGAACCCATGCAGTTCTCCTTTGTCGACAAGTGGATCATCAGCGAATTCGAACGCACGGTGAAGGAAGTGACGACAGCCTACGAGGACTATCGTCTCGACAATGCTGCCAATGCCATCTATTCCTTCGTCTGGAATCAGTACTGCGACTGGTATGTGGAACTTTCCAAAGTTCAGCTGCGCGGTTCTGAAGCCGAACAGCGTGCTACGCGTCATACCCTTGTCACGGTGCTCGAAGCAGTTTTGCGCCTCGCCCATCCAATCATTCCGTTTATCACGGAAGAGCTTTGGCAGAAGGTTTCTGTCACGGCTGGCGTGCGTAAAGCAGATGAAGATGCCTTCCTCATGCTCCAGACCTATCCGACATTTGATGCGACGAAAGTGGATGCCGACGCCGTGGCGCGCATGACGACCATTCAGGCGCAGATCGACTCCATCCGCAATCTGCGAAGCGAAATGAAGCTTCCGCCGTCGCAGAAGATGCCACTCCTCATTTCTGGCCCAGAAGCAGAATGCGCAGCTGCTGCACCTTATCTACAGCAGCTTGCGCGCCTTGAATCCGTTACGCACGTCGAGGATCTTCAGCAGGCAGCTCAGGGCTCCGTAGCGCCCGTGGCCATCGTTGGCGACTTCAAACTGATGCTCAAGGTTGAAATTGACGTCAAAGCTGAACGAGAGCGCCTTTCCAAGGAAGCCGCTCGTCTTGCCGGAGAAGTCAAGAAGTGCCAGAGCAAGCTGGGCAATGAACGCTTCGTCTCGAAGGCTCCTGCTACTGTAGTGGATACAGAAAAGAAGCGCCTTGCGGAATTCACGGCACTCCTTGCTAAGGTTGAGGAGCAGCTCAGCAAACTGCCTCGGGCATAAACTGCTTGCATCCGGAGAGATTCGGTTTAGCGAATCTCTCCAATCGCAGGTAACACAAGAGCCGCGAAGTTGACTTTGCGGCTCTTTCTTTTATTTGGCCTGCCCGGCAGGAATCGAACCCGCGACCCTCTGCTTAGAAGGCAGATGCTCTATCCAACTGAGCTACGGGCAGGTCTACGTTGAATTCTGGTCGGGGCGGCGAGATTCGAACTCGCGACATCTTGCTCCCAAAGCAAGCGCGCTACCGGGCTGCGCTACGCCCCGAAGAATGCGGATTATAGGGGATCCTTGATTCTTTTGCTTCCGCACCCCCCCCGTTAAAGGCCGATTTAGGCCGACACCCCTTAAAATTATCTTTTTATCTCCATCCTCATACTAAGAAGAGGCAAGTCCATGAGCCAAGCTCAAGACAATTCCAACGATCCCCTGCATGCCAAGAAAAAGGCCTGGTCCGGCCGCTTCAGCGAACCCGTCGACGCCTTTGTCCTCCGTTATACGGCAAGCGTTGATTTCGACAAACGCATGGCGCTCGTTGATATCGACGGCTCCGTTGCACACGCCACGATGCTCGCCAAAGTTGGCGTCATCTCAGAGCAGGATCTGGCAGACATTAAGCGAGGCATGGCTCAGATTCGTGAAGAAATTCAAACCGGCAAGTTTGAATGGCAGCTTGAACTTGAAGACGTGCATCTCAATATTGAAGCTCGACTTACTGCATTGATTGGTGACGCCGGCAAGCGTCTTCACACCGGTCGCTCCCGCAACGATCAAGTTGCAACCGATATCCGCCTTTACTTGCGCGGTGAAATCGACGAAATTATTCGTCGTGTCGAGCATCTTCAAGAGGTCCTCGTCGCTCAGGCTGAAAAGAACTACAACGTCATCATGCCTGGCTTTACGCATATGCAGGTTGCTCAGCCGGTTACGTTTGGTCACCATATGCTTGCCTATGTCGAAATGCTCGAACGCGATCATGCTCGTCTGATTGACCTGCGTCATCGCGTCAATTCGTCACCTCTTGGCGCAGCTGCCCTTGCGGGTACGACTTACCCAATTGATCGTGAATACACAGCGAAGCTCCTTGGTTTTGAAACGGTTGCTCAGAATTCATTGGACGCCGTTTCAGACCGTGACTTTGCCATCGAGTTCTGCGCAGCAGCCTCTCTCATCATGGCGCACATTTCCCGCCTCTCTGAAGAGCTCGTCATTTGGATGAGCCAGCGCTTCGGCTTTATCAAGTTGCCGGACCGCTTTACGACGGGCTCCTCCATCATGCCGCAGAAGAAGAATCCGGATGTTCCGGAAACAGCTCGCGGCAAATCCGGTCGTGTTTATGGCGATTTGATGTCGATGCTCACCCTTATGAAGGGGACTCCGCTCGCTTACAACAAGGATTTCCAGGAAGATAAAGAACCGGTCTTTGATGCGATTGATACCGTCAAGGATACGCTTCGCGCCTTCTGCGACATGATGGCTGGTGTGGAACCCCAGCCTGAAGCTATGCATCAGGCTGCGCAGATGGGCTTCCCCACAGCAACGGACCTTGCTGATTATCTTGTCCGTCACGGTGTTCCTTTCCGTACGGCCCACGACATCGTCGGTCAGACGGTTCGAGCGGCTGCTGAGCGCAAGTGTGGGCTTGAAGAACTCCCTCTTGAAGTTCTGCAGAGCTTCTGCGACAAGATTGAAGCAGATGTCTATCCGGTGCTCAGTCTTGAAGGCTCCGTCAAAGCCCGCAATCATGTGGGCGGCACGGCTCCGAATCAAGTGCTCGCTCAGGTGAAGCGCTGGGAAGAGATTTTTGAGATGCGGAAGAAATAATCAATAGAATTTATATGCGGAAACTTTCAACAATTTCATATTTATAATTACACGAAAGTTTCCGCAAACAGTTACGAACAATCAGAATTAGTTTTGTTCAATGAAAAAACACATCGTTCTACTAACCACTTGGCGTACCATATTATCAGTTGGCGGGACAGAAAAAGTTTTATGTGACATGGCAAATGCCCTTACAGAGCGTAGTTACAATATCACAATTATCTGCTCTGAAGAAAAAAAAGGGCGGCCAGGGTTCCCTCTAAATAAAGAGGTCAACTTTATAAATATTTTTGATAAATTCCCAACAAAATCTACAAAACTAACCATTCATGAAAAAATAAAATGTTTTTCATTTAAAAAAATAAACCGAAAACAATGTCGTTACGAGGCGCGTTCACAAAAATTATGCAACTTCCTAAACACGATATTAAATAACTTACCAAAAATAGATTTATTTATATCTTTCACTCCTGAATCTTCCTATCTTCTCAGCAAAATCTATAAAAATAACATTCCCCACCCCCCCCAATCATTACAATGTATCATTTTTGCCCAGAAAAATTTATTGGGGAATGGAATTATGAAAGTTTTCATAAAAACGCTGTAAGCGATTCAGATATTGTTCAAGTTTTAATGCCTGAGTATATACAAACAGCACAGCGCTTACATCCTACAACAAAGATTTTATGCATTCCCAATGTAGCCCCTTTTCAGGGAAATGATTCCCTACCCCTCCTAACATCCAAAAAAATTATTAATATTGCACGAATTGCAGAGCAAAAAAGACCAGAGTTACTTATCAGGGCCTTTGCTATCGTTAAAGATAAATACCCTGATTGGGTATGTGAGTGGTGGGGAGAAACATCTGTCGACCCATGTTTGACTAATCAAGTTCAAAAACTTATTACTGAACTAAAACTCCACGATAGATTCTTCTTAAAAGGCACTACAAAAAATGCAAAAAATATATTATGTGACGCATCAATATTTGCATTTCCATCAAAATTTGAAGGTCAAAGCTTATCTCTTTTAGAAGCAATGTCAATCGGCCTGCCAACCATTGGTTGTTTAGACTGCCCTTCTGTAAATACAATAATTCGAGATCACGAAAATGGGATTCTATCTTTACCAAATCCAGAATCATATGCCACAGCACTTGAAGAACTGATATCTGATAAAGAAACGCGGACTCGATTCGGTAATCAAGCAAAAATAGATATGCAACAATACTCTCCAGAAAAAATATGGTCGCATTGGGCAAACGTTATTGAAGAATTAACTTCTAAGAATTAATCAATATCGAATCGACTGCTTTTCTAGACCGAATGGAGTGATGAGCTCGCTCCATTTTGTTATAAAATATCTATTAATAGACTTATTTCAGCCAGTAGCGATAAGCAATAATTTGATTACATCCTTTTATTCGATCTTACAAGATATCTCACGGCAATAACTAGGATCTATTTGAATAGATAACACATGTAAGATACGATGATTAAACACAGTTGAAAGGTCTCCGATGTTTGCAGTCAGTCCTAGCTTTTGCCAGTCCCAAACATCGTATAACCGTGCTACGTATCCATGCTCCCATTATCTCTAATGACCTCAAAGGACATTTATCAACTCCAACGGTATACTGTCGTACGGCAGAGCGATTAATGGTGGGGGTTTACTTGACCAAACACTCTTCTACTCAAGAGTCTGATTAAAAATCAATAAACTACATTCATTTTTAAGAAACAGAGATCACATCATTTATTAATTTCACCCATTTTCCATAAATATTATCAGGCAAAAATAATTTCGACTCATTTATGCCATTTTCGCCAAGACGTTCTCTTAATGAGAAATCTTCAATTAAAGTCGACAATTTACATGATAAATCTTCAACCTCATCATCAACAAGAAACCCATTTATATCATTCTTGATAAGGCTATTATTACCAGAACAACTAGCTCGTCCTATTACGGGCAAACCGTGCGACATTGCCTCAAGTAATGCAAGGCTAAACCCTTCAAAAAGCGAAGGCATTACGAAAATAGCAGCTCTATTTAAAACGGAATCAATATCATTTGTGATTCCACAAAATTTTACTTTATCTTTCAAAACAGGATTTTTCTCAACATCATTGATTAACTTATTAGCATAATCCCCTTCTATGCTGCCCCATATTTCCACTTTCCAATTAGGATAATTTCTGGCAATTCTTTCAAAAGCTTTTATTAATTGTATGTGATTTTTCTCTTTTGACACCCTTCCAATCGCCACGATAATATTACTTTTATATAATTTATTTTTGGCTTTTGTATATTTAAACTCAGTCACCGCATTAGGTATAACAACCACTTTTGCTTGAGGATTTATATTTAAAACTTCTTGCTTATAATCTGGAAGTAAAACCTGAATACGATCAGATTGAAAAAAAATAATTTTTATAAATAGAAAATTCTATAGTATTTAAATATATAGAAGGCTTGTTATGTATCATTGTAATGACTGGCGTTTTTTGACTAATATATTTTCTTACAATATACGACGATTCTGGCTGAAAACAAATAAATGCATCTGCCAAATTACACACTTCAGATCTTTTTTTTAACTCACACGCAAGTTCTTTTGCATGCATACATGCCCGCTTGCAGTGTCGTTTATATTGACTTATAGATAAACACTTAAGTTTATTCCACAAAACTTTATTGTCCGGGCAATATATATTTACCAATTTAACTTCATTACTTAATTCATATGCTGGTTTATTATTATTTTCGTCGCAATGGACGATCGTTATATCAAACCCCTTAGAATCTAGATAATTCGCCAGATCACACATAACACGTTCCATTCCTCCAAATTGATTAATCCGGCGCAAAGTATTAAATAAAATAATTTTCTTAGACATTATAATTACTCCAAATTTTCCCTAAAAAATATTTTTCAGCCACTATATTATGGACTCTTTCATTCTTCTTGACCGTTCCAAAATAATGATCAAATTTATTCTCGCGCCCTTCATTATTCAAAAATGAAAATCCTACAACATCAATTTTTGCAATACTTGACTTCTTATCCAATAGCCATACCAAAGTTTTAAACCCTGTAGAAGGCATTGAACCAATGCAAGCATCACAGTATTTATTAAGGGAAATATCAAAATAGTAATAGCTGCGGTGAGTAACGTCCTCTCTGAAAAACTCACCGATTTCTGTTAATAATGGATTTTCTGAAAGAATAACTGCATCAACCTTTCGTCTATCATCACGAATTTTAATCGTCTTCACCCATATATTTGTTTTCAATCCGATATCTTTAGTACAACAAAGTTGGTATTCATTAAACCGGATAACAACATCTGCTCTATCTATATCATCACCTCGATTAACATTTTTATACTTAGGTGATATAGGTGCAAATATTTTTTTTATCCTGTAATAAATCTACAGGAATAGGGGCAACTACCTTTTTTATCATTATTTGTTTATATAATGTTGCTGATGCCTCTACTTCTTTCGTTGCATAGTCTTTGAGCTCTTCAAAAATATAATCTGATAATAATAAGTAATCTGGTGCGATATCTATCACACTTTTAATCAATTTCAAATCTTGTTTACTTATTGATTTTGTCGCTACTTTAGCAGTTAGATATATTGCTGTAATGCGCTTAATCTTATTGGAATCAAACGTAATCCTAAACAGCCATGACACTAGATTATTTTCACCATAATTCTCGATAATTCCGGCCCAATCTTCACAGGCCCATTTTCTACGCATAACTTTCAAACTAGGGTAGTTCATATTATTTCTCAGTATTATGGTTTATAAAAAGAAATTCCTAAACTATTTATGGCTTTTGAGATATCGCTATATGTGGCCTTTATTTGCTGTGTTGCTATCAACCCTACTTCATTAACAGCCGTAACCTGCATTTTTATTTGACAACAATTATGTTTGCGATCAAATCTGTGCAGTAGATTCAATACTTTTTTTGCATCGTCAATTGACTTTATTTTAATGACAATTCTTGGTGTATTTTCATTTATGTATTCATCTGCCAAAGTAACTGATTCAGGATATAATGTTATTTTTTTAGAGAAATCATCAAATTTTGGCCGACCTACGATACAAACACAACATCCTTTGCAAATTACCGTTTTCAGTGATGTCCAAAGATCTGAAAATAGGAAAAAGTCAATTGAATGTGTGTTATCCTCAATTTCTACAATCCCTATCATGCCGCGTTTTCCATTGATTTGACGAATAGAGGTTACAACCCCACCGACGCAAACGTTCTCTTTGCTGACCTGAAGCTCATCAAGAGGCATGCATCCGATTGACCGGAGATCGTCCTTATATTCATCAAAGAAATGACCGGAAAGTGCGAAGCCGAATGCCGTCATCTCTTCTTCTAGATTTCGACGGAAAGACCACTGTTCACCCTCTACCCAATTGACGATCTTTTTAGTCTCCTCTCCGCCGAAAAGACTGTCTTGACCAGCGCTTTGACGTACAGCGGCGCCACCTTGCAATGCATTACTAATGTTGCTGAAAAGCTTGCCTCGATCTGCATCTGTGGAATCAAACGCCCCTGCACGTACCATGCTTTCAAAGATGCGAAAATTGACGCCTTCTACACGAGCAGCAAAGTCAAAAATATCTTCAAATGGTCCATTCGCTTCGCGCTCGGACACAATTGCTTCAACTAAAGCACGGTTGATACCTTTAATCGCACCGAGACCAAGCTGAATGACGTTTTCTGTCGGTACGGAGAAGAACCATTCGCTCACATTCACATCCGGCAGTCTGAAGTCCACACCGTTTGCTCGAGCGTCATCGATCAGTGCCTTCATCTTGTCACCGTCGTCCATCACCATGCACAAGTTGGCAGCAAAGAATGCCGCTGTGTGATGGACCTTGAGATATGCCGTCTGGTATGCAACATAAGAATAAGCTGCGGCGTGCGACTTATTAAAACCGTAGCCCGCAAACTTTTCCATCAAGTCGAAGATCTCCGTGGCAACCGATTCCTTTACACCTCTTTCTCCTGCACCCTTAATAAAAACAGCGCGCTGGCGCTTCATCTCTTCGACATTCTTTTTACCCATTGCGCGACGCAGCAAATCTGCACCGCCCAATGAGTAACCGCCCACCACCTGAGCCACACGCATCACCTGTTCCTGATAGACCATGATGCCGTAGGTTTCCTTAAGGACCGGTTCCATCCGGTCGTCAAGGTATTCAACCTTTTCCCGCCCAAATTTTCGATCGATATAGGACGGAATCAGATCCATTGGGCCCGGACGGTAGAGTGCATTCAAAGCCACCAAGTCTTCTAGTCGATCTGGACGCGCCTGTTTCAAAAGTCCCCGCATGCCATCCGATTCAAACTGGAACACTGCGGCGGTATTGGCTTGTTGGAAGAGTTCATAAGTCGCCGCATCGTCGACCGGAATACGTTCAAGTTCAAAATGCTGCTCTGGATAGAGCTTGTCGATGATCTCTACTGCTTTGGCAAGAATTGAAAGTGTGGTGAGCCCCAAGAAGTCAAACTTCACAAGGCCAACGTTTTCCACGTCCTTCTTATCGAACTGACTGATAGTGTTTTCGGGACGCCCGTCGGAGTTGTAGAGCGGACAGAAATCCGTGAGCTTCCCTGGTGCGATCAGCACGCCGCCGGCGTGCATACCGAGGTTTCGTGTCAGGCCCTCCAACGGTTTGGCAAGTCGAATGATTTCTTTATATTCGTCATCGCGTTCAATTGCCTCTTTGAATTCCGGCACCTCGGCAATTGCATCGTCGAGAGCAATGTTCCGCCCCGGCTGCATGGGAATAAGCTTCGCGAGCGCATCTGTCTTCATGTATGGGACGTCTAGTGCACGCCCCACATCACGCACAACCGCCTTGGCGCCCAGCGTGCCGAACGTAGCAATCTGACTCACGGCATCCACACCGTAGGTTCGCTTGACATAGTCAATCGTACGGTCTCGGTTGTACTGACAAAAGTCGACGTCAAAGTCAGGCATGGAAACGCGTTCCGGATTGAGGAAGCGTTCAAACAGCAAGTCGAAATGAAGGGGGTCCAAATCCGTAATGCCGAGCGAATAAGCGACAAGCGAACCCGCACCAGACCCTCGGCCTGGTCCCACTGGCACGCCATGCGTCTTCGACCAATTGATAAAGTCCTGCACGATCAGGAAGTAACCAGGAAACTTCATCCCTTTAATAATGCCAAGCTCATATTCAAGACGCTTGTCATAGGGCGGACGCCTTTCTTCCAAAACCTTCGGATCTGGATACAAAAACTCGAGGCGCTTTTGCAGACCTTCCTTTGAAAGCTGATCGATGTAGTCGTCAAGCGACATGCCGTCGGGCGTCGGGAAAAGCGGCAATTGAGGCTTAGAAAGAACGCCGTCCAAATTGCATCGTTTGGCAATTTCCACTGTATTTTCGATGGCGGCCGGAATATCTGCGAAGAGCTCGCACATCTCGGCTTCACTTTTCAAATACTGTTCCGGCGTATAGCGCTTAACGCGTCGCGGATCCTGCAGCGTGTAGCCCTCGGCAATCGAACAACGCACTTCATGTGCTTCAAAGTCTTCGGGCTTTAGGAATTGAATTGGATGCGTGGCTACCACTGGCAGCTGTTCCTCAACCGCGAAGTTCGCCAGGCGAGCCGTGGTGAGCTCATCTGTCGGACGACCGGCACGCTGCAGTTCAACATAAAAGCGGCCCGGAAATTGAGCTTTGAAGCGTTCTGCTGCTTCGTGAGCAAGCGCCCACTTCTTGCCTAACAGCAAAGAACCCAATTCACCCTGCGCAGCGCCCGACAATGCAATGAGGCCTTCGGATCCGCCGTCATCAAACCATTTGGGATCCACCAAACCTCGAGCTGCATCATTGTTTGTCAAGAATGCCTTGGTCAGCAGCACTGAGAGCGAATGGTAGCCCTCGTGATTCATGCAAAGGACCCCCAACCGGAAGGGTTTATTGAGATCCTTCGGATTAATGACCTTTAAGTCACACCCAAGAATGGGTTTCAGCCCTGCCGCCAGCGCATGCGTATAAAAGCGCAGGCCGCCAAAAACGTTCATCAAGTCGCCGATGCCCACTGCAGCACCGCCGCCCTCAAGGACGGCATGGATCATGGGGTCAATGCGGACAATACCGTCCGTAATTGAGTATTCAGAGTGGAAACGCAGGTGAACGAAACGTGGAGACGGCATCAGCGTAAAACAAAGAAAGGCATGCAGAAATGAAAACGGCGCCCGGTTCCTCAACAGGCCTTGTTGAAGAAGGAGCGCCGCAGTTCGGAGGCAGTATGAATTAAGACTGCTTCAGCAAACGAATGCTCACTTCAGGGTCGTATGGCTGAATCTTATCGCGGAGTGCTTCACTTACAAGCACATCCTTCAAATTGTCCCTAAGCAGCACCGCATGCACGTCAGGGTGGGCAAACAAAAACGCCTCAGCCATCTCCCATCCCATAGCAAAGAGAGCCGTGCAAAGAGCATCCGCCCGAGCACCGTTTTTATCCACAATCGTCACAGATGCAATGTCCGTTGCTACTGGCTGGCCTGTTGTGGGGTTAAGAATATGCCCATAGCGATGGCCGTTCTTCTCGAAGTTGCGTTCATATGCACCAGAAGTAATAACGTTTGTGTCGCTCACCGCAACCACAGCAAAGTAGGCGCCGCGGCTCTTATCGGGACTCTGCAGACCAATGCGCCATGGCGTTCCCGGGTATTTTTCCCCCATTGCTACGATATTGCCGCCCAAATCAAGCAGCGCATGTGCAGCTCCGGCAGCCTTGAGTTTCTCTGCAAGTTTCTGTCCAATGTAGCCCTTAGCAATAGCGCCCATATCAACATTTTGGTCGCGGCCAATCTGCATGAACCACTTGCCGTTCTCCTCCGTCACACGGACGTGGCGATGATCCACTCGGCGAATCGCTTCCTTGATCGCCTCATCACTCGGCACATGATCGCCGCCGAAACCGATCTTCCAAAGGTTCACCAACGGTCCAATCATCGGCTCAAATGCCGAATGGGTCATGTCTGCAATAGCGAGCGCTTCCCGAGTCATCTCGGCGATTTCGGGCGTGACTTCCACCTTCTCGCCGGCATGCTTATTGACATTGTTGAGGGGAGAATCCTTATGCACACTCATCATGTCGTCAAAGCGCACGACCTCGTCCTCAACGATTTGCGCAAAACGCTTCGTCTCTTCTGGTGTCTTCCCAAAGACTTTGATCTGGACAACCGTTCCCATATGGAAGGTCGTTGTGTCTAATTCGTATTCTTTGGCTTCCTGCTGCTCAGACTCGGCAGCAGCTGCCGTTTCTGCAGCATGAATAGAAAATACCGGTAACGAGGCACAGAGCGCCGCAGCCGCGGCAAGCCAAAAGATTTTTCTTGCAAACATCACGTATCAGAACAGAGATAGGAAGCTCAGACAACAAAAAAGGAGGACGCCGCAGATGCGAGAATCCTCCTTTTCGGATTCAGGGCTTCCGGAGAAGCCGCTGTCCTTAAGCCGAATTACTGGGCCTTGGAAAGGGCGTCCTTAACGGCAGCCTTGATGCCTTCGGACGACAGCGTGGCGCCGCCGACGGAGTCAACGCCTTCAACGCCGTTCTTCTTGACGATTTCCGGAATCATCTGTTCGATCGGAGCAGCGATGATCATTTCCGTTTCGCCGTGCTTGACGACCTTGACGTCGGCAATCTTGCCGCCCTTCACGTCGACCTGAACGGTGATCACGGATTCGCGGCCCTTGCCTTCACCCGTGTAGGAGCCATCTTTGTAGGTGGCAGCCTGGGCACCGACGGCGAGCAGAGCGGCAGCGGTAGCGACGATGATCTTCTTCATGATGTCAAATTCCTCGAGTATTTGTGTGCGGTGACTTGCCTGGAACTCTTTAAAACCGATTCCGGCAGAAGTCTTTGCTTCAGGAGCCGACAGTAAAAACCCGTCAGCTCAGCTGACGGGTCATATTATCACAGTGAAAAATGAAATCTAGGGTTAAGTCTCATTTGCTGCTTAGGCCCCTCGCATTAATTCTTTCGAATTATTTCCCCCAAGAGTCGCGCAAACCCACAGAGAGATTGAAGACCGGATGATCGGGAGCATGATCCTTACGATCAGCAACGAAGTATCCCGTACGCTCAAACTGGAAACGCTCTTCATTGGCTGCATCAGCAGTGCAAGGCTCCACATACCCCTGAAGAATTGTCTTGGAGTTGGGGGTTAGATGATCAAGGAACGTTCCTTCTCCCGCTTCAGGATTCGGCTCATTAAAGAGCCGGTCGTACACCCGGAATTCAGCCGCACGAGCAGTCTGGGCATCCAGCCAATGAATCGTAGCCTTGGTCTTCACGGACATTGAGCCTTCCGTGCCGGACTTGGTCTCGGGGAGATAATTCGCGTGAACAGCCGTCACACGCCCCTCTGCATCCTTTTCAAAAGACGTCGGAACGATCACATACCCGTAGCGCAAGCGCACGGGTTTAGCAGGAGAACCATCCGCCGGCACCGTTAAACGACGGAAACCCTTTGGCGGCACTTCAGCAAAATCGGTTTCTTCAATCCAGAGTTCACGAGAGAACGTGATGCTGCGGGAACCCATTTCAGGCTTTTGCGGGTGATTCTCTGCAACCAGCTCTTCAGACTGGCCCTCGGGGTAATTGTCGATAATGAGCTTCAACGGTTTCATCACAGCCATACGGCGATGTGCACAGCCTTCGAGATCCTCGCGCAGGCACTGCTCGAGAACGCTGTAATCGATCCATCCGCCAGACACCTTTGAGATGCCGCAGCGTTCAGCAAACATCTGCATACTTTGAGGTGTATAGCCGCGTCGACGCAAGCCAATGATGGTCGGCATGCGAGGATCATCCCAACCATCGACATACTTTTCCTTCACCAGCTGAATGAGCTTACGCTTGCTCACCACAACATAGGTGAGACTCAGACGATTGAATTCATACTGATGCGAAAGCAGGAAAAAGTTGGGACGAATAACAGCAGAAAGCGCCGACTGCAGAAGCGGCGTGAAGTGTTCAGGATGATCTGTGAGCAGTTCAAAAAGTGCCTTGACTGAAGCGTCGGACACATCCGGGACGCCATTTGTCCATCCATTGAGAATACTTGCAGCACTCTGCTCCACAGCACTTTGGCCGAGTTTCTCGCGAGCAGCAAAGCAAGCAGCGGCAAACTCAGCAGCTTTGGGATGCGTACTGTCCTTCATCTGAGTGAGGACAGCCTTGGCTTCCTCGAACTGCGGCGTGCGCAGTACCGGAACCACGCGTTCAAGCGCCCAGTCATAGAAAGCACGCTGATCCTCAAACTCCAGAGTGCAAATGGAATGCGTGATTTCTTCAAGCGAATCTTCAATCGGATGTGCAAACGTATACATCGGATAGATGCACCATTTGTCTCCCGTTGCATGGTGTTCGGCAAAACGAATGCGGTAGATCGCCGGGTCACGGAGATTCATGTTGGGACTGGCCATGTCGATACGTGCCCGCAGCACCATTGAGCCCTCCGCATGCTTGCCCTCACGCATTTCACGGAAGAGCCGCAAGTTTTCTTCAATCGGGCGATCACGATACGGTGAATTTTTGCCGGGTTCCTTCAGCGTGCCGCGATTGTCACGCATTTCGTCTGCAGTCTGCTCATCGACATAAGCGTAGCCAGTGCGAACCAGATGTTCTGCAAACTGATACATGTACTCGAAGTAAGAGCTTGCAAAATAGAGATTTTTCTCTCCGCCATGCTCCCACGTGAAACCGAGCCAACGTACGCTGTCAAGAATGCCGTCAACGTACTCCTGATCTTCCTTCACCGGATTGGTATCGTCAAAGCGCATATGGCAGCGCCCGCCGTAGTCACGCGCCAGACCGAAGTTCAGGCAGATGCTCTTGGCGTGCCCAATATGCAGATAACCGTTCGGTTCCGGCGGGAAGCGCGTACGAATTTTGGCCGGATCAGGCACCCCATTGGCGGCCTGTTCGGAATAAGGCGCAGGATGCCCGCACCAGAGCCGGGGTTGATTCACGCCGGCAGCAAGATCTTCTTCAATAATGTTGCGGATGAAGTTAGTTGCGCGCCCAATCTGAGCTTCCGTGATTTCACTCATCGCCGAATTCCAAGAGGGAAAAAATGAGGTTTCACCGCTTGGCGAACCTCTGATATTGAATTGTGTTGAATTTTTGATTTTACCGCCGTCAGATCCCTCATTCGGAGATCACAGCACATTTCAATCAAATTTCCCCTGCCGCCAGATACCGTGCGAGATACCACTCCACAGTCTGCTTCAGTCCGACAAGGAACGGCATTGTTGGCTTCCACCCCAGATCTCGTTCCAGCTTTTGTGAATCGACGGCATATCGGAAATCATGTCCTGGCCTATCGTCAACAAAGGTGATGAGCTCTCGGTATTGATGACCGCTCCAAGGGTGCATCTCATCGAGCAGTCTGCAGATTCCTTCAGCAATAGCCAGATTGCTTCGCTCACAATGCCCTCCCACGTTGTAACGAGCACCCGGTGCCGCTTGATGAAAAATCAAATCAAGCGCTCGACAGTGATCATTTACCCATAACCAATCACGCACGTTGAGACCATTGCCGTACAGAGGCACTAGGGTATGAGCCAAACAACGCCGGATGATCGTTGGAATGAGCTTTTCATCATGTTGCCAGGGTCCATAGTTGTTTGAGCAATTGGACAAGGTCACGTTCATGCCATAAGTTTTGGCGTAAGAACGAGCCATCAAATCGGATGCTGCTTTACTTGCCGAATAAGGGCTGTTGGGAGCATAAGCACTATTTTCGTCAAAAAAACCGGTCTCTCCCAATGTGCCGAAAACCTCATCAGTCGAAACATGATGAAAGCGCGACGACGCTAACCGTCCCGTACGCTGCCAATACCGGAGAGCTGCATCCAACATTACAGTCGTCCCGTGAATATTGGTGAACACAAAACGCATCGGATCAGCAATAGAATTGTCTACATGACTTTCTGCAGCAAAATGAATTACACCAGTAACGTCATACTCTTCCATCAAATCTCTGACAGCTGATTCATCGCAAACATCACCGTGTATTGGAATGACATTCGACAATTTAGCTTGTCGAGGAAAAGCTTCTTTATTAGCAGCATATGTCAGCGCATCCAGATCGATCAAACGATATGCTGGATATTTTCGAGCGAAATACTCTACAAAATTCGTACCTATAAAACCGGCGCCGCCGGAGATCAAAATAGTTTCCATAACAATTAAGACTTAATTCGGCCGCACTGCACACAAGCCTCAGTAAGAGCGTCTTGCCATGAACGGGGCTTAATTCGCCAAGCCTGAAGACTTTGCAGAGACAACACACTGTAGTGTGGACGCCGTGCTTTCGTCGGATACTGAACTGCCGGGACTGCCTTAAGTTTACAGGTCGTTCCTATCTTTTCCTGGATTGCTGAGGCAAAGCCATGCCAAGAGGTCTCACCGGTATTTGTAAAGTGCAGCACCTGCATGGATCGCAAATGTGCGCCTTGCAAGTAAAGCTCTACGAGAGCATCTGCCAAATCTTCTGCCAAGGTTGGAGCACTGAACTGATCACTAACTACGCCGAGCGACTGTCTTTCGGGAAGCAGTTGAAGCATTGTTTGAAAAAAACTCTTCGTTCCTGCAATCGGTGAATACAAGCGAGAAGTACGAATGATGCAGCCACAAGCCTTTGAGGTCAAAAGTGCGGCCTCCCCCATCTGTTTACTGCTTCCATAAACTGACAGGGGTGCTGTTTGGCTGTCAACTTCATACGGCTGCCTTGCTCTGCCGTCAAACACGTAATCAGTAGAGATATGAATGATGGGAATACCCGTATCCGTTAGATATTTTGGCGCTGTTGCATTAACCGCAATGGCATCACTGGAGTGATCTTCGGCATCGTCAACAGCCGTATATGCAGCACAGTTAATAACGCAGTCAAAAACACCAGGCCGGAGATTCTGAACGACTGCTTTCTGATCCTCAATATTGAGCTCATGTCGATCAAACCCTAGTCCCAGTATTCCCCTTCTCCTAAGGGCTGACAGCACAGTTCTGCCCAATTGACCGCCGGCACCGGTTACGGCAATCACCTCATGCATCCTTTAGTGAAATGAAATGCTGGAGTTTGACAATAAGCTTCAAATGAGGCTGCATTTAAATCTTTATTCGAACGAATGTATTGCTCTGCGGGGATATGCCAATCGATACCCAATTGAGGATCATCTGCAGCGATACTACCTTCCGATTCTGGAATATAAAAAGCACTGCATTTATATGACACGACTGCGTATTTAGAAAGAACCGAAAATCCATGTGCAAAACCCTTAGGGATATATATTTGTCTGTGATTTTCGGCTGAAAGTTGACAGCAAACGACTTGACCGAACATTGGGGATCCCATCCGAATATCAACTGCGACATCAAGGATGTCACCACACAGTACGCGGATCAGTTTTGCTTGAGCGTGGATTCCTCTTTGGAAATGCAAGCCTCGAACAACGCCGTAAGAAGATGCCGATTCATTGTCCTGCACAAACTTATCAGAGATACCGATCTTTGCGAAACTCTGTTGATTGTATGTTTCACAGAAATAACCACGATCATCTCTGAAAAATTGGGGTTCAATCAAAATGACATCTGGATGTCCAGTAGAGAGCTGTCGCATAGAACTTTATTTAACGAGACGCTTGATAAGACTCGAAGTATCAAGACGGCCACCGCCCATCTGCTGCACTTCTTGGTAGTAACTGTCAACCATTTTCGCGATATCAAGCTTGGAACCATTTCGTTCGGCTTCTGCCAACGCAATCCCCAGGTCTTTACGCATCCAATCCACAGCAAATCCAAAATCGAATTTACCTTCGACCATCGTGGCTCCCCGATTGATCATCTGCCAAGAGGATGCAGCGCCGCCGGAGAGCGCCTTGATGAGTTTCGGCATGTCTAGTCCTGCATGCATGCCGAATGCCAACCCCTCTGCCAGTCCCTGCACACATCCCGCTATGCAGATTTGGTTCACCATCTTTGCAAGCTGACCGAAACCCACAGCGCCAAAATGCGTAATTTGAGCAGCATAAGCACGCATCACCGGTTCTGCTGCCGAGACATCCGTATTCGTACCGCCGCAAAGTACGGTTAAGCAGCCATTCTCTGCACCAGATTGTCCGCCGGACACAGGAGCATCCACCCACCCGATCTGACGTTCAGCGGCTTTCTGGGAGAGCTCTCTCTCTACCACGGCGCTTGCCGTAGTATGGTCTACGAACACACTGCCGGGGTCCATGCCTGCCAGAGCCCCATTTCCACCCAACACAACGCTTCTCAGATCATCGTCATTGCCGACACAGGCAAATACAAATTGGGCTCCACACGCCGCCTCTCGGGGAGTTGAAGCAGCCTGACCGCCAAACTCAGCGGCCCATTTAGTTGCCTTAGCAGCAGTACGGTTGTAGACACATACATCTAACCCGGCGCGAGACAGGTGTCCCGCCATGGGATACCCCATGACACCCAGACCTAAAAATGCAACCTTTATGGACGGCATTTGCGGATAGTTTTTCTGCTGCATTGCATACACCTATAAAAAACAGCGGGACACCTCACATATCAAGAGATGCCCCGCCACAAATCATTAATCAGCGGATACCGGTAGCGGCATAGGCATCTTCAGCAGTCTTTACCACTTTCCGAGCAAGGGCTGCCGTTGGATCGACGACAATGACTCGACTGCCGGCGACTTCAAAATCGTCGGATTCATCAAGAATCAGCGGCAGTTCGGTGCAGCCCAGAATGAGACAATTGCAGCCATGAGTCTTTACCAGATATTCAGCGGCAGAAATCAGATCCTCTCGGCAAATGCCGTTCGTGTACCCAGCTTTAGCTCCCTGAGGTCCGTAAATCGCTGCCATAACACGCTCCTGATGCACATCATCAGGCACAAACATCGGTAAGCCCATGGCATTGGCTTTATCACCATAAATACCTGTCTGCACGGTTCCCGTTGTTGCCAGCAATCCAATTTTGGCGCGCGTGCCTAGTTTGTTTTGGATTTCATCCAAAGCCGCCTGCTGCATATTGATAAACGGAATCTTGATGAAGCGTTCAAGATATGGCAGGAATGCATGAGCGGTGTTGCAGGGCACAATCAATGTGCTGCAGCCATCGGCTTCCAGACGCTGTGCGCAATGAAAAAGTGCAAGCGTCGGGTCTTCACCGCCGTTCAAGAGACAAGCCGTGCGATCCGGAATCTGAGGATTCTGTTCGACAACCAGCTTGATGTGCTCCTGATCTGTCTTGGCAGGTGTTGCCTTCACAATTTTGTCGTAAAGATCCACAGTTGCAGCCGGCCCTAATCCCCCAATTAGTCCGACCTTAAAGGGCTTGGGGCGACGAGCGGGAGTTGAAGCAACGGCCATTTCAGCCGCATCAGAAAGGAGGTCTTCTACGGGCAGACCTTCAGCTTGAAGTTCTTCGACAAATCGTGCCATCTGCGAGCAATTAGGGATCAGCACCTCCGCACCTTGTGCCATGAGTTCATGACCGGCCTTGACGAGATAGGCTTTAAATGCCGGCGTCAAGCCATTGCGGCGCAATCCCTCGCACGGATTTTGGATCTTGGCAAATTCTGCCTTCATCTCATCGTCGGGCAAAACCCATTTGACCGCTGTACCAAAATGCTCTGCGAAGAAGTCCTGCGGCACAGCAGTCCCAAGACAAGCCATTGTCTGGATAGTGCCGCTTTTCACCTTGTCATCCAATTTTGCCAGCAGCGAAACAATCGGCATTTCCAACTCTTTTCTCAACTCATCAAGAAAAGGTTCGCTCTTAATGTCAGCCAGCACCGCAGCTTCACAGCCTTGACGCTGAAGATGTTCAAGCGCAATCAGAGCCGTAATCTTGCGGTCTGCGAGCGCTATACGCGGTGTGGAAGCATCGAGCGGAAGCTCCACATTGCTTTCCACCACTTCGACCGGCAGGTTGAGTTTGGCGCCAACACCGATCAGACAAGACTTCATCTTCAAAGCCGGCAGCGGATTCAGCCCCGAAGTCAATCCAATTTTTTTTCTGCCCATCATTCTTCTCCTTTCGCGCAGCAGTACGACGAACCGCGATTCGTCGTACTGCGGCATGAACTCAATTGGTACGGAAACGACTTATTTCGTACTCAATCGCTCAGACGGTTCCCGAGTGTTTCACCCCAATCGTAAAGTGCTTCGAGCACTTGTTGATGTCTTTCATCATCATAGAGTCCGCTTGCTTGCGCTTCATCGATCTGATCAAAATAGTCGGACAGTTGAAGCATCCCGTCTCGTCCTGACATGACCCGATCTGCACAGAACTGCCGCCACCGTTCAGTCTCTTCGGCTGAGAGCATTTCAGGCCAGTTCCGCGCGCGGAAGCGAAAGAGCATTTCAGCAAATTTCTGGTCATCAAAACGAAATTTTGGAGCTTCCGCAGCGAGACGCTCAGGCATCATGCTGCGGATCTGAACAAATCGCGCTTTATCTCCACTGCTCGCAAATCCAGAATAAAGAGATCGATCAGGATCCACGCTTGGCGCTGCAGCATCGTTAGAGCGCCGTTCTGCAGCCAGTTCCGCAAAAATGGTCTGTACCGCCGGCGCCACAGCCTTAAGCTTTTGAAGATTAGCGGCAGCAACGTCCAGATCAATGCCGTATTTCTGTGCCCGTTCCCGAGAGAGCACTTTAAGATTTGCACAAACAAACGGTGAAGCATTCGCCTTCAATCGCCGAATCGGCAGCCGCTCAATACCCTGAGCTCGCTCCTTTATCGAAGGAAAGAGCCGCTGCTTGATTTCTTCATAAGAGAGCGATTGCAATACAGTTGGATCAAAAGAGAGATCCCACATCCAACAGTCGTGCTTCTCTTGAAAGAAGCAAGCTACGATCCCCGTACATCCCCGAGCGATACCAAATTTAGGCGTAACCCAGACCACAGGTTTCATATCCGCTACTGCAGCAGACACTTTGGCTGTCGTCCGATTTTCAAAAGCCCAACGCCATAGCTTAGGCTCCCTCTTCGCCAAAAGTTTCGCCATTCCAATCGTGGCTTCGACGTCGGAAAGCGCATCATGCGCATGACCATGTTCAATCCCGTTGGCCTTTGTCAAAAACTCCAGCTTGAAGCACACCCCTTTACGACCTTCGGCCTTCGGGTACTTTATTGGATCGATATCTTCCCATCGAGGCCAATTGATGGTGTCTCCGCGAAGCGCCCATGCAGCACAGACAACAGGAAATAGATCCCATCGGGAACATCCTTTTGCCCAACTATGAGTGTACGGGTCAAGAAAATTGCGCCAGAAGAGGAAGCGATTGACTTCGTCATCAAACCCCAATGTGTTGTAGCCAATGCTGACGGTTCCCGGAGTATTGAGCCGCTCCCAGATCAAATCCGCAAATTCACTTTCGCATACACCTTTTTCTGCACAGTATTGCGGCGTAATACCGGTCAACAGACAGCTTTCAGGATTAGGCAACTGATCTTCCGTTGGGCGACAGTAGAAAATTTCACCGGTATCACCCGAAAGGGGCGAAAAATCGAGTCTGGTGCGTCGCCCGGCGAATTGCGCCGGTCTGTCCTTGCGTGGATCGACGCCAAAAGTTTCAAAGTCATACCAATAAAAGGTTGTCTCAACAGATTGGGCGCCCATCGAAGATTGAGTCATGATGCTGTCCTTCTTATTTTTAAGCGATGATGACATCCCATTGCTCCTGCGTATAAACGGATTCCACCTCCAGCAGGATGGGACGTTCGATCGCCTGCTGCAACAGCTCGAGCGCCTGAGATTCTTCCTCTAGCAGTAAGTCAATGACGGTTTGGCTTGCCAAAATACGAAATTCCTTCATTTCCTTATAGAGTTTCGCTAAGCGCGTAATTTCGCGCAGAATGTCATAACAAACCGTTCTCGCTGTCTTAATCTCTCCGCGCCCACCGCAAACAGGACAAGTTTCGCAGAGGGTATGCGCAAGAGATTCACGTGTGCGCTTCCTCGTCATTGCAACGAGACCGAGTTCATTGAAGCCGCTCACCGTCATCTTGGTGCGATCGAGTGAAACAGCTCGACGCAATTCGCTCAGCACCGCTTCGCGGTGCTCGTCTTTGGCCATGTCAATAAAGTCGACAATGATGATGCCGCCGAGATTGCGTAAACGGAGCTGACGAGCAATAACCTGAGCAGCCTCCAAGTTAGTTTTGAAAACGGTATCGCTGAAGTCTCGTTTCCCAACATAAGCACCCGTATTGACATCGATCGTCGACATTGCTTCTGTCTGGTCGAATACAAGGTATCCGCCGCTCTTCAACTCAACTCGGCGCCCAAGTGCAAGTTCAATTTCTTCATCAATGTCATACTGTTCGAAAAGCGGTCGCTCTCCCTCATAATGATGGAGTTTGTCAACTGCTGCTGGCACGAAATGCTTGGCAAACTCTAATAAGGCTTCATATTCAGCCTCATCATCAACCTCAATGACAGCTGTCCCTTCATGCACCATATCGCGCAGCGTTCTTTGAGCTAACGTCAAATCTTGATACAGCAATGTCGGCTTCTTGACTTCCTGTGCCCGATGACGAATGCCATCCCACAACCGAGCCAGATAAGCCATGTCAGAAAGGAATTCCTGTTCTGTCGCCCCTTCTTCAGCGCACGTCCGAACGATATAACCGCCCTTTTCATCCTTTTGCCGAACAGTCGTTGCTAGAGTCCTGAGTTCTTCACGCAGAGCCGCATCCTCAATACGCTGCGAAACTCCAATATGAGAATCGTTGGGGAGATAGACAAGCTTACGACCAGCAAGTGAAATCGTTGTTGTCAACCGTGCGCCTTTGGTACCGATCGGATCCTTTGCCACCTGAACCATCAAGCGCTGTCCTTCATGCAGAAGAGACTCTATCGGCTTGAATGTTCCAGTGTCCATTCTGGCTCCTTCAATCTCTGCAATGTGCAGAAATGCCGTACGCTCCAGACCAACATCCAGAAATGCACTTTGCATTCCCGGCAGAACGCGAACAACCTGTCCCCAGTAAACGTTTCCGACTAACCCGCGAGCGCAGGCACGTTCAATAAAGAGGTCCTGAAGAAGGCCGTCATCTAAAATAGCGACACGCGTTTCTTCTCTAGAAGTATTGATAAGTATCTGTTCCACAGGACGATGCTCAACTTGCCGTTTGAATAGTGTGCACATTGTAAAGGGCTAATCGTTAGGCAAGTTCTTGCCCCATTCATCTTACGTTCATGAAATTCCTCATCGTTTCCCTTCGCTATCTTGGTGACTGCCTCTTGGCTGCTGCTTTGGCACCAGCACTAAAAGCCCGCTTCCCCGATGCCCAAATCGACATGCTCACCTTTAAAGACAACGCTCCCATTCTGGAAGGAGTTCAGGATATTAGTCATGTAATAGGTGTTGAACATCACCCCAATAAGTTTGTACAAGCCTGCAGCCACCTTGCATCTTGGAACAAATACGACTGGGCATTAATTACTATGAATAGTACTCGCACAGTTCTATATGGTTACTTTGCAGCAAAGCATCAAGTGATGGTGCGTCCGCATCCATCTCTAGAGGAACTTTGGAAACGAATTCTGATTACAGATCAAATAGATTTTGTCGGCGGCCAAATCCTTGAACGCACCCAACCTCTTCTCGGACCATTTTTCAAGGGAACAGCCCCTCAACTCTGTCCTATTCATCCTGATCGGAAATTATCGACCGACCTTCAAGCACAGTTACATATGCTTGGGTCGTACGTCGTATGCCAATGTAATTCTCGATACCAAGACAAAAATTGGGGCATAGGAAAGTGGATCGAACTAGCACAGCTGCTTATGACAGCCGGATATGGTATTTGTTTCACAGGAGGACCAGGAGATGTTGACTATCTCCTCAAAATTACTGAAGCGCTACCTCCCCAAAAAACCTTCATCGCAGCGGGTCATGCAAGTTTTGGACAGACTTCGCGGATCATCATGGGGGCAATCGCCTATATTGGCGTTGATACCGCAACCTCTCATATTGCTGCAGCTACGGGCATACCCTGTGTCTGTCTTTATGGCCCAACGCCTGTCGACACATGGGGTCCAGCGCCTAAATGCGGCCAATCAACACCTTATTCCAACGATTTAGATATTCAAACAGTAGGCAACGTCACCGTTGTGCGACGTGATAACACAGATATCCCTTGCTCAGGCTGCACTCGCCATCTCTGCGCTCACTACAACCCGCCTCAACTATCACGTTGCATGCAGAGTATTTCTGTAGAAAAAGTTTGGAATGCACTCTGCTGTCATACACCGATAGGCTCTACATTGCTTTAATCTCAGTGCGATGAAATACTCGCACTGAAGCAAAAACACCTGCCAAAAGAAGCACCATACCGACACTCATTAATGTTGTAGGCAAAGCCTGTCGCATAATGTGTGCATAGATCACTGCGAAGATTGTTTCGAAAATAATCATTTGACCGCCCAATGCGGGTGTCAATCTGCGACTCATATCATTCCAAAAACAAATGGCAAGCCAGGAGCATACGATCCCCAAAAATAATACGCCGATAAAAAAATGTGTCGGTGTAGGCTCCCAGAGTGAAGTTGAGGACTCCGTCATTGCGGCATAAGCTGCCAAACCAATGGCTGCTGTCGGCAGTGTTGCAGCACCTTGAGCTGCCGTCCAAAACATTGGAGAAATTTTCGGATGCGCAATTAACCAGTTCGCATTGCTGATTGGATACCACGTCCAAACCAACAAACTCAAAAATGCATAGAACACCCCTAGCCAGAATCCTGCAGGGGGCTCATTGGAATTTGCAAGGAAGTAGCTGAACTCTGTCCAGTTGAGGCAAACCATACCGGCAGCCACCAAACTGAGCGGAAAAACGAGACTGCTCCAGGGTACTCCTGCCCCACACCGCCTTGCTGAAGAATTTGCCACAATGGCCACACTAATTGGGATGACCGCGGTAAAAGCACCAGCAATCGGCGCGCCAGCCAATTGAACTGCAGACGCCAACAGCCAATAGAAAAAAAGATTTCCCACCACGCCTAAGGCAGTAGCGCTAATCCAATCTTTCTTGGAGACTTGAGTCAGATACTTTCCATTAAAAACCAGAAGTACTGCCGAAAAAAGACCAAAAATCGTGTATCTGGCCAGCGCTATCAACATCGGGTCATATGTCGATAGCCACAACGGGATGATGTAGACAAGTCCCCACAGAGCACAAGCGATGATGCCGAAAATGATCCCGATGAACATGAAGCAGACTCAGTTCTCTTTCGAAAACTGAAGAGTATAAAGATGGTTGTACAACCCGCCTTTGGCAAGCAACTCTTCATGCGTACCAATTTCGGCGATACCGCCATCCTTCATCACAATAATGCGGTCAGCATTGATGATGGTTGACAAGCGATGTGCAACAACAAATGATGTACGTCCCTTAAGGAGCGTATCCAGCGACTTCTGAATGTGCTTTTCACTTTCCGTGTCCAAAGCACTTGTTGCCTCATCCAAAAGTAAGATGGGGGCGTTCTTAAGAAACGCTCTCGCAATAGAAACACGCTGCCGCTGCCCACCAGACAAATGGTTGCCATTGGGTCCTGCTGGAGAGTCCAACCCTTCCGGCAGTGTTTTGATGAAGTCTGTCAATGCTGCAGCTTCTGCTGCAGCTTCAATTTGCTCCCGAGTCACCTTGTCACGACAGCCATAAGCAATATTGTTGGCTATTGTGTCATCAAAAATTGTTACGTCTTGACTCACAAGGCCTATTTGCTTACGCAAACTCTTGAGAGTGAGCTCACTCTGCGCGATGCCGTCGAAGAAGATCTCACCTTCAGTAGGAACCCAGAAGCGAGGAATCAAATTGATGAGGGTCGATTTACCTGCTCCGGACGATCCGACTAACGCAATCATCTCCCCAGGCTTCACTGATAGTGAGAAATGGCTAATCGTCTGCTTATCCTCGTTAGGATAAGCAAAACTTACATCGCGGAATTCTACGGCACCACTATAGTTTTCTAGAGTCTTTGTACCGGCATCTTTTTCCGGCAGTTCATCAATCACGCGAAATAGGCTTTCTGCAGCTGCAGTCATTGCTGCCGTTGTACCGTTGACGCTAGAGAGTTTTCGAATGGGCGGCAGCAACAGAAGCATTGCCGCTAAAAATGTTGTGAACTCCCCAACAGTTAGCAGTCCCATATTGGCCTGCATCAGGGCGAAAACAATAACAATCGATACCCCTGCCATCGAGGTGAACTGAGTGAGCGGTGTTCCTGCAGAGTAAACCTTTTGCGCTTTCAAGGTAAGTGAACGCAGTTTTTCATTGACATCACGAAAGCGCGCGATCTCATAGTCATAGCCATCATAGACTTTAACCACTCGCTCACCGCTGTAACTTTCCTGAATTGTGCCGATCAGCTCCCCAAATGTTTGTTGAGTCTGCGTTGTCAAACGCTTGATATGTCGGTTCACCCATTTAAGAATTAAGGCAATGACCGGCCCCACGATGAAGGTCACTAATGTAAGCAACCAGTTATGCCAAAAAAGCACACCTAAAAGGCAGACAATTTGAATGGAGTCACGAATGATGATAGTTAGTACGCCAGCCGCATTGGTCAAAGCTGTGGAGGCTTCATTAATGAACTTCGCCTGCACCTCTGCGCAACGATACTTCATAAAGAGATCGTCTCCCCAATGAAGAATTCGTTTGAACATTAGCGTTCGAATCTCAAGCATTACTCCTTGCGCTACACGCACTAAGAGGAATTGGCTAAGGTACTGACTGCCGCCATGCAATACTGAAATACCCAGAAGAGCTATAGGAGCAAGATATACAACTACCGAATCCTGCTGATAAAAAGCCATATCCGTCAGCTTACCGAGCACTAATGCGATCAGCGAAGAAGCTCCGCCGCCAGCAATCATGGCCAAGGCCGCTCCAAAAATATACTTTTTGTAAGGGGGTAAATAGCTGAACAGCCGCATGAGCTGCGGGTTGCTGAGAATTGGGATTTGCTTGAAAATCACGTTGTACTAAGACACTATTATCTAGGGATGCATCATGATACCCGACCATAGACGTCTAGTCTTCATATTGCATAAAGCGAGCTCATACCGTAGCCCAACCACTTTCCCATCGCACTTCCAATGATTGCACAACCTAAAATTGGCCTTGCCTGCCACTCCCTCAGACTTGATGGAGGTATGGGACGTTATTCCTTAGCTGTAGTCAAAGGATTAAATGAACTAGGCATTAAACCTGTAGTTTTTACAAAAAAAATAAACAAACAAGATGCAGGCCAACTTAAATTTAAACTTGAACTAATAAATTGCCGTTTTCTACCTACAAAAATTCGCGATCACTACTATAATATAATTACGAATAATCGCGCAAAAAAATATTCATTCGACGCTATAATTAGTTGCAATAGATACCCAAATGCCTCCATTATCGTCTGCGGAGGAACTCATAAGGGTTATCTATCAGCTATTAACAAACAACCTTCATTTTTTGATAAGTTAATGATTAGGCAAGAAACAGTAACTTATCAAAACAGCCAACTCGTCATAGCTCACTCAGAGATAATGGCTCGTGAAGTTGAAAATTTTTACTCCATTGAAAAAAACAAAATTCACACCATTTACCCGCCTTTTGATACTAAAAAATTCAATGCCGATGCCTTATCGCAGGATGAAATATTAAACATAAGAGCACAATTTAATATTCCAGAAAAAAATATTGTATTTCTCTTGCTTTCTGCCGGAAATCATTTCTTTAAAGGCTTAGACATTGCAACTAACTTCTTCAATGAAACCGACCTTCCAATTACACTTCTCGTGGCTGGCCGACACATTTCTTCATCAAAAAATGTGATTTATATTGGTTTCAGGAAAGACATAGAAAAAATCTACAAAGTTGTTGACTACACAATTTCAGCATCCCGATATGAACCATTTGGAATGGTTGCCATTGAGAGTATACTCAGCGGCACTCCCGTTGTTTTATCCAACAGAGTTGGTGCTAATGAATTAATACTGCCGGATGCAAAAAATATTTTCGACCCCTTTGATAGTAACTCTTTGCATAAAGCCATTTTAACAGCGATAGCTAACAAGCGTAGACTGATAAATCCTATCCAATATATTTCCCAACATGACAATGAACTTCAGCATGTTTCTAAAATTTTGCATGCGGCCTCACTTCTTTGATGTAATTAATTCTGTATATTTATCAAATTAATAAGATTGCACCTATGCTTAACATCCTTTGTCGCATTCCCAATCATGTTGGTGACTGCTGCATGGCTTTACCGGGATTAAGACTTCTGGAGGCCAGCGGCCTTACCCCAGTGCTGACAGGCAAACGTTGGGCTGAAGATCTTCTAGCCGGCACAGGCTGGCGCTTCGACCCTATTGAAGGTCATGTCACTGAAGACCTAAGCCGCATCCGCAATATTGCACGTCGTTGGGGAGGCCATCCCAAAGGTCTGCTCTTTCCGAACTCATTAAGCTCCGCACTTCTTTACCGCATTGGGGGTATTCGCAGTGCGGGTTTCCCCACAGATTGCCGGCGTATTCTGCTGGATACCGTTGTACCCGAACCCGATGCGGTGATGCATGAAGTTGAACGCTTCTTCACACTTGCTCATGAAGCACTCGAAGCTTGGGCTATCAAGCCAGCCTGGGATAAAGTTCCCCCCAGCCTTGGTCTTGTACCGCTCAAACGTCACGAAGCAGGTGCTAGAAACTTGATGGCGCAATGCAACATACCAACCAACTATGCGCTACTTGCTCCAATTGCTCGAGGACTGCACCACGGGAAAGAGAAACACTGGAAACACTTCAACGAGCTTTGCGGGCCGCTTCGTGATATGGGAATAGAACCAGTTGTCTTTCCTGCTGCCCGAGAGGTTGAATTGGCGAAAGCCGCCTGCCCAGACGCCAAAATTTGTCCTCCGACGTCTCTCGGCACGATTGCTGCGCTTGCCAAACATGCACGTGTGGTCATTGCTAACGATTCCGGCATGAGTCATGTCGCCGCGGCTGTCAGCGCCAACCAGATTACATTGATGGGTGTTACTAATCCAGCTCGCACACGTCCATGGAATCCTCGTGCCATAGTGTTGGGCAACGAAAATGGATGGCCCTCATTAGACGAAGTTATGAGTGCTCTTCAAAAAATTGTCAATAAATCCCCTTAATAGGCCGCACAATTTTTTTCTCAAGGCGCTCCATCAAGAGCGCCTTTTTTTCGTACTCTCCTTCACGTGTAACTTGCCTGTGCCATAGGTGAAAAACGGGAATCCCTCCATAACGTCCAGTGCGCAAAAGGACTTCATTGTTAATTAGTCGGATAACCATATCCGAATCCTCTTGCCCCCATCCTTCAAAACTTTCATCAAGGCCGTTTACAGACAAAAAATCACTTTTATACAATGCCCAGTTACAGCCGCGTAAGTGCTGCCATCTTAACGGGGCAATAAGGTCTCTCAATCCACCTATTGGCAAACTAATAGCTTGCATCCAACGATTACTGCAGCCTCGCAGCCAAAGACGTAAAGCGCCTCCTGCATGATCAAAATTTGACCATGGTACTACAGATTTATTTTGCAGATCCATTGAATATGGTTTCGTGAGAAGTATTCGTGGTCCCGCCACCACTTTTCCACTAGCAGCCAATTTAAGATGGTTAGCCACAAAGTCTTTAGGAACAATGCAGTCTCCATCGACAAAAATCAGATAATCACCATGAGACTTTAAAACAGCTTGATTTCTTGACCTTGCCAACCGGAACCCGATATCTTCCTGCCAGGAATGAATTATTGGAACATGAGAGGTTTTGGCTAAACTTTCGATTAACTCTCTGGTTTCATTTCGAGAACCATCATCAGCTACCACAATCTCAAAATTATGAGCAGTCTGTCTCATCAGTGATTGGAGAGACAAGCGAAGTGCTGAAGGCCAGTTATATGTTGCAACGATTACAGAGATCTTCATGCAAATTTATCCTTCAATTAGATATGAGATTTCTGGCCACTATTTGCACGCACCATTTCTTCTGCAAGCACCTTCGTTTTCTGCGTGATGAGGAGTCCTCCCAACATGCGAGCAATCTCTTCCACACGCTGGGTTGGATTGAGTTCTCTCAAATAGCTCACAGTCTCAATACCGTCAGAAACCTTCTCGACTTTGAGATGATGGTCGCCGCAAGCAGCTACTTGCGGCAAATGCGTCACGCAAAGCACCTGCCTCGTCAAACCAAGCTGCTTCATCATTCGGCCAACCACCTCACCTGTAGCACCCCCTACGCCACTGTCGACTTCGTCAAAGATAAGCGTCGGGACGCTTGTATTACGGCTGGTTAATGTAAAAATCGCTAGACCAATGCGAGACAGCTCCCCGCCGGACGCCACCTTAGCCAAGGGACTAACATCGACGCCTGGGTGGCCTGCCATTAAGAATTCGCACTTTTCAACGCCGACTTCACTGCGCGGAATGGGGACAAGGTTTACTTCAAATCGTCCGCCCTTCATGGACAGCGTTTGCATTTCATTCGTAACCGCCTTGGCGAAACGTGCTGCCGCTTCTCGACGAACTTTTGTGAGCCCTTCCGCTGCTGCATCATAGATTGCTCTTGCCTCAGCTTCTTCAGCCCTCAAAGCATCCAGATTTTCGTCGTTCTGCAGCTCCTCCAAACGACGCTTATTTTCTGCCTCAAAGGCATAAAGCACTTCTGGTTCAGTGCGATACTTTCGTGCCATCGTAAAGTATTTGGATACGCGTCGATCTACTTTCTCAAAACGATTGGAATCCGCTTCTGTCTTATCCAGAATCCGCTCAAGATCGTGTGCCGCATCATCGATCAGCTCAGCTGCCGTGGTCAGAGTTTCACTGACACCTTTGAGACGTTCGTCGTAATTAGACAAATCATCAACACGAGATTGCGCACGTGAAACTAAATCAGACGCCGAATCTTCACCTTGGGTAAGCCAATCCACAGACGCAGTGAGACCTTCAATAATAGAAACGCCGTGGGAAAGTCGAGTATGTTCTTCGTTAAGCGACTCCCACTCTCCCTTTTTAGGCGCCAATGTGGAGAGATCCTCAAGCAGCCAGGTGAGCTGCTCGATTTTAGCGGTGCGAACTTCTGCACTCGAACTCGCTTCTTCAAGGCGTTTGGCCTTGGCGTTCCAAGTCGCGAAAGCTTTTTTAACCGCCTCAAGCGGAGCTGTGTTTTCTGCATAAGCGTCAAGCAGCTTCAATTGAAGCTGCGTCTTTAAAAGAAGCTGATGCGCATGCTGCCCTTGTATATCGACTAAAGTGTCGCCAAGCTCCTTCAGCTGCGAGAGCGTCACCGTAATGCCATTGATCCAGGCACGTGAGCGTCCGTTTTTATCGATGCTGCGGCGTACAAGCACTGTTGACGCGCTGGAATCCTGCAAATCATTGGTTTCAAGCCACCGAAGCGCCTCTTCCGAAGGCATGAATTCAGCAATGATATTGGCTCGTTCAGCGCCCTTACGCACCATATCAGCATCGGCTCGAGCTCCGCGAATCAATTGAATTGCATCAATCAAAATGGATTTGCCGGCACCGGTTTCACCGGTCAAAACCGTGAAGCCCGTAGAGAGATCAAGCGAAAGCTGATCAACGATGACGAAATCTTTAAGGTTGAGCGTTGTAAGCATCGTAAGAGCTTCCTTCAGCCACTGATCTGCTCGTGGTGCTTCACACTGGTGGGTGAATAGTTCCACTTCAATTTTCGGCGGAGCAAGTCGTAATAGTCGTAACTGAGCGGATGAAGAATCTCCATCACACGTTCCGAGCGCTGAATGCGAAGCATGTCACCCGGTTCGACGTCACAAAATTCCTGCATGTCAAAATACGCTGTTGCATCACGAGCGTTTACAAGTTCAATTTCAATGCGCTTTGAGGACGGCAATACGATGGGACGATTGGAAAGCGTATGCGGAGCGACCGGCACCAATACAACGGCATCCATTGAAGGATGCAAAATGGGACCGCCGGCAGCGAGTGCATAGGCGGTTGACCCCGTGGCGGTTGAACAGACAACACCGTCTGCCGACTGAGCACTCATCTGCTTCCCGTCGACATAGATGATGAAGTCAACCATGCCTCCGGCACGGCCATGGCTGAAGCCAATATCGTTCACTGCAACATTGCGAAAGATTTCTCGCCCATTGCGAAACACCACGCCTTCGAGCAGGTGACGTTGGTCTGCTGAACATTCCCCGGCCAGCATGGCAGGCAGCACCCTGTCCATATCGTCAAGCACAACGTCTGTGATGAAGCCTAGACGACCGGCATTTACACCAATCAACGGACAATGGGAATCTGCAATCTGTCGAGCGACACCAAGCAATGTTCCATCACCACCCAGTACCACGGCCACGTCGCAGCGACGTCCCAACTCAGGGCGAGGGAAGCCTCCATCAGGATTACCGAGAGCTTGAGCCGCGCGTCCCTCTAAAAGGACCTTGCATCCCGCACGACGAAGCACACTCACCAAATGTTCAAGAGGTTCACTGAGATTTTCAGTTGGTTTGACGAATACGCCGACGGTTTTCATAGCTGATATCCAGAGGCTCAAAGTTCACCAGAATAGTATTTCAGAAAATAGTATTTGACGTATTTATTCATTGTGTAGAAAGCGTGATTGATACTGAAGATGAAACCCGCACGACCGTCAAGCACGCCGCCATTGATGAAATAGACCTTGAGAAAAGCCCATATTGGGCGAAGCATGATGTCCTTCACGAAGGAAACGTTCCGGCTCTCTTCAAGATACTTTTCTGCCGAAAGTTCGGTGTACGTATTGAACTTATTGAAATAAAGCTTCCAACTCCGGTAGGGGTAGTGCGTGAGACCTGTGCCGCCGAGGCGTTTTTTCTCACAATTCACACGAATTTCTTCATGTACGCGTCCGTATACCTTGACTGCCGTCTTAGGCACCATACGGCAAACCCAATCGGGTCGAAGAATCCCATGTGTAGCATGAATATGCCGAAAGGCGTTGTGCCTCTGCACGAAATATGCACATCTCGATCCGGACGCCGCTTCCTGCAGCTGTTTGGCCAGATCCGGGGTTACGCGCTCATCTGCATCAATCAAAAAAATCCATGGACCTGCGGCCTGCTCAATACCAAAATTTTTCTGCGCCGCCCAGTCCCCGCTGAGACTTCGAGAGAAGACCTTCGCCCCAAGTCGTCGGGCCGTTTCCACTGTACCGTCAGAGCTGCCGTCGTCCACGACGATCCACTCGTCGGCGAAACTGCAGCTTTTAAGACACGCTTCAATGTTATGCACTTCATTGCGCGTCAGGAGCACAACAGAAATTCGCTTAGCGTTTTTCTCGTTATCTTCGATCACGTTGTGCCCTCATACAGTGTATTAAGTGTGTATTCAAAGAAAAAGCTCCGTGGCCTGATGTCGCCAGACGGAGCCCTGTCTTTAGTTTAAAGGCTGATTAGTCTTCTTCAACGTCAGCTACGGCCACGGCGTGGAAGCCCGCATCAACGTAGCAGATGTTGCCGGTAATGCCGCTCGCCAGATCAGAGAGCAGGAAAGCAGCAGTATTGCCCACTTCCTGAATTGTCACCGTACGACCGAGCGGCGCATTCTTTTCCATCACACGCAAAAGCTTGCTAAAGCCCTTAATGCCGGATGCAGCGAGCGTCTTGATCGGACCGGCGGAAATGGCATTGGCGCGAATGCCTTCACGGCCGAGTGACTGAGCCAGATAGCGCGTTGACGCATCAAGTGCTGCCTTAGCCAAACCCATCGTGTTGTAGTTTGGAACGGCACGCTCTCCGCCCAGATAAGTCAGCGTAAGGCAAGACGCATTGCGTCCCTTCATCATCGGCAGGAAGGCCTTGGCAAGGGCCGGGTAGGAATACGTTGAAATATCAAGCGCAGTGTGAAAAGCGTCGCGAGAGAAACCTTCAAGGAAATCGCCGGCAATTGACTCACGAGGAGCGTAGCCGATGGAATGAACGAATCCATCGAGCCCACCCCACTTTTCCGTGAGCGTCTCAACAACGGCAGCAATCTGATCGTCTTTGGTAACGTCCATCGGAAGCACGATATCGCTGCCAAACTGCGCGGCAAATCCCTTCAGGCGTTCTGCGAAGCGTTCATCGGAATACGTAAAAGCCAGTTCAGCACCTTCACGATGACAAGCTTCGGCGATGCCGTAGGCGATGGAACGGTTGGAGATAACACCCGTGATCAGGAGCTTTTTGCCGGTCAGGAATCCCATGTTGGTCCTCTTTTAATAGGGATGGGAAAAACGCTGTCGTTATGATTGGCAGCGGGGTCTCCCCCATCAATATGAAATTGGAGTGCAGACGGCGTCAGCACTCGTAATGCTGCCCGCCATTTTAAGCGGGCAGTCTACCGCTCGGATAATTTCCTCTTAAATACGCACATCCAAACGGACGAACGACCAGCAGAGTGAATTAAGGAATGCGCAGTGACTGCCCAACGTTCAGGCGACTTGTCGTAAGCCCGTTAAAACTCATCAGGTCAGCAATAGACACGTTGTGGGCCGCAGCAATGGAAGTGAGCGTATCTCCAGAACGAACGCGGTATCTGCGGGGTTCACTGGCACTTGCTACTTTGGAAGCTGATGCAGGAATCACCAGACGCTGACCAATTGAGAGTCTTGAACTTCTCAATCCATTGGCACTTCTCAGCTTTGCCACGGTTGTACCGTAGCGCTCAGCAATCGACGTAAGCGTATCTCCAGAGACCACGCTATGCACTGTGGTTCTCGGGCTCGTGGCCGTTGCCGGTGCGGGCGGTGCTTTAGGCGCATCGCTCTCCGGAATCTCTAACCGATCGCCCGCCTTCAGAGCATTGGAGGTAAGCCGATTTAAGCGCTTTAGCTTCACAACACTCACGCCGTACCGATTGGCAATCGAAGTAAGGGTGTCCCCTTGTTGAACGACATAGGTTGTCGTTTCTTCCTCGATAGGTTCACCCGACTTTGGAATGCGCAGTCGCTGTCCGGCTCTGATGGTATTGGAGCTCAATCGATTCGTCGTTTTAAGGGATGCCGTCGAAACGCCGTAGCGCTTGGCAATAGACACCAGCGAATCACCGCGCTTTACCGCGTAAATGACGTGTCCAGAAGAAGAAGGAGCCGAAGTTTTCGCTGCAGTACGAATCGGTTCACGCGCAACATTGGGCACCGTGAGCACCAAACGCTGCCCGGAATGCAGACGATCTGAGCGAAGGCGGTTGCCCTGTACGATTGATTTCACCGTAATGTGCCAACGGCGCGCAATGCCCGACAGTGTGTCGCCAGAACGCACGCGATAGGTGACACGGCGCCAAGTCGTAAGCGGTGAAAGGCGCAGCTTCGCATCTGCTTCTTCCGCAGCGATGTCTGTCTGCTCATCTGCATCCGCGAGAACAAGCAGCGTGGAATTCGGAAGCACTTTGCGGCCGGCAGGGATACCATTCACTTCACGCAAGAACGATTCTGTCATGCCAGAGCGTTCAGCCACAGAAGCCAGCGTATCCCCTGCCTGCAGTCGATAGGTTGTCCACCGTGAAAGCGGCTGTCCAGAATCCATCCAGCTTGCGAGATTGTCGACGAAAAAGTCAAGACGATCTGCCGGCAGAAGCATCACATTGTTGTGCGATGCCACAATGACCGGAAGCTTAAAGCTCGGGTTGAGCTGCCGGAACTCCGCTTCAGACATGCCGGCCAGTTCCGCCGCCGTTTTAAGGTCAATATCGCGAGGCTTTGTAATCCGCACGAAGAAGGGCTCGTTGCCAACGTCGGGCAACTCAATGCCATAGCGGCCGGGATCCTTCACGATGCGCTTGATAGCCTCGAGTTTCGGAACGTAGTTGGCCGTCTCTCGAGGCATTTTCAAATGCGCGTAGTCTGTTGCCTTGTGGCTTCGTTTGGCACGCTCAACAGCACGCCGAACACTTCCTTCACCCCAATTGTAGGCAGCGAGCGCCAACTGCCAGTCATTAAACATCCCGTGCAGATATTCAAAGTAGTCGAGTGCTGCACGAGTGCTTTCCAATACATCGTTTCGGTCATCGCGCCAGAGGTTTTGTTCAAGCGCATAATCCGCACCTGTTGCCGGCATGAACTGCCAAAGACCGGACGCTTTTGCGCGAGAAAGGGCTTCCGGCTGGAAGGCACTTTCTACAAAAGGCAAAAGTGCGAGCTCCATTGGCAGTCCGCGAGACTCCACCTCTTCGACGATGTTGTAGAGATATTGACTCGCACGCATCGCCATGCGCTGCACATACTCCGGATCCTTGGCGTAATACGTCGTCCACCGATCCACCAAAGGCGAATTCAGTTCCGGAATACCAAAACCTCCGCGAATTCGATCCCAAACGCTGGCGGGCACTGCGGACTCACGCTCCAAAGCCGCTTCCGTTAACGCAGTCTCGACCACAGTCCCTCCAGCAGATGCATTCGTCTGGGCATCCTGAGGAACATCCTCCGCAAAGGAATAGGTCGGATGAACCGCCGCAGTTGCTATGAAAAGCGCGACAGACAATTGAGTAAGGGCAGATCGAAAAGACGACGGGTTCATGAGCGGAGAACTTCCGGAACAGTTAACGGGCGTAAGGCCTGCATAATCCGTTAATCTTAATGCTTGTAATGCCTCGGACTTCCGTCATCCGGGCATTTCTGCCTGCTTCAAACTTCTGCAGCGGGCAAGTTTCCGCAACGAGTTGTTAACTGCACCTATGTTCCAGCGCTTTTTTGGGCGCTCCGAGCGCCCTGACAAGGGCGCGGGAGCTCTGCCTGCACGTCTTACGTTTGACGGGTTCCTGCGCACATCGCCGGGCCGACTGCTCCTTGAATGGGAAGCTGAAGCCTACGACGAATTGACGGTTGATGTCTTCGGCAGCTGTGCGCTGCAGATCGGCATGCCCGAACTCAACACGCTTGCCGAAAATCGTATGCAGTCGAAGTGGCTGATCGAGCTGCAGAGTGCGGTTTCCGTTTCCGCCGACGTCTTAAGCGGAGATCTCGGCTGCATCGTCGCTGCGCCGGAGCTCTTGCCTATCGCTGATGAATCGATGGATCTCGTAACGCTTCCGCACGTGCTGGAACTTTCCCCTAACCCTCAGCAGGCACTTCACGAAGCCGTTCGAGTGCTCGAGCCCGAAGGCCGGCTTATTCTTACCGCCTTCAACGGCGCAGGCTTTTGGTGGATGCGGCAGCAGACCGTCCGTCTCGGCGCCAAGCCCTATTTGCCTACCGACATGGCGCCGATTCCGCTTCGACGCCTCAAGGACTGGTTTGCGCTTCTCGGACTGGAAATTGACCGCGGACGCTTCGGACTCTATCGTCCGGGATTTCGCAGCGCACGCCGGCTCCATGCTTGGGAGTGGCTTGACAAAGCCGGCGACAGATGGCTGCCGCAATGCTCAAATATTCTTTTGCTCTCCGCTGTTAAGCGACGTCCCGGAGCGAGAATCGTGAACTGCAGCGAATTTGCCAATATTCCAGCTAAAGTACCGACCTCAGGCGTGCCGGCCGCCGGCCGTGTCTCGTCAACTTTCTCCCAAACCTCCATCACACCGTCCGCACCGATTGCGGAAAACCATAAAGCACCATGACTCACGCACCTACACCTACTGTTCTTGAAATTTGGACTGATGGGGCCTGCAAAAAAAACCCCGGCGTAGGGGGTTGGGGAGCCTGGCTCGTCTGGGGTAAGTACACTCTGGAGCTCTATGGCGGCAGCGCGCTTACGACCAATAACCAAATGGAGCTGACAGCTGTCATTCGTGCACTCTCGGCGGTTAAACGGCCTTGTCCCATCATCATTCATCTTGACAGCAGCTACGTTAAAGACGGTATTACACGGTGGATTCACGGGTGGAAAAAAAACGGCTGGCGCACCGCTGACAAAAAGCCCGTCAAAAACGGCGAACTTTGGCAGGAGCTTGATCGATTGGTCAGTCAGCATCAGATTGACTGGCGTTGGGTAAAAGGACACGCCGGCGATCCAGGCAACGAAAAAGCCGATGCGCTTGCTAACCTCGGCGTTGAGGCCGCTAGAGGCGAACGACCTGAAAAACTATCGTAAGATCGCGTAAAGGCGGTATCCGTTCGACGCATCACTTGCAAAGCATCGTTTTCTCAGTACAATTCTTTTTCTCTCAGCGCGCGGTTAGCTCAGGGGTAGAGCACTGCCTTCACACGGCAGGGGTCACTGGTTCAATCCCAGTACCGCGTACCAGATTCTTACAAAGGGCTTGAACTGCATAGTTCAAGCCTTTTGTTTTTTGAATTCAGCCAGCACGATCACCACGAAAAAACAAAGGACCTTCAAGCCATACCGCTCAAAAGCCCTTTGGAGAACAGTGTCAACGATCCGATTTCATCAGATCTCGTCGTTTTTCTGTTCCTTCTTGCGGCAATCGCCGCAGATGCCGTACAGCACCAGTGAATGATCAGTGAGCTCGTAACCCTTTCGAGCTGCAACCTGACGCTGAGCGCGCTCAATTTCCGGGTCTACGAATTCTTCAACATTGCCGCAGCGCACGCAAACGAGGTGGTCATGGTGCCGACCTTCCTGAAGCTCGTAGGTCGCTCGCCCTTCGTCGAAATGACGGCGCACAAGAATGCCTGCATTTTCAAACTGAGTGAGCACACGATAAACCGTCGCCAGGCCAATGTCGCTGTTTTCCTCTAGAAGAAGCTTGTACACTTCTTCAGCTGACAGATGGCGCTTACCAGCTTCGTGAGACTCTGAAAGCTTCTGAAACAAATCTAGAATCTTGAGGCGCGGCACTGTAACCTTAAGGCCCATGGTCTTCAGATCGGCCGACTGCTGCTGTTGGTTTTCCTTCACGACCTAACCATCCTGTCTTTGTTCAATAGAGTCTTTATGATACGCAGTTGAAGAGCTCGCGACGAGATCTTGCACTGAAATTCCAATTCTATTCGGTTTATGCTCAAACGACACATCCTTTCATTTACGACGGCGGCTGCATGCGCAATCGGCCTGAGCGGGTGCTCTACCGTATCGAACGTGATGGACACCGCCACGTCCTACGTGCCCTACATTTTGAAGCCCTACCGTGCCGACGTACATCAAGGGAACCTCGTAACGAGCGAGATGGCGCTACAGCTTGAGAAGGGCATGACTGACGCTCAAGTACAGTTTCTGCTCGGCGTACCGCTCATTAAGGATCCGTTCCACGAAAACCGCTGGGACTATACCTACTATCTGCGGCGCGGCAATGGTGAAGAGCAAGTTCGTTCTCTCACTGTTTTCTTTAATGAAGACCGTCGGGTAGATCACTGGACATCTGATCCGCTCCCGGATGAACAGCAGGCCGACCAATTGATTCTGGGGACGATTGATACGTTTGAACCTCGTCTGCCTAAGACCGATATTCCGGCGGCCGCCCCCAAAACTTCGACCGAACCGTCCCCATCCTCTGCCGAGTAACGCATGCCTACCATCCAGCAGGAAGTCGAGAGACTTCGCAGTCTCGTGACGCAGCTCATCAACCGCCTGCAGAACGAACGCGATCAGCGTCAACAACTCGCCCACCAGCTTGAAGTTCGCGACGCTGAACTCAAACGCGCTCGCCAGCAGCTTCATGAAATGAAGAAGAAAGTCGACGAGATGCTGTCGCAATTTCGTGACGCTGGTTCTGCATCCTGACCGTTTTCCTTCGCGGAGACCACCATGTCCGAAGTCAACGTCACAATTTTTGATCGCAACTACCGCCTTGCCGTTACCACCGGCGAGGAAAAGATGCTTGAAGACTGTGCGCGCCAGGTCAATGAACAAATGCTCGCCGTACGTGCCGCCGGCCGCGTTATTGCAATTGATCAGATTGCAGTTCTTACTGCGCTCGAGTTGGCTTATGACGCCAAGAAGCGCGAGCATGACGCTAAGAAAACCGCTGCTGCGCCTCCGCAGACTCCGCCGCAGCCGGTTCAGCAGCAAACTCCTGCGGCAGCTGTACCGACAGCGGCATCAACCCCAAATGAGGCTGATTCAGCGCTCTTTGCAGAAATTCATTCGCTTTGCAGTCTCTGCGAAGAGGCACTCTTCCGAGACGCAAAGATGGGATCGCTCTTCTAAGGTGATCAGCAGGAAGCCCCGCAAATGCGGGGCTTCATATTTCTCTTGGATCAAGTTTTATGCGGCAGTGGTTTTTGATCACTTGCGCGAAGTGTGATTCCAGGTAGAATGAACTTAAGTCCTGCAGCGGCAAGCATCCGGGCTCCAAGGTACCTAGAACCAATGCATCCTGCAATAGGTTGGCCTACTCGAGAGCCGATTGAGTGCCGGTCACGCGGTGTCCAGCCCGTTCCGCTCCGGAGCCGACCGCCCTGAACTCCCGGTTCAGGATACGTAGCCCCGCCCCGCTGCAGGTTCTTGATTTTCAAGGGCAGTCTTTCGCTGAGAGACTGCCCTTTCCTACTTTCAGGATTGGACCGCGTGATGGCCATAGACCCCAAAACAGCTGCCGTATGCGCCGAAGCATCCGGATTTTGGCTGATGAAGACGGAACCGTCGGAGTGTTCGATTGACGACGCCTTTGCAGCAGCCAATCACGCCGTCTCATGGTTCGGCGTACGCAATTATCAGGCGCGCAACTTTATGCGAGACCAAATGAAGGTTGGAGACGCCGTGCTCTTTTACCATTCAAGCTGCCCCAACCCCGGCATCGTCGGCATCGCGCGCATCGCCTCGAAACCATATCCTGATACCTGCCAGTTCGACGAAAAAAGTGACTATTTCGATCCCAAATCCACAAAGGATGCACCGCGTTGGGTGGCGGTGGATGTTGAAGCACTCGTCAAATTTCCAGTCATTCCTGTCAGCATTTTGAGAGCTCAGCCAGAACTTGCCGACATGCTCATTCTTCGACGAGGCAACCGTTTGTCTATTACTCCGGTTGAAAAGAAAGATTTCCTATTCATCGTCGAGCATCTTGCCAAACCTCAGTCATAAACAACAAACCTAGATCACCTCGGAGATTCACCCAATGGAGATTCAAATCATCCTCGCTCTAGCGGCGCTCGGATGCTGCACCGGATTCCTTGCCGGACTGCTCGGCATCGGCGGCGGCATGGTGCTAACGCCTTTCCTCACGCTGCTTCTCGGCTATGCAGGCATTCCGATTGAGCACATCGTGCACGTAGCCATCGCCACCTCAATGGGCACGATCCTTTTCACGTCGCTCTCCTCCGTGCGTGCACACGCCAAGCGCGGCGCGGTTCTCTGGAATGTTGTGTTTTCGATGGCGCCAGGCATTCTCGTTGGCGCTGTCGTGGGGGCCCAAGTTTCCGGCGCGCTGCCGACCTTCTGGGTTGCGCTCATTTTTGCCGTGTTTGTCTACACTTCTGCCGCAAAAATGTTCCTCAATGCCAAACCCACGCCTTCGCGCCATCTGCCCGGACCTGCAGGCATGTTTGGTGCCGGTACGGTTATCGGCGTGATTTCCGCGCTGGTGGGGGCTGGCGGCGGTTTTATTTCCGTGCCTTTCATGACTTGGTGCAACGTCAAGATGCATAACGCCGTCGGAACATCCGCAGCCTTTGGCTTCCCCATCGCGTTTGCCGGCACCATTGGCTATATCATCAGCGGCTGGCATTTGACAGGACTGCCCGGCTGGCCCTACACCATCGGTTATATTCATCTGCCGGCCCTTGTCTGTGTCGCCGCAACGAGCATCTTTTTTGCACCGCTCGGCGCAAAGGTCGCACACTCGATTGATACGAAGCCTTTAAAGCGCATCTTCGCCAGTGTGCTTTTCCTGCTTGCAACTTACATGCTCTATAAGGCAATCAGCGCCTTCTAAGCAGCTTTTCTGAGCAGATTGTTATCGGGAAGAGGGCGGGTTTGCACCTCGCTCCCTCCCACACTACCGGACGTGCCGTTCGGCATCCGGCGTTTTCTAAAGTCAGATTGTGGATTCAGTGGGCAGGCCTTTGACAAGAGACTGTAAAGCCCCATTCGTCGAAAGACACTGTTGGGAAATGCCTTGAGCATGTGCACAGCATTGGCGTTCCACCATGGGCCGCGTCCATTTACGGACAATTTCCATGCTTGTTCGCTTGGCTGTCCCCTGCGTCTCAGCTTTCGTTCCCGAGTTTTGGGACGCTTCCATGCCCGCCAGATCAGTTTGCGCAGATGCCGGCGAATGTGAATGTCGATACGTTTGAAGATCTCTTTTCGATCATCCGGCGCGTAATAGGTTCTCCATCCGCGCAGGATCAGCGTCAAGACCTTAATCGTTCCCAAGAGGGATCTTCCGTGGCCTCGACGCAGTCGTGCAAAGCTCGCCTTAGCGACACGCGGCGACCCCGATGTTCCCACAAACGTATATCCGAGAAATTTGGACTTCGAAGGACGAAAGAGACCGCTCTTGCTGTGATTCACCCGCAGTTTGAGCGTTCTCTCTATGAACTTAATCCGTCTTTTCCAGTACACGATCCCCGCCTGCGAGAACTGACAAATAGGTTGCAGTCGTCAGCATATCTGCAGAAACTCAACCCTCGACCCTCCAAGCGGCCTACTTATACACTTTAGATTTGGTCCTTCGAGGTTTGGTCTCTAACTACGGCCTCAGCTGACTTCCCTGTCAACATCCCTCTGCCTTGCAGCTTCGGCAGCCCTAGCAGGCATCGACAGGGATCTCCCCGGGTATCACACATGCGCACCAGTCGGATCTACACATCGCCTTTCCAGATCGTGTAGCGTAATTGGGTTAACTGATCTTTGACAGCTCTCTCAGGTTTTGTTCCTTATATCCGATTCCTGTTCGTCAGGCTGGCGTTGTGCTATCGGCTTCCTACATCGATTCGTTGCCTCCTCGACTCTGCTGATTCGCTAGTCCTTCCCACTTTCACCGCACATCACACGTGCGCTGCCGGGCGTACTGATACGAAAACAGCGCGAGTGGTTCGCGCTGTTTGGGATGGCTCCGATGAAAGGGACTAGAAAAAATTAAGAGCTAGTCTTCGAAGTTTTATGATCTAATCATTCTGGAGTTCAGAGGGTTAATCTGTAAGTTTGATAGACTTTACTTTTGATTCATCCTTCCAAAACTGAATTGTCTTAATAACTTTGCGTTTGAAGCGGAAGAACCTAGCTCGCGATGGGTGATCGCAGAAAAGCATATAACGCTTAGATGTTTTGTAACGAATAATTCCCTTTTCTGCCGCTTCCAAAACGAGAGCCTTATATGGTTTCAGATCGACTACAGGGAGTGATTGAGCATCTTTGAAAAGATTGACAGCAGCGTCAGCAAATGCTGAGACTACAACCATTGCAGAACGGTCTGAAAGTCCTTTGGCGACATCTACACAAAGCGCCCTCCCCTTAAACATTTGCCAAGCGAATCGTTCACTGCGAATGATTGAATCAGGTCTCTGCCGGTAACCATATAACGTTTCAGGGAGATATGAAAAAATTTGAGCGCGGAGAGCAGCCTGTAAGCAAAAGATTTCATCCTCAAGTACGTCTCGGTTTGATGGGAATCGAATGCTTCTTATAGAAGAAGCTGTAAAAAGCTTTTCCCAAACCATCCCTCCGGCGCCACAGGTTTTTTCCCATCGCAACATGGAGAAAATAAGTTCGACGAATTCTTCTTGATCGATGGTCCTCGCAGTCTGGATGACGCCTTCTGTTTTCGTTCGTCCTTCATCATTGAATTTGAAGAAACCACAAACGCTGATGTCAGCTTGAGTTTGAACAGCGTTTTGCACGAAGTGGGATAAAAATTCAGGTAAAACCTTGTCATCACTGTCGACGAAAGCTATATATTCAAAGGTTTCATCCCTTTCAATGAGATCCAAAGCGGCGTTTCTTGCAGCAGAGAGACCGCCGTTTTTTTGTCGAATCACGACGAAACGTGTGTCCTTCGATGCGCACTCATCAAGAATAGCCCCGGACTCATCGGTGGAACCGTCGTCAACCGCAAAGACGGTGAAGTTGGTATATGTCTGCGTCAGAATGGAATCAAGGCATTCGCTGAGATACGGAGCGACGTTATATACAGGAACAACGATTGCTACTTTTGGTTGTTTGTAAACGCCGGTGGTATATGTTGGGGGGGGGTAATATCTTGAATCATATTTAATATGAGTGCACAATAAGCTCACAGCTTACGAATCAGCCATGAGTAGGATCGTATACGTAACATTATCACACCGCCTTTGGCCGTTTTTTTGGTAAGCGTCTCTGAACTGGTATTGAAATTTTGGACAGGTTGAAAAAGCAAATTTTAAATGCGTTTTGACCTGTTCAATTTATCGACGTGGTGATTGGAAATGTCCCTTGCGATCGGTCACTGCTATGCAATGTGCACCCCCTCAGCGCGTACAGCCGTTACATGTCAAACCGGATACACGCGTCAAGTCCTCAGGAAAGGCCCGTAGCACAGCATGCGATATGCCGCTGGCGTTTGGTTGTCGATTACTGAGCACAGGCGCTCGTTGTTGTAGAACTCGACGTAACGGCCAATAAAGCCGTTCTGCGCCTTGAAGCTTGGCCTATCCTGCGTCGGCACTGGGTTATAGCCCAAACTCCCGGAGACTAGCTCCGGGAGGTCCTGATCTGACGCAAAGTCGGCCTATTTATTCTTCCTAATCCATTGTTTTTATTTAATAAAAACTTGACAAGCCTTTGCTTTATCTTTATCATAGTCTATAATTATTTAATGTAGACAACATCATGCCATCTTCGCCAAAACCTTGGTCTTTCTCTACGTACACGGATGCCGATGGGCGTACCTATGTCTACGGCTATCGCAATCGCT
>OKVI01000095.1_pt1 | contig 106108 bp, 88 predicted proteins | sample 1607001 | NCBI WGS metagenome assembly OKVI01 (sample SAMN03281018, study PRJEB24777) | human gut metagenome | isolation source: fecal sample PR128 from 1 month old male Malay infant, vaginal delivered...
GATCCTGAAAAATAGGTAACTCAAGACCATTAGATCGTTTTGGAACATTTCTAACATCAATCCTTTTAATTTTTACTCGTTTGAACTTATAGTAAATTTTACATTTGAATAGTAATTTTCCTATTTAGCAAAATTTTGATTTTAGGTCGGATACCTTGAGTAGATTAAATCAAGTAAACTGCATCACCAAGGTTTGAACTTCAGTCAACTTATCTTTGTGTAACATTGCAGTTGTTGTAGGAATTCTACTAAATTTATCAGATTTGAAGTCATATAGAACAACTGACAAGTAATTTTCTCTATCTTCGTTCGAAATAGCCGTTCCTTTTGTTAAATATTTAACGAAAGCATCAAAGAAAGGTTTGGTTTTTAGAAGATAAAGAGTGTTGTTTTCCATATCGTATTTCAACCCAAAATCTACGATTTGATTTTTAACTAATTGCAATTGACGTTGCATTTCTTTTTCTTGCTCTGCTTCTTGCAACTCATCATCCGTAGATTTAGTTTGAGTTTCAATTTCAGACAAGTCTTTGAAAGCATCCAGTAAGCCATCATAGGTATAACCTGTGAACAATTCAAGCAACTGCAAGCGAGTTCTGATATGCAACTCAGATACGCAATCTTGAATAATCGTTTTAAGATGTTTGCCTAGCCTTGAATACTGTGTCTTGATTGTTCGTGCTTCTTCATCAGTAGCATCTTTGTATCGAGCTTGCAAATCTTTAAGCTCTTCAACTTGAGCTTCGATACCCAAGTCTTCTTTTACAAACTTAATGGCTGTGACCCAGTTTTTACCACGTGTCAACTCCACTTTTAAGAACTTGTTAAGCTCAAGAGCGTAATTCACTGGAAAGACCTGACCTTCATACTCACGACTTTCGAGCATTTGAATAGTATCTTCAGCATTGAACTGATGAATTTGTTCTTCTGCCCAAGCAGAGTATTTATCAATATCACCATCCCAGTCATAAGCTTCGAGGTTGTTCTCAAGTTTTTCTTGCAAACCTACTTGCCACTCAGTCTTTTTGGCTTCGTACCAAGAATGACCTACACCAAAACCTAAATCTAATGGACACCAACCTTCACGCTCAACCATCATATTTTTTCTAATCAAGCCTAAAATGATATGTGGATGAATAGATTTATGAACTTCAATAGTGGCTTCATCGTGAATGAACCCCGTAATCAAGATTTTTCCTTGATATCCAAGACGACGAATATCGTTGTAAAGAGAAACCATACCTGCTTTATAAATATCAGCGGCTGACCCTTGAATTGGATGGTTTAGGGCATATCGACGAACCTGACTTTTTGAAGTGGTAGCTAGATTGTAGTATCGACGGCTTCCAAAGACTGTTTCAGAATAGCCGTTCTTAATTGCATTTTTAACGTTGTTATCAAACCATCCTTCAACTTTACGTTGGAAAGAGAAGAAAAGAGCTTTTCTTTGACGTGCTTTAATGGTATTTTGAGGTGACCTAGAACCGAAAAGGACTTCACCCAACGACTCATCCGACATACCAAAGTTGATACCGAAGACCAGACCCTTGCTTTCCTTACGAAGTGCATCAGTAACCTGCTCTTGCAAAATCCCACGCAATCGAGCCGCTTGGAAACGGTGATAATCATTTCGCCAATCTTTAAACATTTCAATCAACGAATCTTCCTGAGCCATGATGGCAATTACACGGTTTTCTTTAGATGCATAGTCGGTATCGACCATATAGTAACCTTCACGTGCCTTAATTTCTTTCTTAACCAAATCATCAAACCCTTGAATATTAGGAGCTTTAGTTGAAAGGCGTCCAGTGACTTTAAAGGCATCGATTTGAGGGAAACAGTAGCCATCATTTGTAAAGTAGGCTTTTCCTGAATCATCGTAAGGTGGGATTTTGTCTAGGAAGTTTGAGAAGACACGGTCAATGTCACGAGTCTTTTTAAGCAAAGATACAAACGGATAAAGAGGGGCGTCTTCTTCAGGTTTAACATCAACTTCACCAGTCTCTTGATTGACTTTAAATTTGGTTTTCAATCCTAGAGTTTTTGAAAATGCATAAACCAATTCTTTTTGCAGTGGACTTACCAACTCATCTTTGATAGGTAAAGATAAGTTATGTTTAAAGCTCTTTCGACCATCCTTTTTCAGTTTTAATAAAACATCATCGAAAGACATTGTAAACGGTGCGACATAAGGTTTGGTTGGCTTAGACAAAAACTTAATTGCACCTTTATCTAGCGTTGGATTACCAGACTTTTTGCTAATTTGCACTGGATACCCAAGAATATCATAAGCGATTTTAAGGTTTTCTTGAGTTGAACCAGTTTTATAAGTATTGGTGTCAATAGATGGGGCGAAGTCCTTTATAAATTGGATAAGCTCTTCATGATATTCTCGACGTTCCTGTGCTTTTGCCTCCCTCAAGTCTGGAACGGAGTTCATATCCAAATGCATACCATAAAACTGAGAGTAGGCAACTACACTTGAGAAAGCCGAGTCATTTAAGGTTGACTGCCAAGCATTGAATGAGTCAATAATCTTATTATCCTTGAAAAGTAGGAACAAACTTAATGTGTTATCAGCATCTGGGCATGCATAGAATCTAACCAACTCTTCAGGTAGGTCAGCAAATGTTGCGTCAACGGTATTGAAATCTTCGTTCAAGCACAAATCATCAAGTTCAGGAGCATCACGCCCTAAGAATACTTTAGTTGCACTTTTCAGTGAAGACGAAAGACCTTCTTTTGGACGGAACGTTTTATTTAAAAACACCATTGTATCGAAATACACGTTATAATCCAAACCATGACGCATAGAAACACGATAGTCAAAGTAATTATTGTGGGTGATGATACGCATTTTAATCATTAAAGGTTGCAAATATTTCTCAACAAAATATTCGACATCACCGTCACATAAATTTTCAATCTTCTTATGACCTAGTGGGAAGTAGTAAGATGTACCTGGTTTGGCAGATAGAACAAATCCAACTGCTCTATCACCTTCCCCAGTCAAACATTTGAAATTAAATTCCAAACCAGTTGTTTCGGTATCGTATCCAAGAGCTTGAGTGGTTTTATAATCTTCAGCAATTTGAGTTAAATCATCTACCAGTGACTTGTTAGTTACAATCTTGAACTTGCCTTTTTTGATATTATCCCTAATCCAAGCAAAGTTCTTATCAGGATGGGCTGCTACCACTTCATCGACAGTTTTGTAAAATGGTGAGAAGTTAGAGCCTGATACCCCTTGTAAATCTAGAGGTTGTTTAACTTCCTGAAACCCTAAGATTCTCTTCCTTTGAATTTTGTTAAGTACGATTTTATAAGCCGTTCCTTGGCTTTCCATGATAAGAATGTTTGAGCCAAAGAGAGAGCGAAGTTCGTAAGGTTTTTTAGTTTCCATTGTATTGTCTTCTGAAATGGAAACACGAATATCTTTAGATGTAAATTCCAAATCGACAATACTACCGAGTCGTTTAGATACCCGACCTGAGCCGATAGGGGTTTTGAAGATATCAGTGGTAACTGCAGAAATTGCAGACTCCCAATTACCACCTACACTAAGCTCACTAAAAGGGTTGCTCTGTGTTGCCAAATCCTTTGCGTATCTAAATACCGTGAAGAACATAGCAAAGAACTTAAATGATGGATAACTTTTAAATTGTGCTGGTAAAGAGACATCCACTCCATTTACAACTTTCTCTTTTGCTTTGAAAAGACGTTCAATCGTAATGTTTGATGGGTTAATTGTAAATGACCTGTTCTTTTTATCAAGTTCACCTGCAAAGCCATCTAATAAGAAGTTGGCATCATCTCCTGATTCAGCAACAAAACGCCCAACTGTGTTAGACGCATTATCAGACATGAAAACCTTTAATTTATGAGTCCCAGACTCAACCGTACCTACTAACATATTTCACTCCTTTAACTATCGGATTGTAAAAATTTAAAACTATAATTACCAAATATCGACTAAACGCATGACTTTCAAGCCACTTTCTGTTACATACTCGCTCGAATTGTACTTAGTGGCTCGTAAATCTCGTTTATCTTTATGCTCCATTACTGCTTCAAATGGAAGTTTACTAAATTGAGTAATGCAAGGTGCAACAGATGAATAATAGTGAGGTGCAATGTCGCCACCTATTAACCAATCAATAGGCTTACTGTTTGAAACTTCAATGTTTAAAACCGTATCTGCTGGTAATTTTTCAACGTTATCTTCCAGATACCCAAACGATGCTTTTAAGCCTTTAGCCATGTGCTCTGCAAATTCCTTACCTGACTCAATTTGCTTAGTGCATTTACTTTTTATTGTTTCACGCTTTTGCACAACACCTTCGGCATATAATACATAAGTCAAATAACCATCTGACTTACTCAAACTGAGTAATATCATGAATAATATCTCCTTCTATAGCACAACTCCTACCCACGTTTAGTAAAACAAAAGGTAGAGTTAAACCGAAATAATAAATGTAAAACTGAATTGACGGTTGCATATTACCTACTTCAACATACAAATACTCATCAGTCATACAGATGAATTTAGCTTTCAAGGTTAATAAAACCAATTCACATAGGTTCTCTCGAAGAAGTGGTATTAAATCACCATCTTCAACAAAGATACCACCTAGCACATTGTAAAATGTTCTACCGTTGACTTTAAATGATAGATTTGATGAGTGCTCAGAATAGTAATCATCAAATATAAAGTCAATAGCTTTATCTAAATTGAATTTGTAAATTCTAGATTTGCGTTTACCATTGAAGTTGATGTAATCATCTTTTAAAGTAAAATCAATACTAGAATCAACAGAAACCTTCGACTCCTTTGTGTTCTTGAAAGGTAAGACATGTGATTGAAGAACCAAAGCGTATTGAGTTCTAAAAACCTCTCTGTTTTGCAAGAATAAGGCAAGCCAATTTGAAATGTTTTCATGGACTTCAGAAGTCGACATTTTTAAATTGACTTTTAATTGATTTACAATCGTATTGAAACAAGTCTTGTAGAAGTCACGTTTTAAAGTTCCTATTTCAGATTGAATAATTTCTTCGGCATGGTATTGAAGTACACGTTCTAAAATAGGAACTGAGAAGATGATTTGTGTAACATCCATAACAGTGAAGTCATAGAGTGACAAATCTTTAGTTTCTAGCTGATGTACCCACTCAGACCAGAATAGTTCTTCACTTACACGTCGTTTAATTTCATCTTTAGAATAAACAGGTTCAATTCTGTTATCATCGGTCAAGGTGTCCTCAAGGGTAAAGTTGCCGTCATGCGAGTTTGAAATGACACGGTTGATAGATGATACCCCTGTGTTAAACCTAACAGTCAAAGCGATTTTCTTAATGTAGGCATCTATTGAAGATAAATCACCGTTAAAGTCGTCTAGGACTTTATTTATGACTGCTTCTTTCAAGAGAACATAAGAACCTTTGTCAAATATTCTACGCTCTCTCCTGAATAATGGCTCCCACTCATCTAGAATTTCCAATGTACGATTATAAACCAAAGTATGCGTATCATAATCTAAATCACTTGCAGACATTAAAGCAAATGGGTTTAATGGATTTTTAATATCTAAAACTGCATTGTTAATCAATAGTTAAAATACCCCTTTCATTTGAGTTTATATAATCGTAAAATTCTTGATACTTACTTAGGAAATTCAAGGCTTCAGAGAACTCTTCATCATTTTCTTTAGCTAAAATCATATCTAAGTAATTCTTAGAGTCCTTAAAGCCGTTTAAGGCTTGCTTACTTAAAAACCTAAAGTCAAAACCGTAACTTTCGTAAAGATACCGAGTTGTTTGATTGAACGTATCTATGTTATCTTGTAATTCATCACGAAATTCTAAGGCATCTATATTATTTTTAGATAATGCAGTCTGCCAAGACATGACGGTCTGTGGGTTTAGACTTAACTCATTTGATAACGACCCTTCATCAACAGTTCCTTTCGGAAGTGAGTTGCTATCTTCATCAAATGAGTCAATAGCAAATTCTTTATGACGTACTTTTTCATTAAATGCACCAATATCTTGGTTTCGAGTCATCACATAAGAATACTTTGCTAACGAAACTGTGTTTGAAATTCGTAGCCCTTTATCTATTTGATTTACCAACTCGAACATATTATTTTTAACGTTCGAGGGTAAATCTTCTTCGAAAAACAAATCATGAACAGATTCGAGTGTCGATACCCCTAGAGGTTTTGCGTAATTTTCAAATACACCTCGTAAAAACATACATATCACCCAAACAAAGCACGACGATTGACCTTCTTTTTAGCAGGTCGCTTAGGTTTAGACGGCTTGTTTGTTTTTTCCTTAGTTTTTGATGTTGATGCTGTGCCATGTTTTTGTTTGCTGGACTTTTTAGAGTTAGTCGACGTATATTTATATTCGATTTCATCAATAGATTTGGAAACCAAATCAACAGACGTTAGAGCTACTTGAGTAACTGGATGGACGTTATCTAAATAATCGAATTCTAAATTAAAACGAGTAACAAAAGACTTGGTAAATAATCCACCAAACATTAGACCTTGTAATTTTACCACAGAATCACCGATAAGTCTAACGTTCTTGTAGTTATACTCTTTTAAAAATACCCTTAATTTTTTCATAGCATAAGGTTTTAAATTTAGATGTAAGACGTGGTAGGCTTTCAAGGTTGGAGAAAGTTTAGATTCAATAAATTCTTTTAGAGCCACTAAATCCAAATTTCGGACATCATAATAAATAAAGACTGTGCATCCACATTTCATCAAGTCTTCCTTATGTAAAGAATACTCAATTTCAGATACCCCAATACCTACGACTGATTTGTTGGCTTTGAAAAATGACCTTGTTTCAGCTTCGACTTCAAATGAGTTATTTTCTTCTTCAGCTTCAATAACTGTATCAAGTTCAATATCTTCAGAAAGTGCTAAATCTAATAGACTTTGCTCTTTCTTATTTGAAACTTCGACTTTTGCAGGTTTTAGTAGTTGAGCGAACGGAGTATCGTTTGATGCGATAAACTGACAAACTGGTCGACCATTTTTGACAACCCCTAAATTTTGATTGTAATCTTTTTGTTTAGTTACAGTTAGTTTCATTCAATCTCCTTTCTTCATTTAATTGAATCACATATTTGTTGAGAAAGTGCATAATATCAAGCTCCGAAGTCCAGTAAGGCTCTTCTTGTAATATGGCAAGTAGCAAGATAATTCGAGTTAGTGGTATATTTTCAATCCTATCTAGTTGCTTCAAATACTTAGATACCCGATTATTGTTGTAAACCGAGGTTTCAACTTTGGACGAAAATCCACTTATTAAAGAGCCACCTAATAGCAATTGCTTAACAATTAGAATTGCCTTGCACGATGCTATTATGTTCATCTTTAGAGTGTTTGGTTTATTTCTAATCATCAATTCAATTAGGTTGTTAGACCTCTTCTTCAGGAACATTTTAATTCCTCTTTCAGTTGAGGCAGTTGTTCCTAAGATACCCAAGGTTTCAAATTCAACGCTAAGACCACCTACACCGATGTGGGAAATCAATTCGGCTTTATTTGTAAATACAATACCAACTTTTAAAGCTGACAATAATTTAAAAATAGAGTCAAGCTCACGCAAGTAGTTCGATTTTACAAACAAAAGCAAATCCTCGTTTAGAGAAGATGCTTGTTTTACTGAAATCGTTAAATCATAGAGAAAATCAAATTCTTCCTTTGTTAAGCTACTTGCATACATGAACTCAGTATAACGTTGCCCCCAACGTCTATCTGACTTCAACTTTAGGAAAGTCCCATAATTAGAAGTACCCACAACAATGATAACACGTTGTAAACGCATCAGAAGTTCCATTTCTTCTTTGCTCATTATTCGTTTAGTATCTTCGATATAAACTAACCAACGAGTACTGAACAAAGGTGGGTTTGATAACGTTTCTTCTAAACTGAGAAATTCATTTAAGTTTTGAATTAGTAAAGTGTCTTCCTTCCTAATTCCTAACTTTTTTCTAGTTAAGTTGATAACCAATGCAAAGTATTCAGGCGACTTATTATAAATTGATACTGTGTCATAATAGACATCAGGTTTTACAATATCAGTTAGATGCATAATGACCACCATAATCAAAGGTTAAACCTTGATTAATCTCTTTCATTTTAGCAAGTGCTTTTTCAAAACTTTCTACATAGGCTTCTTCATCTTTTTTATCGAAGTTTTCCAAACGTCTAATTTGACTGAAGTTTAAATCATAAGCAGAAGTTAGAGGTTGACCTTCGATTGGAACACGGTTTTCCAAATACTTAACATGGATACCCTTATAGACATCCCACGCTTGCTTAATGACTCCATCAGCGTTTTCGTATGCCCATTTAATTTTTTCTAAAATAAACGTGTTTGGTTTATAATGTTTTTCAAAGTCTTCTTGAACTTTAGAATGTTTGATTGAAGATTTAATCTCTTCTTCGGTTAAGAAGAAAGTTGGGTTATTGTAGGACACTAAACCGTCACGTGTTTTTAAGTCTCGAGTTGCATAGGTCATGTTCTTGCGAGTCATAAAAGCAATCAAGTAAGCATTTGGCAAATATACGTTACGATAGTAATCATCATCGACTGGAGGAATAAACCTTTGATAAGAACGTTCAGACCAATCTTTTACTTTCATACCGTATGCCATATAGAAGATAGCTCTATCAAAGTTATCTTCACGCACTTCAATATCACCAGTGTTTAGGGGTGTTGTTTGGAATGTGATATATCTAGGGCAATCACGCAAGGTATCACGTGCATATAGGAAGAATAGAACTTTATCTAATTTCGACGCTAGAATAATATCATCGGTAATTACTTCATCTCCATAAGAGCTGATTTTAACATACGTTGTATCCCTATCAGATGGAATATCTCCTTGGCTCCAGACATCCATAGACGGTTGCACTTCAACAGAATATTCAGTCTTGCCAGTATCAATAATACGTCTGTCCTTTCGTAAAAACGAGCCATCATAATCAAAAACATCAACTTGCTCATCTGTTGTTGTATATGTGTCCATTTCTAGATAAGTCACGTGTTTTTTAGGTTCACCGTCTTGGATACCCCAGTGAGTAGTTGAGATACCCCATTCGAAACCATCAGAAACACCTTCGAATTCACGTGCTGGATAAACAAAGCCACCTCGATAGTTGAATGTGTTATCTAGTAACTCAATAGTTGACTGTGCTCGTTTAGACACGTTAATTGAACCAGCTACCATAAGAACAAATTCGACGTTGGTTAAGTTGTGAACTTTAACTAGATTACATACTTGCCAAACAAACTGACGATACAAATCTGTTTTAAAGTCTGTCAAGCCTAAACGAACTAATTCACGCCCAACATACGTGTCAGTACCCCTTGTACTGTAAGGTGGGTTTAGGATGATAGCGAATTTTTCGTTGTTGAGTAAAGCTTGTTGCAAGTTCTCAGGTAACAGAGAGGTAAACCCTTTACTGAAAATACCATCAATTTCAGATAAAAAATCCAAATCAAAAGCAGTGAAAGAATCAGCTGGTCGTACTTTTGATACCCGTTCTTTTACGATAGGGATATCTTCAGGGTTCAACGTTGAGAAGAACAAATGCTTACATTCAGGAAATTCAATCAACAAGTTACCACTACCACATGAAGAATCCCAAACGTTGTAGTCTTTTAGGTTTTCTAAACCTACAGTATTTACAACCAATTTATGAGATTGTCTTGCCCATCTGAGTGGGGTAAAGAAAGAACCTTCGTTTTGTTTTAGCTCACGGCTCATAAACAAGTCTTTATTTTGCAACATACTATCAATTGATAGGTTTTTGGTTTTGAAGTAAGACACAAACTGATTGACAAAGGCTTGTTCATCTTCTTGTAAATCACTTGGGTTATTCTTAAAAGCAATTAGCAAATCATGGAAAGTTGAAGAGTCTTCTTGCATAAAGATATGTTTATACATCTCCATCATGTAAAGAATTTCATCTTTAACTTTTTTAGAAATCGTTTTAGCTTTTGAAGTTTGGTTTTTAGTTTTAGTTGTTTCTACCAATTCAGTCTCCTATCTTAACGATAATCAATCAATTCCATACCATCCAAAGTATCACGCAAAACATGACCATCTGAACAAGTATCTAGTAACTCAATAAACTCAGATGCAGTCATGATAGGGATATGACTTCCATTTGCATTAAAGTTACAAATCTTCGTAACTTTAGTAGTTAAAGCATCATCAGAGCCATCTGCTCCTGCCCAAATTAAAACATCACATGATTTTGTTGCAGACTCAGATACCGTGATAGTGGCTTTATCTGCGAAATGAGTTTCGAGATATTTATAGAAATCTGACTTAGTTCTAAATCCACCACCGACTGCCTTTGAACAAACAATTTTCAAATTGATATCACCAACAACTGGTGTGTAATAATCATGACGACTTTCGTAGTTCAAAATATCATCTTGATAAGTTGCTAGTGAATTTGCAATTAAGATTGTGGCTTGTTCAGATCCCTCAGATAGTTTGAACATAGAGTTGAAATCAGACATTGTAGTACATTTGATTAGAGCTTCATAAAAGTCTTCTAAAGATGTAAACCCTTGGAACATTTCATCGGCACGACTTTTAATATTTGGCAAAGCCAATGCTTTTACATACGTTGGGACGGTAAGCGTTTTGCGAGCTTTTTCCATCTCGATACCCAAAGTTACTAGATTTGAGTTAAATGAGTCATAGGAAATATCAAATCCATCTTCCCAAAATTCAAGATAATCGGCAATCAAGCCTTCATCAAGTGCAATTAAGTTTGAAATAAAGCGTTCCTCAGTAATCAAGAAAAACTTACGGAAGAAAGATGCACCAAAGTTCTTAATGTTTAGCACTTGACAAACATAAACTGCACGTTGCGTTAGCTTATCCACACAAAATGGGTTGATACATGACAATTCAGTTAAACTTTCAGATAGTGAAAGACTCTCATGACAAGCTGGACACAACTCAGGAATAAGGTCACTTGTTTCAATGGGCAAGTCACTTAGTTCTCTTTTCTTTTCAATAACTAGCATATTCGCTCCTTGTATAAACGTTTAAATTTTATTTATATTTTAGCATGAAAATGAATAAAAAGCAAGCTCGTATGAAGCCTGCTTTTTATTGTTTGAAGTTCCTATTTAGATTTGAAATGACTTATCAAATCAGTGATAAACTGATACGCCCAATTCAAGGCTTGTTGTAATACCCCTGAAAGTATTAGCACACCGATTAGAGTCATGATAGCAATGTAAACTAGAATTGTATAATCATTTATAATTCTAACCTTACCTTGAGTAACGTCACCGATATTATCTTTACCTGAGTAAACCCTAACTCGACCTTTCGACACTTTTTCGATTATTTGGATACCGAAAGGATTCCAACGGTCAAACCAGTAAATTAGACCAAATACAACTGCAAAACCAATTACAAACGCTCCTAAAAGCATATACACTTTACGAGCTTTATCTATTGCAGTTTTCTTGATGTCATGGTCACGTTCCTCACGCCATTTAGCAACAGAAATTGAGTCTTCAGAACCCTTTTTAAAGTCCTCTTTTGCTTTTTCTTGCCATTCCTTAACGTAATCATTCCATTCTTGAGTACCGTGGTTTCCTTCGTATTTAGCATAATCACGGTCTTTTGGCATATTAGGAACATCATCTTCGTTGGCTTCCCAATATCCACCACCGATACTTCCGATACCGTTCGATTTATTAGATTTCTTTTCACCTTTATCAGCATCTTTAGAAGATTTACCGTCATCGGCTTGATTCCAATCTGCACCGACTTTCAAACCATCTTGAAGTTTTTTCTCACCTTTAAAGGCATAAACTTGAGCAGATGAGAATCCAGTAAAAATGCTTGCTCCGTTTTCACCAACCATATTCAAGCTAGAGTCTAAGTATTCAAGCTGAGGTTTACCGTTGTTAAACTGCCATGATTCAGGGTCTAAAATAATAATCTTATCTCCTTTAGTACCGTAACAGAATACCATGTGTGCTCCATTGAACCACATAACGTAGTAACCTTCTTCAATTTTAGATTTTATAGCTTGAAAAGATTGACCACTCAACTCCTCGGCAAGTTTCAACTTACCTTGAGATACCCCTTCAACCCATGCTTTAGGGATGAAACCAGCTCCAGCATAACCTCCGTTGTTTGCTGCCCAAGTATTTGCAGTTGCAGGTGTTAAATCTTTACCGTCAGGAGTTTTTGTAACTCCTACCATTGCAACCATCATGGAGGCTGACACGCACCAACATCCCGCTTGTTGTATAGTCATTCCACCTTGTCCTAAAGGTTGAGTACCCCAAGGTTCTTGCGACTGATTCCACGTATACCAAGGAGACTCGGAATGTTCCAAAGTATCTTTAGAACTAAGTGCTGGGTATAATGTGGGACCTGCTAACACTTGAACGGAACTGGTGGCTAGATACCCAAGTGTTAATAAGGCTATCAGTAAGGTTTGAGTAACCTTTTTAGCCTTGTTGAATATTTTTATTTTTCTCATACAGGTGTCTCATCAAGCAAGTCAATAACGTAATTAACTGCTTCTTCCTCTGTTTTAGGGTTTTTCTCACCGTAACTGATATTCACAACTTGCTTAACAAATCTTGATAAGACTTCTTTGGGGTTTTCATAATCTCCAACTAACCTTTCCAAGTAAACTTCGGTCTTTAAAGGAACGCTAGGTGGAAGTGATAAGGAAACTCGTTTCAAGAAGTGACTCATGGTTACTGGGTCAGATAAGTAAACTTGAAAGCCTTTATTGTTAAACTCAGTTAAATAAGAGTTTAAATCATTAAACGGAACTCTAGGTGCTTTAGAAACTTCATCTTCAGGAACTAAAATTGTAGCTATATTGTAAGTTTGACCGTTGTTATTTGAGTAACCTACAAATGTTAGATACCCAGTGAAACCTTTAGACACCAACAAATCAGAGTTAAACCTAAAGTGATTTGATTTTAAGTTTAAATCATATTCAGGTTTTTGAGTTTCAACCATACCTCTAAAGTTCAACTCACCGAATATGGAATTGAAGTATTTAGTTACTTGAGTCTTGTTTTTCAAAAAGTAATTGTAAACACCTTGAGATACAAACTCACTTAATGTTTTTCCAAGTACAGTTTCAGTTGGGCATTCATTGAAAATATGAATTTCAAACGCTCTAGCAAACACCTCAGTTGGAGTTTGGAAATAAGACAATTTCCGTTTAATTTTGACATCATCTTTAGCTTGCCTTGAAATTTCACTTTGATACCCATCAAGGATGTCTTTAAACTCAGGTTGCATACTCAAAGGATTGAAGTCTTGAGTTTCGGCATTGAAATCATTCCAAGTGTAATCCAAATGATGTCCATATTCATGGACAAATGAATTTACAGTTCTAATATCTACTGCGATACAATCAACGTGTGGGTAGTAAGTACCTCTAGCTGAACGTTTTCCTAAACGTCTAAATCGCAACTCGGGTTGAGATTTTGTTTTTGGTAAACCTGATTGTAGAGATACCCAAGATTGACAAACCGTTTCTAACTTCTTCAAGTCAGAAAGTTCATCATACTCGACAAATCTAAACCCTGACTTTAAGAAAGGAGAGTTCTTCATCGCCTCTTGAATATATTTTGGTATATTCTTTTTAGTTTCATAAGAGGTTGCATAAGTTGAATAACGGTCTTTTTCTAAGGTCTCCATCAACTGAACGTTGTATTCTTCCCTGAAGATGCTAAGTAACCTTGGCATAATTGTACGGAAAACAATTCTTAATGGTCTAGCAACTGCACCGTTACTGTAAGGAATACGTCCAATTACACGCCTAGCGATATTATTTATAGCATCAGGATGGAAAACTGCTTTATCAGTCGGAATACCTTCATCATCTACAAGACCATTTTCGTAAAGGAAATCCTCATAAGTGCCATAAAAATCATAATGTTTTACAGCTATATTGTAATCACGCTCAGCTAAATCTAATCCAGTATCAGCAATCAATGCATCAAAGTATATTTTACAAATTTGCAAGTCAACTACGTTAAATCGGCAGTTGTAAAAATGTGGGAAGTCTTTGTAATGGTAATGTCCTGGGAAGAAACTACCATCTTCATCGTTTTTCATGTTAATCATGAGTAACTCAGGCATTTCCAAAGAACCTTCACGTGGCTTAACCATCATAGACCTTGATTTTCTATCTAATCCCTTGAAACGAGCTTGAAGTAACAAGTAATCGTTAAAGTCAAGCTCTTCCCACCTCGGAACAAACGTTGCGTATTGCTTTTTATCGGATACCCAAGTCTTTTCATAGATATCTAAGGTCTTTTCATCGACCTCCGATAAATCGAACTCAAAATCTCCATTTGAGTATGTAACTGGTTTTATATCAACATACCCTAGACGTGTCAAGGTTTCGAGAATATCTTCAATGTTCGGCTCACCTAAGTTTTTGCGTAAAAACCTAGTTAAACTCGTTTCAAACTTTTGCTCGTCACCTATGTCTAAATTAAGTTTAGCAACTTTACTCAAACTATCACGGCTGACGTGCCATCTATCACGCATTATACTAAACATCTACTTTTTAGAACCTCCTACATACGAAACAAAATCTGAAATTACTTGAGATACCCAAGAGAAAAATGCATAAGCATACCCAGACATGATAAACACAGAGATAGCAACCATAATAGCCGTGTAAACAAGTACATTATAGGTTGTAATAAAGCGTTTTGCTTTTCCACCAGCTTTCAATCTTTGTGCTTCCTCGCTAGAAAGAGATGGAACTGCTCTTAATTTTCCACGAGTGAAGAATGGTAAAAGTAAGATACCGAAAGGATTCCAAATATCCCACATGAACGCTAACGAGAACAGAACTGACAAACCAAGAAGTACAAAGCCAATCAACATAAATGACTTTCTAGCTTTATCAATTGCTGCCTTATCTAAGTTAGCTTTACGCTCTTCTTTCCATTTGGCAACTCCTGTGCCATCTTCAGAACCATCATCGAACTTAGATGCTGCTGGGATTTCTCTATCTCCTGCTTTATCATAGTCACGGTCTTTAGGCATATTAGGGATGTCACCCTCATCAGGATTCCAAGCTCCCCCACCACCTTCGTAGTCTTTCATTTCTTTGGTAAGTTTACCTTCGTTTTCAGACTTAGATGGTTTAGCCTTTTTACCATTTGCCCAAGAACCGTCAGGATGGTCACTTATAACTGGTAAATCTTTACCCTTAGTTCCATCTTTCATCTTGAAACGGTAATAACCTTGAATAGCTCCACCATAGTGGTCATCTAAGGTTGTACCCCAGTTACCTGAGTCCAAGATATAAATCTTACCGTTTTCAATCTTATCAATGCAGACTTGGTGAGAACCTCCAGCGATGGCAACGGTTGGAAGAATTAGATACCCATCTTCCCAATCTTTTTTCATTTGGTCAACTACGTTGCCTTGATACCCATTGCAAGAGGGGTCAAACTCTAAGACTCCCCACATATCAGCATCGGTTAAAGCAGAGTACACTGTCCAACCTTGAGATTTCATGGTGTCGTATAGATGGTCATGGACGTCGGCTGGGGTTGTTCCCACAGGAATGGCACCTGCTTTTAATCCCATGAAAGTGTAAGCAAAAATCATACACGCATACGCAGGAAATTTACCACTACCATCATACATGACCCCTGGTGTCCCCTTCTTATTCATAGGTCCAAGGTGTTTGGGATTACCATCCATATTCTGTGACCAAGATGCTGGGTCTTTGGGATTCCAATCCTCGTAGTCCCCATTTTGAGTTGGTCGTATTGCATAAACTGTCGCAATTGGACTAATAACCTGTGAGCCTACATACCCACAGGTTATCCCTAATGTGACCGTTACTAAACTCAACTTCTTTTTTAAGTTTAGCATTAAATCTCCTTTCTTATTTAAAATACATACATTTTAGACTTCAACCAAGCTTCTAAATCTTCATTAGAGGACATTGACATCACCTTTTTAGTAGTATCTACATCCCTTAACAAATAATCTACTTGTGTTTCAACTGGCAAATCTTGAACTGCGATAAATTGACATTGAAGTAATAACTCTAGAACATCAACACGTTGTTGTGAAGTTAATTCAGGAGTATATATCAATGCAGATGTAACTGCATCAAAGTAAACAACGCCATCTTTAGGCAAGCCTACGAAAGTTGGTATTGAAGTCCTGTCTGTTATTTTAACTTTGAACCTACCATCTTTGGAGTCTTGAATTACTTTTACTAAACTCCTAACATGCTGCCTTATGTTTTGAGTGTCATCATCAAACTCAAACCCTTCAAGGTTTTCTTTTAAATACTTCAAAGTATTGACCTTTTTATCATAAAGAGAACCTTGAGATACACATGGTTGATTTAACAAATCACCTAAAACTTCATCTAATTTAGTAAAAGCTGTCTTTTTGTCTTTGCTTTTACTAGCTATGCTTATAAAGGCAATCTCATTGGTAATTTCGGATACCCAAAATAGTTTAGCAAACGGAACTAGTCCTTTGTTCACTTCTTTATCAGGGGTTAGAATAGCTAAACCTGTGGTGCTTGCTAATAAATCATCGTGTGTTTTTAAATAATCCACAACACGACCTAAAGAACTGTAGAAATCTGATAATTTAGCTGGGTTTCCTTTATTATACATACTATCAGAGATTTTCTTTCTAGTTTCATTTAACAAATTTTTATCTTTGACAGAATGGATTCTGTAATTCCCATCAGCTAAGGCGTTTAAGAAAATACTTGAAACATAATCTGCATAGGAACCTCCGTAAGATGTTAGCCAAACAATGCTTATATCAATAAAAGCATCCGTAACCTCATCACTAGCATTTGGGTCAGATACCCAGTTGAATAAATCACCAAGCAAACCGATTAGATAATCAGCTTCATCGTTGTAATCTAAGTCAGCATCACGCTCATAAGCCTTTTTGAAGAACTTTTTATCTAATTGCACAAATTCCATTTTAGTACCTCGCTTATTATCTGTAAAGTTTTCATAATAATTATAGGAGAAAGTCTGACTTTCCTACAATTATTTACCCTCCAAAGTTTGTAGCAATGCACCATCGTTCTTAATATCACGACCTGGGAACTTATGTCTTAATGATTGAGATGCTAATTCCTGACGTTGCTTACGATTATGACCTTTACGAACACCAGCTTCGATTGCCTTACGTGCAAAGTAGAAAGCACCCAACACGTCATGCTGAACTTTAATACTCATGTGCTTAAAGGTTTCTTCATCCACTAAAATCTTACCGATTTTTTCCATAACGTGCAAACGGTGGTGACAAAGCAAACATAAAGTAATCAAGTTATTATCGTCATCAGTTCCACCTGCATGGTTAGGAATGATATGGTGAACAGTTAATGTTGAAAGGAAAGCTGCTGCATCCTCTGCGTAACGTTCATCAATGCGTTCCCATTTAGGGTCTTCTTCAGTACTCCAGTTACCTTCTTCATCTTGAACAACACCAACTGAACAACAAACTCGACATAACATCTTATCACGGGTCTTGATTCGGTTTTTAGCATCGGGTGACAAGTCATCATCACCATCACCTCGACGGTCTTGAACGTAACCTTCGTCAGCACTCTCATTAAAAATTTCAGAGTCGCTTAAATCAATTTCATCTTCCATTTCCAAAATTGACATAACGTCAGCGTGAGAGAGATTATCGTCAGGATTGTCTTCATCTACAACGGCATCTCGACCTAGCTCTGTGTCAGATAAGATACCCTGAGCATCTTCGCTTTCCAACTCATCTTCTTCCTTACGGAGTTTTTGGAGTAATTTGTAAGATGCATCGAGAGTCTTTTCACCACTGAATAATAGATTTTTAGGCTCTTCAAACTCACCTAAAGCAACGTCCTTTAGACGCATAGCATCACCTGGCAACAAGTTAGGAAAAAGTCGCTCAATATTAGCTGGTTTGAGATTATAATCACGCTCTAACTGTTGCATAGCATACCAAGTTTCCTCCATATCGTGAGCTTGTTGCTTATTGATAAATAGACCTAATAGGAAAGCAAGCTTACTTGCTTTTTCAAAATCAGCAAACTTCCAAACGAAAGCAGGAATTGTACTAATGTTGTTACGAATCGTAGCATACATTCGACGAAGACCTGAAATAATCATGTATTGTTTTTCGTCATCATCGTCTAAAGATGGCATTTCAATAACATCGATAGGGTTCAAAATACCAGAGGTATCAGATACCGATGCAGTTAGACCTTTGATAGTTTTTGAACGTAGAGATTTTACAAGCTCAGACGCTACAATTGAGTTGATAGGAATAGCGTCCATATAGGTTCGCTCGTATTTTACATCTGACAATAAATTATCCAAATCCTCAACCGATGCTAAGGCATCAGCTTTTAGCTCTTCTTCGGTTGCTGGGATTTCTTCAAACAATGAGTCATCCGTAGTTACAACTGAGGCATTTTCTAACACAACGTCATCTTCATCCTCAAAGTTATCTGAAGACTCATCATCGAAATCATCTTCAGAGTCCTCATCAAACTCTAAATTATCTAAATCAACAGACTCAGAAGAGTCTTCATCGGCTGCTTCTAAATCTGAGCTTTCGTCTAATTCAGAGTCCTCGTTTGAGTAATCGTAATCCTCATCTTCAGAATCTTCATCATCTTCGACGTCTACAACATCAAAGTCATCATCAAATGGAGAAGTACCTAAATCTTCTTCACCTTCAGAAAACTCAATGTCATCTAAGTTGACTTGCTCTTCATTTCCATTTTCAAATTCATCTTCATATTGCAATTTCATGTGCAATCCTCCACAAAATATAGAAATTTTAAAATACTCAGGGTTAAACCTTATTTTTTAACACTTATTATAAAATAATATGGAGAAAAACAAAAAACCTCTTAAAAAAGAGGTTGTAAGTTGATACCCACAAAGATTTTAAACCTTGATTTTACAACGGTAGTCAGCTCGCTGTGGTATCATATTAATGTAACTAGAGTTGCTCTAAAGTGGTTAAGAAATGAGCAACTGAGCAAACGACATAGTTTTACGTCATTTTCGGACGAGTTAAGTGCCTTTATTAAATATCTGTGTAATACAAGTAATCGCTAATATCTCCAAGAGATTTGTAGCTTTCACCTAGTTCGGTTGTTGGGATAACACCAGATTCACCATCGTAACGGAAATGAATTTCACCACCGAGTTTGATACCCATTTTAATCATTCCAGCTACGTTGTAAATTGGAACACGTCGAACACGGTTTCCTGAGATTCCAGTGCCTTCATGTTTTACACCTGTAGGTACGCCCAAATCACGTTCATAGTTGATAACGTATTTATCCAACTCAGCACAAATCAAGTTGAAGTTTGGACAGTTATCTTTCAAATCGTAAAAGCCTTCATAGATAACACCATCTACTTGAAATTGTACTAAGTTAGGTTCAACACCAACAACGGCAACTGGGTTCAGTTTTGTTTTTCCTTTAGACCAAGATACATATTGAACGTAACCTGAATAAAGGTTTTGTTCCCAGTACCCCATCTTCAAGGCGATACCCCCATAATCGGCATGGTTATCTCCACCCATTGACTTATAGGCTTTGAAATCATCGACTTGAAGAACTAAACCATCAGAATAGTAGTCATCATCTTCACAGAGAGAATGCATATCTTCAAGTGCAGACTGAGTGACTTCATCCAAGTCTAAGTAACTGATGTCTGGCAAGTTGAAATACAACGGTGTCGTAAAACCTAAATCCGTTAGGTATTTAAAGCAATCCGTTCTAGTTGCAAAGTCAAAACCATGTTCTAGATAGTTGTAAGCACGGAAAGAAAGCAATTGACGGGCTTCTTTAGGCATTGATACACCTAAAATACTTTGAACTGCTGATAAGGGATGTTTAATTTTTGGATTGAATTCACGGGCTTTGTCAAGCCTTGTAGTTCGTAAATTCAACTCTCCACGGATAGAACAAAGCTCTACTTTTTCTAAATTAGGAATTTCTACCAAATCCAAACGCTCAAAGACTTGGATGCAAGCATCGGTAATGTCTTTCACGTTAGAGCGACCACGGGTTACGGCTTTTACAAGATTACCATGCTTGTAAAATACCTCGATACCCCAACCGTTTAGTTTTAGTGATGCAATCAAATCAGAACCGTCAACATAATTGTCCTTGAAGTTTCGGTACTCTTGACTTGCTAAAGTTTTTACCGTTGCAATGGACTTCATTGGGAACTCATGACGAAGTTCTAGAAATTCACCATCTAGAACAACTTCATCACCGTTTTGGGTTTCCCATACCTCTTTTGCTAGAGGTGAACTAGGAGCAATACGCCTCAAAACTGTCATTGCTTGGTCATACAAGGCATCAGAAATTACATCAGCATCTGAGATAGTTGGCTCTTGACCTTCGACTAATGTAGATTGATAAGCATTATTTGCTCGTTGTAGATAATCTTCTAACTCCTCGATTTTACTGACGTCACGTTCATCAATATCAATTTCATCTAGTAAATTACCGAGTTTGATTGTTAAATTCATACACATCTCCTGAACTCTAATTATTATAAAAATTATAGCAAAAAAGAAACCCAAAGTCAATTTAAAATGACTTTAGATTTCTTTCACTTGCTCGTTATTTTGCTAAGTTTAAGTAAACCAAAAGGATTGAGACTAGGGGAACTACAACCATGAGCAAATAACTCAAGGTTTTGAGTAAAGCAGAACAACGTTTGACAAGTTTAAAACCTTTAACATCATCAGTTAATCCATTTGGATTGTTTACCTTCAATTTTGCAATTGCCGTTAGCAATAATAGGTATGCAAAGAATATAGTTGCTTGCAATAACCAATAAACTAACATGAACCAGTAAGTAATTCGAGCTGTAGTAACAATCAGAGAAATGTCACCTGTAACATAAGCTACGTTGATGTTATAAGACAGTAGATACCCAGCGAAGAACACAATAGCTGTCTTTGCCCAACGTCTAGTGATGAAGTAAGTATTCTTAGTGTCTTCATCGTTATCAAGCAAACCTACCGAGAACAAATCTAGAAATGCTCGGCTTGTTGACTGGAACTTCCCTTCAGCAATCAAAGTTGCAATATACCTTAAACTTGTTAAAATTACAAAAGTGACCAAAACTACAAACATCCACTGAGTCAAAGACCCAATCAATTGACGGAGAACTTCACCTCGTAGGAAGTTCCATGCTAAATCTTGTTTCATTTAATTTATTTCCTTTTCTATTTATATATTACCAATTAGCCCTTTGAGGAGGTGTACTCATATTATGAGGATGTCCATACAAAGTATTGTTTTGTGGTAATCCATTTACCGAATTATGCCAAGCAGGTGCTTGATTCAAGTTTTGCATTTCTGCAAATTCCTGAGTGTAGACAATATCCTCGATTCTGTAGTAAATCATACCGCATACTGTACAAGTCGTATGCACTACAATCACATCAGCAATACAATAACCGTTATTCACGGTAACAGTATCAGTTTGAAAACCTAAATGTTGTAAACCATGATTATCAAAATGACGAACTGCAGTTGGTATAATTTCACCGTCAGGAATTTTGTTTACTTTCCTAAGAGAATAACCAACTCCGAATAACTGAGTTAAGGCATTTTCAATTAAGACTTTTTTACTTCCTTTAGCCATCTAACCACCTCCTTTACACTAATTTAACATTGACAACTAAATAATAAGTTTCATAGTCATGCAGATACCCTTTTACGATTCCAAATCTACCTAAACTGTTAGTTCTTACAATGTATGAGGTAGATTCATCTGTAATAAATTTCAAATCATCGAACCAAGGTAAGAGTTTTTCAGGTGTGATTGAAACTTCTTTGATGTGGAACTTAGAGTATTTGACTGCATCTTCTAGATTATCAAAAACTTTTTGAGTCTTCCTAACCTTTTTAGTTGACCTGTTAGGTTCTCTAAACACCTTCTCAACCGAGCCATACATAACTCCTACCGAGTCGAGCATATCCTGAATACCAGATTTCATATATGCACTCCACGATTTAAAGGAGTTCACTTGATACCCCATTGAGTAATTTAGGGCTTGGAAATAGTTGATAATGTCTTTCTTATCTTTATCCGAACCACTTTTGAGAGGAATCACACCTGTATGCTTACGCATGATGGCTTTCCAACTCTTATTGTTAATTCGCATAAAATGGTCACAAGTAATAACACCATCTAAGATTAGCATATCGATGACAAAGTTCAGAGCGTAAGCTACACCTGAAACTTTCGCATTGACACCGAGAATGGCTTCCTCTACACAGATTAAATCGAAATGAGTATTTTCACCAACTATATCTACTATAGCTTCACGTAGTTCCAACATACGTTCACCAACTGGATATTTGGCAATGTTATCATCAGTTTCAAGTTTTAAACAATACGGTTGAGTTCTGCCGTTTTCAAAGATTGTTAGACCTGTTGAAGTTTTAGACACGTCAAGTGACAAAGCTCTATCAACATATTTGCCAATAAAATCATCAACTGAGACTGCTTTAATTTCAGGTATCACTTTTAGCTCCTTTCTTCGCTTTTAAAATACGCTGTGTCAACATATCGAAGTACCCCGCATACTCGCTTAAAGATAAGTTTTCCCTTTGGGCTTTTATTTTCGACACGTTGTTTGTATGAACCCTTAACGTATATGGTGGTTCTCGTTTAAAATCCGTTTTAGCAGAGTCTTCATTCTTTTGGGTGATTTCTAATTCCAATGGAACACGATATATTTGAGCTAAACGCTTCAAATAATCTAAATGGTTGTCAGAGTTTAAAATATTGTACTTTTTAAAGAACAACTCATGGAAAGTTATTACTGTACCATGCTTGCCACAACCAAAACAGTTGAAAACCTCTACTTTGGTTTCAGGGTCATACACGATACCCAAAGATGGAGCAATATCTTCATGAAAGGGGCAAATAACTTTGTTATCACCACGTTTAAATGAGTGCTTTGCAAAATCGGGATTTTTCCTACACACAATTCTGTCCCAATAGTCCGAAATGGTTACATCATAGTTATCGAAGTTATCCTTATGATATAATACCTGTTCATCTAATTGACGTTCGGTTGCCCTTACAACTTTACCTTCTTTTCGTCTAGTTCCTATCATTATCAACCACCCCTTGCACAATTAATGACGAACCATTGTTTGATACCCAGAGCGATGGAAAACCTTCGGAAACAAACCCCACGTTGCGTTTGTAAAAGTCCTCATGACCTTTTCTAGTGTACAAATCAACAACCCTTCTATTCGAAGTATAAGCGATTAGAACGAACTGTGACAATGGCACACTAAAGGTTGGAATGACTTTGCCTTTAAACGCAACATATTCTGTATCTTCAGAGTTGGCACATCCAATCGGTTGCAAGTTATCTTCTTTGGAAATAAAGTTAGATAGGTTTGCTAAGAAATTTGTAGTATTTCTTAAATACTGTTGTTTTAAGTCCTTAACAGTAGTATCACGAACTTCATCTAGTTCTAAAGGAGATACCCCAGCTGAAGTAACATAATCGGTAGCATACATTTTAAGCAAATCATCTGAAACCGAGTTCAGAACAATTTCAATATAAACAAAGTCACTATCACGAATAGGAACAACCCATAAAAGTTTATGCGTTAATCCAAATTCCATCATCTGCTTGTTTTCTTCTTCATGAAGTACAGAAGACGGAGCGATGAAGTAGAAACACGTGTTTTCAAAGTTATCAATCATGAATTCATAAACATCTGAAATAAAATTCATGTAAGTATAACCTGATTTTAAAGGAGCAAAGTTTTTAGTGTGCATAGAATGATAAGAAGTTGACTTTCGCATAACTTCACTTGAAATATCATTGAATGCACCTGTTTTAGAACTATTCAACTGCATTTAATAACTCCTTTACTTGTTTTACTTTAGCATTTGTCTTAGCAAGCAACCAGTTATTGTAAGCTTCAAACAACACTTGAGAAATGTTTCGTTTATTAGTGATAACAACTGTAGCTGATACCCAAATGAAATCTGAGTTTTTCAGAACAGATGGAATATAATACGTCCCACCCATAAGCTCGATGCCTTGAGGTGTAGTAAATTCACCTTTGATTTCATTTAGAAATTCAACTAGCTTGTAAACTGAAATGTAATCTTCTAAACTATAATCAGGCGATAAACCTTTAATGTGAGCGATAAAGGCATCTTCAACTTGCTTTTTATCGAATAGCTGGATATAACTAACTGGTGATACGTTGATTAAAGTCTTTGAAACAAGTCTTTTCTTAAATGACTTGTTGATTAAACCAAGCTCTTCGCATTTATGAACGAATTCATTTAACTGGTAACGATTGATAACATCTTCTTGCAACCACTGTAAGTTAATTTCGCCATAAGCAAGAGCAACTGACAAGCTGAAATTAAAGCCTGATTTCCAGTATTTCGAAACTTCATCGAGTTTATCTTTGCTTACGTACTGATACCCGTTGATTTCTTTTGCATTTTCGATTAGAGTAGTGTTTTCCACTAAAGTCCTTTTAGAAACTTTAACATCAAGAGTTTCTAAGTAGTCCTTCAAGTAACTAAGCATAAGATATTCATTGCCATTTATAGTTACGTTTTTGTTTACGAGATGCTGTTTACCTTGCACAGAGATGTACTCCTTTCTAATATAAGATGCTACAAGTCTTTCCACAAAGACACCAACTTTTGGTACATTTACAAAAGGCAAATTTAAGTCACTAATGACCTTTAAATCTTCTTTATTTGAAACAAGTTCAAACTTAGTTAAGAAGTTATCCAAAGTAGCATAAGTACTCAAAGGCATCTCATTCGTGTTCCATAAAGGCAAATTAGACACTTTCGCAATTGTATAAATAGTTGCAGGCTCTAAACCGTAAGTTTCAGCTAATTTTGAAATAGTGTAAGTCGTATCTGAAACAAAGTTGTTAAATGCATTAGCAATATCTGATTCCATATATCGTTTTTCTGTAAATGGTTCAATTAGAGGTTCATACCTTGAGCTAAAATCAATAGCTACATCATTTGATACCCCTAGCTTTTTAGCCTTACGTCTAAGGTTACTTTTATCATAAATTTCCAATGAACTTAACTTTTGTAAATCAGGTTTGATTGTTAAATAAGTTGCTTCATCTATGAACAACTTCCCTTTTTGAGAGCCTTCTTGCTTTATTTCAAGTAAACTCATATTATCAAGGAGTTTAAAATCATCAATACCCCAGAAATCAAGAGCTTTAGAAAGCTCTATCATTTTATTTATTTTAAAACTCATTTTATTACTCCTTATCCTTGACCATAATTTCACCATCTACAAACTCGATAGCCTGACCTTGAGGCTCAATCAAGTTATTTGCAATAGGGTCACGAACAACGTCAATAGTTTCAAAGCTACCTAATGTACGTGACGGTAGATGATAAATCTTCGCAATATTTTTACGTTCCATTTCATCAGTAACATAAACCAAAAAGTTAATATCTGATGATTTGGTCGGCTCACTGGACTTGGCAGTAACGTTACGCAACTCACGGTGCTGACCATTACCAAATGCTTGAACTGCATCTGTTGACATTTGGGCAGGACACCAAATGCAGATGTCTAATACCCCTTTGAGAGTTTCTAGTTTTCCATAGGCTTTCTCAATGATAATACGGTCATCATTGTAAGTATCAGAATCCATGATTTGGACATAGTCAATAACCACTAGCTTGCAATTATGTCTTTCAGCGGCAAGCCTAACCACACCTTCCATTTCTTCGAATTTGAAAGGATAATCAGGAGTAATCAACTTACCATATTTACCTGACTTAAATAAATCCATCCATGAAACTTTTTCAAGTTCCTTGATTTTATCATCAAGAGTTCCTGTCATAATATCAGTAGAACTGATTTTTGAATAGTTATTTCCACGGACTTGGTTATGCAAATAGTCAAAATGAATAGCACGAAGTTCTGCTTTGACTTTTACAGAACCACCTTCCTTACCCCAAAAACAGACATTGTGACCATTGAGCATGGCTGTGTGGGCAACACGTGTGGCAAACTTCGTTTTCATACCTTTTTCGGGTGCAACCATTGTAATCAAATGGTTTGTACGGATACCCCTCATGGCTTCATCCAATGTTGGAATGAAGTCTAGATTTGCTAGGAGTGTAGGGGTTCTTGAATCCATTTCATCATAATCATCTAAAGATGCATCTACAAGTGAATACGATTCCTCTTCAGAAGTTAAGGCTTGCAATGTATCCACTTTGCGTTTCAAGTATTCAATAGAACCACTAACACCAGAATAACGTTTGCGTTTATAATAGATACCCTTGTATAAAGCAGATGAGGTTGATTGGAGAGTGTCTTGAAGTTCCAAACCAGCATAAACATTCTTGAATTTTACGAAAATATCATTGAATGAGTCACTCTCTAGATACCCTGGAGTTAGATATTCTTTGAACACTTCAACTGTAGCAACAATAAGACCATCCAAACCTGAGTAACCATCAGTTTCAAAGGCATTGAATTCAATCCTGTCTCTATCGAGGACAAAATCATATTTATGAGCGTTCAAAAAGATTTTCAAGTAATCTATGTCAATTTCTAAACCTTTTTGACTAGCTACCTTTTTCAGCATTTTATAAATCACATAGTTTTCATTCCTGAAGTAATCACTTTTTAAACGTGACATGGATAAGCGATTTTCTTCGAAGTTTACGACAAGTGATGCAGTTAGCTGATTTTCAAAATGATTAAGCTGTTCCATGATATCAGCATCAGAAATGCTTTCATCAAAAGTTTCATCTAAGATGTTGTTTACATCTTCTACCATTAGTTGACTCCTTTCCTTTCGTCAAGCTATGTACTTTATATTAATGTTGGTTTTGTATGAGTCGTAAGTTATATTCACGGTCATACTCATCTTTAGTAATAAACCCTTGCATATAGGCTTCATCAATATCAGTGGTATCAAAATCACACCTGGATTTTGCAAGTTGACCACCACGATACAAACCTTGAATTCGTAAATCTAAATTCTCCAATCTAACTGGAGTTTCAAATGATTTTGACGAATTGAAGTAATTTTCAAAATCATCACTAGCAGAGTAAAATTGGTTTGTTGGTTGTTGAGGTCTATTTGGGTTTGGTTGTTGCTGATACCCACTTTGAGTTTGATTAGGACGGTTGTAACTACCATACTTCAAATCAGTTCTAGCCCTATTCAACTCATTTATGAATGTTTCAGTATCTTTACCCCAAAAGCTGGTTAGGGTAAATTCCAACTCACCTGGCGTTTTAACTGATACACAACCGAATAAAAGGTTTCTTGACTTTACAACATCAGAAATGTTATCAAGAAACACTTCAATCTGATTTCGCTTGAGTATCCATCCAGTATCAAAAATAAGCAAACGCATATTAGTGATAACAACTAAGACCTTTTCATTATCTTCCAGTTTACAAGCTGTCATGTAACGGAGTTTTTCGCTGGGGTTTTTATCTAAGAACTTCCCCAACTCACGCAACTCAAAACCTGTACCCCACACATAAGACTTTATAAACTTATGTGTGACTTTATGTTGTTCTAAAAATGGTAAAACAACTTCTTCGTATGCACCCATGTCTATGCACTCCTTTGTTTAAATATTTACAATTATAGCACAATTGACATAAAAAATCAAGTCACGCACAAGATACCCCACTTAGCGTTAGGGAGCGATAAAGCAAGAGCTAGAACCGAGCTTAAAAACGCACACAGACGCAAATTTAAGGGGGTTATAGAGCGACCACGAAAAAGCTAGGGGGAAAGACCACCTTTTTAAAGACACGCCTTTTTGGAGCGTTTAGAGGGGTTTAAGAACGTTTTAAAAGTTAAGGGGAAAATAAGGGCGATAGCCAAGCCACCACCCTTATTTATAATTGCTATTCAGTAAAGGCTGCTTCGTCTTCTTGAACCTGAGCTCGTAACTCGTCTAAGTAACCTGCTAAAGTCCATTCACCACGGTCAACGAGTTTAATATTGATTGGGCGTGGGCGATGATATTTTTCATCCATAAACCATAGACCTGCAAACTCTTCAGGCTGACCATTCAACAAAATGTATTCATTTGATGGGTTAAACAAACGACTAACTGAGTTAGGTGCTTTATGTTTAACATCTCCCCAAGATACCCAACCGCACTTGAAGTTAGAGATTTGAACCGAGATGCGTTCAGACGCTTCTTCATCCCAAACACCAATATCTTGCAAGTAAGGAAGATATTTAGTTGGTAGGAAGTTTTGACGCTCTTTAGCGATGTTAGTTCCTTTCGTAAAAGGAGTTAAATCTAAGAACGAAAGATGACCAGTTGAATAGTAGAAGTAAAGTTCTTTGCCTTCTTCGGCTTCTTCAAAGAACAACGCATCGACTTTCGTACCTTTAACTGCCGTTACAAGCTCACCTACGTTTGGATACCCATAAGGAATGTTTTTAACACGCAAGGTCAGCAATGTACCGTTTGCAAGTCCCAAGACAATAGTTTTATCTGTTCTAGTTTCAAGATAGTATCGATTAGGGTTAGCTTCTTTTGAGCTTTCACTAATTTCACCATCAACACGTGAAATGTAACCATTTTCAAACATTACAGTAGTTTCAACTGGAATATCTTGACGGTCAACTTTGATGATGTCTTCAGTCGTAACAGTTGCACAACGTTTGTAGTGACCCCAATCACGTTTCATGTCTTCCATGTCGCTGGCAATAACTTTACCAATATCACTTAGCTTTTCTTCGTATTCTTGAATTTGAGCTAAGATTGAATTGTAAGTGTTAAAGTATTTACCACCATTCCTTAAAGCACGCATAGTACGTGACAGAATGAATTCAAGAGCTTCACGGTTCGTGATACCAAATTCTATTAGGAAATCCCTAGCTTCAGATTCATCACGGTCAATATCACCGAAGATTTTCATAAATTGTTTATGGGCTTCAGTATCTTGTAGCAAACTAATCAAAGGTTGGTATTTAGCTAAATCTGACTTCAAAGCATCCAATTGAATTGAATATTCTTTTTCGAGAACTCCTTTACGGAAAGATACCCAGTTGCGAATACAATCCCAAAGACCGATGGAAACAAGTTTATCTTCGAAAAGGAAACGAGTTGATACATTGTAGTATTTTTGGAAAGAGGTTTTAATATAAATTGTGTTTAAAACTTCTTTTGCGTAAGCTGTGCTAGAGCAAGTGACTTTTACTACACCACGGTCACCCTTACTTGTACCGTTATGAACTTTAACACCTTTCAAATCAAGTTCATTGATTTCTTTGATTAGTCGTTCAACCTTGATACCCGATGGGAGATTTCGAAGATAAATATCACGCCCACGAAGTTCAACAGTACCACGCACTTTGACACTACATTTACCAATCTTCATCAATTTTGTAAATTCTTTGGTATTTTGAACGATATATCCACCAGTTACGAAGTCAGGTGCGATAACATCATCAATTTTACCTGTATTTACATATTTGATAATCATGTTAGCAATGTCTTCAACATCGTAGATAACAGTAGTGGTTGCAAGACCAACTGCAGTACCTTCTTGAGCCATACCAACAAGTGCGTAAGGATACTTAGTTGGTAGAACACGGTAGATAGTTCTGTTTTCATCAGCTTTAGATTGAACTTCTTCAACCCCATTTGGCGAATCAAACATCTTAATCAAGTTCTTACCTGAACGAACCAAAGTATAGCGTTGACTGGCTGGTTTAGATGAACTAAACAAATCACCGTGTCCACCGTGACCGTCAACCAAGTCAACTTTACTTGAACCGTTGACTTGAGTCATACGAACCATCGCCCCATATATAGAACCATCACCGTGTGGGTGATACTTATTCATAGTATCTGCAGTAATTTTTGCAGATTTTACATAGTTGCTACCAGTTTTTCCTTTATCGTAATCGTAAAGTGATTTAACAATACGACGTTGAACTGGTTTTAACCCATCTTCAAGGTTAGGAATGTGACGTTGTTGAATTTGGTACTGACCGAACGAAATGTAACCATTCAGAATTAAATTCATTCCTTCACCAAAACCAAAATCAAAACCATACCTACCTGATTTTCTATTTTCATCCGTTATTTTTTCTTTTTGACTAAGAATTATTTCTTCAACTACGGACATTTGATACCCCCTTAAACAATAATAACGTATTCATCTAAATCATCTTCTAAATCATCATCATTATTGATTTCAAGAGATTCAAGACGCATTTGCTCTTCAAGTTCAACCAAATCTTCACCTAACAAAGCACTAAATACACGTTTACGGTTAATTGTTCGCTCTTCGAACAACTCAGTCATAACTGCGATAAACACTGGGTCAAACGGGTCAAGTTTAATTTGAACTAACTTACGTTTATCTGGATCCATACAAGTCTCATCCACATCTTCTGCCGTCATTTCACCAATACCTTTGATGTACATGATTTGAGCAATTTGTTTTGTGTTGTTAGCCATGAATTCTTGCAAGTCATTTTCATTTGTGGCAAACTCATGGGTTCCATCTGCAAACATAATTTTGAAGAGTGGTGGAACACAAATCCAAATTTTACCCTCGATAAGTAGGTTTGGATTAAACTTGCTTACAAAGTTGACAATCATTGCACGGATGTGCTCACCATCGATATCGGCATCGGTCAATAGAATGAACTTATCAACTTTTTCTTTTGACGGGTCATAGTTAGATTCTTCAGGTTTTGATGGAACATACACACCAGCTCCGTTAATTCGAATCCAGTTTTGGATAAACTGCTTAGATAATGCCTTACTATCAGAAACCTTTTCAACGTTAGTTGGTTTACCAGTTGTTGGCATTACACTTTGAGTTTTTAAATCACGAGCTCCTAGAACCTGTTGAGCCGCTGAGTCACCCTCAACTACATAAACTTCATTATACCCACGACCTGAAAGGTAGTTGGTCGATGGATTCCATTTTTCAATGTCTTCTTTGCGTTTCTTCGACGTATTCTTTTTGATTTCACGAATCATTTTGCGTTCTTCTTCACGTTCGAGACGTGTCGCAACCTTATCTTGAATACGTTTGATAACAGCTGATACCCCTGGGTGTTTAAGCTCTAAGGCTTCTTTCAACGCATTTTCAATCAAAATGTAAAGATGGTTATGAATAAACCCTGATTTTGGGAAAGTCTTTTGATTTCCTTCGAATTCAGTATAGTTTGACATTGTTTTGATAACAACATTAAACATACCATAACATTCTTCATCTTTCATCTTTTTAAGACCATCAAGTTTTCGTAAGAAACCTTGAGTAGCGTTTGTAACTGCATCGAAATGGACACCTTGTTTCATAGGTACACCATTATGGAACACAGTAGTTTTACCACCAGATTGAACGGGAATGATAGAAACTTCAGCATCTAGAACATAAATCAATTCTTGGAATCGTCCGTTGATAGAACCTGTTGTAGTACCATGAAACAATTCATGACCACCAATTGGAGTGCCGAGGACATGTTCTGCTTTTTTAGAAAGCATGATGTTGTATTCTTTAATAGTTTGAGGTGGGTAATCAACTGTTTCCCATTCACCTGATTCATCTTGGAAATGGGCTACGATATGCATGCCCCCTAGATATGATACCCCTTGACAGACTTGTTCAATATAAGGGCGTCCAATAATGCTATCTGAGAAGACCTCTTTAGATGGTCGCCAACGAACAAGAGTACCATCAGGTTCATCTGTAGGGTTTGAAGGTGCCTCATAAAATTTGACCTTATCTTTTGTAGCATATTCTTCAGGAACTACAGGAGTACCGTTTTTGAAGTGCATTTCAGTACATACGCCACTGTGGTATGAATAGACATCCATGAAATCTGATGTAAACTGAGTAACAGATGCACCAACACCGAACATACCGATGGAGAACAGATGTGACCATTCTTTAACATCAAAACTAGACCAATCGGTAATTTGACGCAAATCATCTTGATACCCAGAGTATTTACCACCTGCATCACGACGAGAATAAATGGCATACCAGTTATACATAGGGTCTTCACCGTCGCCATTCCAACCCATCGGAACACCAAACCCATTATCACGGACACTAACAACATTATCATTAGTGTATGTGATTTCAATCAAAGCGTTAGGGTCAGCTCCTAGAGCATCTTGTGCGTTACCAACGATTTCAAGTAAGGTGTGTTGTGCACCAGCTTTGTTCTTCCCTGGAAGATACATTTCAGGTGCCGCCCTTACTGCTTCAGCTTCAGAGCGAATAGTGATAACGTCATCCCGATGCAAGTCGGGTTTTTTAACTTCTTTAGACACTTTTAAGTCTCCTTTATTATCTTATCTAATATGCTTTAACTAGACATACTTAATAATTGTATTATAGCAAAAAGCATAGAAAAAGTCAAATAACTTCACAGTTTTTTAATCTAACTGGAAAGCTATTTGACTTTGTATCATCTACCGAAAACTTCTTGACTCGTCATTTTTGGAATTGACCTTAAATCGACTGTCCCATCCTTTTTAGGTGCGATGTCTTCAAGGGTTAGCAAAGGAGTACTCACCTTTAAATTTTCATTTCCATTTTTAATGACTCTGTTAATTCTACCTAAACGCTTGTTATCATCATCCATGCTTGACATATTTGGGATACCCATGTAGAGAGCTTGATGTAAATTACGTTCAGTGTAAGAACACATCTTTTGAATTACTGAGTTTAGACCTACTCCGTTGGTTAGTAAAAATATGGTTGCTCTCCCACGCAAAGCACGTTCCTTCATGAAGTCATCCATCAAGTAAACATCGTCTTTCAATGATGGGGAGAAAGTAGCAACTACTACATCAGCTTTTAACATTTCGCCATAATCATCTAAACGTTGCTTAGCTGACCTTAAAGTGTACGGAGTAACCAACTCAGAAACTGTTTTTCCTGACTTGTATGCATTTGCTAGGATTATATACCCAAGGAGTTCCACGTCTGCCTCTGAACCGAGATAAACCATCAAAGATGTTTGTAAAGGCTTGTTCGAAATCATACTAACAACAAGGCTTTCTAATCGCTCGTTCAAAGAGGTTAGAACTTCTTTATCCATGTGGGTGTAAGTATATTCCCCTAGAACTTTTTTACCGTTGTAAGAAAGATTGCTAAAAATTCGTCGGAAACCAAGAACTTCAGAAAGCGATTTTCGTTTGCCCTCATCATCAACTACACCCTCTTTGATTTGCTCTTTTTTAAGCTCATCGCAGTAAGGACAAGGCTCATACCTGCGAGTTGCAGAATTGAAAATAGAACCATCGACACACTCAGGTGCATTACAATATTTCATCTAAACCTCCTATTCTACTTGCCAGAATATGTCTTTGAACATATCCGTTTTGATTTTACCATCACCAGTATTTATTTTAAGACCGACTTTTAGATACCCAACCTTGAACTCATCTTCGTATGCATCAATTAGCTCAGAAGACTGTTTCAAAAAGGTATTTAGCAAACTCACGTCACTATTACCATGTGATTTACGCATATTTGCAACACTGGACGCTTTTTCTAAAACTTTGTACTCGTTTGTATTAGCTACCAACAGATACAAGTTTTTATACAGGATATTTTGAGTCCTGATAATACGACCTTCGACCTGATTCATCATACTTGAGTCGGCTGAGAAAGAATAGTAAACCAAATGATTTACAAAACCTAAGTTCAAACCTTCTTTTAAGTTGGTTATCAAAACTTGATATTGACCTTCCTCAAAGTCAGTTTTCTTTTGATGCCGTTCAGCAGATGTATCATCACCGTTAATAATTTCAGAAGTGATATCAAAATCATCTAAAGCCTCTTTAATTTCATCTTGTGCTTTCTTATACTTGCAGTATATCAAAACTTGTTCTTCATCTAAAGAGGCAATCAATCTTAACAATACTTTCAGTTTAGGTACATTGTTTTCGTTAAAGTCAAGAGAAGAATCAACCCAAGTTGGGTCATCAAAAACATATTGAGGGAAAGATGTCGTGCGTAAAAGTTTCTTTTGAGTATCTGTCAAAGGATATGACACGATTTGACAAGTTGAATTCTTAATAGTGATACCCAATTCATTACGAGTTGTACCTGACATGAGATACCGAGTTGCTTTTCTAAAACCCGCTGGGTCTTTATGTCCAGTAACTTTCCCAGTCATGTAATTCTTCTTCACATACAGATTGTCAAATTGACCTTTTGTTGGCAAGGCTTTTGGATGTGTAAAATCCATTTGAGCATAAGCAGTGTCAAGAGATTTTTGAATTGGTGTTGCATTTAGCAATACACGGTATTTAGTAAGTTTATCTCGTAACGTAACAAAAGCCCTATACGTATCAGTTCTTCGATTTCCTAATAATGAACTTTCATCGATGAATAGATAATCGATTTTGCCGTGCTTAGATACCCAAGAGTTCAAGCCAACCATGAAGTCAAATGAATTAGTTACAGAATAAGAACATACTAACCCATTAAAATCATCTGAGTTTAGTTCTTGCAAAAATGAAGCTACCTCGTCTTTTTTCCCACTGGTTGTATGTAAATATTTACCAGTAAATTTGATAAGCTCCCTACGAGTTTGCTCAACCAAACCTAATTTAGTTAGATAGATAAAAGTAAATTTGCCTTTACCTTTACTCTCCTTCACACTTGTTAGAAAGTTCACTAAACTAGCCACTTGAACGGTTTTACCCAGACCTACGGCATCTGTCAATAAAGCGTTCCTAGATAGCACCATGTATTTCACACCAGCTGTCTGATAAGGTCGCAAAGTACCAATTGGCATTGATACCCCATTGGTTGATTTAGTTTTGATTATATACTCAACATCTTCATCGGCAATATTTACAATTGTTTTAGTAAAACGTTTATCTTCATAATTCGGGTCTTTTGAGTCCTCTATTAACTTATCTAGTAAGTCACATCGTTTTTCAGGTAAATCACCTGCAAAAGCGTCCTTGTAAATGTTCGGTGACCTAACTGACATAGAGTTACCTCCTATAATATATTAATCTAAAGTATTATACACTCTATAATGGGAAAAGTCAAGACTATATACATTAGAAAAAGGCGAGTTTTAATAAACCCACCTTTAAATCATAATTTAGATACTTCTTCCAAATATCTAGTTAAAACGACTTGCTTTAAGTAGTTTGCAAACTCATGGTTTGAGATAGTAACCACAGGTTTAAAAACATTTTCCTTGCCAACACGCCTATCAGGTAAAGTTACTCTTAACTCTCCGTTAAAGCGTTTTACCTTGATACCGTGAATTATAATTGAACCGTCTATTTCAACAGAACAGATTCCAAATGAACCACCGTCTGAAATAGCAGGTCTTACATTAGCAAATCTAATATCTGTAATTTCCATAATATCCTCTTTTTATTTTAAGCATGTGCAAATATAATGATACCCTTTTTCCTGAGAACTTTACCTTCTCGTAAGGCTTGCTCAAGTTCCTTTTTAGAATAGATTTTAAGTAAATCTAGCTCTGATACCCGAACCCTCTTACGAGTGAACGTTACTAAATCATCAACTGGTTCAGTATCGTAAATAGGAGTTCTTGGAGTTGTTTTAGGTTTAGGATGATTGACAACTGGTTTTGAGATATTTGTAGCTTTAGGTTTATGATGTTTTACTGGTTGTTGATATTCATAGACTTTGTTTGCGATTGAAACAACGTTGAACACCTCTGTAGTAACCTCATCGACACTTGGTAGATACCCAATTCCATTTTCTTGGGTTTCAACTACAACAGGTTCATCTTCCGAAGAGTAATCAGGTTCTTCATCTTCTAACTCATCATCGTCATCGCCCCAATTAATTGTGTTGACCGAACTATCGCTTTCAGGTTCCTCATCTTCAAAGTTATCTTCAGACGAGTAATCTGGTTCCTCATCTTCTTCATCATCGTCTTCTTCAAATTTGGAAAGGTCTACCGACTCATCATCATCTGACTCTGAATTATAATCGTAATCATCATCTTCGTCTTCCTCAAGCTCATCGTCTTCATCATCGTCAAAATCAGAGGTACCAACTGAATCGTCTGAATCATCTTCATCTTCTTCAGTTTCATCATCTTCAGAACTATAATCAGGTTCCTCATCTTCATCTTCCTCAGATAATCCGAAATCATCACCGAATATACTTGTATCAACATCATCGTCATTAGACTCATAAGCTTCAGGTGTTTTAGTTTCGTCAGCAACTTTATCTGTTTCAGGCTTTTTAAACAGATAATCTAAACTAAACCTAGGTTTAGGTGCTGTTTCTTCTTGAGCAACTGGTTTTTCTTCAACCGTAGGTTCTTCATCTTCAGTTACCTCATCACCAAAGTCATAATCAGAGAAAAATGAAACTGGTTTTTGAGGTTCTGTTTTGATTATGGTAGTTGGTTCTTCCTCTAGCTCCGATACCCTTTGTTGGTTTAGACTTTCTAAAATCGACTCAAATGAGGACTGTTCCTCTTCGATAGACTGAACTTCACCAACTTCAACAAAATCCACATCAGGAACTTCATCTGTATCAATAGACTCCAAAGTAACTTCAGGTAAAGGTCGAAACGAGCTGATGCGTTTATACTCGTTTTCCTTTACATCTTTCCAAGGAGTGCTAATTGATAATTTTTTCATGTATATTTGCAAGTAAATGTTAAACCTAACATCACTTAAATTGAAAGTTACATCCAAAATATTACCTCACTTTCAAGATTTAAACAAATTTATCTGCCCATGAATCATCAATCAATCCACGTTCTTTTAAGATATCTAACTGTTGTTGATTTTCATTCTTTTTATAATAATGAGAATCAACTGCTTGCTCAGGCTCAATCTTAGTCCAGATTTTACGTTGAGAATCTAACAAATGAGCAACTGAATTAGCATTTTTCGCAAGTACTGGAGCATGACCAAATTTAGGTGTTTTAGATTGAGTTGTAGTGTAACAGAAATCACCAGTTGTCTTTAATTCATAAGGGAAATCACGCTTAGATACCCCAAAGATGTTTTTAACAACTTCAGCTGAACTTCGAATGGCAAATTTGGTAGGAATCAACTCAGAAGTGGTCTTTTGAATAATGGCATCAGTAATACGGTGAGGTACACCGATGAAGAAGATACCCGCTTGACGCATAAGAGCAACAATGTTGGCAATATAGTTTCTATACTGTACAGCCATTTCTTTATCTACTTCAGCTAATTTACCGTTCATTGCAAGCATTTCATCGGCAATCACGTATAGATATGGGATTGGAGAATCAGGATGACTATCGTTATAGTCATTGATATCTTGACCTGCAGATAGCATTGCATCTCTTCGAGGATATTCTACATCATTTACCCATTTAAGTAAATCCAAAGTACCTTGAGGTGTACTTTCAAAACGTTTAACGTGAGGTACACTAAATGCTGCCCAGTCTGACGAAGAAGTTTTAACATCAGAAATCAAAAATTGAACTTTTGATGGTGGGTTTAAAGCAATCAACTGGTCAATAACAACTTTTGCGAAGTTAGACTTACCTGAACCGCCCTCACCTGAGTAAATCAGAGAAGTTTGTTTAGACATATCAGCTAAGATTGCATTACCTTTCACATCGAAACCGAAAGTTACAGGCATTCTGTTATTCGTATCTTCGAAAAATTCACGGTTTTGCTCGATAACGTCTTTCAAATAAACAATTGAAGCACGCTCTTTGAACAAAGTGATATAAATATTTGTTGATACCGCTTTGGCAGTGGCGTATTGATTAGTTGTGTTAGTTCCATCACCGAACGAAACAATCTTAGTCAACTCGTTAGCTAAAGTATCTACTTGAGCGTTAGTTAAGTTACCTTTTTCAAAGACAAGTTCGTAAGTTAGAAGACGCTCACTTGCCTTAATCATGTCAATGTAGTCATCTTCCTTCATTCTCATACCCGCTTGGGCTTGATGAACTCCAGCTACGAAGTTATACCAGTCCTTAGAGCCTTTTTCGATTTCCTTATGGTAATCGGCTTTGATACCCCCAGAGTCTAGAGAGCTCAAGAACGAATCTAGCAACAACCTACGGCTTACTAACTCAGGTTGTAAATTATCAAAGTTAGCTTCGACATTTTTAAGCTCATCTTCATTTACAGTTGTTACAACGTTCTCTATCGGGTTTTCCTTGACCGTATCAAATGACGCAATTGATGGAGCATCGTCGAAGTCTAGAAAACTTGAATCGAACTCATCTTCATCTTCATCGTCATCTCCAAACTCATTGCTATAATCGTAACCTTCATCCTCACCATCAAAGTCTTCATCGTCATCATCTTCAAAACCATTGTAGAAACTTGACGATGTATCACTTTCATCTTCAGGAGTGCTAGTATCCCAAGAACCCCAGTCATCGTCCGAAGTAATTGATTCACTTACAGGACTGGAAAAACTATCACCAAAAGAATCAGTTGAGCTTGTTTTGTCAGGTTCCTCAAGCTCTTCTTCCGACTCCCCCTCAGAATCACCTTGCTTTCCAAAGTAATAATTATAGTTCAATACATAGTTCATTGTCCAAGAAGATACCGAAAGAATGGTTGAGAACAAGAAAACACCATTTAATGCGTTAAATACACCTGCCATGAACACGTTCAAGATAGAAGTTGCTACAAATAAGACACCTGTATATAACATGAACCTTGTGAACATGGTTTTACGATAATCAGGGTTTTTAAACACTTCTTTCGCTAAAGGAGTGAACACCTTGAAGAATGCATATAAAGATTTTCCACCCTTTGTAGCCAACTCCTTAGCTACATCAGCCGCATCCTTTTTAGGTTGATTAGCTTGAGGTGGCTGTTGCTGATTTCCAAAGTTATTTTGGGGGTTTTGATTAACACCACCTACCCCGAAGTTAGAAAATCCGTTATTTTGAGCCGTGTTATTGGTTGGCAACCCAAAAGGGTCACTATTAGAGGTTGGATTAGCTCCAAAAGGGTCATTTTGATTTGAACCTGATACCCCCAATGGATTACTTGAGAAAGGGTCGCTTGCAAAGGGGTCATTCCCAAAAGAACTTGCGTTGGAGTTTGTTGGAGTTGAGTTCGCCTGACTGAAGAAAGAGTCAAAATCATCTAAACCATTTTCAAACGGTTCTGATTTTTGGTCATCTTTTTTACGGGCTTGTTGTGCGAAGTCATCACTAAAATCGAAACCACTCATACCGTCAACCTCCATTTAATAATATAAAACACAATTAGAAACGCTAAAGTCAGCCAAATTACTACTGCTACTTTATCATCTACTTCTTTTAATTCGGCTTTTTCAAAAGGAAAAGTTACCGATTTGACAAATAGTAGAAAAACAACAAAAACTGCTACTAAAACTGCCATTAGAACATCCCCCATTCTGTTTCATATTCAGTATTTTCAATCTGTTGTTCAGCGACACCAGTTTTAAATAAAGGTGTTTCAGCAAGGTTCTTAGGTAACATTGCTTTAATGACAACAGTTTCATTCGTTGCTAATTTTGCTACAAATGCTTTCTTATAAGGGTCATTTAGGACATCATCGTAATCAACATTGATACCCTCTTCTTCATCGACAACTTCACCAATCAAATCAAGCTCATCAGATACATCTTGCAAACCAAGACGTTGACAAACAAGTTCACGGGTTTGAGCAGATGGAATTTTACCTACTAGACGCAAAGTTGCAGAGTCAAAGAGGTTGAAGACGTCTTCTTTTAGAAGTTCAGCAGGGTCATTGGTAGATACGATATTGATATCACCCATTTTACGTCCACCTGAAAGGGGAGTTTTAAGAAGTGAAATGGCTCCTTCGAGTTTGTTCATACGCTGAACCTCTTCCCAAACCTTAATATTGTATTTACCTCTAGCAAATGGGAAAATTGTACGGTAGTAAGAGATAATTGAGGCATTTAGAGGAATTAGAATTTGGTCTAATTCACTTAACTGAGACTCTGATACCCCACGCATGTTATAATTACATATTACCACATCGGCATCTACAATATCGTGCAAAGAAACTGCGTGTTTGAAGTAGTTATTTATCTTCCTAGTTTTATCTAGGTAAGGTGCATATTTTTCAATGAAGTGTGCTCTATCTTGTTGGAACTTTTCAAGGTCAGATTCATCAAGAGGTCTGTAATCCAACATAGCTTGATAAACATCATAGATAGATTTTCCCGCAGTGTAAATCCAAGTTGAAGTATCCTCGGTAACACCCAAGTCTCTATAGAACTGGTTAGTACCGTTCTCAATGATTTTTGGTATCCAGTCATGGTTTTCTAAAAGTGTTTTACCACCGATAGCCCTGAATAAAGCGATAATGTTTTCAGTTGCGTTTTGAATTAAGGCTTCATCTAACGATGGAACACCAGTTGAAACTAGAGGTGTAGGGTCGTAGTAACGTCCACTACCTTTTGAGAAGTCGAGTTTTACAGTTGTACCATCTTGAGCAACTAAGTCACCAAGCATATCGTACTCACCACCTTCATAGTCATTAATCGTCATAACCATGTTTGAGTGGGCTGGTAATTGAACTACGATATCTTTAATCAAGAACGATTTACCTGAACCTGTCATACCCAAAGCCAAAATGATTTCAGCGTCTGTTGGGTTTCGTTTAAATTCTACGAAAACTGGTGAGTTGGTATGGATATTCGTGCCGATGTAAGTACGTCCGTAACCCACGATACCCTGTTCAAAAGGATGGAAGCGGGCTCTCAACTCATCAGAAGATAGGGTCGAGGGATATTTCCTAGCTTGAGCTTCAGATAATTTCAACCTGAAAGGAGATAAATCCTTAACAGTGTCAGTAATCACGTTATGAATTCGATGGTACTTTAGACCATCCCTAGAATTGCATAGACGTTCAAAGGCTTCTAAGGTACTAGAGAAATCAGCACCACGATTGCCAGTAATGATAACTAAAATCCTAACTTTCAATAGTTTACGGACATCTACTTTATTCATAGTGGCAGTTCGTACATACTGAATTGATTTTACAAGGCGTTCTTCAACGTCCCTATCATGCTTGTTCTTATGAGCTGTGTATTCACTTTCATTTTGATATTCTTGCTCTTTATCTTTCGCAACAGTATCACGGATAGTCATCCTTGATTTGAAAGCTGGGTCGTTCCAGTTAATTTCAAAGTTTTCATTAAGCTCAATAAAGTTGATACCCACACCGATAGGGGCTACAGACCTCAAAGTGGCACGGTATCCTATTTCCATTTCTTCAGGTAACTGGTCAATATAATAATAAGCAGTTACTTGATTTGTTTGACTGTATTGGAAGTTAGAATCAACATAAGCTGGTTTTCTTAATGAAATTCCACGTTCCGAGTCATAACGACTTCGACGCTCATCCAGTATATCATCCCACATTTTGATGATATATTTCCACTTCCTCCAAGTGTTTTTTGCTACATTCATCTATATCTTAACTCCTGAGTATTCTGCTAGATTTTTCATTACGTTTGAAAAGGCTTGTTGCAAAGTTAAAATTCGAGCATCCTCTAATTTAGGATAACTTTCAACTAATGAAATCATTCCCAGTTGTGAGACATCTGCTTGGTCATTTACGATAGTTTCATTAGCATTTAAGTTTAACTTACGCATCTTAGATTTAGAAGATACTGCGTTTGCAACTTTAATACTGCGACCTGTTACGGCATTGATGCTCTTTTGTGTTCTATCAAGGACAACAAATAATTCAACACCGACAGATTCAAACAAAGTATCTAAAACAGACTTGTTTGGCGTAGCCGTATAAACAACTGGAGATAAAGTTAAAGTTGCGACTTCTTTTCGGATTGTTTCAAAGTCTGCTTTCTTGATACCCTCGTAGCGAATATCTAAGTTATCACTGTTATTATCAATAATGATAAGTTTAGATTTTACCGATGCTACGTCCGAGAGATAGTTTATAAACGATATTAAGAAACTGGTTAAATATCTTGTCGGTGTATGCTCTTTTATTAAGAGTACACGGGCATTTCCGACGTAAGTGTACTGTTGGAAACTAGATATACCGTTTGCACCACTCATTGTGGACGCTTTTAAATTGACAATCTCTTTCTCTAACTTAGAAATTTCACGTTGTAGGTTATTAGTATTCATAATAAAACTAACAATCATATCTTGAATTTGACGTCTCAACCTATCCGAGAATACTGTATCATCTAGAGCAGAAACAATTGTCTGTAAAGAAGAAGTAATCAAGCGTCTTTTAACTTTAGGTTCGCTTTCAACTTTACTATTTACATAGTCAGTCAAGACTTCAAGGTTTTCAACTAAAGTTTCCTGGTCATCTGACTTATCTTCATCTGCCATAGCACGCATAAGTGCAGAGATGTTTTCAGGAGTCTCAATAGACTCAGGAAGATGTGCTCTGTAGGCATTGATAGATTTCATCAACTCATCGATGATTTGAACTGGGTTATCTGTAACGTAGGCGACCTGATGGATACCCAATGACATTACGGAGTTGATTAGAAATAATGCTAATTCAAAATCCTTATCATCGTAAGATTCGATAATCAAATAAGATTTCTTAGTTAATTTTGTAATATCCTTAACCGACCTTACACGTTCGAAACCGTGAAACGATTTCGTCTCACGGGTTGTTAAAATATAATCTGACATTCTTAACCTCCTAAATACCTTTATCCCAAATTCTATCTGCTTGGGCTACTAATAGGTTTAAATCAGATAGCTCTTTTTTAGTATACTTTTTCTTTCCGAAGAACTTGCCACCAAAAGTAAAGGCTTTGACAAATCCATTAGGTGCGTGCATATTGGGAAGACGCTTTTCATCTTCTGCAACACTTTGTTCTTTAGACGGTTCACGCACTTGACGAACAATAGGCACACGGTCTTTATTGCGAGAAAATTTACTTCGCAACTCATCATACCCAGCTGAGAATACATCCACCCAAAGTTCGTAAGTCATTTGAGCTTTTTCACCTAAAGTTACATCAATGTAAATCGGACGGATGAAAATCTTACTGTAAACTTCAACCCAGTTCAATTCAGAGACTTCCCAACTACGTGCAAATAGGATTACACCTGTTGTTAGGTTGTTATCACTTAGATACCGAGCGAGGTCTGTTAATTCACTTTCTGTTTTGAGAAAGGCTGCCAGAATTACAATCCTTGAGTAAACCCGACCTTCACGCATGGCAATCCTTGAAAACTCACTCATGTTTTCAAAGCCATCAATCTCCTCAATATCGCTAGACTCACTCATAGCATTTTTTATTTTTTCATAATCTTTACTAATTACTGCAATCATAATACTGCTCCTTACTAATCATCAAAGAAATCTAATACATCATCTGCTTTATGTTTTTCAACTTTATTTGAACTAAATTCATTTAGTTCATCGTCTAAATCTACAACAACTGAAGTCATTCCTTCAGCACCATTGCTAGATTCATCACCAAACAAATCGACAAGTTTGCCTTTATATTCATCTTTCACACGGCTTTGAACTTCAGGTTTGACCTCTGCAGGTTTGCTCTGTTCAGCGAACCTCTTAGCAATATCAGACCTAGAGGCATTGATGGTTTTGCGTTGTCCTTTAGCATTACCAACCCACAAAAGTTTCAAAGGCGATGGAGCTGTGTCCATTGCAACCTCTTGCATAATTGAATATATTGGGAACTCAGCTAATCCAAACAAAGAGCGAATCAAAGATGAAACTTCATCAGGTGAAAGTAATTTTATCGACTTATACCCTTTCCCTTTTAAGATACGCATTAAGTCTAGGATATCTGAATAAAAATCGTCTTCGTTACTCACATCAGTTGTAATAACAAAATACTCATAAGTAAGAGTTGAATCTTCAGAGTTATTTCTTAAGAATGAGTGCAAGTAAGTTAAAACATCCTTAATAGCTTCATTCTTAATGGTCGTTCTGAATTTTGCGAGTGTATCAAAACGAGTATCTCTAGTATTAAGAGCTTGAGTGTCAATATCTGTAACAGTTAATTCACGCTTTGCTGCCTCGTTGTAAAAGGCACTTAGAATTTCAGCGTGCTGAAAGGCTTTTACTTGAGCGTGACCTACAGTAGTTCTCCTAACAAGTTTCATTGTGATACCGATAGTTCCGTCGATGTAGTATTGAATGTAAGGGTAAGAATCTTGCATATCATAGAAAGAAATATAGCTCTTCAAATCAATTTCAGCAGATTGACCTTTACGGTTTTGGTAATCTTTCATAACTTGTTTTTCTTTGAAAACTATCAAAGATATCATCCTTAAAGGAATGGGGAAAGTCAAAGCTAAAAATACAAAGAATGCCCACCACTGACGTGTGAAAGCTGATAATACCCAAATCACAATAATATAAATTAATGTGATTAAGATAGAATATCCTATTTGTTTTATTTTTGAATCAGCTGTACCGTAAACCCCTTCGGACTCAGCGAAGTTTGTTAGGTTTGTTACCGTTAGTTTTTCAACAGTCGGTTTAGCTTCTAGATACCCTCTAGGCAAGTTTTCTTCTTTCATCTTTTAACGTCTTCCTTTCAACCACTCCCATTTTGTAACCTTTCCACTTTCAAAGGTCATTGAAACACTTTCATAGGCTTTTACTGAATTGCCATCCTTATCGTGCCAAACAGTTTCAAATAAGAAATTGTAGGTTTCAAAAGAAGAACCGTAAGTTCTTCCACCTGAAACAAGTTTAACTGATTTAGGCTCATTATAAAATCCATAATTTGAATCAGGCTCTGCTAACCACCCAGCAACTTCCTTGTTTTTAAAAGGAACGGCTGAATAGGCGTTTGCCCTACTTTTGTTATCTACTACGTTTACAATCAGAGTAGCAAAACGTTTCACATTAGTAAAACTAGGATTTGTATTTACTTTCTGAAAAATATCATCACTAACTTTAGTTTTTTCAGTTGCCCATGTTTTTAATTCACGGTTTGCATTATCTTCAGTGTTTTTACGAACAAACTGTTGTTGATATTTAATCCTGTCTTGACTTTGTTTTTGTGCCATCGTCTTTCCAGTTGCATAAATTCCAAAACCAAGTAAGCAAACTCCTCCGATACCCAAAGCAGAGTATAGAAGGTGTTTGCCAGTCAGTTTAATGTTGCTCAAACGTTCAGTTAGTTCAAGCAACCTCCAACCAAAACCCTTCATTTTCATAGGTAAGGCTCCTCTCTATACTCATACTGGTTTATAATTTGCAAGTCTTTATTGTAAACAGTGTACAAGTATTTAGTTACTCGACTCCTAGAATCGCTGATTGAAACTAACTGAGTTAGAAAGTCATCGTCAGGATTGTAATAATACGAAATCCAAGCAGAGTTCGTATCAGGAAACTCTGGATATACCTTTTTGATATCGTCGTTTGTATTAAACAGCCCCTTATCTTGCAAGTCTTCACGACTATACTCGTAACCTGACAGATACCCAATAAGGTATAACTCGTATTTTTGAGCTTTCTTCTTTAGGGTTTCCTCTTCATTAAACTCGTTGGTGTAAATTTGTTTACTGCGTTTGTAAACCTGTTCACTAGACTCAGATGTCTTTTCTTTTGGTTGATTTAATTGATTATAACCTATAATTCCTAGAGCAACCACGCATACAGTAATTGCAATAAAATCAATTATACGAAACTTCATAGTGCTCCTTTCTTAATTTGAGTGTGTAAAATAATACTGTTTTTAACAATTATTATAAAATAAAATGGAGACTTTAGAGAAATTAAGATTAAATGTTAGATTTGTAACGTGCTTTGTTTTTCGGCATATCCCAAATAAAAACTCTAAGTCTGACTACAAACAACCTTAAAAGTTAGGCTTTATATAATAGTTAAGATTTTTATATTTTAATCCTAAGAAATTTGACTTATTTGACTTTATTTATTTTGGCGTAAGTCATCGATATTTTTGGCATTTGGGGAAATTTACGTTTGATTTTAAATAGCTTTTAAAACTAATTTCACCTTTAATTTTGAGAGCAAGTCCAAAAGAAAAAGCTAGGCATAGAACCTAGCTTAATTTCTTAACAAGTATGACTTATTTCACAGTTTTTGCGATTTCCATGACTTGATTTGCATGGGCTTGACGCTGAGATAGGGAATCTAATGAAGTTACTTCCCACTCTTGCAAGAACCGTGTGGTTAAGGTGTTTACATCACCTTTAGCAGTGATGATACCCTTTAGAGTATCTTTACCAGTATCTTCGGTGAACATAAACTCAATTTGTAATTCCAAGTCATACCACTTCTTGTTTTTCTTTTTAGCAAACTCACGTAACAGAGTACTTCTATTTCCTCCGTCATTTGTATCTGACCATTGCCCTAAACCAAGACCTCGGTGCTTGATATTTGGGAATCGACCGCCGTACAACTCAGGTTCACCTATGTTGAGCCAATTTTCATCATCCCAAGATTTCTCTGAAGCCCCAACATTACCAGGTCCAGTATCGTTCTCAGCACGTTTTGGGTTAATCTCAGACTCATGCCAAAAGTTTCCTAACATTGCAGAAATACCTTCATCAGTAGCGTTTGGTTCATACTTTCTAACCATCGGGATGATTAGTTTTGCACGTTCCTCAGCAGATGTTGGCAACTCACCGACTGGAGTCACTTTACCATCTTCTTTTGGCTTATCGTCAGAAGAAGATTTGGAAGATTTCTTAGAAGTTGAACATTTGTTATCTGATTCCTTTTTATCTGATTTAGAATCATCTTTATCAGAATCTTTATCATCAGACGAAGATGAACTTTCACCACTAAAAGCATCATACAAACCTTTGGAGATGAATTGCTCGTAAAGTTTGTTACCTTCATCATTCATGTGAACCCCATCAACTGTAATTGAATCCCAGTTGTTTTTAGAATTCACTAATTTGTTAAAGTCCAAGTAAACCATGTTATCTTTGGAGTTAGCATAATCTTTAACTTGATTAGCCATACCATCATGATTTAACGGATTTCCAGAAAATCCATGAGATGCAGAGGTAATCCAAACAACTCTTTTTACATTGTCAGGAATTTCTTTGTAAATTGCATCCATTTTTGAGGTTGGCAAATCACCATCGTTAGTTCCCAAAGCAATAACCAAAGTATCTTTTACTTGATTTTTTGCTTTTAAATCTTTAAGAACATCAACACCACTTAGACTTGCGTCCGTTGGGTTTTGAACTGCCCTGCTAACCTTAGAATCAAAGTTACTCTTGGGGAAAGTAGCTTTCAGCTTATCTTCAACCCCAACACCTAAAGAGTCTCCAATGAACGTAAATTCAAAATCTTTAGCCCATTTTTGAACTGCTTCACGGTCTTTATCGTACTCTTGACCGTAATCATCTGATTTCTTTACACTATCAGCATATACATAATCTTTTGAGTTTATGAATATGTTTTCACTTAGATACCCAGTAGCAAGGTAGTAAGAATCCGAGAAAGTTGTTAATAATTGACTAGGGTGGTTTATATTATCAGCGACCTGATTGAATAAACCTGATGCGTTTTTAGAAGTACCTGAACAAGCATTTGACATCATGGTAGCTACAACTAAGATAGCTACACCTAATCCGAAACTTGCTATGAGCAATGTTGACCCTAAAGCTAACATTGCCCATGAAACAAGCCTAGATACCCAAAGTAAGAACCTTAACGAGTGGGTAGTGATGTTAGCGAAAGTTAAACTCACACGTTGAAATAACTCCTTGTTAGATAGTTTATTCAACTTGTCTTTTAACTTTGCCTGTAACTCCTCATCGTCAGTAGATATGATTTGTTGTTTCAAATCTTCTCTATTTGCCTTAGAGGAAGATACGTTTTGTTTTAGTTTCTTAACACGTTTTTTATTACGCTTCATAAGAAACGGGATTAAATACTTTAATAAAGTGGATAAAACCAAGAAGACTATAGGGAGAAGTAGTAATTCTCCTACACCTATTATAAACATGTGAATCTCCTTTCGTTTTTATTCATCTTTATTTAAACGCCCATTCGCTTTATCTCTAGCTTCTTTATCTAGTAAATCGTTAAATGTTGATGGTTTTTTCGGTTTGCGTTTCTTTCTAAAACCTAGAATAGAAAGACGACGGTTTGCACGTTCTTCCGTACTTGCATCAGCTTGAGCCATCTTCCTACGGTTACGCCAACGTCTAAATCCACTATCATTCATATTATTGCGAGATAATTCTTCAGGTGACATACCTTGAGCTGGGTTTCGATTAGAGCCATTAGAAGCTCCTCCACCAACACCGTAACCTCCACGAGAAGAACTACTGCTTGAACCAGTAGAGCGACCAGTACCACCAGCGAATCTAGAGAATCCACCAGTAACCTTAGATGCAACTACACCTCCAATAGCTTCAATAGTAGCTTTGATAGGCACAACTACAACTTTACCGTTATTGATTACACCTCTGATTAAGTTTCGTAAGGCGATGGCATCTAGTGCAACTGCAATTGCAGTTACAAAGAGCAAGATACCCAAGGTTGAACGAGGACTATTGAACGATGAAGTACCATTCAAATCACCTGTAACAAGAGTTGTTCCTGCATCACCCATAAGTCTAGAGACTACAAATGACACACCGATTTGACTCAATAGAACAATTACAAATGGTAAGAAACAATCACGTCCGAACGACTTAACTGCTCCTCTATCTAACTTCACGTATGAAGATAAAACAGACAGTAACATTGCAATTGGAAGTAAAATCATCACAATTAGAAGAACTGCTGGCATTACATAAACTACGATGAATGATTGAACCCACATCATAATTACTGTAACAGTACCGTCTTTTTCAGCTACGATTTCATAAATGTCTGATTTTAAATCCTTATTGTAAGAGATAGACTCACCAGTAGCCCCTTGAAGAATCATACGGAGGTAAGCATCCCATCCAAATGTTTTAAGCTCAAATCCTTGAGGTTCAAGAACGATTTGCTCTTGGTTAAAGGCAGTTTGAGAGAAATTTTTGTTAAAGTCGAACGTTGCAATCATAGCTGCTGCAGTATTTAGAACAGAATCATCAAGATTGTAGTAGTTCATCAACTGCAACCAGTCATTACGAATATCTTTTTGAGTTTTCATAATAGTTTGTTCAACTTTTGTAAGCTCGTAATCTTTGATACCGTAGTAATCCATTTCAGACTCTGAGAATACCATCGGTCTGATATGGTAACTTGCTGGGTTCAATGGTTCTTTAACTTCTTCAGTTTTACCACCGTATTTAATGGTTTGAGGTTTAGCCATTTCAGTATCGTATAAAGCATCTACCCATGCAGAATATGTACGATACAAGTTATCTTCGGATAAGTTAAACCACGTTTTGTAATATGCTTCAGAATTTTTATCTTGAATAGCATCTAATGACTCTTGGTCAGCACCGTAACCTTCGAATGGTTTAGTACCGTACTTATCTGACCAAGAAAGCAACGGTTTGTTTGCTTCACGGAGATATGGGATAACCACTCGGAAAAGTGAACCCATATCCATAAAGTCTTTCATTGCACCATAACCTGAAGTTCCTTGTTTAATCTTGTAGTTGTAGAAGAATGAATCGTTATTTTCTAACATCATCTTCTTGAACTCACCTGAATTACCTTTGGCAGTCTTCATACCATTATCATACAAGTTCCATGAGAAGTAATAGAAAGGAGACTCAGTATAAAGTGCAAATGTAGAAAGAGATACCGAGTCACCTGAGTCAATTGTAGTATCTCCATAACCTTCGTTCAATTTACCCATGATGGTGTTCATCGAATCTTTATGGTTATTGAAGTCACGAATTGATGGGATGAAGTAGTTTTTACTTAAACCTACAGTATCACCGACTTTAAGTGTACCAATTGACTGAGTTGACTGAGTTGAAACAGTATTTGAAGAAATTGGAGCATAAATACGTTTAAAGTATTTAGTATCAATAGAAGTGTTACCTTCGCCATCAGATTGACGGTTATTGATGAAACCTTTACTTGCACGTTGTGCCAAGTCTAAATCTTCATTTCCATCGCCATTTGAAGTAGTTGACAAGTAATCTAACATAGATTTACGTTGGTCAGCCATCGATACATTAGTAGAAGAACCTTCCACTTTAGATGCAGTTGCATCAATAGGGAACATCTTAGCTAATGACTCACTGTAAGAACCGATTTGGTGGTCAACCGTACCGTTTCCAGTAAGGTTGTCACCCATGATGTTACCATAGTAGAAACGTGAGTAATCTGAAATATCAGTGTATCCACGGTAAAGGTAGTTTACATCGAGACCAGTGTAATCTTCATTTGAGATACCCTGATTGAGAAGAGATTTTGTTAAACCATTGCTGAACGATTTATCATAATCCGAAGTACCTTGTTTAAGATCATCACGTGTATCTTCTTGTTCCTTATCGGCTTTTTCTTTTTCCTCTTCTTTAGGAGCTTGTTTCTGTAATCCACGCTGTGCTTGGGTTACATAACCGTCCTTCTTCGGAGCCATCCAACGTACTTTGACGGTAGCACCTAGAGTTTGTTGCCACTCATAAACGTCATCCTGTTCACCAGTACCACCTTGAAGAGTTAAAAGCAACTGATTATAACCATCAGAATCACCACTCTCAGCTGCATCCTGTAGCTGACTCAGTGAGTCCTCATAGTTTTGATGTTGATACAAAGCCCAGAAGTAGAACTTGTCTTTGTAGAACGAACTTGAAATTGCATTCGATATGTTGACTGCCGAGTCAATCATCTTAGGTGGAGTATAGATGATAATACCAAATGCCGCAAGTGATAGGAATGCAGGCACTATCTTAATCATTCCAGTGAACACAAACACTACCATTAAGATAAATGCTAGAATTAAGATGAAGATACCCCATTGGGAGAAGTTATTGTACAGATAAGCTGTCAACTTAACTTCTGACGTTCTAGGGATTGTACCGAAACCTGTCATTTCGAGGTAACGAGTTGTACCACCATAGCTAGATGCAGTATTTGCTCCAACCATATCTTCAAGAGATACAAGAAGAATGTTATTGATAAATGTTTTTGACCAACGTTGTTTGTATTCACGCCCTTTAGTTGGGTTCAACATCCAATAAGCCATATTCTTCAAGATGGCATCTTGGTCGGAGTCAGATAAATCATCGTCACTTGCTGCATCTGCATCTTCGTTTGTAACTTCAGGCGTACCCTCTAAGTTAATAACGAAGTCAACGTTTTCGTTTTTAGGGTCAGCACGTGAAAGCAAATATGAGATTAGGACGTTAGCCCCTAACTTAGAAATCTTACCATTCATCAACGGAGAATCTTCACTTGTAGAGTCAGATACCCAAACGTTGCCAGACAAGGCTTCTTTGGACTCACCTAGAGACAATTCATCACCATTTGTAAGTAAGTGAGTGTTTTTAATAACATCACCTGGCTCAGATGCACCTTCAAAACCAAATTTATCGAATGAAACTATAGAATCGATAGTTTTTGCACTTGCTGAGTCTGTTTCACCCATTGAGATGTGGTGAACGTCGGCTGAACCTGCTTTTGCTCCAAGTGCTTGGTGGAAACCTGCTATCCAGTTACCTGCACTTTGAGCTCCTGTTGGCCATGAGAGACGATGCTTAAAGTAACCTTCAGTTGATAGGTAATTTGAACCTTTCGCCAAAGAATTGTAATCATAATCAGTTTCTAGAAGTTTAGTGATATCTGTTTTAATATCACTAACACTCATGTTCGGTCTGAATGAACCTTTATGGACATCGACTTTTTGAATTACAAAGGTTGTAAGTAACCAGTCTTGAAGTTTTGCACCAGCATCCTCACCACCAGCTTCATCCCAACCACCTTTGTCTGCTTGACCGTAAGGGTTTAAGGTAGCATCACCTGTGAGGTAAGAAGTTGCACCATCTTTACCATAATTTACGATACCCGCTTGTTGGAGTGCCATAGCTTGTAGGTTTGTTAGGACGTTGCTCTTACCTACACCTGTTGACTCGTCATTGTAAAGACCATCTAACCATTCTTGCATTGAAGAGTCTTTAGTTCCTTTTTTAGATGAGTCTTTATCACCAGACTTTTTAGATTTCTTGCTTGAAGATTTATCATCTTTGTCTGATTTATCAGACTTCTTATCGTCAGATTTTTTATCGCTATCTTCAGAATCTGAATCCTCTTTATCGGGTCCCGATGCCTTTTTATCAGTGGACTCATCTTTCTTATCACTAGAATCAGAACCTTTCTTATCAGAATCCTTATCAGATTTATCTTTATCAGAAGAGTCAGATTTGGCTGACTCATTTTTCTGAGCATAGAACATAGGGTTTTGAGCAGCTGGCATAATTACATAGTTATTCTTCGCACCATCTTTGCCGTTGGCTTGCTCAGAGTAGATAGTTCCGAATCCATCTACTTTAAGGTGAGAACCATATATAGAACTCTCAAATAGGAACTTACCTGGCTCTTTCTTAGGAAGTGAATCCCAAATAGCTTTTGCAATTTCAGCGTCAGCATTTTTACCTTCAACTGCTTTTCGTACTGAGTCATCTTCGAAATAAAGATACCCTCGGCTATAAGACTGGTTTGGGGTAGCGAAGATGTTTGCAAGGAAAGTACTTTGAGCTACAGTTGCTTTTGTTTTCCTTGTCAAAGAAGTTTCGTAAAGAACTTGACTTCGCTTAGGTTTTTTAGACGCATCCTTAGTTACGAACCCAAGTCGTAAGTTAGCAATATATTCTGCGTTTTGACTTTTATCTTCATTTTCAGCTACACCGTCTTTGATGCGCCCACTTCCTTTAATCAAACCGTCACCATTATCTTTGGCTGTGGTATAACCGACTTTCTTAGCATCGATACCCCATCGGTTATAGATATGCAAAGCATCGTTATCGTAATATCTAAATAATTCAGTAGTGTCACCTGATGATGCATAAATCATATCCCAGTAAGTCGCTTTATCTTTAAGCTTCTTCCAAGTTTTACCACCGTCATCAGAGCTTGCAAGGTATAAGTCCTCTGTTTTACTCATAACCTTGCTGACACCATTTACGATTTTTTCGACATCCCCTTGCATTCCTAAACCTTTGGAGAATGCACGTTCCAATATCTCTTTATTAGTTTTGTTATCAGTAGAGATTTTGGTTTGGAACGGTGTTAAAAAGTTAGATGCAAAGAAACCATAAGTTTTCAACTCAGCAGGTGAAAAGTTAACTGCAGTATCTGAACCACTTTTTTCAATTGCAGAAACCTTAATTTGGTTTTTCACACGTGTAATGGCAGTTTCCTGTGTCTGCCCTTGTTTATTATCAGCCCAAACGCCTAGAGAAGATGCACCTGCTTGTAGTAAGGTGTTACCCATCAGTAGACCAACACAAGCTGTGGATATAAATTTCCTTAGTTTTGACTTGCGTTTCTTAGGCTTATCTAAAAATTTCCTCATAGATATAACCTCTCATAATATTAAAGGGTACCTGATTAGATACCCCTCTTAGTTATTTTAAGTTGGACTGGCGAGTTTAGATTAAATCATGTAAAAAATTATTTTTCTTATATGATTATTGACCGAACACCTGTGCAAAGAAGATAGCAATATAAACTATATTTCCTACAACAATGTACGATAAACAAATACCAGTGACAACTATTTTTGGAATTGACTTCAGTAAGTACTTAGACATATAATCTTTGTACGTATCCGAAGTGACCGCTTCACGATATGAATACCAAGCTTCAGGAGAGATGAATTTCGGACGTCCTGATTTATATTTTTCAAGCAACCAAGCCATCATAGGTGGACTACACATAACAAATACATCAATAGCAATTGAAAGCCCCACCACAATACAAACGAGAATTACTAAGATACCCAAAGCGTTGTTTATAGGACTCTTCCAATATCTTACGTACCTTGAAGCCCATTCAACATCGGCATGGATATCAGTGTTAGTGGCTTGTAAAACCCTAGCCACTTCTTCATCTTGATTTTCAACAAAACTGTAAACCCTAGCCCTATCACGTTTACCCATCGTTGACTTGTTTTCAGAAAGGTTATCAAGAGCAATATCCATAATCTTTCGTCTAGTAGCAATCATCTGTTGGGAGTAAACTTGTTTATCAAGGCTGACTTTTTTAGTTTTGCTATCAAACTCCATAAATTTCCAACCTTCGGTAACTTTATCGACTCCTGCAAGCTCTTTAGTTATCTGTGAGTTGATATTAGAAACAACTTCAGCAACACCAGAGTCAGTATCGACAATTACGAAAGGTTTGATGTTGGTTGTATCTTTTTGTTCATCAGTTATAGCATAAACAGTGTAATTTGTATTGCTATAATTCACAGAACTTACAGATACCCATACTAGAAACGGTGCTAAAATCACTAAAGCTAAACGTTTTAATTTAGACATTGAAACACCTTTCTATTAAAATAGGAGCGTTAAGCTCCTATCTCATCTTTATCAGTTCATACCTACAAGGTTTGCAACCAAGTTGGAAACAGGTCCGACCAGTGTCAACATTGCATTTGATGCAAAGAAGAGAAGAACAACTGCATAGGCTGCCATCTGAATCCAAGACTTACCGATGTATTTGATAAGTGGATTACCTTTATCTTGAGTTTCTTTAAGAGATGCCTGAGCACGGGCAGAAACAAAATATCCCATCCACTTAGCCGCTCCATCACCACCACCATTTAATACCATGTATTGGAATGGAGGTGTCATGAAAAAGAAGATATCAACTGCAAGGAAGAAGAAGAATGCGAGCGATGCAAGGATGATAAATACTGCCATACCTGTGTTGATGTATGGAGTGAATGGACGAAGTAACAAACTTGCTCCTTGGAAGTCAGGTTGTACATCAGCAGTAGCTACTACAATCATTCGACTTGCAACAGAACCTTTGTCTTTAAGTTTATCCCAATATGCATTTACAGTACCCTGTGTTACAGTGTTTGTAGGTGCATCACCTGCATTAACTTTTTCTTCGTCTTTCTTACGTCTATCGTTTGCAGATTTATCGACGTCTTGCAAGAACTTAGTTTTGTCACCTTCTTTAAGTTCATCGAACTTATCACTGACTTCACCGTCTTTATTCAAGATATCGCTACCTTTGATACCGTCACCTTTAGGTGTGCGATAGACGTTAGCTTGCACATCAGAGTAAACATCTTCTTGCAAACGAGTAACAGACTCTGATGTGCTATCTTCGTTACCCAATGCGTTAACTGAAGTTGCTTGCATACCTAAAGCAAAGAGCATAGATACTGCAACAAGACCAGTTGTCAATTTTTGTTTAAATTTGTTAGTTTTCATACTTAACCTCTTAAATGTAATTTATTTAAGTGCTAGGAGAAAAACTTTGTAATGTAACTTATTATATCTATATGAATTAAATCTAACAACACGATACCTGTTAGGATGTATTGTACTAACGCTAATAACCTTCGTACCATCATCTCCCATGCAGAGCCAGTTTTGAATGCATTGCTTTTAGGAACTAACCTGATAGTTTCAGGAAGTCTAGTTCCAAAGAAAGTATTTGAAAATACTCCACAAGCAAATCGGATACCCTCGGTTGTTAGCATATCCAGTAACAAATGACTGAACACACCCCAAGCAAACCCAACGAGCATCAACCACCATAACACTAAGTCAACTGTTGTAGTTACACCTAGTGTATAAGCTGATACCCACAATCCCCATAAAGCCAGTAAAGTGACTTCAGAGTGGGTTTGCCATGAACGGTGCGTACATTTCAAGAAATCCAGTAACTTGTACTTAAAAGAAGTACGCTTCTGTTTAGCTGACAATGTCTTATCTAAAGTTTTAAATGGTTCGTTAGCTAAATGAAGTATAATGTTTTGAACTCTTGAAATGGGGTCATTTAATGGAGAGGATTGCCAATGATGGTCATTGTCATTCCAAACACCCCCATAAATACCTGAACTATAAATAATAATAAGTTGAAGTGCAGGGTTTACAATCTCAGCACTCTGAAGATTACCTGACTTCTGTAGAACTAAATACCCAGCTAAAGCTCCAACCGTTCCTCCGATACGGTGTGTTTTACCCTCCAAGTAACAACACCTCGCCTTTAAGCTGTCAAACCTGACGCTGAAATATTACGTACAGATAAGCGTAGGTTTTCATTTACTTTCGAGGCTTTGAGAGCCTGACTGAACGTGATGCTCGCTTGACCACTGTTCTTGTTGAAAGTAAATATTCCAGAAACTCGAACTACATACCCTTGATTTGCATAGTAGATACCCAAGTTTAGCATTGTATCTAATACGTTTTTTACTAACGTGAAAGTGTAATGCGTATCATTTGAAATATCTTTAACGATACTTCCATAAGGTTTAACTCTTATCATTGTTTTAGATTTACCAATTTCAGTAATCCTAACGATAAAGTTATCACCCAAATAGAAAGATGTACCATTTTTAATTAAATCATCGCAAGTAATTCGGAGCCTCGTTACAATAGTCGATATGATTTCCTTAGAGAGTTTCAGTTCTTCAGAAACTTCGTCTAAGAAATCGACATGGTTTATAGCTTTCGCCATATTAACCTCCGATACATACTCTAGAAGACGTTTACCAATCTAGCCGAAATTAAAAACTGAGTTGGTTCTTCCTGTTGTTGGATATTGAACCTACTTTGAATTGATGGTAATGAAACAACTTCAAGCATTAAACTCAAATCTTCCTCACTAACTTCAAAACAAGCACTGGTTACTTTTCCTTTTAAAACCTCAGTTCCTTGTAAAATTAAGTAAGATTCCAAACGTCTTCGTTCTAAATGTGTAGCCTGACGAACAAAATCTTTAGTTTTGCTCTTCTTGAAGTTTGTAATAAACTTCAAACCTTTCAGACTAACATCCTCATACACTCTTTTTTCTTTAGCCATCAGAACATCCTTTCATTACCAACCGAAGAACTGGCTCAAGTATTGATATAGAACATTCCAGATACCCTGAGCGATAGCAAAGACTGTAGAAACAATATCACCTTGCATATCTAATGCACGTGATGATGCGAACAATGCAATGGTAATACCTAGAGCGACCAAGGTGATAATGCGTTGCCACATATATGACAACAACAAGTTAGTAGTACCCACACCTTGAGGTGCGTTGCCTTGATTACCTGTATTTACATTGACATTTACGTTGCCTGCTCCTCCAAAACCACCTGCCCCGTAACCACCATAACCTCCTTGAGGTGCAGTATTACCTGTGCCAGCGTTAGTGGACATACCCTGCTTTTGCAAAGTGCGTTCAAAGTCTAAAGAAACTGCAAAGAAACTCTTAACGAAGTTGCCTAAGCCACCTACAACTCTAGATACCCCTCCACCTTGTTGCTGTTGAGCCGCATGGTCTTGGTCGGAACGTGCAAACAATGACCTTGCACCTGACCACACAAGACACATAACATCAATAGCAGTTTGTAAGAAGTACAAAGCAGTTAATACATACCAAATACAGTTTGTGATAAGCATTACGAAGAATACAACGGGTTTCATAAGTCCTTTAGCAGTTCCCCATGATTCCTGACGACCTTCATCAGTGATACTGTTCACCTCTTCTAAGGTTTTATCCTTTGAAGGCTTCGGAGTACTCTTCTTAAAATCATCTAGGATTTGCTGACCTTTACTAGCATCTGGCTTGTAATCAACAACGGGTTCAGAACTTTCACTGGTTGAAGTTTCTGTTCTTGAATTAGAATCCGATTGTTGAATAGTTTGAGAGCTTTTAGGTGTTGAGCCTTGTAGTGCATCTACACTGTCTTGAGCATGGGCAGTGGTAGTTAAAAGGAAAACTGACAAGGCTAATCCGCAAGAGCTGATTAAAATTTTCTTATAACTCTTCAAGATAATCTCCTTTCCATAAGAATTTTATTTTAATACATCGCTAATACGGATGTTTTTAACACTTATAATAAAACAAAGTGGCGAAACTTGGAATAACATAACAAAAAACGCATCTTAACAGATACGCTTTAATGTTTGTTAAAATCCAAAGTCTTTTAAAACATCGGAGTTATCGATATCTTGCAAGTCATCTTCAACTTTAGTCAAGGTAGTTTTTAGCTTTTCTTCCCGTTGCATTTTATGTGACGCAGAAACTGCACGCCTTTCATTAGTAACATCATCATCTGTCACCACGATAGATTTGGATGGTGGCTCTTCTTCAGACTTACTTTCTCTAGGAATAAGTCCTTTTGTCCCTAAAACCATTAAATTGATCTCAATATCACCTACCTTAGCTTTTTGTAAAAATGAAAGCAAGGCTTCAATTTCAACCATAGAGAATTGAGTAAATAAGGCTTTAAAGTTTTTTAACTCCTTATCTGTGATACCCTCAACCTTGTGACCGTATAAGACATACAAGCCACGTGAGACAAAGTCACGCAAATCATCGATAAAGGTGTTAAAGTCTGATTCCAACCTGACTTTATGCAAATCACCTGAATATAGAACCATATTTCTAGCTCTTAAATGGCGAATAAAGTCAAAATAGAATGACAAATCTTTCACACCTAGCGTTTCAGATACCGTGTCTGTGGTTATGACGTTGTTTTGAACCCTTGCCACACGTTCAAGGTTGTTTAGCAATACCCTGTACGTGAAGTTTGAGCGTTCAGCTAACATTGTTAAACCACCTTGCGTGTAGGAGAACCCTTCAGCCTCACACACCCTACGAGATGAGTTTACCATGTTTTCAATGGTAGGTCTATCCACAACAAGTCCTGATAAAACGATACGAGTTCTCAAGGTTTTTATAACCTTGTTAGGGTCAGTAGTACAAAAGATGAATACTGTATTTTCAGGACTATCTTCCATGAACTTCAAGAAAGCATTTTGAGCATCCTTAGAGATACCGTGATATTCATCGACGATATTTACTGATACCATGCCAGTTGCGTTCAAGATGGACTCAGAGCTTGCTTCTTCGATAAAGGCTTCAATATCTTCTTTTCGACCTTGTTTGGTTGCATCAAGTTCCTTAACGTTGATTAGATTTGAGTCATCTCCAGTTTCGATGAATTCATCCATCAACTGACACGTGGTACATTCATCACAGGGTATTTTTACCATCTTACCATTATATTCAACTTCTTTAGGACTTTCACAAACAATCCTTTTAGCCAATAGACGTGCAATAGTTGTTTTACCGTTACCACTGTTACCGATAAATTCGACTGAAGATGGAAAAGGTTCTTCGTTAAAAGAATTGAGTACGGTTGTTTTGATATAATCATTACCTTCGTACTCAGTGATGTTCTTAGGTCTGTATTTCGTAGCTAGTTTAGTTATTTCTGCCAATTTAACCCCTCCAAAGATACTATAAAAGTTAAAGTTCTTTAAATTTTAGTTAAAATGCTCACTTTAACTAAAGAAGTGAGCATCCTTTTAAATGTTATTTGATTTAGTTTAAACGCAAGTTACGGTTTTGAGTTCCTGATTGCAACTTATAAGGTGCATCAGAGCCTGCTAGAGCAAATACACGTTCTTTTAACAAACTCAATTTTGGATTGAAGTTTGAAGTTAGATACCCAGTTAGATTGTTTAGAACATCTTTGTATTCAATAGCTTCACATAGGCATCCTTTAATGCATACAACTTTATCTGAATGACGAGTTTTCATATACTCCAATGTAACTGGAACATTATCACCAATATTAAAGAAACTTGCGTATGCTTTACTAACAGTCACTTTAGATAAAGTACGGTTTGTTTCAAAGTAAAAATCAGTAGTAGTTAAATGTTCAACTTTATCTGATAGAACTGCTACAGACTCAGTAGTAGAATGATAAAACCCTTTGTACATATACGCATGGACACGAATAATTGTATTGATTAAATTGAATAAAATCAAGTAAGCAATATATGATACCCCTAACCATACGAGTAGGTTCAATCCCCAAATAGCATATCCTACAAAACCTGAGTATTGCAAGATGTTTTGAGCAATTACATTCTTAATTAAGGCATGACCTAGAGGGTATGATAAAATCAAAGATGAAATTAAAGTGTATTTAGCAACTTTAGATTTTACCTTTAATTCCTCTTCTAATACTGTTTTTCTAAACAATTCAGTTAAGTTCAATTTATTTGTGTTCATCTTATTATCCTATATCCTTTTGTTTATAGTAATATAATAACAAAACTCTAATAAAAAATCAATAGCAACTGAAGGCATCTATAATCACATGTCAGCTAAACTTATTGCATCGCCTTTAAAGACACACAAAAAAGCTCAACCATTTGGTTGAGCTTTCACGGAGATGTTTGGTTAAGTCAGATACCCAATTCTAAGAACCGAGTACTGCTGACCCGACTCAACTTTGAGGAATCTTAGTTTGAACCAACGCCTTTGGCAAGCATACGAGACAAGTTGTATGCGTGAGTGTTGAGTTCAACACCTTCTTCGCCTTGAACTTTAGTGCGACGTGTTGCAGTTTTAACACGGTTAGACGCACCGAAGTATTCTTCAAATTCAGGTTTGATTTTCGCACCTGGAGTTGCACGTTGTTCTGCATCTACAGAGTCGTAGATATCAGTCATGCGATATTTGATAGGTACAAGACCGTTTTCTTTGAAGTCATCAACAGAAACAGAATCAAGTGCTTGAGGGTCACGTTCAACAATAACTGACTTCTTAGCAATTGACAACAATGCTTTGTAGTCTGAATATTTTTGGTCGCCCATTTTTTCTTTGAGCAATTTTTGTGCTTGTTGAGGTGTGCTAATGTCAGGGTTTTCTTTAGCAATTTCTTTCTTGAGCTTAGTAGCTTCTTTGTGCAATGCAGTGAACGTTGCAAGCTCTTCTTCACCACGTTTAGTAGCTTCAGCACGTGCTCCTTCATCATGACGTTGTTCCGTTGGCAATGCTTGGATTGCATTAGCTACAAAGTTAGTTTTAGCACGTGCTAAAATTTCTTTATCAGATACGCCTTTATCTGCGATTGAACCACCACCAACTGAAACTTGTTTAATGGCAAATTTAACCAAGGGTTTATCAGCAGTTGCTTGTTTACCAGTAACCATACCAACTTCAGCTTCAGTGCCGAGAATTTCAGAAATCCAACCTGCGTTTGCACGTGTGTTGAATTCAGGACGTCCAAGCAATTCAAGTGCTGCTGCAAGAGTCAAAGTGATTACTTCACCTTTGTTGGCAGTTGCAACTTCAACTTCGTTACGGTGTTCTTTAGAAACAAGTTTAGAATCTTTTGGATCTTTAGAAAGCAAGCTATCTTTGATGTAAGTAAGAGGCTCATCACCTTCCCAACGGAACTGATAACCAATAACGATAGGACGGTTGATAACTTTGTTTGCAAGGTGGGCACCTGTCAAACGTTTGTTATCTGCCAATGGTGGCAAGAATACGAGGTTCTTAGATTGAGAACCAAGAGTTTCAGGGTTGATACCTGAAGTATCAGCTTTTTCGATTTGTTTTGGTGCTACGGCTTCTGGTGTAGCAACAGTTTCAATATCAGTAGTAGCGGCATTACCGATTCCAGCAAATTTTTGTACCATGAGAGGTACCTCCTTATGAAATGATTTTAAATTATAAACAAACTGACTACGGGGGATAATCTTTTTGTTATCCCTCATGTTTACACCAATAATAATAACACAATAGGATACGGATGTCAACAAAAAACTAAATAAAAAGTTATATTTTTTTGCATGGTTATTTTTATCACAAAACATCTAATAAAATAGGTTAAAAGTATTTTTAGCACCAACCCCTCCAAGATTGATACCCTAGCTGATTTAACCTTTAACCAAGCAAACCTTATAGAAATAAACCCACACAAGAGCCACGGAAAGCCCCAAAAAGCCTTTAAAGACAGTTAGCAAGGGGATAAGACCCAAGCAAAACAAAAGCCCTTAAAAGCCGTTTTACGAACCTTTAAGAGCCGTTAGCATTTTATGAGTTGTTTGAAGTTTCAAGGCGTTCAATACTTCGTATCACAACCTTATCAGCACCTTCAACTTTTGAATAATTAACTTTGACTTTATCACCGACACCCATTCCTACGGCTTGGTCGTAGTTCAAAGCTAACGTTAAAGTAGTTGCACCCATTTCAAGTTCAATATGGAACAAAGCTAACTTATCGTTTTCCTTAGCTAGTTTAATTGACTTAATAGTTGCTTCATTTGAAAGAACATCTTTTGATAAGTTCCCAACTTTGTAGTACTCTTCAGTTTCGGATGCCTGAGCTTCAGTTTTTGAAGAATCAGACTCAAGCCTATTTGTAGAGCTTTCAACCTTAGAAGAACTCCTAGATGAAGACTTCTTAACAACTGAACTTGAACTTATAGTTTGTTCCGTTTTAGGTTCAGTCTTATCAGTTTTAGGTTTCACAGATGTCAACTTGTAAAAACCAAATGCTAGTAAAGAAAACACTAACAATGCTCCGACTGAGATAAAGAACATTTGTTTTTTACTCAGTTGCTTATCTTCTGAGTCTAAATCATCGGACTCATTCAATTGATACCCAGAGTTATTTGGGTTTCCTTCTGTTTCATCAAAGTGAAACTCGGAATTTCCATTAGGATTGTTAGACCCTTGAGGGCTTGCATTCTCCCAATCTTCAAAATCATTGTATGCCATTATACACCTCCGTTAATTAAAATCAAGCCATTTTTAGTTGATTGATAAGTTTCACAAATATTAGTTAACTTGTGTAACTCCAATGTGTTTATATCAAACTCAAGTGTTTTAACATAAAACCTTTCAACTGCTCTATCAATCTTATTACCCAGTACTTTGTTATATACTTTAGCAATGTTATCTTCAACTTTATAAAGGATATCAGCGTGTTGAGATTTAGTTTCATCTAAAGGTTTAGCTGTCTTCTTTAATAAAGTTTGGAAATTCCTTAAAGTCGGTTTTGAAACATCGACTGTCAGATACCCAGAGTAGAGTTCATGACTGCCGTAGTAGATATAATCCACAATATTTACATAATTGTAAAGTTTGTTTAGAGTGTCATCCATAGACCTCATTAAGCTTGACCAAAACTCAGTAATATGCAAGTTAGTTAAGAAACGCTCTTCAACTAACCAAGTGACCTTGCTTTGCGATAACTCTGAGAATACGTTACTGTTTGTTCGCTCTTCAAACTGAACAATGTAATTTGAACTTTCAGGTGAGTTGCTTTCCAAGAAAGAATTAAGTGCTTGTTTATTGATTACAAGCGTTAACTCATTTATGAACAACTCTTGAAGCTCAGCACGAACTTTTTGCAAACCTGAAAGCAAATCAACTGCTTTAGTTGAAGAAAGGTTGGTAAGCTGTGGAATATTATCTTCAACGAAAAAGTCTAATTTTGACGAAACTGGAATCGCATCACCATCACAAACAACATCTGAGGATACTTCAATCTGATACCCTTTAGATTTTGACGTTATTTTTACAACTGGCGTTGTAATTGCATAAGTGATTTTGGTTTTGTTTAAATACTGGTTAAACAAATACACTTGAGATGCAAAATCCGTCGGGAAATATTCTTTTACAACATCTAAAGCAGGTAAGACATTATTGCTTAGATTGTAAATCGTATTCACCCTTTCCACTGCATCTTTATTTACAACTGCTATACTCTTCATTTACGCTCTCCTTTTATATACTTTTGAGTTTTAGCCATAATGTTCAATCCGTTATTTACAATCCCTAAAAATGCTCTATCTGAGGCATCCAACTTACGACGTTGAACAGGTTTTGATTTAGGTTGTACATTACGTTGGGGTGTTGAAGTTATTGGAGTTACATTTGAGGTTGTTGATGGTTTTGGTTCAGTTTTGACTTCAATAATGTCATCATCATCTACATCATCAAAGATACTTAGGTCAGCATCTGAATCATCATCTTCATCTTCCTCATCCGAATATTCATCTTCATCATCCTCATCTTCGTCCTCATCGAACATACTTAAATCTTCTTCTGAATCCGAATCACCTTCACTGTAATCGTATTCCTCGTCCTCATCGCTATCTTCGTCATCATCGAATAGGTCTAGGTTATCATCTTCAAACTCTTCATCTTCAGCAGAGTAATCGACTTCCTCATCTTCATCTTCTTCATCCTCATCGAAGAGACTTAGATTTTCAGAGGCTTCTTCGTCCTCATCTTCAGCAGAGTAATCAACTTCCTCGTCTTCGTCTTCATCTTCGTCATCAAAGAATGACAAGTCCGTTGAATCTTCATCAGAGTAATCAACTTCCTCATCCTCATCCTCACCGTCATCTCCATCGTCGAACATTGATAAGTCAGTTGAATCTTCCTCAGCTGAGTAATCAACTTCCTCATCTTCATCTTCGTCTTCATGTTCATCAAAGATAGCTAAATTAGTCTCCTCAGAGTATTTAGGCTCTTCATCTTCAAGCTCTTCCTCTTCCTCGTCGAACATACTTAATTTGGAATCCATATTAGAATCAGTCTCATTTGAGTAATCATACTCATCTTCTTCGACAAGGTCATCATCGTCAACATCTTCCAATTGATTGTTTGAACCTAAGTTGTTAAATAAAACATTGTTTGAAAACATATTTTCAAGCATGTCATTTTTCTTAAGTTCTAATTCATCGGTAGGTTGAGTAACCTCAGGTTCATTAGATACCCCTTGGGCGATTTCTTGGCTAGATTGTTGAATGCGAAGTTTGTTAATCTCAGCTACTCGTGCGTCATAATCAGAATTGTAATCATCTTGAGCTCTTCCAACTAACACTTCATTATAAGTTAAGTGCTTCATTTTTAGAATTGACTCAGCAGGGTTGTTGGTTGTAGCAATCCCTACAAGCTCACTAACATCGGATACCCCTTTTAGAACCCTTAGAACTTGCTCTTCATCTTCTATATCCAACACCTCACCGAAACCGAGGCGAACAAGCTCACGTTGCTTGTTATTTATGTAAGCCTTATAAACTGCTTGAGTGTCATTATTTGCCATAAGTCACTCCTTATTTATTATCCTCATAAGCTTGTAGGATATTATTGACAACTGTTTCGCCATCGGTGTACTTAGCGTAGTTATCTAAGTCAGTATCGTTACTTACTAACCAACCACCTTCGTTAGTTTGAGTTAGCGTTAAGTTGATTTGAACTGTTTTCTTTTGTGCGTCTTCAGATTTCCAATAGCTCAAAACGTAATCATAAACATAGTTTCTAGCTTTTGTAGTATCTTGCTCGTTCTTACGATACTTATCAAGGTTTGAGAAGATTTCATCTTTATCTTTTTCCCAGAAATCTTTATTTGACAAGTCTAGCAACTTAACTTGCAAAGTGATATTAGAACGTGCATCTGCGAAAGTTGCAGTTGATACTGTTTTTACAGGTTCTAATGAGAGAAGAACTTGTTGATACATAGCCTTTTTGAAAGACTCATCGTAAGTGAAGTCTGCATCATTTGAATAATAGTTATTAACTGTTTTAATAACGTCATCCTTGAACGCATATTTTTGAGCAGTTGCAAAATCCAAAGTTGAAAGTGAACGGATAAATGTTGCCGCTACTTCAGACTCACTCAAGTTTGGGTCACCCAATGCCATACGTGTACCCTCATCAGACCATCGATACCCTTTTCCTGGGTCGCCGTAACGTTTAATCAAACGACCTTGCTCACGCTCGTAGTCTGTTTGCTCACGCCTAGACGAAGAACTGGACGTTTGAGTAGTGGAAGTGTTGCTTGCATTGTGCTTTCTAATAGCATTACAGCCCCTCATCAATAAGATAGCCAAGATGAATGCCAAGACACCCATCACTGCTTTAAACCAAGTTTGTTTCATTAAATCTTTCATTTCTTATCCTCCTTAGAATTCTAAATCATCATCTTCGATATCGATTAAAACATCGTTAACCGAGCTAGTTACGGCATTTGAGATTGAGTCAACAGACATTGCTCTACCGTTGTAGCCACCGAACTGAGCTGGATGCTCTAGAATATAGTCAATTAGCGAACGAATGTACGAAGTCGCATAGAATTGAATTGTTTTCGAAAGAGAGGTTTGAAAATCAAGATTACCAGTAATTTCAATTTTAGAATCTTTACCAGTCACACGTTTGATTGTGTCCCTCATAAACTCGGTCATTTCTTCAGGCGACCATTTAGCACAAGTGTTCCTGACTTGAACGATGACGTCTTCCATATCGAAGTTTGCATAGCGTTGAACCTGTCTGATTTTCTTTTCAAGCTCCTCACCTTCTGATACCCAACTTATTTTAGCTAACCTAGATAACTGCAAGTTGCGTTTTGGATAGTCATCATCCGAAATTCCCATTTCGTAGAACAACATATTTAACCTTGATAGACCTGGAATAGCCCTTACCGTTGGGGTTAAATAAGTGTAGTTTAGAGGAAGTCTTAAATCAGCAAACATATTTAGAACACTGGGCGAATTGTAAATTTGTTTTACAAAGCCTTCGTTCGATGACAACGTAAACTCCCTATTTTCACCTTTTGTTTTACGTGCAGTTACAGTTAAGATTTTCGACTTCATCAAGTCTCGTAAACCTTCAACGTAACCATTCACTAAACTTACTGGAACAACCATAAAATCGTTTAAGTTTATATTAGGTCGTTTCCGAGGAACACGTACTTTAGCTTTATCGTAATCCAAAGCAACAAATGATAATTCTTTTTCAGCTAGATACCCAGTTGAGTTTGCAATGACTTTATTCACTGAGGTTTCAGTTCTACCTGCTAGGTTCTTATCGAACAAGTTTACCAAGTCTTTATTCAATGTTCCAACTGAAACATCAACTGCAGTAGTTGTGTATTTAGAGTCATCTTCTAAAATCCGTTCGGATGTTGCAACGTAACAGATGGTCTTAGTTAATAGATAATAAGCTAAAACCGATTGTTTACTCCGAGTTGGTAAACTGTTCCAGACCTTATTTTCAATTTCAAGTTCGGCAACTGCTTTAGTTGCTAGGTTCGTAAGGACTTTCACTAACTTTGGATTGTCTTTCGGTGCAAAATTGGGATTGAAACCTTTTGAATTTACAAATCCTAAAGGTATTTGGCTTTCAACCATCTCACGACCCAAAGTGTGAAATAAAACTTCTGTTTTCTCTTTGAACATTTAACCCTCCTGACCTTCTTTCTCCACTTTGCTGATTGCTTTTATGAACTCAGTTCTATTTACTTTAGAAGTTAAGTTCAAAAAGCGATTTGGATTAGAGTTTGCGATACCCCTTGAGGCACTTTCTTGTAATGCACAAGCAAGAGCAGAGACATCAGAAGTGTGTTTGTTTTCAATGGACTCTTTGAAAGCAGACTCAATTTCAGCAACCGTAATCACATCCCTTAAACCATCCAATTGACCTTGAGATAACGGATAAATCAAGTTGCCACCTTCAGGTGCTAAACCACGAGTTAGAACATGATAAAGTAAAGCAGACTTATCGATTTGAACGTCTTTACCTTCTAGTAACAAGATACCCAAAGTGAATTGATAGTAGTCTAGATAATCAGGTTTGTTTAAGTAATCTTCCAAGTTGAAGTCGCTTAAATTCAACTGTTTCAGCAGTGTGTAAACCAAAACACCACCTTTTGGATTGAAAACCATATCACCACTTTCGGTAATCTGTCTAGGCAATAGTTCAGATTCCAAAGCAGAAATAAACATGTCGCTTTCTTCGACGGTAAGTAATTCCTTATCGAAGTAAACGTCCTCTTTATTTGAGACATCTGTTAAGTGTTTACGGTTAGATGGTTTAACAGATAATGTTTGTGGTTTTTCTAATAATTTAAGTTCAGTTTGAACTTTTTTCATTTCATCGATGTACTTCACATCTTCTTGATACTGAGCGTTGTTTTGTTCAATGACACCAGAGTTATCAATAGCTCCTTCAACTACTTCAATAACTGGAATATCATCTTCAAATATAGGTTTAAACCCATCTTCACTAGGTAGATACCAATCAACTTGTGGTTTTGTGTTGATATCCCAAGGAGAGAAAATACCCTTGATGTGAATGAACGTATCACTATGTTTTACAACAAATGCAAATTCACTAGAATTGTAATCTTCAGATGCAGTTGGGAAAATCGGGTTTAAAACTGCTTGCTTCAAATTAGTAAATTCAAAGTTGCCATCTTTTAACATAGATTTATGCACCAAGGCAAATGAATTAGAGACATACAGTGGTTTCACAGAACCGATATTGTTAAAAACATCGCTTATGATACCCTTGTTTATATTATTGACCACAATTCCGAACGTTTCGGTTGCAAGTCGTTGGCTGAATTGATTATCAGCCCTTAAATAACGGTTTAACTTCATAGTTTCCTAACTCCTTTTGTTCTTCTGTATATTGATTAAGCAAAATCCAAGGTGTGAACTCATCAGTATATCTACTGAACTTTTTAACCACTTCCACTATCTGCTCTTTCAATTTCCTTTGGATTACTTCAGAGTTCTTTAAAAGCAAATCTAATGGAATAACGTTTAGTTCAAGTGGTGGCTCTTTTTCGGGTAAGACAAATGAGACCTTGAACTCAGAAAAACTGTTGATGTCAACTAACTCAGTACTTCTACTGATTGCAAAAGATACTTCAAGAGTAATATCTGAAATCAAAGAACCAAAAGAGCTTTTTGCCCTTGTAGGAGCAACCCTTGTCTTAACTGCATCACACCCATACGCCCAAGTATAGATATCACATAACTGAGCACAACTATCTGCAAATAGAACACCTTTAACGTCGAAAGGAGTGGCATTTAATTGAGCTTTTGCAAGCCTATCTTCACCACGCCTATTTAATACTTTTGTTTTAGTCCTTACCAAAATAAACCCCCATTCTATCCAACTCTCTTAGAGCTGGTCGTAACTTACTAACTACATCATTGGTTAAGATTAAAGCACTATCACCTATACTTAAACCAACTTTCTTTAGACAGTCATTCAGACACCCAAAGTTGAAGTTTTTATAAGTGTAGTTTGCTTTAGAAACCCTATACATCGTCTTAACTGTTCCATCTACTAAACGAAGTTTAATAGGAGTGCCTTCCCCATCTAATGAGAATTCCCCACCTAAACCCAATGTCAAGTTAGTTAAAGAAAGCTTGACATCTTTTGAGTAGATGTATGGAACAAGTAATTTTTCAAAGTCCTCAAGTGTGAACTTAATGAACCCGATTGAGTAATAATTGATGTATTTAATTTTACTGCAATCATTTAACATCAAAATAGCTTCACGTTCATCCTCAAGTAAGGGCTCAATTTCACGATAAACTGTGATACCCTCTTTGAGCATAGCTTTGTAATAGAGTTCCCACGCTTTTTGCACTTCAGGGTTCGTTGGTTTTATGTACCCTTCCAACACTAACCAAATGTAATCTTTTTCTTCATCTCTTGTAAAACCTTTGAAGAAAGTCCAATCACCTGGAATAAAGGTTGAGGTTTTCCTGATAAAGTACTTGTAATACAAGTGAGTTGAGTATTCTTCGTAATCAATATCGAAAGGAATTGAGTTATTTTTGCTTGTAATGTCCCTTTCTCTGTATTGTTCACGGTATAAAGAGTCTTTCCCTTTGATTTTTCTGATTATGTGTTGGGTTGGGTCTTTACTTACGTTTCTAGTTAAAGCCTGAGAGTCGTAATTGTAAATGTTTTCTAGGGTTTCCTCAGCATTTTTTAACAAGATGATAAGTGATAAAATATATTTGAAATCTTCATCATCGCAAGTCTCTCTTACAAGTTCTAGATACCCAGAGTTTAACACGAAAGGAACTCCAGTTACTAAGTGGTAGAAATTAGTGTACCCATGCCTTCTTAACTCATCAACTAGATAATAGGTAAGTTCAGTATCATCGTAGGATGTTGGACTATTTAAAATCGCCAAATCACATAATTTAGCCTGACAATAAAATTTTATTGACTCGTTACTCAACGCCATTTGCCTTTGATTGTAACTACATCTATATGTTGATATGTTCAATCCATCACCCCACATCCCGTACAAAAAGTATTTGCTCTACTTCATTTTTTATAATGTCAATATAGACATGAAATAAAGTAGTTTTGATTAGATGTCCAAATAGATTATCGAAATCCGATATTGACATCACTTTAGATACCCCACGCTTATCCGTAGCAAACCATGTTGTTTCAACAGTGTCATTTTTAATATCTTTAATTACAGATAACACTTTCACAGGTTTTGCAGTAACTCTTGCATTTGAGGGAGTCTGCTTATAAGTTGTTAGCATATCCAAGGTGTGAGAACCCTTGTATAAAACAAGCACAGAATCCCCTAAAACAAGATAGGCTCGTTTAAAGCCATTCCCTATGTCTGATAGTTTTATCAGCATGGAGTACCTCCTTAGTCATTTTTTAATAGTATTATAACACAAAAATGGAGTAAAAACAAGATGAGCTCAATAAGTCACAAATAAAGAGTAAGGTTTAAAACTCTTACTCTCCTTTTGGATAAAGCTCAATGAACTTTCTTTTTAGCTGATTGTAGTTTGCTGGGAACATAGTCATACCAACCAAAGACATATATGCACTAGGTCTATCTGAGATTTCATTACCAAAGCCACGCATATTTGGAAGATTGTAAATGCTTAAATTGTTAGCAATTTCTTTCAATAAACCATAAACGGCTCGGTTCAATATAGACTTTTGTTTATCTGATGCTTGACCTGAGACTAATACAGACGTTCCAACTTTAATTGCAAAGTCGTATTGCTTGTTTCCAGCTTTGGACTGTTGCTCAAACAAGTTCAGATACCCAACTAGGGTTGACCTAGAGACTGCCGTTTTACTCCATTTGTTTAGAACTGATTGCTCTTTATTTATAGGGTAATCATCATAGACAAACCCACCTTTGTAGTATGGGTAAGGTACGTATAGGTTGAACGCAAGGTTTGTTTTTTCTTCATCTGATAAATCTTTAATCGGTTTACTATTTGGTTTAGATGAAGCCTTTTGGCGATTGGCTTCATCTTCTTGAATTTGTTTGATTTTAGCAGTTACTTCACCTGGCTGATACCCAAGAAGTTTTTCAAGCATTTCTTGTAAAACTTCCTCTTTCAATGAGCCTATGTAATAGGAGTCAAGCAATTTTGATGGGAAAATTAGCTTTCTAGCCTCTTTTATTAGGTATTGAAGTTCAGGTCTATAATATGCTAGGTTTTTCAACCTCATGGTGTCCAGACGGTTGTTTACTGTGTTACTAGCCTTAAAGTATTTGCTTACGAAGATTAGAGCGTTTCTAAACTCTGATTTTGGTAGATTTGAGAATTTTAACTTTGATAACACCCAAGGTTCGTTTGAATATAAATCAATTTCAGTTTCATTCCACAAAGCAATCAATTCAATAGGTTTTAAACCAGTATCATTATTGATTTGGATACCCTTGTAGAGAACACTGTAAGGAGATTTGATAGTTAAATCTCGTTGGTCACGTAAGGTTTGCAAATACGTTTGGAAGTTAAATAAGTTTGAAGCCATTGTTGTGAAATGACTTAAATGTGTTATTTGAAACAGATGCGTTAAGACTTCGATAATAGACTCTTTAAACGTGTCTTTTAATCCAACAACTTGTAGCATTTTTAAGGAGTCCCTGAACTTATCAGGATTCCTAATGATAGCTCCGTGTAACCCTAGTTTGTATTTAGGTTTCCCATTTGAGCTAGGATTGTAAGACTCAGCAGAGTCGACATCGAAAGTTTGGTTTCCTAAGATACCCAAGGTGGCTAGGGCTTGATAATCATTTCCAAAGATATCTCTCAAAACTGAAAAACTGTAATTTGATTTTGAGTTTAGAAAAGCTTCGGATGGTAGGGCTTCAACTAAGTCAGATTGCAAACTCTCGGGAACTAAAACTCGGTTCTTAATGAACTCAGCATATTGATTATGCACTAATTGAAGCTGTTCACTGTATCTGATATAGTTGTATGTAAACGCCCAAGACCATGCATCGATGGAATAAGACAATTTGACGGCAGAATTTAGATAAAATGCGTAATCAATTAGATACCCTAGTAGAGCGTCTTTATGGTTACCTAAACGTTGTTTAAGTCCTAAGTCAACTTGAAAGAAGTCTTCGACACATGACGTTCCGAAAGATAAGGTTTGACCTGATTGTTCTTCTTTGACAATAAACTCCCATTTAAGTTCATGCCCCATTGTGCAAAGTCCAGTTTTATCAGGATGGTAATCAATACCAGATAAGAACCATTTCCCAACACCATTTTGCAATTGAGCTAACGTTTGAGCTTTTCTTCTAAAGTACTCTGTATCGGTGTTTAGATGAAACTCGACTTTGCTATAACCACCATCACGCATGACTTTTGAAAAGAAGTACGATGTTAAGAGATGGAGTTGCTCTTGTGAGTAAGTATCACTCAACGATTTTAATACAGGTTTGATACATGAGAAACCTAACTCTTCGAATTTTTTAAGTAAGGTTGAGTTTCTACTTACACGCCTGAACTTTGTAAGACCTTTGCTTTCAGATACCCCATGTTTTTCGATTAGTTTACCGTAAACTGTCTTTACAAGAGGAACTTCTAACATAACAGATGAGAAAACAAAACCAGACTTTCCATAACTTATTTGGATTGACTCTAAATTAGGGAAAACTTCAACTTTTACTTTAGATTCAGTTGTCTTTACCGTTTTTTCAAACTCACCTAAATCATCAGTAAAGTTTTGTACGTCTTGATTAAATGAACTGGTCTTTTGTAAATTGGAAACCTTATTGGCTTTTGAGCTTAATTTACTCTGACCTGAATAATAATCCATTAAATAACTCCTCTCTTATTTCGTTCTTCAAGCTGAGATAAAGAAAAGTCTATTATATCATTTGGCAAGTCCTCAGTGCCTTCAAGAACAACTTTAGTTAAGTTGTAAGACCTATCAACACCATCTTGCTCACTCACAATCTCAAATAGAGATGGGTGGAAAGCAAAACCGTTATGTATCAAGTAGTTTTGGACTTTATTTATATAACCTCTAGCTTCTTCAATACTAGAAGTAATAAAATACACAGATTTTGCATCGGTTGCCCTGATTCTAGACCTATCTTGTATAACAATTTGAATTTTTCTAGCGTTGGTTAGGAGTAAAGATACCCCACCGAAATGGCTTTGGACAGTTTTTGTAGATATAGTCACAACGTATGTCATTTGTGGATAAACTATATCCTTACTCATAGCATAATACTGAACACCTTTATTATCAACCACATCAACACCTAAATAAGTTATCCTGTCCTCTATGTCTTTAGTGTTGTTCGGTACTTTTAGTAAATCATGCATTGCAACCAAAACACTGTCTTTAGGAACACTTAGCGACTGATTTTTATTTGAATAAGCATACTTACCCTTTTCAGATAACTCCTGCTTATTAGTTATGTAGCCAAACTTGCCTTCGAGTTGTTTGAACACTGAATGTGCTTTGATACCCTTGATTTGAACAAATTTTAGGACAGAGTCGGACATTTTGGTTGGTTCTAATTTTAGATTTGATAGGTTGAATTGAGTAGATGTTGAACGTCTTATGCTTTGCATTACTTGTTTGAACTCTGTTTCAAACTTCGAATCAAAATATGACATTAAACCTCAACTCCTACACTTTTTAGATAAGAGTACGCATCATATAACATACGTTCCTCTATTTGATATTTGATATTGTTTGCACTTTCAATAACGTCCTCTGGACGTAACTGGAACCTGAAATAGTTAGCTCCGTAATTGTTAAAATAGTTTGTAACAGTTACCCTGTCGAACCTAACAAGTGGGTCGTGGGAAACAACTCCCAAAATAGCAACCGTTAATGTACAAGGAATGCTACCATCGATAAAATAGTAACCACTCCCACACGCTAAATAACCTACAACAAACATATATTATCCTCTTTATTTTCTAATCTTATGATATTGAAATTGTAACATACTTTAAACTGAAAATAAACCTCGCATGGCTTTAACGATAAAGATTAGGTTTAAGTTTATAGTTAGCTAAAATTTATTTAAGTCCTTTAAATTTTAAACCAAGTGCATATTACTTTTTAAAAGCATTTGCTCGGTAAAAATCTAAACTAGACTTTTTGAGATTCTAGGTGCGACCTCATTTTTGTTTAAATATGCAGTAGAAGAAAAGAGGGGTTGAACCCCTCTTATAATTCATAAGATACCCTTAGTGTTGTAGCTCAATCATCACTTCAAGTGCGTTATCATCACGACAAAGGAGTGGTTCTTTTAACGTTAATGGGTTAGGAGTTTTTTGCCCTGGAGTAAGGACAACGTCATTCGTAACACGAATGATAGCACGTACACCGTACTCATTGCAAAGCTCTGCAACCAAAGTGCTTAATTGGTCTAAATTTAACTGATATGCATTTACACGAACAGGCTCTCCGTCTTTAACACGTTGAGATGTTGCATATTGAACGCTATTTACAGAGTAAACACCAATGATGTGTTTAGTTTGACCTTTCTTCAAATCACCCACAAATGATTTGAAGCGTTTCTTAAAGGCTTCAATTGCTTTGAGTTTAGCTTGTTTATAAGAGTTGCGATAAGTGTTAGCAAAATCGACATCGATTGGATCTAACGCAGACATGAAGAATTCAGGTGCTACTTCAAAAAGAACTTTATCTTCTCCTAAACGAATAAGACGGAAGTTGCTAGACTTCTTAATGATATCCAAGTTATCTTGAATTTCCTTCTTCGATGCAACACCCCATACAGAACCGTTTGCAGCGTTCTCACGAACTAGGAAAATGGCAATTTGTTGCTCAGGTGTACGGGCTTTAATACCTCTTTCCAAATCTTCAACAGATAATGTCATAATTAAGTTCCTCCTTGCGAACTAAAAGTATTATTTATTTATACTATATATAAACAAATATGGGCTGACCCGATAATACACTGGAGAACATTTATTTCCAAGTGCAAATAAAAAACCACCAGAGGTGGTTTAATATTATTTATCAGTGCGTTTACGTTTTGCGATGAACATTGCAAACATAACTGTGAAGATACCCAAGAACCCAAGATTAGACGCTTTAGAGCCAGTTGATGGGAGTTCTTTGTCAGTTGCTTTAGCTTGCTTACTGTTAGCACCCAAGTTGTAGTTTACTTGAACTGATTTTAAGTTAGTTGAACTTGTAGCGGTTGATTGATACCCAACGATTTTACCAGTTTCATCAAAGATTGGCATAGCAATGTTGCCTGATGCTTCGATTGCTTGACGTTGCGCTTCAAGTTCAGCTTGACGTTTAGCTTCTTCTTGTTGAGCAAGTTTAGTCGCAAGCTCTTCGTAAGTAGCTTTCTTAGTGTCACGAACTTTTTCAAGCTCTGCAAGTTTTTCTTGCTCTGCTTTAAGTTTAGCTTCAGCATCTTTAAGCTCTGCTTTAGCTTTTTCAAGTTTAGCTTGAGCTTGTTTCAAAAGCGTTGGAGCGTTTTTGAGTTTTTCGAGATACCCTTGAGTTTCAGAAATTTGAGCTGAAAGTTCTTTAACTTTAGCTTCAAAACCTGCTTTGGCTTGTTCATGTTTAGCGATGTTATCTGTGATAGATTTGAGGGTCGCTTGTTCAGTAGCAAGTTTATCTTGAGCAGTTTTAAGAACTGCTTCTTGAGTTTTAAGGTTAGCTTGAGCTTTTTCGAGGTTGGCTTTCTTAGTTTGAATATCTGCATTCAATACTTTGACGGCATCTTGTGCTTTACGGTTTTCTTCAGATGCAGTTGCAAGAACGGCTACTTTGGCATCAAAGTCTTTTTGAGCGTTAGGAGTCAAAATAGCTACGTTTTTAAGAGTGACAAGTTTGTCAGTCTGAGCTTTCAAGTCAGTTTTAGCTTTTTCAAGTTGACCTTTAAGTGATGCAGTTGCTTTTTGTTTAGCACTGTAATCTGCTTTTGCACTGTCATAGTTTGCTTGAGCTGACGCTTGAGCTGATTTGAGAGCGTTCAAGTCATAAGTGTTTGCAATTACATTGTTTTCTTTTTCACCTGAGTAAGAATAGTCAGGTGCAGTGATAACATGGACACTGTTTGCGTTATCACGTGATGACAATGATACCCCAAGTTGGAAGTTTTTAGCTTCTTGATTGTCAGCGTAGTTCAAACCTGAGATGCTCAAGGCGTGCATCCATTCGTAACCATTGTACATGAATGACAAGAATGCACCATATACTTTGGCTTTCAAATCTGACATAGTTGCAGATTTAAGTGAACCTGATGATGTAGTCAAGTTCTCGTAAAGGTTAGAACTTCCGTTTGAATAGTAACCGTTATCAGTTGCTGCCTTGCCGATTGCGTTTACGTCATGACCTTTTTCAGAAACATTTTCCCATGACCAGTTATCTGCAACATAATTGTCAGCTACAGATTTAGCAAATGCCATGCTCATAGGTGTAACCACAGTAGGTTGAGTACCAAAGGCTCCACGAATTTGGTTTGAGATAGCGTTAGCATATTGAGTAAGTTCAGCTTGGTCTTCAGCACTCATTGAGTTCAAATCAATAAGTTTTGAAGAGTCATTCGCATTTGCTTGGAATTTATTTTGATTGATAAGTCCCAAATTGATAGATTTCAATTTAGCAACTGCACTGTTATACTCAGGTGAGTCAACTTTGCTTTCATGGAATACTTTAAGGGCGTTTACGTATTCTTCAGACACATAGAAAGTTGGATACGCATTGACATCGTTTTGAGCTTTTGACAAAGCGTTTTGAGTGTTAGATACCGTAGTTTTGGCATCGTTTTCAGCAGTTTGTGCGTTAGAAAGAGCAGTTTCAGTTTGTTTGATTGTGTTGTTTGTGTTAGAAATTGTAGATGCTTGATTGTCAATGTTTGCTTGACGTTCAGCATCATGTTTCTTAGCATCATTCAACACTTTTTCAGATGCGTCTTTTTCAGCTTGAGCTTTGTCTTGCACTGCTTGAGTTTTCTCAGCTTTAGCGATAACCTCAGATGCTCCAGTGCCATCTAGAATGTTTTTAGCATTTTGGACGTTTTCTTTGGCAGAGTTGACGTTCGCTTGAGCGTTAGAAACGTTTTCTTGAGCTGTTTTAACAACTGCTTCTTGTTTGGCTTTTTCTTCATTTGCTTTCGCAATTTCAGATTGTTCTGATTTAACAGATGCTTCAGCTTTACCTTTTTCATCTTGCAAGCTTGAAATTTTAGTTTCAGTTTTTGCGATGTTTTCAGGTGTAGCTTCTTTTACAAGGTTCTCAGCATTAGAAACCTCTGTTTGAGCATCTGATACCCCTTGTTTAGCTGAGTCAACAGAGCTTTGAGCGTTAGAAACTGCAGTAGCTTGTGTATCAACGTTAGCTTGAGCTGTATTATACTCAGTTTGAGCAGTTGCAACAGTTTCAGGTGTTGCTGGAGTTTCGGTAACTTGAGTGGCTGGAGTTTCAACTGTCTTTGTTTCAGCACCAGTTGTTGTTGTAGCTTCAGCAGTTGCAGTTGGTTTTACAACTTCAGTAACATTTGGAGCTTCAGTTGCTGGAGTTTCAACAGGTTTAGTATCTGCGTGAGCAACAGTTGCTCCAATAATAAGGGTAGATGCAGTTGCAGTTCCGATAAGTGTTTTAGTTTTAGTGTTTGACATAGTTTTCTTTTCCTTTCATAAATGCTATAACATAAAACATTTTATATTATATTATTTATTCTTTAAATTTAATTTTTACAAGATTTATTATAACCGTAAAAACGAAAAAAGTCAACACTAGGTGCTGACTTTTATTTTCATGTGGTAAAATTATTTTACATTTGCCTCTTTTAGACAATCTGACATATAAGACCAATCTACTTTCCGTAAAACATAAAGAACTCCATCGATTGAATCGGCTTCTAAATGTTTAAAGTTGCTTTCTACTAGATACCCATCAGGGGCTGCATATAGATTCGCATAGTGCCTTTTGGAAAGTAATAGACCTCTGTTGGTTTTAGAGAAACTTTCAACAGTAGGTTCAAAGTTTCCTAAAACAACTCTAGGTAGTTGGTTATCTAATAATTTAACTACTTTACCTAGTGACATATCTATGCTCAAATAGGCACTAAACCAGACGCTTTTTCGTGACTTGACCTTTACTATTAAAGTACTTCCGTAGTAAAGCTCAGTGCCATCGTTACTTAATTTAAAGAATCGTTGCCGACTTAAATTATATAACCATAAATTTATATCATTCATAATACTTTAAGATATATCCATCGGGAGTTTGATTATATCTTTCCTTTCGTCTAAAGGTTAGGTAAACCTCTGCTTCAACTTCAATATGACCTCCAAACGGTACACACTGTTTTTGTAAATCTCTCAATTTAAGAGATACCCCTTTGCGTTTTAGACTTAGGTATCGTGAATAGATAAAACGAATCTTGGGGTCGACCATTTTGTAATTCATAGATGCACGCATAACAATGTCTTCGTTTTTACGCATCCTGAAGAAATCACCATTTTGATACCCCTGACGAACTAATTGTAAGTAGTTTCTAGCCAACCATTCAAGTTGAGCTTCAATCGGTAGCTTATTCAAGGTCTTGCCAATTCTAGTGAGCTCCTCTTCAACAAAGCTACGACTGAAATCGAAAGTTAAATCATTAACGTCATCACCACGTGTAAAGTAATCATAGATATAATTATACACCTGTTTAATTCTTTTTACACGTTCAGAGGTTTCAGAGTTCACTTCAACTTCAGTGTATCGAGGTTCAACCTCACTCTTTTTGATTTTGTCTTTGTTTTTGAATAGTCCTAGAAATGTTCTCATTAGAGTTCTCCTATTATCGTTTATTTTTAATAAGTATAACTCAGATACCCCTGGAAGTCAATAACAACTCAAACAAGAAGAAAACCCAGTCACTAGGACTAGGTTTTACATCTAATTAGTTAAAGAAGTGTAAGGATTATTTAGTTTCCTTGCGTTTACCGAATCCTGCAAGTCCTAAAGCTGAAACAAGTGCCATAAATCCTGCAAATGCTGCGCCAGTTTTAGCTTCACCTGTGTTAGGGAGAACTTTAGTTCCTGGGTTGCCAGCTTTAGGTGCTGGAGCTTGAGGATTTGATGGAGTAGGAGTTGGAGTTTGAGGTTTTTCAGGAGTTGGAGTTGGTGTGTGAGTGACTACACGGTTTGACATATAAACAACATCGTTGATAATGTTATCATATTCATTGTAAACATCACCGTAAGCGATACGTTTAACTTCAAGATAAGCTACTGCAGAGAAGTTTTCCTTACCTGAGAGGTTATCAAGGAAGTCTTTGTCAAATTCGAAGCTCCAAACACCATCTTTGAATACTTCCTTACCGTGTTTAGCTGCTTCATCAGCTTTGACAACAGTACCATCTTTAAGAGTTACATCGTTGCCAAGTTTGATAACTGCTTTACCAGTGTATTGGTCATGTTCAAGGTCGAGTTTATCACGGAATCCGTATTGGAAGAGTCCTGATACGGCTTCAGCTGGAACTACGCCACCTTTGAGTTCATAGTTAAATACTTGACCGAGTTCAATGTTATGACCATCGATGTTTTCAGTATCACCAACTTTGATGACAACATCTTTTTCAGGAGTCACTTTTGGAACATGGTTGACAACAACGTTACCTGCGTATCCATTATCAAAGTTGATTTGGTCAACACGGTTTGTAACGTCAGAACCAACAGAATCTTTAGTGACAGTCATTGGCATGTGGAAGTACAAGTTAGTACCAGTCTTCACATATTTTTCAAAGAATGCGTTAGAATCTTTGGCTTTCCAAATTGTAAGTGCATATTTTGCATCAAGCTTGATACCCGCTTTAGAGAGCAAGTCTTTAGTAGCTTGGTCTTTGATTTCGTTGATATCATTGATAGTTACAACATCAAAGATATCTGAACTTACTTTTTCACCTTCGCCAACTTTAGCTGAAGTTGTAATCGCAGTATCTGCTGGGTTAAATGCAAGTTTTCCTTTTTCCCATTGGTCGATGAACGCATGGTTACCAGTGTTTTCAACAGTACCCTTGAATTGGTCGAGGTCGAATTTACCAACGTAGTTAGCAACTGAGCCAGCCATCAACTGTTTACCACTGATGTCGTTACCGTTTTTATCAGTGTTGTATTTAACGGGCTCAATATTAGAACCCCCATGTGGATTGTTTGGATTTTTTGGATCTGGTTCGTTAGGGTCTTCACCACCTGGTGTGTAGACTGTAACAGTGTTTGATTTAACATTGTAGTCGTTACCGATAGTCAATTCATAAGTGTTCTTATAAGTTGCATTATCGTTAAGCACACGACCAACTACAGTGAAGTTAGGAGCATCGTAATCTTTATCACGATTTGCATTGAGCTTATCTGTTTCAGAATCGTTAAGAACGACTTTCAAGATGTTCTTAGCTGCATCAAAGCTGAGGATGTTATAAGCTTCGTTACCTTTTTTAGCTTTTGTTGCTTCAAGGTCAACTTGATACCCTGATGGAAGAGCATCGTCAATTTGGAATGTTCCTTTTTGAACAACTTTACGTCCTGCTTTAAGAGGGTTAGTTACAAGCTCGAATTCAACAACTGAGCCTTTAGCAACTTTCTTACCATTAGCATCTGAGCCATTTTCAGTTTTAACTGCTTTAGAGATTGTAGGTTTTTGAGCTACGTCATAGCTGTGAGCATCGATTGATGCTGTTGGAGCTACTGGTTTCTTAGGGTTGTACAATGTTACATCAACTTTTGGTTTGTTTGGTTCAGCTGGTTTTTCAGCTTCAAACAAAGTAACTTCTGTCTTAGGTGCGTCAGGAGTTGTTGGTGGTGTAACAGTGTAGAGTGTTGCATCAACGTTAGCTTCAGGAGTTGGGTTATTTGGTGTATTTACATCAAAGTTTGTTTTAGTGACTGTTGCAGGTGTCACTGTAGACGCCTTCACGTTTGAGCTGAATGTTTGCCAGTAACCTTGATCCATGTGGTTCTTTTTAGAACCATCATAAGTAGTTGTTACATATTCAAGAGAAAAATTCTTATCTGTAACCTTGAATGCACCTGCACCATAGTACTCAAGCGGGCTACCATCAAAGTCCCAATCTTCATCGGCTTCGTATTTAGAATCTGTATCAAGATGTCCAAATTTTTCCATGTTTTTAGCACGAATGTGGCTATTGTTGCTTGTGGCAGAAACAATGCCATCATGCTCAACTACAGAAGACCCTGTAATTGGAATGAATTTAAGACCCTTGTAATTTTGAACACTTTCAACATCACCAGCTAAGTAATCGTAGTTGATAGAATTGATACCGATGAGGGAATTGTGTTTAGACAAGTCAATTTGATTACCTTGTTCATCATAGAATGTTGGGGTCAATTTAATACGAACTTCACTACCTGTACGGTAAACGTATTTATCAAACTCACTTGATACATCCAACCCAAGTGTAGGGTCATTAGGTAATCCAATAAATGCTCGTTCTGTTGCAGTTTTAATTACATCAAAATCATAAACAATCTTAGAAATTTTCTTATCGCCAACATAACTGTTTTCAAGATTAGTGTAAGTAACTGTTAAATGTGAGCCTGGTTCTACCATAGTTCCAGTTGCATATTTGGAACCACGTGTAGAGCCACCACCTGTACCATCACCGTAGGTTGCTTCTTCTTGTGTTTGTACAATACGACGTCGTGAGTACAACTGAGAAGGATCCATACCTTCAGTACCTTTGATAGTTACAAAGTTAAAGTTTGTACCTGTTACAGTAGCTACTGCGTTAGGCTCAGACTTGAATACCAAATCTTGTGCTTCGGCAACTGATAAATGTCCAGCTTCACCAGTTTGAGCTTGTGCTTCAGCTTTATCTTTTTCAAACTTAGCAGTGATTGCTTCATTTGCTTTTTGTTCTTCAGCTACTTTTTGAGCCGCTTCTTCATAGTTAGTAGCAGTTGCAGTTGCATCTTTTACAGATACCCCTTTAGACTTAGCGTCGTTAACTTGAGCGTCACGACTAGCTACGGCTTTGTCGTAAGTTGCTTTAGATGCGTCAGTTGCTTGAGAGTTAGCATCGTGTTTAGCTTTATCTGATTTGAATTTTTCAACAGTTTTGTTGATAGCATCGATAGTTGCTTGAGAGCCTTTTTCAGCTTCCTCTGCTGATGCAGTAACTGTTTTAACATTTACATTAACACCGAGAGCTTTTGCACCATCAATAGCATCTTGAACTTTCTTGTTCACTGCATTCAATTGGTCAGCAGAAATTTTCTTAGCATCAAAATCTTTCTTAGCTTGAGTGTAGCTTGCAATTGCTTGGTCAAGAATTTTGATTTGTTCTTGAGCTTTAGCTACAACTTCTTCAGCTCTAACTTTTTCAGTGTGAGTAGTTACAGTCACACCTGCTGCTTTTGCTTCTTCAACTTTACGGTTTACAGTTGCATTAGCTTCAGTTGCAGACTCGTAATCTTTCTTAGATACTTGGTAAGCTTCGAGTGCTTGTTTGTAAGTCTTAACAGTTTCTTGAAGCATAGCTTTCTGAACTGGAGCTTCTTTGATAGCTTGTTCAGAAGTACCTTCAGCAGTCTTGATGTTTACTTCAACACCTTGACCACGTGCTGCATTTGCTTCGTTAGTAACTTCGTCATTTGCTTTTTGTGCTTGGTTATACAAGTCAGTAGCTTTAGCAAAGTCACCTTTAGCTTTTACGTGTTCAGCAGTAGCAGTTTTGATTGCAGTGGTTTCAGTTTTAAGTTTGCCTTGAGCATCTGCCAAATCCTTAGCAGTTTCTTTTGGCTGTTCCTTAACTTCGATACCCTCTTTCTTAGCTTCTGCTACGGCATCATCGTGAGCTTTGTCTTTAACATCTACACGAACTTCACCGTTTGTTTGGTTCGCAGATTTTTCAGCAGTAACATTTTCTTTTGTAGCAACTGGTTGAGCTTCAGCGTTGTTAAGAGCTGGGCTTGGGTTAGTAGCTACAACAGTTGACGCATTGTCAGCTCCACTTGCGTAATCGATAGCTGGAGTTGAAGTAGCTGGTGCAGTAGTTGCTGGAGTTGTAGTCGCTGGAGCAGTAGCTTCAGCAGTTGCAGTTGGTTGAGCGACTTCAGTTACTGTAGCACCTGTGTTAGTTGCGTTGGCAGAAACTTCATCGGCAGAAACATGTGAGCCACTGAAAGTTACAAACAAAGCAGTTGAAAGTGCGATACCACATACAAGACCTACACCTTTACGTGTGCGAAGTACTTGACGACCTGTAGTCTTTTGAGACACATTTGCATTATACATTAAATAAACCTCTTTTAAATAATCTTATTCAACGAAAGAGTTTTACGAATGATAACTCGTTGTCAATTATCACCAACCTAAAACCACTTGTTTAAGTGTTAGGTTCTTAACCACGCATATAATAAAATAAAGTGGGGAGAACCGAAAAACAAACCAAAAGTTTATTTTCAAACAAGTGGTAGGAAAGTTATTTTACAATTGATTTAGTTTAGCCCCAGTGCATCCAACTAAAAACCTTTGAGAAGAAATCTACGATGCCGTTCCAGATACCCTTCCAGAATCCGACGTCTTGAGCTTTATCTCCTGCACCTTTAAGGATGTCACCGAAAAGTTTTTTCATGTTGTTAGAAGTTTGAACAAATTCTTTTGATTTTGCAACATCTGAGTTAGCGAAGTCGCCAATATACACAACAATCAAGTTTACTTGGTCATCGCTGATATCAATGCCGTTATCTTTAAGAGTATCCTTTACGATTTTAGCAATATCATCGTTAGATAGAGTTTTCCCACTCTGAACCTCTTTAGCTACTTTAAGTTTGATATCATTAACCGCTTTGTCTAACACATCAGAATTAAAATCCTTGTTGTCTTTGTTAGCATCAGCAATTCCACTAATAGTAGAAAGCTCTTGATTAGCAAGCTGAGTACGTTGGTCATCTACTTTTTGACCATTAGCTTCGAGTGCTTTATATACACCAGTCAAAGCAGATTCACCAGTAACTTCAGTAGGTGCTGCCACTTCAATTTGAACGTCACTAGCACCTGCAGTGATTGCTGCGTTTGCGTATTGCGTTGCAGTTACTTTTGTGATAAGTTGAGGTGTTTTGATTTTTACTTGAACCCCAGTACCTTTATCTGCTTTTTGAACTAACACAGATGAAAGCATTGTGGTAGTTCCATCACCTTCATGGAGGTAATGTACCATGTCTTGACCGTCAACTTTCTGACGAACTACGTTATCAATGTTTTTGATACCCAAAGCATTGTTTACAGTTCCGACCTGTTCATCGGTCAAACTGCCACCGTAAACCAAAGTGGGTTTACCCCATTTTTCATCTACGGTATCTGTTTGGATATCTGCTTTGGCAACACCACTGGCTACCAATCCCAAAACTACAGTGGAAAGCATAAGTCCACCTACAATAGCTTTTTTAGAAATCTTCATAATTTCTATACTCCTTGCATTTGTTTAAAATTTTCATTCATCACAATATCAACAACTCCATTTAGAAGTTTGTCAATACTGCGATATAGGACAGTTTTTTCTGTCGTACATATTAAAGCAGTTTGGCGAAATTGAGATTTAAAATTTAAAAAATTAGTTTTTGGTTTCAAACCTAAAATTTGACCAACTGTCTTAGCTTTGTTATATGACAAGACATCTTGCAACTTTCGATTATTAGAAATAACCGTTACTGGTATATCTTCGATGCAATTGCAGTCTTGCAGGGCAATCAACAAGTCATCACATCTACGTTGCAAAGATGTTGACAAGGTTTCGAGGTTAAAAGAACTTAAATCCTTAACTTTATGTAAGCCTTGCTCGTTCAAAATTTTTAGAGAATGGGTTGGAAAGTAAAAACAATCCAAACTCAAATCCCTGATTGTATTATAGTTCGTATATTTCAACGATACAAACAGAGCAAGAGCATCGAACAGAGTTCGCAAGGCAGTTTTGATGCCTTCACCGACTCTTTGTTTTGATACCCCTAGCGTATTAGCAACCTCAACGTAAGTCAACGATGGGTTTTTAAATGCAGTAGTTAAAACCTCAGCTTGCTTTTCAGGTAAATTTTTAATCAAGCCGTCGATATCATCTGCACTAATAGGATAAGATTCAATCAACTTCGCTTTTAAATGTTCACCTGAAGATAATTTCTGAGTCAAAACTGCATTTAGGACATTGAAAGGGTAAATTCCACATCTTGGTGTCATAACTAATCCTTTCTGTTTTCTTTGTCAAGTTCAACGGACTTCAGATACCCTTTTAGCGAGTCTTGAGCCAAATGCTTGATGGGGTAGATAATTTCATCCCACCGACGTGTGAATGGAACAACGAAAGCTGATGGGTTATCCATTACAGAAGTCAAGGCATCTAAACCAAAGAATTCAAAGTTAGGTTTATTGTTGACCATGTTAAACAATACAGTTAGCTTATATTCTTTAACAGTTACACCAGACTTCGAATCAGTGAAATCATAGTAAAGTTTGATTTTTAGGTTATCAAGGTCTTCCTCCCTGATACCCACTTTAATTGATTTTAGTTTTAGAACCTCACCTATCGAAAGTAATGAAATTAGGCTTTCAGTAGGTTTTAGTTTCACTTCCATGCTCAAATTTACAAATCTCCTTTCTAGTATTTAAAATTCATATTGTAAACTGATGCTTTCTTAACTAAAGTCGGCACATCCAAATTAGGAATTTGAACCCTGTTTTTAATTGTAAAGGGAGCTCTACGTTCAGTTGGATATAAATCGAGGAACGCTCCGTTTAGGTTCATACCGTGATACCGATAAATAACCTCATCAATTTCCTCTTCAGTGATATATGCACGTTTAAGAGCTTTTTCTTCCTTAGTCATCTCTTCAGGTGCAATGTATTTTGAAAGAACATCACGCATTTGTTGGACTTCAGGTGGTTCTTCCAAAACTTTCTTCCACTGGCTTTTAATATAGCCTGGTGGTAAAGATGGAAATACGTTACCATTTGGAATGTACTTGTAGTTTACAACCCAAGGATGATAACTGAATAAAGATAAATCAACGCCATCTTCAATCATTTGACTTACTAACTTGTTATAACGTCTAGGAGTCCACTTAGGCAAGATGTCAATATTATCCGACTTATCACCCCTAAACAACTTAGCTAAAAGCAAGGAATTGTAGGGAATGTTTAGGCTCTTCCCAAAAGAAGTACGTTGCATCACCTCTTGATAATTTCTAGGTGTAATCTGCTCATATTTATTGAGCGTCATATAACCTGGCTCAGCGTAGGTTTCCTTTGCAGGTGTCCTATATAAGCTGACCTGTTCATCTACTAGTGGAGCTAAATCCAAATCATTTGCAATAATATGGATAGGTAACTCAGGAAATTGAGCTTTGGCGACTCGAATTACTTCAGGCATTAAGTCATCAGCTTCGTAGTTTTCTTTGTTTAATACCCAACAACCACTATTTCTTAATAGGTTTAGAGTTAAATCACAAGAGTCTTTGAAGCCTGGATTGAATGGTTCGCGAAAACCTTTGTAATCACCACTTTTTGAAGTAATTTGACCAGTTTCGATACCCTTTTTGAAGTAAGCCTTGCGACTCCAAATCCTTAAATCTGAAACAACTACTAATGGACAACGACCACCTCTAGTTAAATTGATTAAACTTTGAAGAACCGTTTTAGGTGCTCCAGTTGGGATAAATCGCATTTGCCCATCAACTTCGACTTGTGCAGTTAGACCCTTATCTGCCATCACACGATGAAATCGTTGCATGTACGCATTGAAATCAAGAATGATAACGTAACGGTCTTGACCTGCAAACCTATCGTTTGGGTTCACATTTAAATCCACGTTTAACCTCCTTTGTTTTTAAAAGTTAAGTTAATTATAAGAAAAAGACAAGACAAAGTCAAGTCTAACTCCTAGTTTATTTATTTAGCTTCATCATCATCTTCACTTAAAATTGAATTCATAAGGAAGTTGACAGCTAAACAAGTTTTGTACCCTTTTAGTTGAACGATGGCATCTTGAAAAGCATCAATATCAATTGCATCTTTAATGCTATCATCTACTTGAGCTAATTGGTCAATAAGACCCAAAGTGGTTTTGATGGAATCCTCAGCGAGTTTCGTTAAAGTTTTAGGTTCGGTTGCATACGCATTAGTTTGCGTATTGACCTCATCACCATCATCTTGAATTACCATAATACTACACCCCTTAACCGTATCTAGAGATGAACTCAACTCTGTAATTCTACTTAAAATATCTTTTCGCATCTCCGTGAGAGCTTGTTCTTGATTTAACATTATTTTCCCTCATTACTTTCATTGCTAGGTTGATAAATAGTTGGTGAAATAACTGGTTTTGAACTTAGAGGAATTACATTGTTCGTAATTTCCCTTACAAGTACTTTGTTAGCAAAATCCAGTTGCTCTTGGAATTTATTCAAAAACGGATAGAGTTCAGCTCGGTCATAAACGGCTTGTAAAACTTCACTTAATAGTAATAGTTCTTCTAAACCAGAATCCGTATAAACAGACGACGTCACTTGACCTTCTTTTGGTTTCACAGTGACAAAAACACCGTTCAAGGTGTTTGTCACGTTAGATACCCCATTTAGTTTATTGATTAAATCAATTTGACGTTCGTTTTCCATAACTGTAAATCCTAACTATTTATATTTTACAATAATAAGTATAACAAAAGGAGCTTTAAAAGTCAAGCTCCACTCACGTCTTATTTGTTTAGAATGACCTTCGGTAAATGATATACAAAGGTAGAACGATAAGTACTGCAACAATTGTTACTTTTGTACTTAAACTTAAACTGTTGAACTTAGTTTTTAGGTTATTCCACATAATTTAAACCCCAATTTCTTGTTGATAACGTTTCGAAACAGGTTCGGTTGCTTGAAGCTCGTTTATGTTAATTGCCATTTTCATACCTAAAGCGACTGCTGCTGAAGTTAAATCAGAACGAAAATTTTTCAAATACTCTAAATCTTCTGTATTATCAAGTATATATTGCAATGCTTCAAAATATAACTGTAATTCATCAAAACGTGACTCAGCCTCTACGGACACCTCAGTATCACGGGCTAAAGTATTGCTAAAGGCAATATTAAATACATTTGATTTTGTTGATTTAGACATAAAGAACTCCTTAGTTTTAATTTTCTTTATTGTATAAAATAGGCTTAACAAAGTCAAGCCTAATTCATTTAATAGATTTTATGCTTTCTAAAACCTTTTCGAAGATTGGACGGTTTATTAAAAGCTGTGACAACCAATTTGGTACTAGCAATCCCTAACGCACCTACATGAGAGTTTCTATATTTAATGCACCCTGGATTACCATACCTTAGAATGCTTTTACGTTTAAACTGCTCTGAGTCAAACTGCAAATCAGCTTTTTCTTTATCTTTTATAGATAATTTTCTACGAACATCCTCAGGCTTTTCAGTTTCATAAGTACAAATAGAACTTGGTGGAAGTTTTATTTTACGTACTTCAGTCTCACCTTCGTCTTCAACGATGGCTTGTGACCAACTCACAAATGATACCCAAAGTACCTTAAAGTAATCTTTAATTCCTCTTACCATTTTTCGCTATCAACCTCTTTCTTGATATTATCAAAGTCTTTTTGAGCTTTGTTGTCAAGTACTTTCTTAGTCTTACGGTCAACTGGACGACCATACTTGTCGTAAACTTCATCTCCTAAAACGTTGATAAAGTATGCTGGGTATTTACGGTTAAATGATTTACCCCAAACCAAACACAAGGTTTCAGTGTCCTTCGCATAAGCCCAATCAGCCATATCAACGGTTTCATGTGGTTTGATGGTTTTACGTTCAGGGAAAGAATACATATTCCCAGTCCTTGAAGTCAAATTCAAGTCTTTATCAGACAAAGTGAACTCCGAATTGATTTCAACTTCTTTATCTGAAAGGTTTTCAACTTTAAACTTAAAAGTTGTCAAGACCATAGATGATTCAGTCGTAAAGCCTTGGTTACGTTGGTCGTAAGTTACGGCATCTTTGATAGCGTCTTTCCCAACCTTGATACCCGTTACGGTAACACGAACATCGTGGTATTCACTATCAGTACCTAGAGCCTTAGTATCAAAAGAAGTTCCTAAAGTAAATGGTTTATCATAAGACCCATCACCAGTAGGAACGTCTGAACTCACTTTATCAGACTTCTTACTGTGGATAAATGAATAGCCAACCCAACCATGTTCTAGGACTTTTTTAGGTTTGGCACTAGAGTTTGTAAATGTATATGGGATAGGTTCAATCTTCAAGAGCTCTTTGCGAGATTCTAAAGCAGATTTTACCGTTTGGTTACTGCTATCCCAGTTGTAGCCTGATACCCCACCCTGTTTATCCGAAGAAGAAGAAGAACTTTCAGACGTTCCACTTGAAGCAGTTTCAGAAGACGATTGCTCGGAGCTAGACTCACTTGTTGCCGTTTCTGAGTTAGCTTCACCTTCAGGTTGAGCTTCAGATGCGGCTTCAGACTGAGGAGTTTCAGAAGATTTAGTTTCACTAGATGATGTAGTTGGACTTTCTTCACCTACTGTTGTCTTAAGCTTCTCAATATAAGAGTCAAGTTCATCTAACGAATGTTTCCACTTGGCGTGTTCTTCATTTTCCTTAGCTTCACCGTATTTTCCAGTAGCGACATTATAGAAAGTGTCGATTGTTTGACGGAACTCATCTGAAAAGACGTTTTTATCAAGCTCAGATGAAAAATCAGCTGTTAGTTTGCCATCTGAAACTGCGTTCTTAATAGTAATTTCCTTATAAGGTTTAGGAACATTGTCGGCTTGAATGTACGATTGAACATAATCACCTTTATAGTTGAGCATATCAGGTAATTGAGTTCCAATATAGCCAGCATATTTGGTAACTAAATCGTTATTAAATGATGCTGAATTGGCATCCAAATCTGATACCCCAGTTGTTATTTTAGAGTTATCAGCGTTCTTGATAATCCAGTTTACATAGTCCCAATTAGGGATAGTGACCTTGACATCTGAACTGCCTTTGGTCAAAGTGACCTTGATTTGTTTCCCCACAGTAGTTAGGAAATTCAACTTAGCTTTTGAAGACGAAACATAGTTTTTATTTAAGTCCCAAACAGAAATACCTTCTTTGTTAGAGACACTTAAATCATAGACAGAATAATCCGAAACGGCACTTTGAACTGATGCTTGAAGTTTCTTAAAGTTTGCGTTCTCTTGAGATTGTTGAACTGCTACCTGTTTTTGATGGTTTTGATAAACAACAAAACCTGCAACTGAGCCACCAAAAGCTAAAACTGCTAGAGAGATAAAAACTACCTTTTTAACATTTTTGGGTTTCTTGTTATTAGAGTTTTTCTTGCTAGGCGATGCAACACCCATACTAGATACATCAAAACCCTTGACAGTTTGACTGCCTGGGTTTGATGTCTTTTTAGTAGGTTGAATGTTGTTTGAAGAGTTTTCATCGCCAAAGAAATCAAATTGCTTTGACATATTTTACTTTCCTTTTCTTAAAATTTTAGTTACATATTGAGTCCTGCTAACATATTCAACAACTGAGCATTGTTATTATCTGAGCCATCATCTTCGCTAGAGGTAGCTTCAGTAACCGATACCCCAGTTGAATTATTTTCAGATTTGTTATCACTCACTATTGTAGGAGAAACTGGCGAATCTTGAATTTTTAAAGAGTCATCTTTAAAATCAATTTGCTCTGTAATCTCTTCAGATGTACTTAAATTAACGCTTTGGGTAGAATTTAAAGGCACTTCGTTGGTGCTAGTAGGATAAAGATTAGGTTCGGATTTTAAGTTAGAGTTATTTTGTTCAACTCCACCCTGTAAACCTAAATCTCTCAATGTATTTTGAACAAGCATGCTCACCATATTTTGCAAATCAGGATTGTTCATATCTAGTTGAGGTTTAGGTTTTTCCTGAACTTCAACTTTATCTGTTAGCTCGGTGAACTTGCTTAAAAGCTCTTGAACGTCAGACTCAGTTAATCCATTACCATAATCAGAGAACTGCAAACTGTTTATGGTTGCTTGAAGTTCTGAAACTGAACCCTTGATAGTTGAATTGCCTAATTGCTCTAACAAAGCTAAAGTAGTTGCACCTTCTAGAAGTTTAGATGAATTTACAGATGGGTCTGATACCCCTAGCAGATAAGAGAGCGTAGTAACAGAGTCACGCTCCAGTGCTTTTAGGAAAACACGGATGGCAACACCTAAAGACTTATTTGCTTTTAATTGTTCTATGAACTCAATTTGGCTATCATCTAACCTGACAGCGATATTTGCAAGTGTCATTAAATCACCACCTCTTCAATATTATCATGTGACAAAGAAATGAGATTGAACGACCTTTTATCCGCTGGGTTATTTTGCCTTAAAACTTTGACAGGCGAATTTAGACGGTCAAGCATTTCAGGAACACCTTGATGAGTAGCAACTCCTAAGAAAATGTTATACTCACTGTAAGTCTCTTGCAATTGTTTTAAGATAAAATCCCAATCAGCACGTTTGAAAGCATCTTCAGGTATTAAAGCGTTTGGACTGCTAACAATGTTCAATCCAGTTGCTGGCTGAATTTCACGCTGAGCGTAGCTTGAATTTAAGGTGCGGATATTGATACCCTCTAACAACCATTTGGTTACACGATTTGGGTGGTTCAACTGCACCAACATATCTAAGTAAGATTCCCTAGACAAGTCAATTAAGGTTGTAGTTGGTTTCTCACGTAACAAGTAATCATACGCTTTAACCAAAGACAAGCTTGACGCTGAAACATAGAAGTTCACGTTAGCAGGAACATCAATTGCAGGTAGTTCTAATCGACCTGACTGAGCTTCACGGAGTTGTTGCTCTAAGTCAAATTTATCTGTAGTTAATTGAGAAATACGGTCACGCAAATCCTCCGAAACTTGAACTGATTCATTAAAGTTGTCCTTAACTTTTTCTAAGCGTGCAAGCTCTTGTTTGGCAGATTCAAGTTTATGAGTTAACTCATCATTTTGACGCTTCAAATCTTCAAGTTCAGCATCCAAATCATCATCGAACATTGATTCGACCTTGTGAGGTTTTTCGACATTTAAGGTAAATGGTTCTTTTGGTTGGTCTGCAAATGAAACTGATTCAGCTTCATGTTTTTCAGGTTCTTCGATAGTGACGCTCGATGGAGTGATAGTTTCAACAGTATTTGCATCAGTGATTTCACCCAAAAATGATTTTTCACCGATTATATGCACCTTTTGATTGTGAAACTTATTTGATACTGAATTTGATTCGGAGCTTTCTTGAATTTGAATTTCACTTGTTTGAAAATCATTTGAAACATGATTTTGTTGGCTTGTTGGAGTTACTGTTTTTACTGAACCTGCACCAAAGTCATTCAACACAGGTTCAGATGAAACTCCATCTTCTGGTGGAGCATCCAAAGGTACTTCCAATTCATCTTCCATATAGGCTTTTAGCTCATCGAAAGAATGGAGAACTTTCACTTTAGTTTTGATTTTATCTTCAAAATCAATATATTTTGATTCGATAGAGGCATATTCAGACTCGTTTAAGATGATACCCATCACAGTAGGTTTTTTAGCAGTCATCCTAACCGAAATAGCAGACACCATTGAGCCAGCGTGTTTGAACACGACATCTTGACCTGCTGAGTTTAATAAAGATTCAACATCCTTTATTGCTGCCATATCGAAACCATAATAAGCATAAACATACGCCATGATAGTTTGATACCCCCTTTAGTTATTTGCCACTTTTAAGTGACGCTACAATCATACCTCCTAGCAAGTTAAAGTTACGTGGACTTGAGAAGTCAAGACCATCTTCACCAATGCTAGGCTCTTTAACCTTACTTGTATCCACAAGCGTAATTTCAGGAATGAAGTCCTGAATATCATCTAGGATTAGTTCAGAAATGCTTTCACCAGACTCACCTGCTAAAGCACCACCACCGACAATCAATAGACGTTCAAAGCTATTCAAGTCAATATTTTGAGAAACAAAGAAATCTTGAATTTCAGATACAATGTTTTGAACAACCTCATCTTTAGCGATACCCACTAAATCAGAGACATCATAAGTAGAGTCACCAACATGGATAACTGGGTCACTAGCAACGTTAGAGAAGAATTCTTCAGACAAGTTAGTTTCGTTTTGCGTGTTGAATTTCACACGAGTACGAGTTACAATGTCATTACCACCGACTCGGATAGTGTGTTGAGTAGATGCCATCAATTGACCTTTGTTAAGAGCAACAATGTCCGAAGTTCCACCACCAATGTCAAGCAAAATAACACGTCGTTGTGCCAAATCTGCATACTCAGGGCGAGGGGCTCGTTTCTCGTAAGATGCAGTAATTGCAAAGTATGCAGTTAGACCTTCAGGTAGGACATTCACAGAGTTGATAGTAACTGCCATATCTTCACCTGAAATTAAATCACGGTAGCGAAGAGGTCGTTTAAGTCCGTCACCTTGGATACCCATCAATGCTTTAGGGTAGACTTCTTGAGCTTTAGTTGCTTGAATAGGTGGAACAAGCAAAGTTAAATCAATATCAAACGAATTAGCGATACCCGATTTTGATTTTCCTGATTTTGAGAACTGAGTAGCCCATTGAAGAGTGTGGTCGATGGCTTTGATAATTGCCATGTAAACGAGGTTAGACTCGTATTTTGCACGTGTTGTCAACGGATGACGCAAGAATTTTGAGTAGTTAGTTTCTGCAATTTCACCAGATGCAACAACCCCTCGCAATTTGCGATGAATGTGTGGCAAGTCAACAAAATAAACAGATGACGTAATATTGTTATAATCACCAGAGCTGATTACTGCTTTTACTTGCTCTTCATCAGGGATGGTTGCGAAAGTGTTAGGAAGTTCAAAGCTTGTTTCCCTTACGCTAGTTTCTCCTGAGAGCTTTACTCCGACACGTGTGTTTGTGTTTCCTGTATCAATAACAAGTTGTAGTTTTGGTTTAGCCATTTTTCATAATTCCTTTCAAATTTTCAAATTTCAATTGTTTAGTTTTTCAAGTGTTAAGATTAAGTTATCACATTCCAAAGTTGGAATGATAAGTGAGTTTTCTAAGGTCAAGTCTTTGTCAAAGGTTCTAACGGACATCCCATCAACTTCATAGGTCATCGTGCCTTTAGTTTCACGTTTGACTGAACAGTGAAAGCCAGTGTAATAGATACCCAGTTTGTTTTGAGATAGGACATATTGATTATCATCAGCTATTTGAAGTAACTCCTCTTGCATAGCGAGTAGATTCTTAGCCGTTTTGAATTTTGGTTTGGCTTTTTCGTTTACTTCAACAATGCCGATTTCTTTGCTTACTGCCTTGAATTTAGGGTTGTTCAAAGCAGTTATACCAAATGCACCTGTATGACCTTTGCAGGTGAACCCATACTTAGAAAAGATTGCATTGTAATCTATGTGGTGACTTAAAGCACGCACCGAACCTCGTTTAAATTTACCATTTTCACGTGATAGAATAACAACTGTTTTCCCTAAACTCAAGTATTTATTTGCTAACAAACCTAAGAAGTTTGAGTAAGAAAATGAGTAGTTTTCTTCAATCTGAATTGGTTCGACTGCATCAAGCTCGATACCCAAGATTGTTAAGTTTTTCAACTCAGTCACTTTAACATACTTTTCTAAGTTTTCAACGATGGCTTTCCTATCCGTTTTAGCTGAGTAGTTGTAAGGCAAGCTTCGTTTTAATAAAGCAAAGATATACTCGGACAAGTTTAACTGGTAGCAAGCATTGTAATACGGACTAAAAGAATAGTCAATGAACGTTCTATCTAAATGTTCAGGCTCTTTTCTGAATAAATCAGGCACCTCTAATTGAGTCTTCTTAACTAATCTATTTAGAGTCCTCATATCTTTTAGAGGTGTTGAGTAAGTTACCTCTAGAATTTCTCTTGCTAGGTCATTTTCAATATCCCTAACATCTGAAAGCAACGTGATGCCGTGCATTACAATCCATTCAGTTTTGATACCCACGTTGAGTATTTTAGATAAAGCGTGAATCACAACTCCAGTTCCAGACCAGAAACGCCATTCTTCGGGCTCATCTTCAAACTGGTTATTGATTAGGACGCATTCACCATTACCTTTTTTGAAATGTCTTTGGAGTTTATCATAACCATCAAGTTCGACTTTATGGTGGTCTAACGAAATTACAATGTTTCCGTTTTCAGCTAAGAACATCAGCTCATCACCTGAAATAGATGAGTCAACGTTGATGATAAGCTCATTTTCATGAAAATAAGGGTCAACACCTTTCGGCTTACCAGTTTGAACAAGTTCATCTTCCACCAAACCGTGTTTCCTGTCTCTGTTCACGGTTGAGTGGTATTTGATACCCTTTTCATCTAGCATTTGACTAGCTACGCAATAAGCCAACATACCGTCAACGTCAGGGTCTCCCTTGATTGTAACTGGATACCCTTTACCGATAGCAGACCAAAATAACTCACGTGCTTGGTCTATACCTTTCAACTCCATGTCATCATAGCTCTCCTTTCTAACCTTCAAAATACGTTTAAATTAAAGGTTCTTAAATATTATTTATTGTAACATAAAAAGGAGCTAAGGTCAATCTTAGTTCCTTTAGGTTTTTTACAATATGCTTTTAGTTTTAAACAAACATACTATATAAATTTAACAAACATATCATAGTTTTATTATAGTCAATTCAACTTAAACAAGTAGAGTATAGTTTTAAACTATTTGACTAAGTTTACTTAACATTCTGTTGGGTTGATTGTATCACTCAAAGGTTCACAGAAGATTGAGTCAACAGTTGATTCACTTGAGCTTACACCTTCAGGTTCAGCAATCTTACCTCGAATATTGAATAAGGTAAGAGTTGGTTGCTTGTCAGTTTGTGGTGGATGATTAAGTGTAAATTCATAATCATTAATCTGATGCATCCAACCAACACTTTGAGCTTTACGAAGTAAGTCGACCAAATTGAACTGCTTCAGTTGGTCGTATGAAAGCCATGCACGTTCTTCATTATCTGTCAATTTGATAGCATCACCTTCTGCAATAAAATACTGCAAGCCTTTTGGAAGTGAACTTGATTTAATTTGATACTCAACGTCATTATCAGGTGTGTAACCGTAACGAATAACATCAGCGATGAAAAGAAATGCATCTTGTTTGATGTTAGAATGCATAACACAATGTGTGTTTAATAAATACAAATCAATTGCTTTATCAAGTAGTCCGTCAAAGGTTAAATCGTCACTTTCTTCGTATTCAGCTAACAAATCAGCAACTGCTGGAGTTACGGCAACTGGTGGTTGCTCGATTGATACTCCAGTATCATAAATGTGAGTGTTTTCTGTATCCAACGTGTTTTCAAATTCAACTGGAACGATAACTCCAAATGCACCATTTTCAAAATTAAGTTCAGTTGACTGCAAACCATGTGGATGTACATCTCTCAACTCCAACACTGATTGTTGTCCGAGTCTTTTAAAATCTTCAATACGTTCTAAATTTGTTTTAATAGTCATTTTTAATTCTCCTTAAAATAATAATCCTAGTTTCGCAGTAAGCGAAGCACCAATCACAACAATGATAGTCAATTTCACCCAATCTTTCATAGTTAAGAATGAGGTATCTTTAGATTGATACCTACTTTCATTTAGCTCAACAGTTGGTTTGTTCAAATCCTCATACATAAGTTGTGTAAAGAAATCATTAAATCTATTTAGTACTAAATATTCAGGGTAAACGAATTCACCTGATTCCTTTTTGAAAGATGATAAACTCTCATTCCGTTTGCGAACTTCAATAGTGTAACCCTTCTTAATATCTTTAGGTTTCACAAAGTAGTCTTTTGTTAAAATCACCTGAACATAAAAGAACTCTTCAGGTGAGTAATCAAAGTTGAAACCAATTACTCGTAATTCAATTCGGATACCCAGTTGGCGAAAGAATAGAGCTGAAAGTTCCAAGAGAGGTAAGTTCCAGTCTTGATTGAAGTTGGTTTTTAGTTTTAATTTGTCATTGTCAACTAGAAATGCAACTTCACTTTTTGTCATAGCCACTGGATAGATAAATTTAAAACAATAGCTATCTACGTTAAAATCATCCTTTTTCAGACCTTCTTCCATTTCAGAAACATATTTTTCGTAAATAAAGTCAGAAAGACGTGTTGATACGTCATTTGCGTTGTTCTTATAGGTTTTAGGTTCAATACGGCTTTTAAGTTCAGCTAACTTGCTGTCTAATACTTTCTGTTCCATCTAAGCTCCTTAGTTAATTAACTGTGCTGACAAGGCTCCTCGAAGTTCCCTGTCTTTTTCTTCAAACATTTGAACACGGATTGTAGCCATTTGATAATCGTTTAAGTTAGGGTCAGCATATTTCATATAATCCAAACCAAATCTAGCTCCTTCAACTAGATTGTAAGATTGATACTCGTTAAATAGAGGATACCCATCTTCATCTAAGGCAGTCACCACATCTTCACAACCATAATCGATTGCTTTAATAACCAGTTCAATCATCCCCGACGTAAAATGCTCATTGATATGAGTTCGGATAAGATTAACAGGAGAAATGCGACTTCGACCTGAAATAATTGCTTGAATTTGGTCTTCCATCCATTCACCAGTTAGAAAAGGCTCTATATCAATACCAGCTTGACGAAGTGAGATTAAAAGTTGTAAGTAGTCAGCATCTTTTTTACTAGCTACACGAACCAAATCACCCACCTTCACACCCTGATACAAAGCTGATACAAAGGTTTTTACATGAGTGATAGGAACGAGAGAAAAATCAACAGTTTCAAAAGAAATATCAGAAAGAGTTAAATCTACTAGCTTTCTGAAAGTATCTTCTTCAATTAAAAGTTCTTTATCACCACGTTTGAAATACTGCTCTAAGTTGTTATTTTTCAGAGTGTATAGCTTTCTGTAAAGTTCAGCTAAGGCAAGCAAAGTAGTTTCATTTAGGTTGCTTTCAATCAAGCTTGTAGGTACTTTATGTTTCAAGCAAAGTCTGATACCCCTGAAGACCTTGTAGGTCAAGTTACGGTTTAAGTAAGGCGACATATCCAAGTTGTCGAGAAAAGCAAGTGCTAATTCATCTTTTAAATCACTGTCAACTTCTAGCAATTGAATATCGTAAAATGATAATTTAATATTATTTGACATTTAACACCTCGTTTGTAAACATGCCACATTGATGGAACACATAATTATAAGCCTTGTTCATGACAGAGTTCAAATCAGGTGCTCCTAGTAGTCTAAATTCAAAAAGTTTTCCATTCATGTTGTGCTTTGTCATAGGGCGTTCTTCGACGTAAATCACAAAAGCTCTGAACTCTAGCACGACTTTATCGAAGTAAATGTAAATTCGGGCTTGTTGTTCAACCTCAGTAGGTTGTTCATAGTATCTAGAATAAATCTCACTAGCACAACCACCTTTAATGTCAGCAACGACAAAGTTTGCAAATCTAGGTAGGGTTTGGAGAAACCCCTTTGAAAGACGCTTATATCCACTAATATTTAAGAAGTGACTAGCATCAGCTTGAAGAGGTTCTTCAGCTAAGTTGCTATTGAAGACAGAACTTTCCCCCTCCTCTAGAATATCGATACCCTTTAGGTATTCGCTTTCCACATCGACTTTCTTCGGATGTTTGAAAAAAGCTCCAAAATCAGCTAGACTTAATTGTTTTCCTGTGTAAGTTCCTTTTAAGTCAGCTTCAAGTAACCTCGTTGGTTTCAGGAACTTATCGTAATTAAAATAAGTATCTACAGTGCTTGGTTCCATTATTTCTTAACTCCTTTTAATTTTGATTCAGTTTGTAAACCATATCTCCTTTTATCTTTGCAATTTTCAGCTTTGCTTTTAACTACAAATTTCATAAACATATCCATATATGCTGGGATACCACCTAAATTGATTTTTGTTGGCATACCATTTACTCTATCTGAAAAGTCATCTACAATCATCAAAACTAATACCTTTCTTAATTGTTTTGTTTAATTATATAAAAAAACACCCTTAAAGTCAAGGGTGTCTCGCTATTTATTTGTTCTTAGTCCAAGTACCATCAGCATAATTGATAGTGTAACCTTTAGCTACGTTATAAACATAGACGGTTTCATCGATAGCTCCATCAGAAGTAAGAGCTTTGACATAAGTTCCTCGTGGAACTAGCTCGTCTCCGACATAAACTGGAATTGACTTGTAATAAGCATAAACTTTATGCGTAGAGACATAGTCATCTACCTTTTCTTCCAAGTAAGCCATGCCACCTTTTTCAGCTTTATTATCACCTACGTTATGAGGACGAGTACCAGTGGTTAGATTTTCCCTGATACCCCGACCACCTAGACGGTCAGCAAAGAGATGGTCACGATTGTAAAGTTGTCCGTTATACACCGTTTTATTGATGGTAATTTGAACTTTACCGTTGTTAGACTTTTTAGAAACTGTTTTAGGATTGTTTATGTAATCAGATTCAGTTGCAGGCTCACCAGTTTTCTTAAACTTATATGTAAACCAACCACTAGGCTCAACCGAACCCTCCCAAGGAGTTCGCCAACCCTCTGAAAACTTGACCATGTCAGGAGTCACAGTTGCCAAAACTCCAGTTGACCTTCTTAGATTGTCTAACTCACCATAAATTGGATAAGACACTTCAATTTTCTTAGAGCTGCTTGAAGCCTTACCACCTTTAAATGAGCTTGCCCATTCAGAAGTAGTTACCTTTTGTACGTTTGGAAATACCTCAGACTGTAAATTTGATTTCCCAAGAACCTTGTAGTAGTTTGGTGCTTCAGATTCGACCCAATCAAGAGGAGTTAAATCCTCAGTCGGAATACGGTCTGTATCTGACAACTCTTTTTGATGGACTACATTTTCAGTTGAGCCAGTTGTTTGAGTTTTAGAATTATTCGACTTTTTAACGAATAAATGTGATACATCTCGGACTAAATCACGAGTCGTATAATTGTACTTGTTAGACAGATACCCAAGTGGAGATAATAACAAGATTAGCAGTACACCTAAAATCCTAGTGGTTTTCCTAGATTTCATTTATTTGACCTCCTCGAAATAAACTCTCGGTTCTTTTTGACTGTTTGTGTAAGCTGAACCTAAAAGTGAGTCTTTTAACTTAGCAATGACTTCAGAATTACCTTGTTTAAAGGCACAAGCAAAAATAGCCTCAAAGAATGTGCCTGACAGATGAGGTGAAACATCGGCAAACTCAGGATACCCGAGGCGAAGTAAAGCACCTTGCATATAGTGATTATTTGAAATCAACTTAACTTCTCGGTTAGATGTAACCAAATCCCAAACAAGTGCATTGATTAAAGCATCGCCTACTGTTGATAAATAATACAAATCCTCTTTAGACTTAACATACTTGATTTTGGATAAACCTAAATTATTCAAATACCAGTTTAAATGTTTAAAGAGATATTTGGCTTCATCAGGAATTTGCTCGAAGTCAAACTCATCATTTACTTTCAAGTAAATTTCTTTGTCGATTTTAACAGAGTTAGGAATGCTAAAGCCTACTGGTTTGTTTTCAGCAGTATGCATATCAATCCCAAGTACGTTTGTAGGTGCCTCCTTTTCTTGTTGCTTTAATTCAGCGATTAGTTCATCCTTTTCATCGATGATGGTATGCAGTTCAGACACCCACTCTTTATGCTTAACTAAATCCTGTTGCTGGTTTTCAAAATCTTGTTTCAGCTTGTCATAGCGTTGTTGCTTGTAGTTTGTTTGTGGTTGTTCATTAGTTTGTTCTGTTTCTTCTATAGTATCCTCCTTAGTTTCAACTGGTTTGGAATCTAACTCATCTGTTGTGAGTGTATACTTACCAAATAAATCTCTATCTTCAATAGTTATAGATTGTGGTAACTCATCCCAATTAACCTCCTCCATTGCAAACTGCTCAAGTTGACGAACTTCACGTTTAGAGCGTTTCGAGTATTTAGCTTTTACCTCCTCTAAGTTTTCAATCTCATAAACCATAGATATTAAAGAACTCTTAAAAAGATTTCCACCTCCTTTTACTGCATAAAATAAATTAGGTGGTAAATTTTTATCTTTTTTGACAATAGGAAGTAAAACAATAGAACCCATTATTTTCCTCCTACTTTTAGAGTCATAAGAATACACTTTTAAATACCAATCAATGCTGTCTAAAGATTTAATTTCAATAGGCATCGAGTTAGGCAGTGTTTTTGATACCCAATCTTCAGGTAAGGACTCAGGAACAATGAAACGTCCGACATCCTTATCATAATAGGCTCTATAGGTTGAATTTTGGTTCGCCATATATGTTAAACCCTTTCTATATAATTATAAACTCTGTTTATATACTTTATAAACAAATTTAGTATAACATAAAAGTACCCTCAAATCAAGGGTACTTGTTTTGCTTATTTTAACTGTGTTTAAAACACTTCAAAGTCTTCAAGACTAACGTCATCCACGTCAGCTTCAAGCTCTTCGAGTTCTTTAGCTTTCTTTAGCTCCTGTAGAGTTTTGGTGTTGCTCTTAATTTGAATAGGTTCAAATTCAAGTTCTTTTTCTTCAATAGGAATCGCCATTTCTTTGACAAACGGAGAAACAATTCCCCTCCTAGTGAAGACATAAGTGTGCTTAGAACCACGAGTGCCTGCTACGAAGAAACATGAACGTTCCTCTTCCAAAGAACCTTCACCTGAAAGATACGATGGATACACACCGTCAACAACATCAAATACAATATTTACATCGGCTTCCTTACCTTTGAAACCATGTTGAGTAGCGAAAGTGACTAATGATACCCCAGTCTTTGTTGAGTTAGCTTCTTTGATTGCATTGTTTACAAAATCCATGTTTTCCATGAATACTTCCAAGCTTGAAGAAACATCAACTAGAGTCATCAAAGTATCAACAACTTCAGCATCACGTTCACGCCCATGTAATTTAATATGTTCGAGCATAACTTTAAAAACAGTAAGTTCATCAACGTTTGGTTGCGAAAGTACAGCGTCTACGCTATCAGCTAAAGCAAGTAAACTATGTGAACTAGCATGCTCACCTAAAGCACGAAATTCACGCAGAACAGAGCCTTTCTTAGAAATATTGTTACTTGAAAAGTCTTCCATTTGACGTGCTAAATATGCTTTGATATCAGGGTCAAGTACACGGAGATTACGTGCTAAGTTTGTGACACCCCTTCCTAGTAGCAAATCCTTGATACCCCAAACACGCTTGTAACGTGAGTGCGATAACAATGTGGCATTACCTAGAATGTTGAAGTTTGAACTGTTTTCAATTGCATATAAAATCAAAGCTGGTGAGTAGGCAAAGTTTGTTCGTGATTGAACAACCACAGATTGACCTTCCTTTAGGTGTTTTTGGATGATTTCATTTGTGTATCGAGCTTCATCTGACAACGAGTCAAACATGATGCATTCAATTTCACCACCATCTTTAAACGATTTAATCCTAGTATTAAACCTATTGGTGTTATTTTCAATTACACGTCGCATAGGCTCTAGAATGTTTGTAGGGCAACGATAAGATACCGATAGTGGCAAGACTTCAGGTTTGAAGTCACGTTCAAACCACTTCATAACTTGAGGATTAGCTCCTTGGAATGAATAAATAGACTGGTCTGGGTCACCAACAACAATAACACGTTCACAGTTTTCAAGCAATGGCTTCAAAGTTAAATACTGCAATTCAGAAGTATCTTGGAACTCATCTAGCAAAATATAATAATATCGATTTACATAAAGTTCATAGAGTTTTGGAATGCGAGTCTCAGGGTTTGCAAAGTAATGGTAAATAGTATCAACCATATCATCAAAGTCAATAACATCATTTAGTTTTTTCTGACGTTGATATGCTTCAACGATGAGTTTCAAGCGATTTACTGTAATATTCAAATCATCGGCATCCCCTTGAGAGTCACCAAATTCAAACTCAGAGATTACAGTATTTCGATAACGTGTAATTAAACCTGCTAACGTATTGATTTCCATGTTAGTCGGATAATTAGGATTGATACCCAAACTGAAATCACGGAACAACTTTTCAAAGATGCGTCGCTTTAAGTTGCCTTCAGATGAGTCGGTCAACACTTTTAGTTCAGCATCCTTACCCATTGCAATTGTCAGCAACTCACGGAACTCTGCATGGAGGTTCTTAAAAGAAGTACCTGAAGTTGTAACTTCAAACAATTCCAAGTCACCTAAAGTCTTTTGGACTTTACGCTCCATCTCCAAAGCACCATCTTTCAAAAAAGTAGTAACTAAGGCACGTTTGCCCTTGTTTTCTTCACCTGGATTAGCTAGGATGCCGATTAGCTTATCCAAGGTGTAAACATAAGACAAGGCAGAGGATTTCCCCGCTCCTGCAGTTGCAATCAGCTCAAGTTTTCCACTTGAACGTAAAATAGGGTCTAATTGGTCAGTGTTGATACCCTTGGATTTTAGCAATTCGACAAAATCATCTACGGTTTTGATTTGGTCTTCATACAACATATCATCTAAACTTGATTTGTAAGTCATAAAATTTTATTTCCCTTCTAACTTAGAAAGATTTTGATTGTAAAGATAACGAGCTTTCACAATGTCAGGAAGTAATCTGAGATACTTTTGTGACGACACTCGACTATTGTGGTCATACATGTGCAATATAGGAACAGACAATGCCTTTAAAAGCAAGTCTGACGGAAAATAATATCTAATTGAGCGAATGTCTTCTTTAGATAAACTAAAGAGGCGAGTCTTTTTACCATAACGAATACTACCTCGGTAAAATTTATCCCAACGTCTAGGGAGGACATTCCCAACATGATGAGCAACAATAAAATGCAAATAATAATTATGGTTTTCATCGTCTTCAACATAGATGTAATAAAACCTGTTTTTAAATACATTTATGCAACATGATTCACTGCCCCAAATGTAGTTCCTCTGATAAACCTTGTAATGCATATCAGATACCCCTGAAGTCATAACCTAATCGGTTTATTACCGATTGCACGGAGTCTTTTGCTAACTCCTTTAGTTTTTCCATGTTTTTTGAGTTGTATTGCTCTACATAAAGGTCTTCATTAAACTCAATGCCGTATTCTATTAAAAGATAGATAGTGGCATCTGGAATACCTAAAAGTAAAAATCTGTATGACCCTTCTTCAGTAAAGTAACCTAATTGGGCATCATATAAAGATTCAAGTCTAGTAATAAAGAATTGTTCCATAAAACCTGAGTTGTTATTGTTCATCATATAATTGATTCCTAACACATCCCAAGTTAGCATGACTTCAGACACTTTATCGTTAAACTGAATAAAGTCAGAGAATGTTGGATATAGCTGCTTAACCTTATGTGGCAAATCTTCGTATTCCATATACAAATCAGCCACAGTTTTAGACACAGTGATAGTTTTTAAATATACACCTTTATCAGAGATTTTATCGATAATCGCAACTTTACAAGACTTGACTAGCTTTCCGAATTTCATAGGGCTATAACCACCTCTTGTATAGAGAAACACAACTGAACCTTCAACTAAATTCAAGTCCTCCATATATTTCTGCTTATCATAAGAAGAAATTAAGTCCGTTGATAGATACCCTTTGATTCTAGCGATTTCAGCAAAGACATTGTTATTTACTTCATTTAGGTTGACACCATCCGTTTGAAGCGAAAAGTTTAAATAACCGAGCTTTGTTAGATAGTAAGAGTAGATTGAATAAGACATTAGCAAATTCATATCTTCAAGGGTTTTAGTTTCAAAGTAAACTGTAAATGGTGACTTAAATTGAATTTGAGTCAGAACATTGATGCATACACCTAAAGCAACCAAACATACATCTTTAGCTGTCATATCGGTAAATGGTGCTGTTTTTAACAACTCAGAGACATCAACGGTTTTATTCTTAGCTCTTACGATTTTCTTCGCAAGAGGAATAACCCTTTGAAGTAATTTGTCTTTAGATTCAAAGACACCCACTCCAGTATCAGCTCCGATACCATATAACATACCGTTATGCTCTAGGAAAGTTATGAACTTTTCCATTTTAGAGTTGGCAACCATTTCAGCTAAATCATCTGAAACAGTGAAAGATACCCTTGACGAGAAAGAACCTAGATTAGTTGCATAATAGTTTTGCAATCCATAATACAGAGCTTCGAAAGGACTACTTAAATGAACTGTTGCCATTTAATTCACCTCCTCCTACTTGTTCTAAGAATAGAAAGAGTCGACAATCTAAAGGATAACGTTTTTCAATAGCATACTTAACTTTGAACAAAACTTCTAACGATTCAGTGTCGTTAATTAGATTCATTAGAGTTGAATTAGCATCAACAAAAGACTGCATAACACTTAGAATTTTATCCAACTCTTCAGCTGGAATATGACTTAATTCTTTCGCCTCTTTTACTAACTCAACTTTAGATTTTGGCTTCTTGATTTGCTCCCAAGGAAGATACCCAGTAATATTGTCAAACTTGTTATTTAAGTTACTGATACCCCAAGAAGTGATGTATGAGTTGATAGTTTCAAAATCCCTGTCTTTCCACAACTCAACAAAATCAACTGGAAAGACGCTTAGGAATGCATCAATAATAATTGTAGAATATCGATATAACACTGGATAACTACAACCCAACAATTCAGCTAACTCCTTTTGGCTTTTACCGTTATCAAAGATAGCCAATAGATTTTTAGTATGCTTCAATGAGCGACTCGGAAGATAATCACCTCTCTTGATAAAGCTCAACAGATTGGTCGCAAATTCATAATCATCTGCGTTTTGGATAATATCCAGTTCTGAAATAGTTGCATTCACTTTCAACTTACTTATATAAGTAGTCATCGAATCTGTAACTAGAACTAAAGGCTCTAGAAAACCACGTCTGCTCATAAACCCTCCTCAAATTGTATAAATATATAATTATGTGCGTTTAAAACTTTATTAAGTTAAGTTACTTTTAATCAACTGACTTTAATAGATAAGTTTTAAACAATTATATCTTATTTTACTTATAAAAATAAGAAATAAGTATAAGCCTTTATTTTTAAACAAGCTTCAAACCACGTTTAAACACGATTTTAAAC